>Ga0207708_10001366_pt1 | contig 18341 bp, 12 predicted proteins | sample KBSK5101metaG_FD_184340 | JGI IMG/M metagenome (GOLD analysis project Ga0207708, IMG submission 184340) | Corn, switchgrass and miscanthus rhizosphere microbial communities from Kellogg Biological Station, Michigan, USA - KBS K5-10-1 metaG... | ecosystem: Host-associated > Plants > Roots >...
CACCGCGGCGGGAGCGCCCGTCACGGATAATCAGAACAGCATGAGCGCCGGTCCGCGCGGCCCGCTGCTCCTGCAAGATCTGTGGCTCATTGAGAAGCTGGCCCACTTCGCCCGCGAAGTCATCCCCGAGCGGCGCATGCACGCCAAGGGCTCGGGTGCCTTCGGCACGTTTCGGGTGACGCATGACATCTCCCGGTACACCAAGGCAGCGATCTTCAGCCAGGTCGGCAACAGCTGTGAGATGTTCGCCCGGTTCTCCACCGTCGCGGGCGAGCGCGGCGCCGCCGACGCCGAACGCGACATCCGCGGCTACGCGCTGCGCTTCTACACCACCGAAGGCAACTGGGACGTGGTCGGCAACAACACCCCGGTGTTCTTTCACCGCGACCCGCTGAAGTTCCCCGACCTCAACCGTGCCGTCAAACGCGACCCACGCACCAATCTCCGTAACCCGGAGAACAACTGGGGCTTTTGGACCAACCTGCCCGAATCACTGCACCAGGTCACCATCACCATGAGCGACCGCGGCATCCCCCGCTCCTTCCGGCACATGCACGGCTACGGTTCACACGCCTACAGCATGATCAACGCCGCAGGCCAGCGGCACTGGGTCAAATTCCATTTCCGCACCCAGCAGGGCATCGAGAATCTGACCGACCAGGAAGCGACCGAGCTGATCGGCCACGACCGAGAGTCCCACGGCCGCGACCTGTTCGAGGCCATCGAACGCGGCGACTACCCGAAGTGGACGGTGAGCATCCAGGTGATGCCCGAGGAGGACGCGTCGACCTACCGCTTCCACCCGTTCGACCTGACCAAAGTGTGGAGCCAGAAGGACTACCCGCTGATCGAGGTCGGCGAGTTCGAGCTGAATCGCAACCCGGACAACTACTTCGCCGACGTCGAGCAGGCCGCGTTCACTCCGGCGAACCTGGTCCCAGGGATCTCCTTCAGCCCGGACAAGATGCTGCAGGGCCGGCTGTTCTCCTACGGCGACGCAGCCCGGTACCGGGTGGGTGTCAACCACCACCAGATCCCGGTCAACTACCCACGTGCCGCCAAGCTGGTCAACACCTACCACCGCGACGGGGCCATGCGCGTCGACGGCAACCAGGGTGGCGTCGCAGGGATCGAGCCGAACAACTTCGGCCGGTGGGCCGAGCAGCCCGGCTACGCCGATCCCGCCCGGTCGATCGGGGCCACCGCGGATCACTTCGACTTCCGCGAAGACGACGACAACTACTTCGAACAGCCCGGTGACCTGTTCCGGCTCATGACCGGCGATGAGCAGCAGCGGCTCTTCGACAACACCGCACGCGCCATCAAGGGCGCCCGGCACCAGACCGTCGAAAAGCACATCGCGAACTGCACCCAGGCCGACCCTGCCTACGGCGAAGGCGTGCGCAAGGCGTGCGAGGCCCTCGGCGCGCTGTCACGGACAACCGACACCACCGGCATGGAGTTCCAGTGACAGACAACATCGTTGAGGCGCGCAGATACGAGCCCGAAGTCCTGGACCTTGCGTCGCGATTATTCGATATGGCTCGCGACGGGGACGCCGCAACCTTGGCTGCGTACCTCGACGCGGGCGTACCGGTGAACCTCACCAACACCAACGGGGACACCCTCGTGATGTTGGCGGCCTACTACGGACATGAGGGGGCGGTCGTCGCGCTGATCGAGCGTGGCGCCGACGTCGATCGGCACAACAATCGTGGGCAGACTCCGTTGGCGGGCGCCGTCTTCAAGAACGAGACGACGATCGTGGAACTGCTGCTGCGAGCGGGTGCCGATCCGCTCGCTGGATCGCCGTCGGCACTGGAGACTTCACGATTCTTCGGAAAAGCCCAAATCGCGCGGCAACTGGAACGACACATCGAGCGTCGGCGTCCGGCTAAACATGCCGACGCCAGTCGAACGCTGTGACCGGCGGTGAGTCCGCCGGGCGCAGCCCGTACTAGTGGCGGGTGTTACGAACGCGGCGGGTCCGCCGGCGAGGATTGTTTTCGACTCGGCGTTGGGGACCGCGTGATCCATCAAGCGCTTGGATGATGTGTGTGGGGAAAGCGTGCATGCGTCCACGATCGCGGACTGCTGTTGAAGTTCTGTTGAAACGCTGTGACCCTACTGCGGACCGGCGGGTTGAACGGCGGGGCTTTCGGCTTGGCTGACCATGTTGTCGAGGAAGGCGGCCGAAATCGGGCTCCACGACTGGTGCCACCGACCGCAGCAGAGGTCATCGCGCAGCTCGGCCAGCAGTGACACCACCCACGACCCGCCGTCCAGCAGGTAGCGGCCCATGCCGTGCGCTGCGCACTGCGCGGCGATGCCCGCCAGTGTCTCCTTGGCTTCGTCGGTTCGGCCTGCCGCACTCAGACACTCGACGAGCAGTCGGTTGGCCTGCAGCAGCGCCCGCGGCCGGCCCTGATGTTCCAGCCGCTGCACCCAGGCCTGGGCGCGTTCGCATGCCGCGCCGGCGTCATCGGCGACGAGCGCGCGAATTTCGGTCTCGTCACGGAGCTGGGCCGTGATCTCACCGAGCCCGCCGTCTGGGAGAGCGTGGTCGCGGGATCCCCATGGCGAAATCGGCAGCCCCAGTCGCGTCCGCTCGTTGTCCACGTGGGCGCGTAGCCGGGGAAGGCCGCGGGCGACGGCGACGTCCGCGCCGTCGTTGAGGAGACCAGCCGAGGCAATGCGATCGCCACGCAACGCCTGGATGCGCGCACCGATGACGTAGCGGGCGATCATGTTGTCCACCACGCCTCCCTCCGTTCCCAACTGATAGTTCTCGCCGAGCAGCCGCTCCGCCTCGTCCATCTCGCCCCGCTCGTACAGCAGCTCTCCAAGGAGGGCGTAGGCAAGCCGCGCGGCATGTGAAGCGGTGGCTTCGGACTGTTCCGCCTCCTGCAGCGCCTTCCGGAAACAGCGTTCTGCGGCAGCGACTTCAAGCTCTTCGTTTGCGGCCATGCCGGCGAGGCAATAGCGATAGATCAGGGTGAATGGACCGTTGGCGCGTCGATGGTAGGGATCCGCCCAGTCCTGCCACCGGTGTGCAGCGTCGAAATCAAACCGGTACAGCTCCAGGAACGAGGCGACAAGTGCGGCCGATGCGACCACATCGGCGGCCAATGTCTCCGGCCTCGAAAGGCATTCGGAAATCAGCTCGTCGACGCGCTCGGTGTGGTCGGCGCCGCACGCCATGACCGCGCGGATGACGTCCGCCTCCACCCGCATGTCGTGAACTTCGGGCGCGGAGAGCGCGTGCTTTTCGGCGGCGGATTCGAATGCATCCAGCGCGGCGAACGCGGCTGCCGGGCGCTGCAGCAGCATGCTCGCCCATGCGGCCATGAGCTGCAACCGGGGACTGCGGGCGGCGACGTCTGATGGCAGCTTGGAAACCAGTGCCAGCAACGTCGACGTCTTGCCGCGCTGGGTCAGATCGATGCCGTGCAGTTCCATCAGCTCGACCGCTCGCTCGTCTTCGCCTGCCGCGATCGCGTGGTCGACGGCCTCCCGCATCAGGTCGTGCGCGGCGAACCACCGAGAGGCGGTCGCGTGCAACCGCACGATGCGTTCCGGTTGGTCTCGCTCGAGCCGCCGCAACAGGAACTCGGCGAAAAGGTGGTGGTAGCAGAACCATTCACGTTCGTCATCGAGTCGACGCAGAAAGAGGTCGTGGCTCTCCGCCTGCTCCAGCAGCGCCTGCCCGTGACCGACGTCAGCCAACGCGGACGCAAGATCACCGCTGACCCGCTCGGTGATGGACGTCGCCATCAGAAAATCCAGCATCTCCGGTTCGAGCGAATCAAGGACGTTTTCGGCCAGATACTCGTCGATTGCGTGATGGCGCCCCGACATTCGATCGATCATGCCTGCGGGGTCAACGCAGTCACGCAGGGACAGCGATGCGAGCTGCAGTGCCGCGACCCAGCCGTCGGTGGTCTGCTCGAGGTGGGCCACATCCCTGTCGTCCAGTGCCAGCCCGCCCACGTCCAACAGAAATGAGCGTGATTCGGGCAGGTCGAAACGCAAAGCAGCGCCGTCGATTTCGATCAATTCGTCCAGAACGCGCATCCGGCTCATCGGTAGTCCGGCGCGCGTCCGACTGGTTACCACAACCTGGAGGAGGTGACCGCCGCGGTCGAGCAGGTACGTCAGCGCCTCGATCGTCGCGGCACCGGTAACCCGGTGCCAGTCGTCGATGATGATGGCGATCCGGTCGCCGTTTTCGTGGATATCGTTGATGAGCGACGCCAGCACGTAGCGCCCGGCCTCGTTGCCGCGCGCTTCCAGCGCCCGCTGCAGGCCTTCGGCCAAGGTAGGTCGCACCTTGCGAACGGCTTCGACGAGGTGTGCAAGGAACCAGACCACGTTGTTGTCGTCGCTGTCGATCGTCAGCCACGCGACCGTGACGCCCTCGTCGGCAAGGACTTCGCGCCACTGCGCGGCGAGCGTGGTCTTCCCGAACCCCGCAGGTCCGTGGATCACGATCAGCCGCCGGTGACCACCGGCGCGCAACCGGTCGGTGAGGCGATCGCGTGTGACCAGCGAGCGCGTCGGGGTTGGCGGGTGGTACTTGGTCAACGCACCGGGCGGCACGCCGAGCAGTGCCGGCTCGCCGCGTTCCTGTTCGGCGGGCAGCAGCGCCGGGTCGTGCCGAAGGATCGCGGTCTCCAGATCTCGAAGTGCCGGACCGGGGTCGACGCCGAGTTCCTCGGCGAGTCGTTGGCGCACAGACGAGGCGACCGCGAGCGCTTCAGCCTGCCGCCCCGACCGGTACAGCGCCAGCATCAACTGGCAATGCAGCCGTTCGTTGAACGGATGGGCGAGAACCAATCGCTCGAGTTCGGCAATCACGGCATGCTGCTTGCCCAAGGCGAGATCGGCGTCAATCCGGTGGTCCAGCGCAACCATACGGAGTTCTTCCAGCCGCGCTGCCTCGGTACTCGCAAACTCGGGCGGGCCCAGGTCGTCGAGCACCGATCCCCGCCACAGGCTGAGCGCCTCACTGAGCACTCGGGCCGCGTGCTCAGCGTCACCGAGCCCCAACGCCTCTTGGCCACGTTCCAGCAGACGCTCGAACTGGGCGGCGTCGACCTGGTCGGGCTCGACGAACAGCCCGTAGCCGGCCTGCCGGGTAACCAGCGCATCCCGCGCCCCCATGCGGGCCAACCAGCGCCGGAGATGAGACACATGGGTGCGCAACGTGACATCCGCGCCTGCGGGTGGCGCACCGCACCACAGTGCATCCGCGATCCGAGTCGCTGTAACGCACCGATTGAGGTTGATCAGCAAGAAGGCAAGCAGCTCGCGCTGCTTGTGCCCGCCAAGCTCTAGCCCCTGCCCCCCGTCGGCAGCGGCGCTAAGCGGACCGAGTATGCCAAACCACGGTTTCCCAGTCGGCGGCACACCGCCGAGTTCCACCAGGTCAGCGTATCCGCGCCGCGATCACGACGGCGGGTAAGCGCCCAAAGGTTTGACGTCGCTCTTCGATTCCTGTCCCAGTTACTGGAGCGAAACCGCTACTTGCTCGAGGACACGCCCGACAAGTTGAGCACGAGCGACGCCGCGGTCGCGATGAAAGCCGACGGAGATTTCTGCGGGGCCGTTTTCTGTCAGCTGCTTCTCCGACGCCAGCAGCTACATCACCGGCACCGAGCTCGTCGTCGACGGAGGACTGCTGCTCACCTGAGTGACGTGGGACGATGTCGCCGTCAGTCTTCATCTCCGTCGACGGAGGAAGGCCACATGGGACTCACACCCGCAGAGCTAGATGAGCGGATGTTGCACCGCCGGGCGATCGAGGCCGTCATCTGGGGAATGCCGGCAGTCAATTACGACCTCATGTACCAGGCGGCGGTCCGTGTGGCCAAGGGCGACTTCAACCAGGTCATCTACTGGTCGCGCCTTCCGGACTGGAAGATCCAGACTCTGACTCCAAACCCCGATTCGATCTACCTCATGCCCTTCATCAACACGAAGGTCGTGGGGCCGATGGTTCTTGAGATTCCGCCCGCCGAGGAGGGGTCGATCACCGGCACCGTCATGGATGTCTGGCAGTGCGCCCTGGAGGACGTCGGGCCGGCCGGCGTGGACAAGGGCCAGGGCGGCAAGTACCTCATCTTGCCGCCGGGTTACAAGGACAAGGAGCCCGACGGCTACATCGCTTTGCCGTCGGACACGTACGAGGGTTATGCGCTGCTGCGCTCCATTCCGAGGAGTGGCAGCGAGCCCGACGTGGCCAAGGCGGTCTCCTACGGCAAACGGATCAAGCTCTATCCCCTCTCAGATGCGGCCACACCGCCGGCGACGACCTTCGTCGACGTGGTCGACGTCGTGTACGACAGCACCATCGCCTACGACCTGCGGTTCTTCGAGTCGCTTCACCGCATCGTGCAGGCGGAACCGTGGCTGGAGCGGGACAAGGCGATGATCGATCGGCTCACGTCGATCGGCATTGAGAAGGGCAAACCCTTCAGTCCCGATCCAAGGACGCGAGACGTACTGAACGACGCGGCCGGTGAAGCGCACGCCTGGCTCGTCGCTCGATACGAGGCGTCCTTTTCGTCGCCCTATTACGAAGGTGGCCGCTGGGCGCTGCCGGGATCGCGCGAACTGCTCGACGGGCAGGCGACGTTTTTCGCCAAGCCCGATGTCTACCCGGTCGACGCACGCGGCGTCACATTTTCTTACGCCTATTTCACCCCTAAGCATCTGGGCGCCGGTTCGTCGTATCTGCTGACCATCGCCGACAAGGATGGCCAGCTCCTCGACGGTGGCGCGACCTATCGCCTCGTAGTGCCGGCGAACGCACCGGTCAGGCAATACTGGTCAGCGACCGTCTATGACCGCGCCACCCATGCGCCTATCCGGAATGCCCGATGGCCGAGCCGCTCGTCTCAGACGCCGGGACTGCACGAGAACCCTGAAGGGTCAGTGGATATCTACTTCGGGCCAGAAGCACCAGACGGCAAGGAATCGAACTGGGTTCCCACGAGCACCGACGGGGGGTTCGAGGTTCTCTTCCGCTTCTACGGCCCCGAGAAACCGCTGTTCGATAAGACATGGCGGTTGCCGGACATCGAGGTGATGACATGAGCGCAATCGTGTTCGGCGGGATGTCTGCGCAGGCGCTTGACGAGGAGACGATCACCGAGGCCTACGTCTATCTGCTCGGCCGCGCCCTCGTCATCCGTCAGGAGCACATCGATCTCGAGGAGACCGGAGCCGCCTACAACACGATCAAGTACAACCCACTCGGCTCCGCCGATTTCGTCAACCCGAATTTCGACGTCGCCTACCTCGAGGCGTGGTTCGCGGTGGACGACAAAACGCCGGTGGTGCTTGAGGTGCCGGAAATCGGCGGCCGCTACTACACCGCGCAGATCATCGATGAGTGGGGCGAGGTCATCGCGAACATCAACGAGCGATCCTTCCGGTCGAAGCCCTTCGGCAAGTTCTTTCTGGTCAAGCCGGGATCCAAGGTCGTCCCGCCCGCCGACGCGGGCCGCATCGAGCTGCACTCGAGCAAGGCCAAGATGCTGGCGCGGGTGGAACTGAAGGGCGATCCCGAGGGCGCGGTGCGCCTGCAGAAGGCATTCCAGGTCAGCGTGACCGGGACACCCGAGATCGAGTCGGCGGTCGCGCTGTCCATGTTCGACAACAACGGTCTCATCGGGGTGGAGATCTTCGAGCGGGCCGAAGCCATTCTCGCCAGTGCGCTCGACGTCGCCCCCAACGCCGCAAGGATGCAGCAGCAGGTCCGCGCGGTCGTGGCGCACGTTGCGTCCGGGAAGGATGGGCGCGCAGCAGTGGACAGTCTCCTGCGCGACAAAGTCATTCCGGAATTCAAAGTGTTCGCCACGACGAAGGCTGCGGATTATCGCAATCACTGGCTGGGCGGGGGGTCTTCCGGCAATTACGGCGCCAACTACCGGCTGCGGACAATGGTGAGTTTGATGGGCATCTGGGCAAACACCGGCGAGGAAGCTGTATATTTCGGCGCCTTCCGCGATGCGAACGAGCGGCCTCTGGACGGCAGCAAAAGCTACGTCATCCACTTTCCCGCCGACCCCGATTCGGTCGTCAATGCCTATTGGTCGATCATCCTCGTCAGTGTTCCCGACTACCGGGTCGTGCCGAACGCGCTCAAGCGCTACAACTTCAACAATCAGTCCGCTCTGCAAAACGAATCCGACGGCTCCCTGAAAATCGCCATCGGGCCGAGGCCCGTCCTGGGCGTCCCGGAATCGAACTGGCTGCCCTCCGCCGAGGGAAAGCCGTTCTCGCTGACGTTCCGTACCTACGTGCCAAAAGAAGTGGTGCAGAGGGAATGGGCGCCGCCGCCCGTCCGGGGCGCCGACGACTTGAGTTAACCGTGTGATTGAGAGGGTGATCGCATTGGCAACACTCCAGAGCAAACCGCAAAGGATCGAGGCGCGCATCGGCACGCTCGAGTTCACGCACGACTTCGCCAACGGGTTTCCGACCGACACAACCATCGAGAAGCTCTATGACGAGCGTGATTTTCAACGCGCCTGTCAGGCCTACCTCTGGTCCCTTCCGGCGGTCTCGTTCACGGCGTGGCAGCACGGCGTCACGAAGGAGCTCGGCGCCAAGAACGGCCAGATCGTCGCCGTTCTGTCCTACGAGGCCAGGCGCGGCATCCTGACCGCCAATGCCACAACCCCGTACTACCTCGGTTTCGCCGATCTCTCCTCCGGGCCGATGGTGTTGGAGATGCCGCCGCGCGGCGTGCAAGGCGCGATGAACGACTCGTGGCAAAACGCCATTCCGGGGACCGATGCGCCCGGCAGGTATCTCATGCTGGCGCCGGGGGAGAAGGTGCCCGACAACGTCGTCGGCTACGTCGTGTGTCACTCACCGACCGTCAACATCTTTCTCGGCGTGCGACTGATCGACGCCGATCCAGAGAGCGCGAAGCAGGCGCTGGCGCAGCTGAAAATGTATCCCTACACCCAACGTGACAATCCGCCGGAGATGGAGATCCTAGACGCGGGCACCACGTCATGGAGCGGCGTACCGCCGCGCGGAATGGAGTACTGGCAGCGGCTCGACGACGTGATCCAGCGTGAGCCAATCGAGCCGCGCGACATCTTCTTCCATGCCATGTTGCGGCCGCTCGGTCTGGAAAAGGGCAAACCCTTCAAACCGGACCCGCGGCAGACGAAGACCCTGGACGACGCCGCGTTGGTCGGTGAGGCCATGGCGAAAGCCAACTCTGCGGACCGACGCTTTGCGGGCGTCAAATACCGATCCGACGCGCACTGGGACTTCGCGCTGCAGCTGGACGCCGACGATCCCGATGCATTCTGGAACCTGCTCGACGAACGCGCCTCCTGGTTCTACGAGGCGGTCGGCGCCGGAGCGGCGATGGCGCCCAAGCGTCCCGGTCCTTCATCCGCATACCTCGGCGCATACAAGGACAAGGGCGGCAAGTGGCTGAACGGCGGCACGTCGTATCGGCTCCGGGTTCCACCCCATCCGCCGGTCAAGCTGTTCTGGTCGGTCACGGTGTACGACGTCGACACGCGCGCATTGATCCTGAACGAGCAGAAGATCGCCGACCGCTCGTCGCGCATGGACCTGCGTAAGAACCAGGACGGCTCGGTGGACATCTATTGCGGGCCGAAGGCGCCCGCCGGCTTCGAGAAGAACTGGATCCCGACCGTCCCCGACAAGAACTGGTTCGCGTATTTCCGCTTCTACCAGCCGACCGAGGGCTACTTCGATCGGTCCTGGCCGTTGCCGGACTTCGAGCAGATAGAGACCGACGCAGATCCCGAGACGTTCTTGGCTGCGCGGTAGCCGCAGCGAACTGATCGAGTTGATCGAGCTTGCGCACCAAGGCATTTGCGATATCGCGGTCGAGGCGTTCAGCCTCGACAACGGCGCGGAGGCGGACCGTCGGCTTGCCGCGAACACCCTGACCAGTCGCGCCGTCGTCCGGGACGAGCCGGACGATCACCGCAATGGCCGAACGTGCCCTCCGATTGGAGTGATGTCTCGCGGATCGGACCGGTACGACCATAGGAGCGGAGTCGGATCGATTCTCGTGCCGAGACCCCGCTAGGAGTGAGGAAGATCAGATGGCGGATAGGCCGAACGTGTTGTTCTTTCACGTCGACAATCTCGGGTTTGGCCTAGCTCAGTTGCTACAGCGGGGGCCCGTTCCGCGGCGCGTGGACCAAACGTATCGACCAGTTCGCAGAGGAAGGATTCCGGCTCACGAATTACGCTCCCGAAGCGCAGTGCACCCCGTCTCGTTCGGCGCTCCTGACAGGCCGTCATGCTGTGCGATCCGGCAGATATAGTGTGCCGCTCGGAACAAGCAGCGGGTGGGGACTGGTCGAGTGGGAGAAAACGCTCGGCGACCTGTTGTCCTCGGCTGGGTACGCATGCTCGACGTACGGGAAGTGGCATGTCGGGGAAGGTCGCGGACGCTGGCCGCCCGATAAGGGATTCCTCGAGTGGTACGGGCCGGCGCGCACGTACGACGAGGCGCTCTGGGCTACCGACCCCTGGTACGACCCGCACCGAGATGGCGTCTCGCGGATGCTCGAGATAAAACGCGGTGACACCGAAGTCACTGAACGTGAGCAGCTGACCCTCGACGTACGGCGGACTGCGATGTCGAATACCTCCGCCGAGCGGATACGTTCATCCGTTGTGCGGTGCCGACGCCACACCGTTCTTCGTCTACTTCAACCACTCACTGATGCACATGCCGGTCATCCCTCGTGAAGAGTTCAAAGGTATTTCCGGGCAGGGAGATTGGGCAGATAGCCTGCTCGAACTGGACGGGGACTTCGGCGCCTTACTCGACCTGCTGGACGAGCTCAACGTTACGGACAACATCATGGCCGTCTTCGCGGGCGACAACGGCCCGGAAGAAGTACTCACCTGGCGAGGCACCCCCGGGTACTGGGAAGGCTCCTAATTCGCCGGCGGTGAAGGAAACGTCAGAACACCGCTGCCCGGTGGCCGGGACACATCAAGGCTGGCGAGGTCAGCAACGAAATCATGCACATCACCGACTGGATCACCACCATCGTGCATGCCGCTGGCCTCACCGAGCCGACCGATCGCATCATCGACGGCGTCAAACCAACTCGATTGGCTCACCGGTGAACAACCATTTTCGAAGCGTGACGGATTTATCTACTGGATGGGCGCAGAAATGTACGTGTGAAATGGCGAGACTTCAAACGTGCCCTCATCGCCCAGAAATACTCTACCGATCCGATCGGCAAACTCGCCTCGCCCCGCATCATCAATCTGGTCACTGATCCCCAAGAACGGGAACCCATTAGTGCCACCTACCTGCACTCGTGGACCGTGCAGCATTTCAGCCGGATCCTCGGCGACTACCGCCAGAGCGTGCGCCGTGAGCCACTCATACCGGCCGGCGCACCCCTGGGATTCGTGCCCACGACGCAAGATCCGTGACAACCACGCCGAGCCCGGTGATTACGAGCAATGCCTGCAGCTATGAGACCCAACGTATTTGGGGGAAACCGCGATCGGTCAGCTCATAACCCAGAGGTCTCAGGTACGAATCCTGTCGGGCACCACTAGCGTGGCGCACCTAGGGGAGAACGTCGCCGCCACCGACTCCGCACTCAGCGACGACGAGGTCGGGACTCTATCGGCGAGCAGAACGCGTGATCTAGGCTGCGGTGGCGTGTCCTACACGGTGCGAGCCAGTAGGTCCGCGAGCAGTCCGGCGAACTTCGCCGGATCCTCGAGTGCACCGCCTTCGGCGAGTAGGGCTGTGCCGTAAAGCAACTCGGCGGTTTCGACCAGTCGGCGCATTTGGGCATCGTCACCACCCGCTTTCTGCGCCTGTTGCAGGCCGGTGATGAGCGGATGATTCGGGTTGAGTTCGAGAATCCGTTTCCCGACCGGAACCGCCTGTCCTGAAGCCCGGTACATGCGCGCGAGCGCCGGTGTTATGCCGAATGTGTCGGTTATCAGGCATGCCGGCGATTCCGTCAGGCGCGTGGACAACCGCACTTCCTTGACATGATCACTCAAGGTCTCCTTCAGCCAGGTCAGCAGGTCAGCAAAATCCCGCTCCTGGTCATGGCGCTCGGCCTCGTGCGCGGTCTTTTCATCCCCGGAGTCGAGGTCCACCTCGCCCTTGGCTACCGACTGCAGCGGCTTGCCGTCGAACTCGGTCACCGATCCCACCCAGACCTCGTCGACCGGGTCGGTGAGCAGCAGCACCTCGTAGCCCTTGGCCTTGAACGCCTCGAGGTGCGGTGAGTTCAGCAGTTGCTGACGCGATTCGCCGGTTGCGTAGAAGATCTGCTCCTGACCGTCCTTCATGCGCTCGATGTACCCGGCGAGGGTGGTGGGTTTCTCCTCGCTGTGCGTCGAAGCGAACGAGGAAATGCGTAGCAACGTGTCCTGGTTCTCGAAGTCCGACAGCAGGCCCTCTTTGAGGACCCTGCCGAACTGGGTCCAAAACGTGCGGTAGTTCTCCTGCCGCCCGGACTGCATTTCCTTGATCGTCGAGAGCACCTTCTTGGTAAGACGACGGCGGATCGCGTTGATTTGTCGATCCTGCTGCAGGATTTCCCGGGAAACGTTGAGCGACATATCTTGTGCGTCGACGACTCCCTTGACGAAGCGCAGGTAGTGCGGCATGAGCTGATCGCAGTCGCTCATGATGAAGACTCGCTTGACGTACAGCTGCACCCCGACCTTGGAGTCCTGGTTGAACAGGTCGAACGGGGCATGCGACGGGATGAAGAGCAGGGCCTGGTACTCGAAGGTGCCCTCGGCCTTCATCGGAATGACCTCGAGCGGGTCGTCCCACGCATGCGCGATGTGCTTGTAGAACTCCTTGTACTCCTCGTCGGAGACCTCGTCCTTGGGCCTGGCCCACAGCGCCTTCATCGAGTTGATGGTCTCGGTTTCTACGGTGACGACGTCTTCGCCACCTTCCTCGGAAGCCGGGGTCCGTCGCTCGACCTCCATCCGGATGGGCCAGGCAATGAAGTCGGAGTACTGCTTGACGAGCGCCTTGATCGTCGAGTCCGAGGTGTAGTCGTGCAGCTCGTCCTCGGGGTCTTCGGGTTTGAGGTGCAACTTGACCGACGTTCCCTGCAGCGCATCGTCGACGGATTCGATCGTGTAGGTGCCCTCGCCGCTCGACTCCCACCGGATGGCCGCGCTCTCGCCCGCCTTGCGCGTGCGCAGCTCTACCGTGTCGGCCACCATGAAGGTCGAGTAGAAACCAATCCCAAACTGACCGATCAGTTCCTCCGAAGCGGCCGCATTCTTGGCCTCACGCAATTGCTGACGCAGCTCGGCCGTGCCTGACTTGGCGAGGGTGCCGATCAGGCCCACGACCTCGTCGCGCGTCATACCGATGCCGTTGTCGCGAACGGTCAGGGTGCGCGCACCTTTGTCCACCTCGATCTCGATGTGTAGATCGGAAGTGTCGACGTTCAGGTCCTTGTTCCGGAAGGCTTCAAGCCGCAACTTGTCCAATGCATCGGAGGCGTTCGAGATCAGCTCCCGCAGAAAGGAATCCTTGTTCGAGTAGACGGAGTGAACCATCAAATCCAGCAGTTGGCGCGCCTCTGCCTGAAACTCCAACTGCTCGACGCGTGCACTCATGTGATTCCGTTCGACAACACAACCTTCGATTACTGATACCCGGAAAGATAGTACCGAGCACGTCAGAGTTACCTTGGCGGAGATCTGCGAGCGGCACGACCCTGATGGAGGAGATGACGATGCCAGTGACGGTGATACTTGAACTCAGGCTCAAGCCCGAGTCCGTGCCTGCGGCGCGCGATGTCATGCGCCGAGCGCTTCAAGACACCCGGGCATTCGACGGAAATCTCGGAACCGACGTGCTCGTCGATGAGGACGACGAAGCGCACTGGCTTATCTACGAACGTTGGGAGACGGTCGAGCAGGACGAGGCTTACCGCAGCTTTCGTGCCGGCGAAGGTCGACTGACCGAGCTCCCACCACTTCTCGCGGTGCCCCCCGTCAAGACGAGGTACAGCACGACCGACGTCTGACGGAGGTCACCGAGGCGGCGTCGCCGATGTCTAGGCGATGTCAGGTCTCCGTTGTTCAGGAGGTGCCGAAATCGTGAGCCTCGTCGTATCCGTAGCCCCCGTCCTGGACGAGGTTCACTGTCGGTGGGGCATGGACAGGATGCGGCGAGCGAGCCCCACTTAACGGCAAGGCCGACACGTCGTGGGCCTCGTCGTACTCGTAGTCGTGGTTTTCGGGGGTCGGGCTTTCGGCCTTGGCGTGAGCTGGCCAGGGTTCTTCCATGCCGAGCCTCCATTGATCTGCGCTCGAAAGGGCTACCACGCGGTCGCGATAACTCGTTGTGGGTGTGATTGGAGACCGGCGCAGGCCAGCGGATCCGCTCATCGCCGGATCGCAGCCACGGGACGCATACCGTCGCCGATGGCAGGAGGCCTCCCGGCTGTACTAGTCATGGCCAGAGCCACAGCACCGAATCAGCTCTGGACACGGCTGCCGGCGTCGGTCACAATGATCGCATACAGTATGCAATCGAAGGAGTCCGACCTTGCCGAAGCAGCGACGCGACAATGTGCTGATCGTGCAGTGCCATGACCTCGGGCGATTTCTCGGCGCGTACGGCCATCCCGGTATGCGCACGCCCCGGCTTGATGCGATGGCCGCCGACGGGATTCTCCTTACTCGTGCCCACGCCACCGCGCCGCTGTGCTCGCCGGCGCTCGGGTCGATGTACACCGGTCGCTACCCGCACAGCCATGGCTTGCTTCGTCTGGTGCACCAGGGCTGGGAGTATCGGTCCGGGGTCCGCACGCTGCCGAAGATCATGGCCGACGCAGGTTGGTACTCGGCGCTTTTCGGCATGCAGCACGAAACAACGCTGCCGTCTCGTTTGGGGTTCCATGAGTACGACGTGTCGAATTCCTACTGCGAGTACGTCGCTGGGCAAGCCGCCGACTGGCTGCGGAGTCGCGCCGCCGACGTTGAACCGTTCTTGCTGACTACGGGTTTCTTCGAAGCGCACCGGCCGTACCCACGCGAGCGGTACACGCCCGCCGACGTCAACGACGTGAAGCTGCCCGACTGCTGGCCCGACACCGACGAGGTCCGCCGCGATTTCGCAGAGTTCTACGGTGCGATCGCCGCTGCCGACGCCGCAGTCGGCCAGCTGCTCGATGAGCTCGCCGTTACGGGGCTGGACGCCAACACCTGGGTGGTGTTCGTGACAGACCACGGGCCCGCGTTTCCCAGGGCCATGTCGACCCTTTACGACTCCGGCACGGGAATCGCACTCATCGTGCGACCTCCGCGGGCCTCCGGTGTGACGGCGCGGGTCTACGACGAGTTGTTCAGCGGAGTGGATCTGCTGCCCACACTGCTCGGCCTGCTTGGAATCGACGAACCGGCAGGCATCGATGGGATATCCCACGCACGGAACCTGCTCGCTTCGTCTCGCGAGACGACAGCTGTGCGAAACGAGATATTCAGCGCGAAGGCCTATCACGATTCGTGCGATCACGCCCGCGCGGTCCGCACCAAGGACTACAGCTACATCGAGACGTACCACCACCGGCCCTCGGCGACGACGACGCTCGATATCCAAACCGGTTCGTCTGTAAAGGTGATCGTCCCGGAAGTCGTTGCACCGCAACCCGAACGCGAACTGTTCGACCTTCTCAGCGATCCGCACGAGATTCGGAATATCCTTGCCGCGCCAACGGATGAGGTTGCAGCGGTCGCGGACCGGCTGGCGGCCACGCTTCGCGGCTGGCGGCAGAACGCAGGAGGCGTTGTCGCGTCGGAGCATGCCGATGCACAGCTCGCCGAGCAGTACGCGGGACTGTATTGGCAGATGCACAATTCTGTCGGCGACGGCAGGGTCAAGACGCTGAGGAGCAGGCGCGCCGTGCAGCCGCACGGTTCGTCGCCGCGGCACTACTAGCTGGTCGCCAGCTGTACGACAGTCGGGCGCTCCTCCGACCTGCCGCGTTCGTCGGCCGGTTCGAACCGTACGAACACGCCCTTCGATGTGGGTGTGTTGCTGATGTCGGCGACGCTGTCCAGCGGGACGAGCACATTGGTCTCGGGGTAGTAGGAGGCTGCTGAGCCCCGCGCGGCGGGATACGCGATCAGGCGGAAACCACTGGCGCGCCGCTCGATACCGTCCTCCCAGGTGCTCACCAGGTCGACCACCTGGCGGTCGGCCAGCCCCAGCTCGTCGAGGTCCGTGGGGTTCACCAAAACGATCCGTCGTCCGTTCTTGATGCCTCGATACCGATCGTTGGGCGCGTACGGCACAGTGTTCCACTGGTCGTGCGACCGCATGGTCTGCAACACGAGATGTCCTGCAGGCACGCGGATTCGGTCGAAGGTATTGCACGTGAACTGCGCCTTGCCCGACGCCGTGTTGAACCGGTAGTCGTTGACCGGATTGGGTAACCGGAAGCCGCCCGGTTGGCGCACCCGAACATTGAAGTCGTCGAAGTCGGGCACCACCCGGGATATCGCGTCGCGGATCACGTCGTAGTCGGACTCGAAGTCCTCCCACGGAATCGCATGCGTGCCGCGAAGAGTCCGGCGCGCGAGCCTGCAGACGATCGCCACTTCACTCAGCAGATGGTCCGAGGCCGGGGTGAGCCTGCCGCGCGACTGGTGCACGATGCTCATCGAATCTTCCACCGTGACGAACTGCGCGCCGGACGCCTGGATGTCGCGGTCAGTGCGGCCCAGTGTGGGCAGGATCAGTGCCGTCTCGCCGCACACCGCGTGCGAGAGGTTGAGCTTTGTCGAGATATGGGCCGTCAGTCGGCAGTTCCGCATCGCCAACTCGGTCAACTCACTGTCCGGAGTGGCCCGCACGAAATTGCCTGCGAAGCCGACGAACACCTTCGCCCGGCAGTCCCGCATGGCCCGAATCGAGTCGACCGCGTCCAGGCCGTGCCTCGACGGGGGAGCGAAGCCGAACTCTCGTCCTAATGCGTCGAGGAACGACTGCGGCATCTTCTCCCAGATGCCCATCGTGCGGTCGCCCTGGACGTTGCTGTGCCCGCGCACCGGGCAGACACCCGTTCCCGGCCGGCCCAGGTTCCCGCGCAGCATCAGGAAGTTCACGATTTCGCGGACCGTCGCGACACCGTGCTTCTGCTGGGTGACGCCCATAGCCCAGCACACGACGATCTTCCTGCTCGACAGCACCCGTTGGACGACCTGCTCGATCTCCTTGCGTGAAAGTCCGGTCGCATCAAGGACATCCGCCCATGCGATCTGTCGGGTGTGGGCGGCGAACTCGGCGAAACCCGTGGAGTGGGTGTCGATGAACTCGAGGTCCAGCACGCTGCCGGGGGCGGCGTCCTCGGCTTTCAGCAGAAGGGCATTGATCGCCTGAAACAACGCCAGGTCGCCGCACGGCTTGATGTGCAGGAACTGGTCGGCGATCGCGGTTCCCCGGCCGAGAACTCCGCTCGCTTTCTGAGGGTTCTTGAACCGAATGAGCCCGGCTTCCGGCAACGGGTTGACAGCGATGACGTACCCACCGTTGTGCTTCGTCTCCTCCAGCGCCGAAAGCATCCGAGGCATATTGGTGCCGGGGTTGAGGCCCACTGCGAGCACGAGATCGGCCTCATGCAAATCGTCCAGGCTCACGCTGCCCTTGCCGACACCGAGCGTCTCGTTCAGCCCGGCGCCGCTGGTTTCGTGGCACATGTTGCTGCAGTCCGGCAGGTTGTTCGTGCCGTACGCGCGCGCGAAAAGCTGCAGCAGGAACGCCGCCTCGTTGCTGAGCCTGCCAGAGGTGTAGAACAACGCTTCGTCGGGCGAATCGAGCCCACGCAACTCTGCTGCCAACAGGTCGAGTGCGCCGTCCCAGCTGATCGGCTCGTAGTGGTCCGAGCCCGGCCGCTTCACCATCGGTTCGGTCAGCCGGCCCTGCTCGTTGAGCCACATATCCTTCTTCGCCGCCAGCTCGGAGACGGAGTGCTCGCGGAAGAACTCTCGCGTGATCCGGCGCGTGGTCGCCTCGTCATTGACGTGTTTGGCGCCGTTCTCGCAGTACTCGTTCTTGTGGCGCTTTCCGGCCTCGGGTTCGGGCCACGCACAGCCCGGGCAGTCGATGCCCTTCGTCTGATTGATGCTCAGCAGATTGATCGCGGTCCGCACCAGCGAGGTCTGCTCGAGTGAGTACTCCAGCGCGTGCATCACAGCAGGCACCCCGGCGGCTGATTTCTTGGGCGGCTTGACCTCTGGGTTCTCGACGCCCATGTTCTCAGTTGCCTTTCGTGCTCACGCGGAACGGCCGAATGTCGGTG
>Ga0207708_10001367_pt1 | contig 18341 bp, 16 predicted proteins | sample KBSK5101metaG_FD_184340 | JGI IMG/M metagenome (GOLD analysis project Ga0207708, IMG submission 184340) | Corn, switchgrass and miscanthus rhizosphere microbial communities from Kellogg Biological Station, Michigan, USA - KBS K5-10-1 metaG... | ecosystem: Host-associated > Plants > Roots >...
ACGACATCACCATCATATTCGCGCTTCCCGGCATCGTGCTGGCGACCGTCTTTGTCACCTTTCCGTTCGTTGCCCGCGAGCTGATCCCGCTCATGCGCGAGCAAGGCACGCTGGAGGAGGAGGCCGCGCTCTCGCTCGGCGCCTCGGGCCTGCGCACCTTCTTCAAGGTGACCTTGCCGAACGTGAAATGGGCGCTGCTCTATGGTGTGTTGCTGTGCAACGCGCGCGCCATGGGCGAGTTCGGCGCGGTGTCGGTGGTGTCGGGCCATGTACGCGGCGAGACCAACACCATGCCGCTGCACGTCGAGATTCTCTACAACGAGTACCAGTTCATGGCCGCGTTCGCGGTGGCGTCGCTGCTGGCGCTGCTGGCGCTGGTGACGCTCGTCGCCAAGGTGATGCTGGAAGGCCGCGCGGCAAAGGAGTGAATGGATGAAGATCGCTTTGCACGAGGTGACCAGGCGCTTTGGAGCCTTTACCGCCCTCGACAACGTCAATCTCGACATTCACTCGGGCGAGCTGGTCGCGCTGCTCGGTCCATCTGGATCGGGCAAGACCACGTTGCTGCGTATCATCGCCGGACTGGACTGGCCCGATCAGGGCGAGGTCCATTTCGACGGCGAGGACGCGCTGTCGCGCAGTGTCGGCGAGCGCAATGTCGGTTTCGTGTTCCAGAACTACGCGCTTTTCCGTCACATGACGGTGTTCGAGAATGTTGCGTTCGGATTGCGTGCGCGCCCGCGCCGTCTGCGTCCGACCGAGGCCGCGATTCGCGCGCGGGTAAATCAGCTGCTCGAGCTGGTGCAACTCGGCCCGCTCGGGCAGCGGTTGCCGAACCAGCTGTCCGGCGGCCAGCGCCAGCGCATCGCGCTCGCGCGCGCGCTCGCCATCGAGCCCCGCATTCTGTTGCTCGACGAGCCGTTCGGCGCGCTCGACGCCAAGGTGCGCAAGGAGTTGCGGCGCTGGCTTCGTCAGCTGCACGAGGAGATCCACGTTACCTCGGTGTTCGTGACGCACGATCAGGAGGAGGCGTTGGAGCTCGCCGACCGGGTCGTCGTGCTCGCCAAGGGACGCGTCCAGCAGATCGGCACGCCCGAAGAGGTGTACGAACAGCCCCAGAGCGCGTTCGTGCATCATTTCATCGGCGAGTCCTTGAGCGTCCCGGTCACCATCAACGCCGGCGGCGTCCACTTCGCCGGCCGCAGGCTCGACCTCGATCCGCACGGATTGTCCGATGGCGAGGCCAGCCTCTTCATCCGGCCCTACGAGGTCACGGTCGTGCCGGAATCGGGCGGCGCCATGCTCGACGGCGTCGTCAAGCGCGTCCACGGCTTTGGGCCGGCGCGGCGCCTGGAAATCGCGCTGCGAGAGGGCGACCGCGAGCACTTCATCGAGGTCAGTGCGCCTCGTCACGAAGCGATTGGCATCGGCCAGCATGTCGGATTGCGGCCGCGCGCCTATCGGCTGTTCGCGTCCACCGCGGATCGGACCCAAGGCGCGTAGCGGTACCGCCCGTTGACGCGACGGCGGGCCGTCATTCGTCGAGGAGGTCCGCGATCGGCACGGCCTCGACCTCATGGCCATGCTGGTCCACCACGGAGACCATCCACCCGTTCCAGCTGCGGCCCGGCATGACCTTGCCGTGCTTGAGGTCGCGCGCCAGCACCATCGCCTCCTCGCGCGCCGCGGCCGTGCCGGGAAGGTCCATACCTTCCGGGTTGTTCACGGTTTCCTTGCCGTCGGTGAGATGAAAAAAGTAACGCGGCATGGTGCACTCGCTCCGTTTCGGAAGACGCGGATGGGAATCCAACGCTTGCGGTCCGGCTTATAGCACGCTCGCCGAGGCTGGCACGCTCGTTGTGGCGCTGCCGGTGCGGCGCTCGCCGTACCGCGCGCCTGCGGCCGACTTCGTCGCTGCCGTCGAAATTGCGTGTCCGCGCCAAGGCGGCGGAGCCGGGCGCGGCGCGTGCCGGCGGCCTTGAACTTTCCCAGGCGCCGGTCCATTTGAATCGCGTGGGCCATTGTCACGTCGGCATGGCCGTCGTGAGGCAGGTTCGATGGCAGGGGCTGATCCCAGAAACTGGATGTGGGCGGAAGCCTGCGCAATGATCGAGCGGGCGGAGCAAATGCACCGCCAGTTCTTCCAACCCGGTTCCGCGGCCGCTCCCGCGGCGAGTTGGGAGCCTCCGATCGACGTCTTCGAAAGCGAGCACGACCTGCTGATCGTCGTCGCGCTTCCGGGCGTGGATACGCAGGATATCGAGATCTCGTCGGAGGGGGCCGTATTGCGCGTCGCGGGCGTGCGGCGTCTGCCGGCGGCCGTGCGGGGCACGGACATCGTCCGTCTGGAGATCCCGCAAGGACGTTTCGAGCGTCGCATCAGACTGCCCGCGGCCCGCTGGGAGCTCAGCCGGTCGTCACTCGTGAACGGCTGTCTCCTGCTCAACTTGACGAAACAGACGTGACCCCCATGGCAGAGCAGGCAGAATTACCGAAGGCCGGGCAGGGCGAGCAGCATCCGCCGATTCCCGCGGATGCCATGATCGTGCTGCCGGTCCGGCAGACCGTGCTGTTTCCCGGGATCGTGCTGCCATTGGCTATCGGGCGAAAGTCTTCCATCGCGGCTGCCCAGGAGGCGGTCCGCACCGAACGCACGCTCGGGGTCGTCCTGCAGAAGGACCCGGCGGTCGAGGAACCGACTGCCGATCAATTGCATTCCGTGGGCACCGCCGCGCAGGTGCTGCGCTATGTCACCGCCCCTGACGGCACCCATCATGTGATCGCGCAGGGCGTGCGCCGATTCCGCGTCATCGAGTACCTCGACGGATTTCCGTTTCTCGTCGCGCGCATCGAGGAAATCGGCATCACCGAGGTCATGACGCCCGACATCGAGGCGCGCGTGCGCCTGGTGAAGGGGCGCGCCCAGGACGTCATGCAGCTGTTGCCGAACGTGCCGAGCGAGGTAGCGGCCACGATCGAGCACCTGGATTCCCCGTCCGCGCTCGCCGATTTCATCGCCGGCATCCTCGACGCCAAGCCGGCGGAAAAACAGGACGTGCTGGAGACGATCGACATCAAGGAGCGTCTGGACAAGGTGCTGGCGCTGCTTGCGCAACGGTTCGAAGTGCTGAAGATCTCGAAAGAGATCGGCGATCAGACCCAGCAGTCGCTGTCGTCTCAGCAGCGCGAGCATATCCTGCGCGAGCAGTTGCGCCACATTCAGAAGGAGCTGGGTGAGGGCGACGAGAAGTCGACCGAGGTCGCCGAGCTGCGCGAGGCGATCGAGAAGGCCGGGATGCCGCAGGAGGCCGGGGATCAGGCCAAGAAGGAGCTCAAGCGGCTCGAGCGGATGCCCGATGCCTCGCCCGAGTTCGGGATGATCCGCAGCTACCTGGATTGGCTGATCGGCTTGCCGTGGTCGAAGTCCGATTCCGACGCTATCGACATCGCGGAAGCGCGCCGCATTTTGGATGAGGACCACTACGGCCTGGCCAAGATCAAGCGCCGCATCCTCGAATATCTCGCGGTGCGCAAGCTCAATCCGAACGGCCGCAGCCCGATCCTGTGCTTCGTCGGTCCGCCTGGCGTGGGCAAGACCTCGCTTGGGCAAAGCATCGCCAAGGCGACCGGGCGGAAGTTCGTGCGGCTGAGTCTCGGCGGCGTGCACGACGAAGCCGAGATCAGGGGCCACCGGCGCACCTATATCGGCGCGCTGCCGGGCAACATCATCCAGTCGATCCGCAAGGCCGGGACGCACAATCCGGTCATGATGCTCGACGAAGTGGACAAGCTCGGACAGGGCTTCCACGGCGATCCGTCGTCGGCGCTGCTCGAAGTGCTCGATCCCGAGCAGAACTCGACGTTCCGCGACAACTACCTCGGCGTGGCCTTCGACCTCTCCAAGGTGATGTTCATCGCAACCGCGAACGTGCTGGACACCATTCCGGGTCCGGTGCGCGACCGCATGGAAGTGATCGAGCTTCCCGGCTACACCGAGGACGAGAAGCTCGAAATCGCCAAGCGCTATCTGCTCAGGCGTCAGCTCGAGCAGACCGGTCTTACGCCCGATCAATGCGAGATCACCGAGGACGCGACCCGCGCGATCATTCGCGACTACACGCGCGAGGCGGGCGTTCGCAATCTGGAACGACTGATCGGCGCGGTTTGCCGCCACGTCGCCATGCGCGTCGCCGAGGGGACTGCCGCGCATGTTCGCATCGATGCACAGGCATTGCCCGCCATCCTCGGTGCGCGCCGGTTCGAGAACGAAGTCGCCATGCGCACCAGCGTGCCGGGGGTCGCGACCGGGCTCGCCTGGACGCCCACCGGTGGCGACATCCTGTTCATCGAGGCGACGCGGGTTCCTGGACGCGGCAATCTGATCCTCACCGGACAGCTTGGCGAGGTGATGAAGGAAAGTGCGCAGGCGGCGCTGACGCTGGTGAAGGCGCGCGCGCCGGATTTCGGCATCGACCCGGCCATGTTCGAAAAATCCGACGTGCACATCCACGTGCCGGCGGGTGCGATCCCCAAGGATGGTCCGAGCGCGGGCGTCGCCATGTTCGTGGCGCTTACCTCGTTGTTCACCGGACGCACGGCGAGCAGCGACACGGCGATGACCGGAGAAATCTCGCTGCGAGGTCTCGTGCTTCCCATCGGCGGCGTGAAGGAGAAGGTGTTGGCGGCGGCCCGAGCCGGCATCACGACGGTGATGCTGCCGGCGCGCAACCGGAAGGATCTCGAGGACGTGCCCGAGGGGGCGCGCGAGCAGGTCCGTTTCGTGTGGCTGGAGCGGGTCGACGACGCCATAGCCGCGGCCTTGAAACCGCCCGGCGAGCGGGAAGCCGACGAGCCGGCCGCGGCCGGGGCGCAAGCGTCCCCGGGGCGGCGGGCGGCGCGGTCGTTGTAGCGCACAGCCGAAGCCATCCAACGCGGCCGTTCACGCCGTCCGCGCGCGCGCCAAAATGACGCGCGCGTACCAACGTACTTTCACCGGCGCCCGCCGCGCGGGGAAAGACGGCTTCCTTCCGGCATGCTAGCTTGCTGAGCCGGCATCGTTGCCGGCCGCTTTGTGCCGGAGAATCCGATGTCGAAAGCAGCCGCGATCCTCGCCGTCGCTTTGGTGGCGATTGGGATTGCAGGCGCGGATGCGGCGGCGGAACTGCTGTCGTCGCGTCCGATCACCATCGTCATTCCCTTCACCCCCGGTGCAAGCGCTGATACGATCCAGCGTATCGTCACCAAGAAGGTCACCGAAAATACCGGCCAGACCATCGTGGTGGAATCGCGCCCCGGCGGGGGCGGCGCCATCGGAGCGGCGGCGGTGAAGCAGGCGCCGCCGGACGGGCACATGCTGTTCCAGGCCAATGCCGGGACCCACGCCGCCAACGTGTCGCTGTACCCGACGCTGTCCTACGACCCGATCAAGGATTTCCGCCCCATTACGCTGATGTGGAGCTTCCCCCAGCTGCTCTCGGTTCCCCTCGACAGCCCTGCCAAATCGGTGGCCGATCTGGTCGCCCTCGCCAAGTCGAAACCGGGGGGCTTGAGTTTCGCGTCACAGGGTAGCGGCTCGGGCGGACATCTCCTGGGCGAAATGCTCAAGGCCAGGACCGGCGCGAACATGGTCCACATTCCCTATCGCGGCGCGGGTCCCGCCGCGCTCGATCTTGCCACCGGCCGAGTGGACTTCTTCTTCGTGTCCTATTCGTCGGTGCTGTCGTTTCTGCAGGCGGGCAAGGTGCGCACGCTCGCAGTGACATCGCCGAAACGTCTGCCGACCCTGCCGGATATTCCCACGATGAGGGAGGCGGGGTTTGCCGGTATCGAGCTCGACGCATGGTTCGGCCTGGTCGCGCCGGCCGGAACCCCCGGCCCGGTGATCGCCAAGCTCAATGCCGCGTTCGTGCAGGCGGTACGGGATCCGGACATCGTGAGGCAGATCGTGGAGCAGGGCGCCGAGCCGGCTGGCGATACGCCGGCCGAGTTCGCGGCGTTCATCGCGTCGGAAACCGAGCGCTTCGGCAAGATCGTGCGCGCAGCCGGCGCGAAAGGGGAGTGAGCGCGGAAGAATCGGATTTGGGTTCTTCGTGGTGATTTCAAAGTGCATTGGCGGTATCGCGCGATGCCGAAGCATGCTCGATGGCCATCGGCCTTTTTGAATCGGCGACTCGCCCGCTTTGCTGGCCCCGCGAGTGGGGCCGCGGCTTGCTTTCCACCGTCCCCTCCCATCCAACAACACGACACAGGAGCGCTCCGATGACGACGTGGACGCCCGACCCCACCTTCTATCCTTCGCCGCGCATGGCCATGAAGGCACCAGCCGAAACGCTGGCCTATGTCGCGGCCTTCGATCCGGACCGCAAAGTGCCTGATGGCATCGCCGTGGTCGATGTCGATCCCGGCTCCGCCAGCTATTCCAAGATCCTCAACACCGTGGCGATGCCGAATGCCGGCGATGAGCTGCATCATTTCGGCTGGAGCGCGTGCTCGTCGAGCCTCTGTCCCAACGCGCCACATCCCCATATCGAGCGGCGCTATCTCGTCGTGCCGGGACTGCGGTCCTCGCGCATCCACATCCTCGACACCAAGCCCGACCCCAGACGCCCCGCCATCATCAAGGTGATCGAGCCGAAAGACGTCGCGGAGCGGGCGGGATACACGCGCCCCCACACGGTGCATTGCGGGCCCGAAGGCATCTATGTCGCGGCGCTCGGCAACCGCGAGGGCAAGGGGCCGGGCGGCGTGTTCCTGATGGATCACGAAACCTTCGACGTGCTCGGCCAATGGGAAATGGATCGCGGCCCGCAGCAATTCGCCTATGACGCCTGGTGGCATCTCGGGCACGACACCATGGTGACGAGCGAGTGGGGGACGCCCGATACCTTTGAGAATGGTCTCATCCCCGAGGTGCTGCTCGGCGCAAAGTACGGCCGCCGGCTGCACTTCTGGGATCTGCACGCCCGCAAGCACCTGCAGACCATCGACTTCGGCGACAAGTATCAGTTGGTGTTCGAACTACGGCCTGCGCACGATCCCACCAAGGCCTACGGTTTCGTCAACTGCGTGATCAGCCTCGAGAACCTGTCGTCCTCGATCTGGACCTGGTATCGCGACGGCGGCAAGTGGGCGGTCAAGAAGGTGATCGAGATTCCGGCCGAGCCGGCGGATCCGGATCAGCTGCCGCCGCTGCTCAAGGGCTTCAAGGCATGTCCGCCGCTGGTGACCGACATCGATCTGTCCATGGATGACCGGTTTCTCTACGTCGCCTGCTGGGGCACGGGCGACATGCAGCAATACGACGTCTCGGACCCGTTCAACCCCAAGCTCACCGGCAAGGTGCGGATCGGAGGCATCGTCGCCCGCGCCGGTCATCCGAACGGCGCGGGACCGCTCAACGGCGGACCGCAGATGGTCGAGATCAGCCGTGACGGCCGCCGGGTCTATTTCACCAACTCGCTCTACGGCGCGATCGACCCGCAGTTCTATCCCGACGGGATTGAAGGCTGGATGGTCAAGCTCGACGCCGCGCCGAACGGCGGGATCGCGTTCGATCCCAAGTTCTTCGTGAAGTGGCCGGCGCCGCATCGGCCGCATCAGGTCCGGCTCGAAGGCGGAGACTGCTCGTCCGATTCCTATTGCTATCCGTAGCGCTGTGACATCGACAGTCCGGCGCAGCTGTCATTCCGGGGCCACCGATCTCGGGTCTACCCGAGATCGGCAGTCGATGCCCAAGTCGGGTAAACCCGACTTGGATGCGGCTCGCCGCTTCGCGGCGCCCCGGAATGACGACAAACCAAATTGACATGACCGAGATATGGCCGTGGCTCGCGCTGGCGGGACTCGGGGCCTTCCACGGCCTCAATCCCGGCATGGGCTGGCTCTTCGCCGTCGCGCTCGGCATGCACCGGCACGACGGGCGCATCGTGCGGCTGGCGGTGGTGCCGATCGCGTTCGGCCATGCCCTGTCGGTCGCGCTCGTGGCCGCCGCCTTCTTGTGGGCGGGACTGCTGATCGATGCGCGCATCTTGCGCATCGCCTGCGGCGCCATCCTGATCGGCTGGGCGCTCTACCACTGGCGCTATGGTCATCGCCATCGCGTGCGCTTCGGCATGCAGACGGGATTGATTGGGCTGGGCGTGTGGTCCTTCCTCATCGCCACCGCGCATGGGGCCGGGCTCATGCTGTGGCCCGCGTTGATGCCGCTTTGCATCGGCGCCGGCGCAGAGCCGGGAACCACCGGCCCTGTGGCAACAGCCTTGCTTGGTATCGGTGTGCACACCGCGGCAATGCTGATCGTGACGGCGGCGATGGCGATCGCGGTCTATGAGTGGGTCGGCCTCGAGCTGCTGCGCCGCGCCTGGATCAATGTCGATCTGGTCTGGACCTGGGCGCTCGTCGCAGCCGGCGGATGGCTGCTGCTGGTGTCGTTAGTAGCGGCTTAGGACGTCGTTGCCATGCGTGACCGCGCGTCACTGCGGCACGGTCATCAGCTCCAGCAGGTGACCGTCGGGATCCCTGAAATAAAACCCGCGTCCGCCACCCCAATCGTTGAGCTTGCCGTTATCTACACTTTCCGGCGCGCTGCCATAGGCGAGCCCTGCCGCCTTGACGCGATCGAAGATGGCATCGAACTCGGCGTCGCTCACGTGAAAGGCGTAGTGGTGGCTTTGGAACGCCTCGGTGTTGTCGAACAGCAGCGTCGTCTGATCGTTCACACGTACCGGTGCGAAGTAGCCGACGCGCTCGCACTTCAAGCCGAAGATATCGGCGAAGAAGCGTGCGGCCGCCGTCTTGTCGCGGACAGGAACGATGGTGTGATTGAGGATGATCGCCATGTCATGCCTCCTCGGCGGATGCTTTCAAGTCGTCGCCGAGTATACGGCGCCAGGCTCGATCGTCAGCCGGCCCGGGCAAGGCGCTTCGACTGCAGATGGACGCCATCTGGGCGAGATTGGCCTTCCTCCATCCCGCCAATACAGGGTAGGATTTTCTATTTCCAATGGGGAATTTGCCATAAGATTTTTCTCTTTGGCGCGCCTCTCTGACTATTATATGGAAAATAATACTAAGCTGCTGCCCGTTTCGGAGATGGTGAGATGCGGTTCCTTCCGTTGTTTTTCGATACCTCGGCAGGCGTCTTTATCCTTGTCGGTTCGGGCGAGCCTGCGCTCGCCAAGCTGCGCTTGCTGCGGGCCGCCGGCGCTCACGTCCGCTGGTTCTCCTGCAACGTCGACGTTGCGGAAGAGCTGGCGACGTCGCCGGGGCAGGGGCAGCTTGAAATCAGCTTCGGGGATCCCCTCAAGGCGGACTTGAGCGACGTCGTCGCCATCGTTTCGGCCGCTGGCGAACTGCTCGATCGTCAGATCGCCGCGCGCGCGCGGCGCCAACGCATTCCCGTCAATGTCGTCGACTGTCCGGATCTGTCGACCTTCATTTTTCCCGCCATCGTCGATCGCGGCGAGGTGGTGGTCGCGATCGGGACCGGCGGCGCTTCGCCGGTTCTGGCGCAGCGCCTGCGCGAACGAATCGAAGCCCTGCTGCCCACGCGGATCGGCGAGCTTGCGGCGTTGATCGGCCGCCATCGCAGCCGGTTCGCCGCGGTTCCGCGCGCGCTGTCGCCGCGCCGCTTCTGGCGAAATGTCATCGCGGGCCCCATTGCCGAAGCGGTGCTCGCCGGGCGTGCGGTCGAGGCCGAGGCGGAGCTTGCAGCCGCCATCGAGGCCCATAGCGGTGATCCTCGGGGCGGCAGCAAGACCGAGACGGTGTTTGTGGTCGGCGCCGGCCCCGGCGATCCGGATCTACTGACGTTGCGGGCGCTCCACGCGCTCGCGGATGCGGATGTCGTGTTCTACGACGAACTCGTCACCACGGGCGTGCTTGACCGAGCCCGCCGCGACGCCGAGCAGGTGTTCGTCGGCAAGCGGCGCGGCGAGCCCGGCATCGGACAGGATGAGATCAATCGGCGCCTGGTCGAGGCCGCGCGCACCGGTCGCCGGGTGGTGCGGCTCAAGGGCGGCGACCCTTTCGTGTTCGGGCGCGGCGGCGAAGAGCTTGAATATTTGCGCGCGGCCGATGTGCCGGTCGTCGTGGTTCCCGGGATTACGGCGGCGCTCGGTTGCGCAGCGGAGGCGGGCCTGCCCCTGACCTTCCGCCACGAGGCCTCCCGGCTGACATTCATTGCGGCGCATCGCGCGGAGGATGCCGCATCGATCGACTGGACGGGGCTCGGAGACCGGCAGACGACGGCCGTGGTCTACATGGGTCTCGCCTCGGCCGCCGCGGTACGCGATGGCCTGATCGCCGCCGGCCGTGATCCCGCCACGCCGGCCGCGGTGCTGGCGCGCGGCACCCGGCCGGATTCACAGGCGGCCGTCGGCTCCCTCGACGGCCTCGCGGCCCTCGCAGCCGAGGTCGGCGAAGGCCCGGCCATTCTCATCATCGGCGACGTGGTCGCGCGCTCGACCCCGTGGCAGGCCGCGCAGATCGCCGCGTCGGTCGCGCGCGAAGCCGCATGACCTCGCCGCTGCAGCAGAAGCTCAAGGTCACCGGCCCGGTTGTGATCACCGCGAACCGGCTGGGCGATGGCGCCGTCGTCTATCGCTCGTCCGATGGGACCTGGACCACCGAGCTTGCCGCAGCGGCCGTCGTGACCACGACGCCGGCGGCGACCGAACTGCTGACGGCCGCGCTGGCCGACAGGCTCAGGGCGGTCGACGCCTATGTCGCGCCGGTGCAGGTATCGGAACAGGGCGTGCGACCAGGTAATTTGCGTGAGTGGATCCGTTGCAACGGCCCGACCGTCGCATTTCCGGGCCAGCGCTGAGGATAGAACATGTACGTTTACGACGACTTCGACCGCACGCTTGTGGACGAGCGTGTCCGCGAATTCCGCGATCAGGTCGCGCGCCGCCTCTCGGGAGAATTGACGGAAGAGGAGTTCAAGCCGTTGCGGCTCATGAACGGCGTTTATCTGCAGCTGCACGCCTATATGCTGCGGATCGCCATTCCTTATGGCACGCTCTCCTCCGCGCAGTTGCGCACGCTGGCGCACGTGGCGCGACGCTATGACCGTGACTACGGCCATTTCACCACGCGCCAGAACGTCCAGTTCAACTGGATCAAGCTGGAAGAGCTGCCCGACGCGATGGCCGATCTGGCGGACGCCGGACTGCACGGCATGCAGACCAGCGGCAATTGTGTGCGCAATATCACCACCGACCAATGGGCGGGCGTCGCGCCGGGCGAGATCGAGGATCCGCGGCTGTGGGCGGAACTGCTGCGCCAGCACCTGACGCTCCACCCGGAATTTTCGTTCCTGCCGCGCAAGTTCAAGATTGCGCTGACCGCCTCGGCGCATGACCGCGCCGCGGTACGGGTGCACGATATCGGCCTGCGGATGCACCGGAATGGAGCGGGCGAGACCGGCTTCGAGGTGATCGTGGGGGGCGGGCTCGGGCGCACCCCGTTCATCGGCAAGACCATCAAGCCGTTCCTGCCGAAGCGCGATCTGCTCAGCTACGTCGAGGCGATCCTGCGGACCTACAATCAATACGGCCGGCGCGACAATATCTACAAGGCGCGCATCAAGATCCTCGTGCACGAGCTTGGCGCGGAAAAATTCGCGCGCGAGGTAGAAGAAGAATGGCAGTCGATCAGGGATGGGGCGCTTGCGCTCGATCCCGCCGTGGTCGCCGAGATCGCCACGCGGTTTCGGTATCCGGACCATGAACTGCTGGACGACAATCCGCCCGAACTGCGGAAAGCCCGCACCGAAGACAAGCGCTTCCGCCTCTGGCTGGACAACTCGGTCGCCAACCACAGGCTCCCGGGCCACGCCATCGTGACTCTTTCCCTCAAGCCGGAAGGAGAGCCGCCGGGCGACGCCACGGCGCGGCAGATGGACGCCATCGCCGATCTCGCGGATCGCTACAGCTTCGGCGAGATCCGCGTCGGGCACGAGCAGAACCTCGCGCTGCCGCATGTCGCCCAGCGCGATCTTCCGGCGCTGTGGCGGGCGCTGGACGAGATCGGCCTCGCCACGCCCAACGTCAATCTGATCTCCGACATTATCGCCTGCCCCGGCCTGGACTATTGCAGCCTCGCCAATGCGCGCTCCATCCCGGTGGCCGAGGAGATCACCCGCCGGTTCAAGGATCTCGACCTCGCCCACAGCCTCGGACGGCTGCACATCAACATTTCCGGCTGCATCAACGCCTGCGGCCATCATCACATCGGTCACATCGGCATCCTCGGCGTCGAGAAGAACGGCGAGGAATATTACCAGGTGACCGTCGGCGGCCGCGCCGACGAGAATGCCGAGCTCGGGAAGATTCTGGGCCCGGCCGTGCCATACGGTGAGATTGCGGACGTAGTGGAAGACATCGCGGCGGCCTATCTCGAGCTGCGCGAGCGGCCCGACGAGCTGTTCGTCGATACCGTCAAGCGTCTCGGGGTCGAGCCGTTCAAGGAGCGCGTCTATGCCACTCGTTAAAGCCGGACGCGTCATCGAAGATCGTTTCGTGCGGGTGCTCGACGACGCGCCGGTCCCGGACGGTGTTCCGGTCATCTTGCCGGCAGCACGGCTCCTCGCGGACGCGCGCGAGCTCGTTCTTCGCCAGGCGCCGACGGGCGTTATCTGGCCGAACGATCGCCGGGTGGCCGAGCTGCTGCCGTATCTCGACTGGATCGCGCTGGTGGCGCTGGTGTTTCCAACCTTCCGCGACGGCCGCGCCTACAGCCAAGCACGGCTCCTGCGCGAGCGACACGAATTTCGGGGCGAGCTGCGTGCGACAGGACAGGTCCTGCGCGATCAGCTTCTGTTCCTGCACCGCGCCGGCTTCGACGCCTTCGAGGTGACCAAGGAAAAAGACACGGCCGCATTCGCCGAGGCGCTGCAGCGCTACAGCATCTTCTATCAGCCGACCGGAGACGGACGGCCGAGCGCGCTGAGGGCGCGCCTTTCCCGTGGACCATCATCGACGGTTCCCGAGCGGCAGGCGTTCGTCCGGTGACTTTTGTATTTCGACGATCCGTGTAACTCTGGCGCGATGTCGAATTCGCCCGCAGAGCCCCTGCGAACCGCCGCCGCGGAACCTCTCGTCACCCCTGAATGGCTTGCCAATCGGTTGCGCAAGCCGGATCCGGACGCGCCGGATCCGTTGATCCTCGACATCCGATCGGTGGTCGACGGCGGCGGGCGGCAGGCCTATGAATCGGCCCACATCCCGGGCGCGATCTACACCGACTACGCCAACGACGGATGGCGTGTCACCAAGGGAATGGCCTCGGGCCTCCTTCCCGAACCAGCCGCGCTCGTCGCTCTGTTCAGCCGCATCGGGCTCACGCCCCGCCGTCATGCGATCATCGTCTCGGCCGGAACGACGGTCGGGGACTTCAGCGCGGCCGCGCGCGTCTATTGGACGCTCAAGATCGCCGGCCACGACAGCACATCCATCCTGTCCGGCGGCATGCTGGCCTGGGGCCGCGATGCAACGCGGCCGCTCGAAGCCGGGCCACCACCGGTCAATCCGCCGTCGCCTCCCTATCCGGTCAAGCTTGCGCCTGCGTTGCGCGCCGATGTCGGTGCGGTGGAACGTGCGATCGCCGATCGGACCGCGGTCCTGCTCGACAGTCGGGCCACGACCTTCTTCCAAGGGAGCGCGAAATCTCCGCAAGCCCTGCGGCCCGGGCGTCTCCCGGGCGCGGTCCAGCTCGATCACGTCGCGGCGTTCGATTCCACTGCGATGGCGTTAAAGCCCAAACACGAGCTCGAACAGTTGTTCGCGGCGGTCTCTTCGACGCCGGTCATCAACTATTGCAACACCGGCCACCAGGCCGCGACCAACTGGTTCGTGCTGTCCGAGGTGCTCGGGCGTCCCGGAATTTCGCTGTACGACGGCTCGATGTCGGAATGGACGCAGGAGCCCGATCGCCCGGTGGCGGTGGGGCCGAGCGAGCCCGCACCGCGATCATGAGCGGTTGAGCCTCGCGGACTCAGATTGACGCGTAATAGCGAATCTTACAGAAAAACGGATCATCCAGCAGTGCGCAAAGAAGCCGATGCGCCGCCCCTCGCGGAGCGCGGTCGAATGCGCGGTCCGGTGTGGCGCGCGCCGTCACGCGCCTTGCCGTCGTGTCACAAGTCGCGCGCCTTCAGCCCCCTCAGCTCCACACGCCCGCCGAGTACAGGATCGCGCCGACCAGCACCGCCAGCGCCATCGACCCGACCATGCCGAGCCATTCCTTGTAGGGAGCCGTATCAGGCATCTCGATTTCGAAAGATTCGCGCATCACACCACCCCTTCGACTGCTGTCTACATCCCCGTAACCGCGATCATTGGTGCGCGGGAAATTGGCGCCAATTGTGGAGTGTGTGCCCCAATCTCCTCGAAAGTTCTGAGGTGTAGCTTTTTGGACACAGACAGCAGTACGAGCGCGTCAATGCTCGCCTTCACCTTGGTGCTCCGACTTCACATCGTCCGGCGCGGCGCGGTCCGCAGCAATTCCTCGACCTGCTGCTTCCAAAGCCTGGCCATGCCGGTGGTGCCGTGACCGCGGGTGTCTTCGCTGCCAGGTATCAGATACATGCGGCCATTCTTGATGCGCTTGAGTTCGCGCTCGAGGATTCCAAGCTCGGGCGGATTGCGTTCGTCGTCGGCGGAATTGATGGCCAGCAGCGCGGCCTGCACGCGCTCCAGCCCGGGCGCCGGATTGTAGTCGCGCGACGCGTCCCACTGATACAGGAAGTCGTTGGCGTCGGCTTTGAACGGCGCCGCCAGCCGCTCGTCGAGCAACTTGTCCGCCTGCTCGCGCGTGGGCGCCAGCTTGTGATACGCGTGGGTGCCGCCGGACGTGGCGATGCCGAAGAACACGTTGGCCGCCTGCAGCGCGCGCGGTTGCGTGGTGTAGTCGCCATTGTTCCAGGCCGGATCGTTCCGGATGGCGTCGATCAGCATGCGCCGCATCATCCAGTTGCGGCCGGACATCTCGGTGGGTTGCGAGGCCATGGGTACCAGTGCATCCATGAACTCCGGGTAGTTCACGCCCCAGATCCAGGTGTGCATGCCGCCCATCGAGTTGCCCAGCACGAGGCGCAGATGGCGGATACCCAGGCCTTCGGTCACCAGCCTGTATTGTGCCGCGACGATGTCGTCGTAATTGTAGCGCGGAAATTTCATCCGCAAGCCGTCGGAAGGTTTGGACGACTTCCCGGTCCCGATGGCGTCCGGCAGGATGATGAAGTACTTGCTCGCATCCAGCGGCTGGCCGGGGCCGAACAGCTCGCCCGCGAATGCCGGCGTCAGCATGGTGGCGCCGGAACCGGTGGTGCCGTGCAGGATCAGCACGGGCTGTCCCGAAGGCGCGCCGACGGTGGTGTAGTGTAGACGCAGTTCCGGCATGACGTCTCCGGTATGAAAACGAAAGTCGCGCGCGATCCAATCGCCTTCATTCGGTGCGGGATAATCCGCCGCGCCGGCAGCAAGCGCGATCAGACACAGAAGCGCGGCTGTTGCCGCGTGCAGCAGTAAACCCAGGATTTTCATGCCGATCTCCGTAGCGCTCGATAACAACAGCGAAAACTGAAATCTGACATTGCAGGCGCGCTCCGCACAACCTAGCACGGAACGTCATTTCGACGAGAACGAGGAACTCGCGCGCCGACCCAGCTCCTCGCTCCGACGGTCTCGGCCTATTGCTGTCGCAGAAGCTCGGCCAGCCGTCTGCTCGTGGGCAGTTGCTCCATGTCGAGAACGGCCTCAATCAGCGCAGCCTGTTGCACCTCGCTCATCGCGCCGCGCGTGAGCTTTCGGAATTTGTCGACGATCTCGTCCGCCGTGGCGAACGACTGTTCGCTGCCGCGCGGAGCTTCCCGGGTCTCGATCTCGCGTGAGCCGTCGGGGAATTGGACCTCCACCCGCACCTTGTGCCGGAATGCCGAACCCAGCGCGGTGATGGCGGGGTCGTGGACCACGTCGACCTTGCGCGAGAGCTCGATGCGCGCGCCGTCCGCGACCGCATCGGGCCCGAACTGATCGACGAACACGTCGCCTTCGAGCAGCAGCGTGGCGACGGCGAACGGCAGGTTGAGCTGCGCCGAGGTCAGGCCCTCGGGCCGGTACGGCCAGCCGACGTGATCGACCGTGACCTGTGAACCATGGACCACGATCTTGTCGACCTCCGCGGGCGTGAAGGGCCGCCGGCGCTGAATGTCGCGAATGGCGTCGAGGGTGGTGTGGTTGCTGCCGACGCAGGAATAGAACTTGAGCGCGATGCCCATGGTCTCGAACCGCTCGCCGAGCCCGGCGCTGAGCTCGTCGAGATCGAACCGATCCTGCGAGCGCGAGAACGTCGTGCAGAAGCCGCCATATGGCGCCTCGAACACGTCGACGATGCCGGTAAAGCCGTTGCTCGCGAGCAGCGCGCCATAAAGTCCGCTCTGCGACGCGCGCCCGGCATGCATGCGCTTGACCATGGCGCCGTATTGCGCCGCCATCAGCCCGGCGGATTGGGTGCCTGCGATCCCGAGCGCATGCACGGTCTCATCGGCGGACAGGCGCAACCCACGGGCGGCCCCGGCGGCGGCCGAGTACACGCCCACGGTCGCGCCGGAATGCCAGCCCTGGCCGATATGCTCCTGCCCCATGCACCGTCCGACGCGCGGTCCGATCTCGTAGCCGGCCACCGCGGCAGTGAGAAAGTCCCGTCCGCTCAGGTCGGCGTGGCTCTCCGCTACCGCGATCAAGGCGGGCAGCGTGACCGCGCCCACGTGCAATACGCCCCGGCGATGAACGTCGTCGAGCTCGAAGCCCTGCACCTGGGTGCCGTTGATCAGCGCGGCGTGCGGCGAAGAGAGGCGAAGCGGCGTGCCCCAGACCGACGTGGTGCGGGTCGCATCCAGGCTTTCGAGCGTCGAGCGCACGATGCGGCACCATTCGAGCTGTGCGCCATAGATCGCGCAGCCCAGCGAATCGAGGATCAGGAGCTTGATCCGCTCGATCACCTGCGCCGGAATCCGCTCATAGCTGAGCGTGGAGACGAATTCGGCGATCCTGCGGGTGTGCACGTTGCCTGCGCCGGAATGGTCGCTCATGAGAAGGGGGCCTCGTCGTAGTCGGAGGGGTCTGGGATTTTTCTTGCCGGACGCTGGTTATGCTTCCCGCCGATGCTAGGCGGCACGGATGCCGATCCAGTCGAGATTGGTTTCATGCTCCAGGTTCTGCAGGCGATCGAACATTTCGCCCATGTCGTCAGCAGTGCAATGGCGCGTCAGCATCAGAAATTTCTCACGTAGCTCACCCTGATCGAGCGGCTGCTGCGGCGTGCCCTTGAAGTCGGCAACCGCTCGCGTCAGCACGCGGCCGTCCTTCAAGGTGACCGTGACTTTGGCGGCAAGCGGCGTAGGCCGGTCGTCGTCGATGGTAATGGCCACGCATTCGCAAAGCGTGCGGATCCGCGGGTCGCGCAAGGCCGTTTCGTCGAACGAGCGCGGGTCGCGCGGATCGCGGACATGGGCGAGCGCGACGCAGAACGGAATGCTGTATTGGGCCATCATGATGTCGGTCGGGGAGGCGATGTTGTTGACCCTCGCCATCTTGTCGTTGCCGGCAATGTGGATCGAGGCGACGTCGGCGCCGTCATAGCGGTGCTCGGCGCGCAGATCCAAGATGGCCTGCACGGAGGTGTGCGCGGTAATGTGGCAGGGAAAGCGCTTGAGCATGATCGAGCGGGTTGCGTAGCTGTCACCGAGGCCGCGGGTGAGCTCGCCCGCATCGAATGCATCGCCGCAGAACACGCGCAGGAAGCCGAACTCGCCTTCGAGCACGCTCACCGGACCGGTGAAGCCATCGGCTGCGAGACTCGCCGCCAGCACGCCGCTTTCGGCCGCCCGTCCGAGATGGAGGCGCTTGACCATCGCGCCGGTCCCCGAGCGGGCGAATTCCATCAGCCCGCAGGACAGCGATCCCGCGACGCCAAGCGCGTTCTGCATGTGCGCGGCGTCGAAGCCCATCAACCGCCCGCAGGCGATCGCCGCGCCGAACGGGCCGGTGGTGCCGGGCGCGTGGAAACCGCGACCCTCGTTGCTGTGGTGGGTTGCGCGCCCGATCCGGATCATGACCTCGGCGCCGGCGAGGAAGGCGGTAATCAGCTCGCGTCCGCCGTTGCCGCGCTCCTGCGCCACGGCAAGGCCGGGAGCGAGAAGAGTCGCGCCCGGATGCACACCGGTGCTCGGCCAGGTGAGATTGTCCATCTCGAAAGCATGGGCGAGGCAGCCGTTGGCCAGGGCCGCCGATGGCGCGTGCACGTGCGCTCCGCCGGGTCCGAGAATGCGGCTCTTGCCG
>Ga0207708_10001369_pt1 | contig 18331 bp, 17 predicted proteins | sample KBSK5101metaG_FD_184340 | JGI IMG/M metagenome (GOLD analysis project Ga0207708, IMG submission 184340) | Corn, switchgrass and miscanthus rhizosphere microbial communities from Kellogg Biological Station, Michigan, USA - KBS K5-10-1 metaG... | ecosystem: Host-associated > Plants > Roots >...
CCTCGAAGACCAGGTGCTGGTACTCCATCTCGGTCACGAACCGCGCCGCCTGGAACAGGCGGTCGCCGTAGCCGAACGTCCGGTTGGGGTCGTCCAGCGCGAGATCGGTGTGCGTGGCGTGGAACGCCGTGTTGAGCGCTGCGTTCTCAGGCAGGCTCAGCGTGTGCTCGATGTCCCCCACCAGACGGTCGTGCTCGGAGTGGAAGATCTGGTGGATCGTGCTCAGCGCGATGTTCTCGTTGCACCGGCCATCGCCACAGGCGAAGTGGTCGTTCAGCATCTCGTCGTCATACGTGCCGGCGGGCTGGCTCGCGAAGTCGGCGGTCGCGGTGTTGTTGTCGTCCGGGACCGGTGCCACCGGCGGCGTGCCCGGGTTGTTGTCGGTGTCCTGGGGCGACGGGTCCGCGTTGTGCGCGATGTCGGTCAGGAACGGGGTGTCGAAGTGCACGACGTTCGCGGGCACGGGAACCGGGTTCGTGAGGTCGCCCTCGAGCGTGCCCCCGTCCTTCAGGGCATACTGCGGAAGGCCGTGGGGTCCCGGGATGAACTCGCCGTACGGATCCGTGGCCAGCATCGGGATGTCGGTCACGTCCTTGTCCTTCAGCAGCAGGCCGAGCTTCTTGGCTGCCTGCTGCTTGACGGCGGCCCAGGTCGAGATGTTGCCGTCTGTGGCCTTGCCGTCGTTGTAGCAGGGGACCGTGTTCGTGTCATTCGGGCACGTGTCGTCGTTGACGATTCCGCCCAGCAGGTGGCCGTTCGCCACAGGCACGCCGTTGGTCAGGTCGTAGTCGCGCAGGAACACCTGGTGCGAGGCGTGCGAGGTGTAGGTCTGGCTCTGGTCGACCCACGGGGAGTCGGTGTTGCTGGCGTTCTGGATGTCGTCCCCGTTGCCGAGGATCCCGTCCGGGCCGGGCTGGTTCTGGGCCCGGGTCAGCACCATGAAGGCCTGGTTGTCCGGAACCTCGTCACCGGTGCCGGCCTTGCCGTCCGGGCCGACGGTGCGCAGCGGGTCGTCGGCCTTCAGCGGGACGAAGACGTTGGAGCCGCTCTTGACGGTCTGGTCGACCCCGTGGTCGAAGAACTGGCCGAAGAACGTGAACAGCGAGTTGTACGGCGGGGAGAGCCCGACGTCCGTGGTCACGTTCGGGATGAACAGGGTCTTGTGCGACGGCACGCAGCCCGGCGGGTCGGCAAGCACCGGTGGGTCCACGGTCGTGTCGGGGTCGGTGGTGCACGGCACCACGCCCTTGTTGCCCTGGGTGCGCACCGGGAACTGGGCCGCCGCGATGGCAGCCGGGTTGGTGGAGGTCTGGTCGACGATCAGGTTGCTGATCACGCGCGGCTGGGAGTCGACGACGTTGCCCTGCAACTGCTTGTAGCTGGTCGGCCCGGGTGCACCGACAGGAAGACTGGCGGTGATGGGCTCGGCGTCACGGAACTTGGGCTGGACGTAGCGCGGGAACACCTGGTCAGCCGCCGCAAAGTTCTGCCGGTCTGGGAAGAGGTTGTTGCAGGAGCCGTCGACCGTGCGCAGTCCGTACGAGGACAGCCGGTCGGGGATCTGGTTCGGCTGGTCACCGACCAGCGTCCCGCAGCGGTCGCTGGCGGTGAGCGTCGCCGAGTGCCGCTCCGCGATCTTGATCTGCTTGAGGATGAACGAAAGGTCACCCGCTGTGACGGTGAAGCCCGCCCCCGGATCGGCCTGTACGGCGTTGGCCGGCGTTGTGGCGACCACCGCCTGGAGAACGGTCGCAGTGGCGACCGCCAGCGTCGCAACGACGCTCGTTACGCGCGTTCGGCGTCGCCTTGGCGACGCCGAACGGATCCTTCTTGTCGTGAGTACACGTGGACGCATCACAAACCCCACCTCGATAGTTACTGCTGGTCCTGAGCGCTTCCACCGTCCTGCGAGAACCTTGGGAATCCCTGAGGATGCGCCCCGACCACGCGGGGACGGGTGCCGCCCGGTGCGGTGTGGACGTTTTCCCAAGGACGCGCTTCTAAGGTCGAGGTCGACGTCGGGGAGGACACCCCGTGGGACTCACCCGTCGTGCCGCGCTGAAGGTCGCCGCCGCGTGCTGTGCGGCCCTCCCGCACCCGGTGGGCCATGTGCCATCCCCCGTTGGGCCACTCCCCGCGCCCAAGGTGACTAGCCAACTTTGGGGGATGGCCCCCTTCCAGTCGGGGCTACCGCGCGACGGGGTCGGCCCCGGAGGATAAGCGTTGTCCCGAGGGGGGAACGCACATGATCGAGATCAAGCTTTTCGGCACGACCGTCGTCGATGACGGAACCACACCGGTGGCAGGCACCGCGTTGGGGGGCGTGAAGCCCCGCCAGCTCCTGGAGATGCTGGCCACGGAGCTGGGAAACCCGCTGTCGAAGGACCTGCTGGCGGAGCGGCTCTGGGAGGGCAACCCGCCGGCGACGTACATCGCAACCATCGAGAGCTACGTGTGCGTGCTGCGACAGCACGCCCGGCTGGGCCGGGGCCGCACGGCCGCCTTGGCCACCACGACCAGCGGCTACCTGCTCGACCCGGAGCAGGTGTCCGTCGACCTGGTACAGGTCCGGGAGCTCTGCGCCCAAGGGGGCGTGGCACCTGCGCTCCGGGCCCTCGACCTGGTCTCGGGCGACCTGCTCGCTGCCAACCCGTACGCCTCATGGGCCCGCGAGGAGCGGGAGAGCTTCGACGAGCTTCTCGCCGGCGCCTGTGTCAGCGCGGCTGCCGAGGCGAACCAGCTCGGCGACTCGGCGACCGCGCTGCGACTCGCCAGGAACGCCGTCGGACGCAGCTACCTTTCCGAGCCGGCCGTGCGTGAGCTCATGACCGCCCTGGAGGGCACGGACGAGCGCTGGCAGGCAATGCGCGTCTACGACCAGCTGCGCAAGGACATGCTCGAGGACCTCGGCGTCGAGCCCGGGCCCGAGACCACGCAGCTCTACATCGAGATGCTGCGCCGCAACAGCGCCGCCACCTCCTCCCGACCCGAGGAGATCGGCACCCTGCTCCGGCTCATCCGGGGGGCGCTAGAGCTCGACGGTGGCTCCCGACGCCACTACCCCGAGATGGCCGAGGTGGCTGGCCTGATGATGGCCCGCTGCAGCTGAGCTCAGCACCCACCCCGCGCGCGAGGACCCGTGACACGCGACACGTCACGGGTCCTCGCGTTCTCCGTCAATATGAGTATCTTGGTTGTCTTAGTTCTTTTCGATCGACAACCAGGGGTGCCATGTCCGAGCAGAAGGCGTTCGTCGTCCAGCGGATCGGGATCGTCGTAGCCGGCAGCCTCCTGCTCGTGGTGGGGGTCGGGGGCCTGGCCGTGACCTCGCCGGAGTCCGACCCCACCCCGGCCAGCGCGGTGAGCGAGGGCACGCACCGTTGAGAGCCCCGCGCCGGTAAATGAGTTGCACGGGGTCACGCACTACCCCACGATGTGAGCGAAGATCCACGACTCGAAGGAGGAAGACCATGGCTGCCTTTGGCGACTGCGCCCACCCTTCCTTCGACTCATGGAGCACCGTTGAGCACCCACGAACCAACCCTGGCCCCTGACCAGGACCCCTTCTTCGTCTTCGACTTCACCACGGTCGCCGGGCCCGGCGACGGCCAGCGCTTCACCACCTACTGGGAGGTCGAGCCGCTGTGCCGCGGCCCAGAACCGTTGCCCGACTGGGTGGTGACCGACCGTGCCGCCCTCGACACCGAGCTCGGCATCCTCAAGACCGGCAAGGAGGCCGACGTCTTCCTGCTCGAGCGCGCGGTCGAGGGAGACCCCGGCGTGGTGATGGCCGCGAAGCGCTACCGCGGCGAGGAGCACCGCAGCTTCCACCGCAGCAACGCCTACGTCGAGGGCCGCCGGATCCGCAACTCGCGGGACACCCGGGCGATGGCCAGGAAGACCGCACACGGCCGCGCGGTCGCCGCCGGTCAGTGGGCCAACGCCGAGTGGGAGTCGCTGCAACGGCTCTGGACGCTCGGCGTTCCGGTCCCCTACCCCGTGCAGATCGACGGCACCGAGCTCCTGATGGAGCTGATCACCGTGGACGGCGAGGCAGCACCCCGGCTGGCCCGCACCCGCCCCGACCGCGCGCTGCTGGCGTCGTACTTCGAGCAGCTGCGGGAAGCGATGGTCACCATGGCCTCGGCCGGCATCGTGCACGGAGACCTCTCGCCGTACAACGCGCTGGCCGCCGGTGACCGGTTGGTGATCATCGACCTGCCGCAGGTGGTCGACCTGGTCGCCAACCCATCGGGCGTGGAGTTCCTGATGCGCGACTGCCACAACATGTGCGCCTGGTTCGTCGCACGGGGCCTGGATGTCGACGAGCACCAGCTGTTCGCCGACCTGCTGTCGAACGCATGGTGACGCCCGGCCGTCACCCTCGCCGCCGGCCGCGCCCGCTGGTTGAATCCACCCATGGCCGACTTCACGCGGACGATGGTGCCCACCAGCCGACTCACCCAGAGCGTCTGGACCTCCGGTCCTGACGACGGAGTGCCACTGCTGCTCGTGCACGGCAACCTCGTCTCGGGCGGCTGGTGGCGGTACGTCGCCGAGGCGCTGCCGGACGAGGTGCGCGTGATCGCGCCCGACCTGCGCGGGTTCGGGCGCACGGAGCCGAGTCCGGTCGACGCCACGCGCGGGCTCGGCGAGATGGCCGACGACCTGCACGCGCTGCTCGAGACGCTCGGCCTTGCCGGGACCGGCCGGGTCAACGCGGCCGGCTGGTCGATGGGCGGCGGCGTACTGATGCAGTACCTCCTCGACCACCCCGGTGACCTGGCGTCGGTGACCCTGGTCGCGCCGATCTCGCCGTACGGCTTCGGCGGCACCAAGGACGCCGACGGCACGCTCTGCTGCGGCGACGGCGCGCCGAGCGGGGCCGGAGGCGCGGCACCGGACTTCGTGCGCCGGCTCGAGGAGGGAGACCGGTCCGACGAGGACGGCAGCGTGCGCATGATCATCCGGCAGTTCTTCGGGGCCCGCGGCAACGTCGGCAACGTCGACGAGGAGTTCCTGCTCGACGAGGTTCTGCTGACGGCGACCGGCGAGGACCACTATCCCGGCGAGGGCGCGGCGTCGCCGAACTGGCCGACGTTCGGGCCGGGCCGGCGGGGCGTGCTCAACGCGATGGCACCCGTCCACTACGACACCTCCGCGATCGCTGACATCGACGCCAAGCCGCCGATCACGTGGCTGCGCGGTGGCCAGGACCAGGTGATCGGCGACGCCTCGATGTTCGACCTCGCCCAGCTCGGCAAGCTCGGCGTTATCCCCGGGTGGCCCGGCGAGGACGTGCTCCCGTCGCAGCCGATGAACCGGCAGATCCGGGCGGTGCTGGACCGCTACCGCGCGAACGGTGGCGAGGCGGAGGAGGTCACGCTCGAGGACGCCGCGCACGGTATGCCGGTCGAGGTCCCCGAGACCGTCGCGGCCACCATCGTCACGCACCTGGTGCGCTGAGGGCGTGCGCGTCCTCGAGATCGAGACCCTCGCGGAGATGGACCGGAGGGTTGGCGCGGGCGCCACGACGGCCCGGGGCTGGCACGTACAGTCGGTCGACCTCCGCGAGCGCACCGACGCCCTGGCCGGGCTGGACGTGACCGGCGCAGTGTTCCTCGGCTGCCGGTTCGCGGACGGCGTCGACGAGGACGTACGACGTCGCGGCGGGCTGGTGTTCCCCGCCGTACCGGACGTGCCGTTCGACGCCTACCGTGCCGAGCTCTACTCCCCCGACGAGCTGTACGCCGACCTGGACGGCTCCTACGCGTCGACGCCGGACGCCCGTGTGTATGCCTGGTCGCACGGCGGCCGCTCGATCGACCGCACCCTTGCCATGGCGCTGCACGACCACGCGGTCGACGACGCCCTGGTCGAATATGCGCGCGGTCGGCGGGTGGTGGGGGTGATGGGCGGCCACGCCGCCGAGCGGGGCACGGACGGCTACCGGAAGGCGGCCAGGCTCGGCCGGCTGCTCGGACGCGGCGCCACCGTCGCCACGGGCGGCGGCCCCGGTGCGATGGAGGCCGCGAACCTCGGCGCCTGGCTCGCCGACCACCCGCACGGCGACCTCGACTCCGCGATCACCGACCTGGCAGTGGTGCCGTCGTTCGCGCCCGACATCACTGCCTGGGCGCGCGCCGGGATGGCGGCGCGCGCCCGGTTCGGACCGGGGCGTGACTCTCTGGGCGTGCCCACCTGGTTCTACGGCCACGAGCCCCCGAACGTTTTCGCCGACCACGTCGCGAAGTACTTCCGCAACGCGATCCGCGAGGAGGTGCTGCTGCGGATCTGCCGCTCGGGGGTGGTCTTCCTGCCGGGGGCCGCCGGTACCGTGCAGGAGGTGTTCCAGTCGGCCTGCGAGAACTACTACGCAGGCCCGGCCGACGTCGCGCCGATGGTGCTCGTCGGGCGTCGGCACTGGACCGCGCTGCCGGTCTGGCCACTACTGGAACGGCTCGCCCGGGACCGGGCGATGGCCGCGCACGTGCACCTCGTCGACGACATCGACGCCGTACCCACCCTGCTGGAGGACCGGTGACGCCGCTGACGGACCCGCATGCACCTGACACGTCGCGGCCTGCTCCGCTCCTGCCCGGCCGTGGGCGGCGCTTGCCTCGTGGGCGGCGGGGCTCTGTCGATGTCCGCCGCTGAGGCCGCCCTGGGCGTCACCACGCTCGGCGGCACGATCCAGCGCGGCACGCCGGGGGCGGGCGGCTACGCCCCCCTGGTGCGACGGGCCGGCGAGTCCCACATGGTGCGCACCGACCTCGGTGTCGGCGCGAAGGGCGGCCGCGCCACTCGTCGTACCGGACTGCTGGCGTTCGTCCAGCTCAGCGACGTGCACGTCGTGGACCACCAGTCACCGGCCCGGGTCGAGTGGGCGGACCGCTATGACGACCGCGACGTCAGCACAGACCCCGTGCCCGGCCTGTTCGCGGGGGCGCACCGGCCTCAGGAGCTGCTCACCGCCCAGGTCGCCGACGCGATGGTGCGGGCGATCAACGCGGTCAGGCTCGGCCCGGTCACCGGCCTCCCGCTGTCGTTCGCACTGCAGACCGGCGACAACTCCGACAACTCGCAGTTCAACGAGACCCGCTGGAACATCGACGTCCTCGACGGTCGTCCCGTCCGTCCCGACTCCGGCGACCTCGCGCGCTACGAGGGCGTGATGGACGGCGACCCGGCGCACTACGACACCCACTACTGGCACCCGGAGGGCACACCAGCGGGCAAGCCCGACGACCTGGCCCGTTCGCGCTACGGCTTCCCTGTCGTGACCGGGCTGACGACGGCCGCACGCCGCGGATTCACGACCGCCGGGCTCGGCCTGCCCTGGTACACCGCGTTCGGCAACCACGACCAGCTCGTGCAGGGCAACTTCCCGCACACCCTCGAGCTGTCCGCGATCGCGACCAGCAACCTCAAGGTGATCTCGCCACCGCCAGACGTCTCGGAGGCAGACCTGCTCCACGTCCTCCGCACGGGGGACCCTTCGGCGCTGCTGCCGGCGCTCGCCGTCTCGCCGTACACGAAGGCGGTCACTCCCGACCCGGACCGTCGCACGATCTCGCGCACCGAGGTGATCGCGGAGCACTTCCGTACGACGGGCACCCCGGTCGGCCACGGCTTCCGGGCTGCGAACCGCGAGAGCGGGCTGGCGTACTACATGCTCGACAAGGGGTCGTTGCGGCTGGTCGTCCTCGACACGGTCAACCCCAACGGCAGGGACGACGGGTCGCTCGACCGGACCCAGTTTGCCTGGCTCGGCAGCCTTCTCGGGCGCTCAAGCGGCAGGATCGTGTTCGTGGCCAGCCACCACACGGTCGACACGATGACCAACACGCTCGTCGGCACCGGCACCGGCACCGGCACCGGCACCGGCGGCGAGGGCGAACCGCGTGTGCTCGGCGACGAGGTCGAGGCACTGCTGCTCGAACACCCGCAGGTCGTGGCCTGGGTCAACGGGCACGCGCACATGAACCAGGTCTGGGCGCACCCGCGGGCCGACGGCACCGGTGGCTTCTGGGAGATCAACACGGCCAGCCACGCCGACTTCCCGATGCAGTCGCGGCTGGTGGAGGTCGCCGACAACAGGGACGGCACCCTGTCGCTGTTCACCACGATGCTCGACCATGCCGGCCCGCTCACCCACGGCTTCGACCTGACCGACCCCACCGCGCTCGCCGGCCTGGCCCGCGAGCTCGGCGCCAACGACCCGCAGGAACGCAGCCACAACCGCCGTGGCGTCCGCGGTGCCCGCAACGTCGAGCTCCTGGTCGCTGACCCCCGCTAGCTTTTTCGCCGACCCGTCGCAGATGGTTGCCCCAGGCACGCTGAGCCGTCGCAGATGGTTGCCCTAGGGACGTCGAGCCGTCGCAGATGGTCAGGCAAGTAGCGCAACGGTGACGCCATCTGCGACGGGTCACCGCCCAGCACATCGCCATCTGCGACGGGTCACCGCCCGGCACATCGCCATCTGCGACGGGTCACCGCCCGGCACATCGCCATCTGCGACGGGTCAGCGGTCAGGCATCGCGGCGGCGAGCTGTCCGCAGGCGCCGTCGATCTCGCGGCCGCGGGTGTCGCGCACGGTGGTCGGCACGCCCTTGGCCTCCAGGCGTCGCACGAACTCGCGCTCGTCGGCCGGGCGGGACGCGGTCCACTTGGAGCCGGGCGTGGGGTTCAGCGGGATCAGGTTCACGTGCACCCAGCCCCAGTCGCCGTACGACGTCAGCACGTCACCGAGCAGGTCCGCGCGCCACCCCTGGTCGTTGACGTCGCGCATCATGGCGTACTCGATCGAGACCCGGCGCTTGGTGGTGCGCGCGTAGTTCCATGCGGCCTCGACCGCCTCACCCACCTTCCAGCGCGTGTTGATCGGCACCAGCTCGTTGCGCAGCTCGTCGTCGGGCGCGTGCAGGGACAGCGCCAGCGTGACCGGGACGCCCTCCGCGGCCAGCTGGTTGATCCGCGGCACGAGGCCGACCGTGGAGACCGTGATCCCGCGGGCCGACATGCCGAGCCCGCTGGGCGCCGGATCGACCATCCGCCGGACGGCGGCGATCACCGCCTTGTAGTTCGCCATCGGCTCGCCCATCCCCATGAACACGACGTTCGAGATCCGGCCCGGTCCCCCGGGCACCTCGCCCCGCGCCATCGACCGGGCACCGGCGACCACCTGCTCGACGATCTCGGCGGTGGACATGTTGCGCTGCAGGCCGCCCTGGCCGGTCGCGCAGAACGGGCAGGCCATGCCGCACCCGGCCTGCGACGAGACGCAGATCGTGGCGCGGTCCGGGTAGCGCATCAGCACCGACTCGACCAGCGCTCCGTCGAACAGCTTCCAGAGCGTCTTGCGGGTGGTGCCCTTGTCGGCCTCGAGCGTGCGCAGCGGGGTCATCAGGTGCGGCAGCAGTGCCTCGACGAGCGCCTCGCGCGAGTCGGCGGGCAGGTCCGTCATCTCGGCCGGGTCGTCGACGAGACGGGCGAAGTAGTGGTGAGAGAGCTGCTTCGCGCGGAAGCCGGGCAGTCCCGTCTCGGTCAGCAGTGCGGTGCGCTCGGCGAGGTCAAGGTCGGCCAGATGACGCGGGGGCTTGCCTCGGCCCTTCGGCTCGTCGAAGACCAGCGGCAGGCTGCGGGCGGGTGCGGGATCCGTCATGTCCCGTCAATCATCCCATCGCTCCCGAGCCGACCAGCGCCACGCAGACGCCCGGCATCACGATCGCGCCGATCGCGATGCCCATCACCAGCCCCGCGCCGGCGATCCGGGTGCGCCTGAACGCGAGCAGGAACACCGAGAGCCCCAGCGGCAGGATCTGCGGCAGCGCGATGTACAGATCGCTGTTGGCGCCCAGACCGTCGTAGAAGAGCGCACCCATGAGGCCCATCGCGACCGAGGCTACGAAGCCCACCAGCAGCCCGACCGCGAGGCCGCCCAGGAGTGGTCCGGGGCGGACGCCCGGCTCCGGCTGCTGGTACGGCCAGGGCTGGTCCGCGGGTGGCCCGGACTGATGCGGGTACGCCGGCACCTGCTGCGGGTCCGACGGTGGCCGTTCTCCCTCTGGGGGCTCCTCCGGACCGCTCATGTCACCACCACCTCCAGGGACCGACGTCGAGCACCAGGGCGATCGATCCGGTGAGCACCAGGGCGCCCAGCCACACCAGCACGAGCCGGGTGTCGCCCAGCTTGCAGCGCGACCGGAGCAGACCGGCGCGACGTGCCCGCGCGTAGCCGACGAAGCCGAGCCCGGCAAAGAACACGAGCGCGACCGGGCCGAGCAGCCAGCCCAGCAGGGCGACCGTAGCGAACACGCAGAGCCGCAGCGGGTCGAACGGCGGCTCGACGTCCGGCAGGTCCTCCCGCACCACCTGGCGCGGGTCACTGCTCATCGTGGGGCCCCGGTCGCGGTGGAGATGCGGGAGCGGCTCAGCGGCAGCCAGGCCTGGACCGCGCAGAACGGCGCGCATTGGTGGCTGTCGTCGGCGTCGACCGTGGCGACGTGCACGCAGCACTGGGTGAGCCGCTCCTCGATCATCGTGTTCATGTCCATGAACGGTTTCACGGTGACCCGCAGGACGCGCTCGCCGAGCATCCTCCGCAGCCGCTGGTGCTGACCGGGCAGCCGCGACGACGCAAGCGTGGCCAGGGTGCCGATCCCGATGTCGCAGTTCTGGCAGATGTCGCTCCAGATCGAGGACATCGACGGGTGCGACAAGGACGACTGCTCGCTCATCAGGTCGAGCAGCGAGTCCTTCACCACCGCTCGGAGCTGTCCGGGGATCGCGTCGTCGGCGATCCGGTTCGCGAGCGTGTCGGGCTCGAGCTCCAGCCACTGCTTGAGCCGGTCGTGACCGATCAGCGAGACGAGCGACCGCCATGAGCCCGAGTCGTCGCGCAGCAGGTAGCCGACCGAGCAGCAGTGCGGGTGCGAGCAGGGCAGCGCGGTGAGGTCGCGCCAGGTGACCTGCCCGGCGGTTTGCTCGTCGAGCCGGGCCAGGACGCCCGTGTGCGTGAGGCGCTCGAGGGGGTCGAGGCCGGCAGAGCGGCCGGAGCCGAACACCGGCTGGACGGTGACCCCGCCGACGTACGGCGTGTCCAGCGCCCGCTTGACCACGAAGCCGATCTCGTCGTCGTTGACGCCCAGCGCCGCCGTCATCGTGAGCGTGGTGAAGACACCCGCAGCGGACAGCCGCTCGATCGCGCGCTCCTTGAACCGCCGGATGTCGGCGCCCCGGTGGTGGGTCGAGGCCGCGGCAGACTGCCCGTCGTACTGGAGGTAGACCTCGACCCGCTCGCGGTGTTTCCTCAACAGGGCAAGGAGATCGTCGTCCTGGGCGATGGCGAGGCCGTTGCTGTTGATCAGCACCCGCACGATCGGCCGGGCGGCGACGGCGTCGAGGAGCTCGGCGAGCCGCGGGTAGAGCGTCGGCTCGCCGCCGCTGAGCATGAGCACGTCGATCCGGCCGTTCTCGCGGGAGAGCCGGGTGTCGATCGACGCCAGCACCTGCTCCAGCGGAGCCACCGATGCGAGTGCCGGCGCGCTCTCGGCGAAGCAGGTCGGGCACTTGAGGTTGCAGTGGTCGAGCAGGTCCTGCAGCAGGATGCACGTGTGCTGGGTCTGCATCTCCGGCAGCCCGTGCTGGTACGCCGCCGGCACCGGAAGGAAGTTGCCGCGCAGGTCGGGCGTGTGCACCTTCGTGGGCGCGGTCCACGCCTCCAGGTAGCGGAGGATCTCCGGGGACTCGTCGTACAGCGTGCGCACGAGCCCGTGGTCGGGACACCCACGCTCCAGCCAGATCCGGTCGTCGCGCTCGACCAACCAGCCGGAGAGCCGACGCACGTCGGCCAACGGGCGGTCCGGCTTGTCCTCGTGGCACAGCGGGCAGAAGGCGTTGACGTACCGGTGGATCCGGTCGCCCCGGAGCGGCATCCCCGCCTGCTTGCTCATTCGCGACAGCCTAGGGGCTGACAGGGAGGCTCTGGTCGTGACCACCCCGCGAGCCACGCAAATGCGGAGTTGTTGGGGTTCCCACCGCGTCGTCGACCCCGACAACCCCGCAAGTGCGAGCTTCCGCGGCGAGCAGGCTCACCCCTGCGTGACGTATCCCCAAGCCCGTGGCGCCGTCGCGGCCCCTGCTCCAGGGAACGTTGTGGCGGACGGGGCGGAGTGCTGCCGGGGCCTCACGAGGCGCACCGCGCGTCAGCCGGTGCCGACCGAGAACAGCAGGTCCCCTGCCGCGACGGTCTCGACCTTCGGGTCCGGCACCGACCCCTTCGGCTGGTCCATCGCGACGACCGGTACGACGCTCGACATTTCCTCGTCGGTGATCGCGGACGGGTCCCAGCGCACCATCGGCGTGCCGACGGTGACCGTGTCGCCCTGCGAGGCGAGGACCTCGAAGCCCTTGCCCTCCAGGCGCACGGTGTTTATCCCGAGGTGCACGAGGACGCCGACTCCGTCGTCGCCGAGTACGACGAACGCGTGAGGGTGGATCTTCACGACCTTGCCGGCGATCGGCGAGACGACGGTGGTCTCCCCTGGGTCCGGGTCGATGGCCACGCCGGGTCCGACCATCTCCTGCGCGAACACGGGGTCGTCGACCTCCGTGATCGGCAGCAGTCGGCCGGGACAGGGTGCGAGAACCTGGATCACATCAGGTCCGCGATGTCCTCGGAGAGCGTGTCAGCCTCCGGGCCCACGACGACCTGCACCACGTTCCCAGACTTCATGACCCCGTGCGCGCCAGCCTTCTTCAGCGCGGCCTCGTCGACCTTTGACCCGTCCTTCACCTCGGTACGCAGCCGGGTGATGCACGGCTCGATCTCGACGATGTTGTCCGCACCCCCGAGTCCCGCGAGGATGTCGTCGGCCTTGCTCATGGTGTCCTCCTTGATTGTTCGGTCTCGACAAGCTCGACCACCGGTTCGTCAGTCTGGGTCCGTGGTGGTCACCTTGGCCAGACCTCGCGGGTTGTCAGGGTCGAGCCCGAGGGCGAGTGCCAGGGACTCGACGACCAGCTGCGCCGGCACGATCGCGCCGAGCGGGGCGAGTGCCTCGGGCAGGTCCGGCCCGGGCACGTGGTGGGCGCAGGTATCGATGAAACCCTGATCTCCGCCGATGCCCACGGTCGTGGCGCCACGGTCCGCGAGGTCGCGCGCGAGCTCGACCATCGGCTCCCGCAGCGGTCCGTCCTGCGCGGCGACGAGCACCGCGGTCATCCCGGTGGTCACGACCGAGATCGGCCCGTGGCGCAGGTCGGCGTACGAGTAGCCGCGCACCGGGCGCAGGCAGGTCTCCTCGAGCTTGAGCGCGGTCTCCAGCGCCGTCCCCATCAGCAGGCCACGCCCCGAGACGACGGCGTACGACGCCTCGCGCAGGGCCTCGACCGCCTCGTCGACGCCCGCGCGGGCGGCCAGCAGCCGCTCGACCTCACCGGCGACCCGGTCGAGCTCGGTGTCGAGAGCGAGCGGATCCGGCGCGAGCGCCGTGCCCAGCACGGCCATCGCGACCAGCTGGGCGAGGTAGGTCTTCGTGGCGGGGACGGCCACCTCCGGGCCGGCCTGCGTGACCAGCGCGAGGTCGGCCGCCGCCACCAGCGGCGAGTCCGCCACGTTCGCGACCGCGACGGTGGCGGCACCGCAGTCGCGCGCCCAGGCCTGGGTCGCGACGATCTCCTCGGTCGCCCCGGACTGCGACACGCTGACCACGAGCGCGTCGGAGAGGTCGAGCCGCGTGCGGTAGTGGGTGGCGACGCTCGGCGAGGCCAGGCCACCGGCGACACCCGCGTGCGTCTCGAGCAGATAGCGGCCGTAGACGGCCGCGTTGTCACTGCTCCCCCGCGCCACGAACAGCACGCGGCGGCGGCCGCGGAAGAGTCCGGCGACCGCGTCTCGCTGCGGCACGAGAGCAGCCAGGGTGCGGCGTACCGCCTCCGGCTGCTCGGCGATCTCCTCCGCCATCCGGGTGCCCATCGATCTCCCTTCGATCCTGCTGCGAACCCTTGACACTCTTCGTGACGGATGTCATGGTTCCACTGGTCCGGACCAGACCGTACCAGCCTTGGCCAGCTCCGTCGAGAGGTAGAACGCCTTGACTCCTCGCCGCACTCCTCACGAGAACCGTGTGATCACGGACGGCCCCCGTCCCAAGCACGCGCAGCTCTCCGACGAGCTGGCCGAGCTTGCGGCGCACCATCTCGGGCCTGACGCTACGATCCCCTCCGAGCGGGAGCTGATGACGACCTACGACGTGTCCCGGTCGACCGTGCGCAAGGCGATCGAGAGCCTGATCGCCGACGGGTTGCTGCACCGGATCCACGGCAAGGGCACGTTCGTCTCCAAGCCCCGTCTGGAGAGCCGGCTGCACCTGGCATCGTTCAGCCAGGACATGCGGCGGCGCGGGCTCACCCCGTCCACGACGCTCCTCGGGGTCGAGGCCGACCGGCCGCCGATCGACGTCGCCAAGGCGCTCGACCTGGGCGCCGACGGCGTGGCGTGGCGGATCGACCGGGTGCGCCTGGCCGACGGCCAGCCGATCGCGCTGGAGAACGGCTGGTACCCGCGTGACCTCCTGCCCGGGCTCGACCGGCAGGACCTCGGCGGCTCGCTGTACGAGATCTTCCGCACCACCTACGGCCACGCCATCGACAGCGCCGAGCAGACGCTGTGGGGCGAGGCCGCCGACGCGGCGACCGCCCGCCGCCTCGACGCCCCGCTCAACACCCCACTGCTGGTCTTCCGCCGCGTGTCCGCGGCCGCCGGCCAGCCGCTGGAGTACGTCGTCTCGCGCTACCGCGGCGACCGCTACCAGCTCCACATGTCGCTCCAAGGCAACTCCACAGGAACAGGCACCACCGAAGGGACGAAGCAGTGACCACTTCCGACACATCCGTGGACCAGCAAGGACCCCGGTTCAACCTCGCGCCGATCCAGAAGTTCGGCCGCAGCCTGATGCTGCCGATCGCTGCGCTGCCCGCGGCCGCGCTCCTCCTCCGGCTCGGCCAGCCCGACCTGCTGGGGGCCGACGGCCTCGGCTGGGACCGGGTCGCCGCCGTCGTCGGTGCCGCCGGCAACGCGCTGTTCGAAAACCTGCCGTTGTTGTTCGCAGTGGGTGTCGCGATCGGCATGGCGAAGAAGGCTGACGGCTCGACCGCGCTGGCCGCGGTCGTCGGCTACCTGGTGTTCAAGGGCGTCGGCGACGCCATGTCGCCGTTCGTGCTGGACGCTCCACCCAAGGGCGGCACCCAGGAGCTGATCAACTACGGGGTGCTCGGCGGCATCGTCTCCGGCCTGGTGGCGGCGTACCTCTGGCAGCGGTTCTACCGCACCAAGCTGCCTCCGTACCTGGCCTTCTTCGGCGGCCGGCGCCTCGTGCCGATCATCACCGCGGTCGCCATGATGGTGATCTCGGTCCTGGTGAGCTTCCTCTACCCGGCCTTCAACAGCGGCCTGACCAACCTCGGCGAGTGGGTCACCAGGAACGACGTGCTCGGCGGCTTCGTCTACGGCACGGCCAACCGGCTGCTGATCCCGCTCGGCCTGCACCACATCCTGAACAACCCGCCGTGGTTCATCTTCGGTAACTTCACGGGCACCGACGGGGTCGTCTACCACGGCGACATCCAGCGCTTCCTGCACGGCGACCCGACCGCGGGCACGTTCATGACCGGCTACTTCCCGATCATGATGTTCGCGCTGCCCGCCGCGGCGCTGGCGATCTGGCAGGAGGCCAAGCCGGTCCAGAAGAAGGCCGTCGGCGGCATCATGCTCTCGGCAGCGCTGTGCTCCTTCCTGACCGGCGTGACCGAGCCGCTCGAGTTCGCGTTCATGTTCGTGGCCTGGCCGCTCTACCTGATCCACGCCGTGTTCACGGGCACCTCGCTGGCGCTGGTCAACGCGCTCGGGATCAAGGACGGGTTCGGGTTCTCCGCAGGGCTGTTCGACTACGCGCTGAACTTCAACATCGCCACGAAGCCCCTGCTCCTGATCGTGATCGGACTCGGCTACGCGGCGATCTACTACTTCACGTTCCGGTTCGTGATCCGCAAGTGGAACCTGCGCACGCCGGGACGCGAGGAAGAGGGCGAGGAGGCGATGTCGCTCGTGGATCAGGCTCCCTGAGGGTCGCCGTGATCATCACGGCAGGACGTGTGGTCACCCCGGCGCGAGTCTTCGCGCCGGGGTGGGTGCACGTCGAGGGTGAACAGGTCACGGACGTCGGGCCGGGTGCACCGCCACGCCCCGCCGACGTGGAGCTCCAGGGCGCGACCGTGGTGCCCGGGTACGTCGACGCGCACGTGCACGGCGGCGGCGGGGCGTCGTTCGACACCGGGACCGCGGAGGCCGCCGAGACCGTGGCCGCCGTGCACCTGGCTCATGGCACCACCACGATCATGGCCAGCCTGGTCACCGACACCACCGCGGAGCTGGACCGCTCGGTCCGCGAACTGGCGAAGCTCGCAGCTGCCGGCACGCTGGCCGGGATCCACCTCGAGGGCCCGTGGCTCAGCCCGAAGCACGCTGGCGCGCACGACCCCGCGCTGCTCGCCGACCCGAAGCCGGCCGAGGTCGACCGGCTGGTCGAGGCGGCCGACGGCCACCTGCGCATGGTCACGCTCGCGCCCGAGCTGACCGGCGGGCTCGATGCCGTACGCCGGGTCACGGCTGCGGGGATCGTCGCCGCGATCGGCCACACGGACGCGTCGTACGACGTGGCCCGCGCGGCGCTGGACGCGGGTGCCGGGGTCGGAACCCATCTGTTCAACGCGATGCGCGGGCTGCACCACCGCGAGCCCGGACCCGGCGCCGCGCTGCTCGAGCACCCGGACGCCTACGTCGAGCTGATCGCCGACGGCGCCCATCTCCATCCCGCCGTGGTCCGGCTGGCCGCGCGGGCCAAGCCCCACCTCACGGTGCTGGTCACCGACGCGATGGCCGCCGCCGGGGCCGAGGACGGCGACTACCGGCTGGGACCGATGAGGGTGCAGGTACGCGGCGGGCTCGCGACGCTGGCCGACACCGGCGCGATCGCCGGTTCGACGCTGACCATGGCCGCTGCGGTGCGCTACGCGGTGCGCGTCGCCGGGCTGCCGATCGAGGACGTCGTGCGCGCCGCGACCGCAACTCCCGCCGCCATGCTCGGCCTCGACCGGGTGGGCGCGCTGCGGCCCGGGTACTTCGCCGACCTGGTGGTGCTCGACGACGCCCTCGACGTCACACGGGTGATGCGGCGCGGTCGTTGGGTGTAGCCACACGGGCATAGACGCCTTGGTGCACCTGCCACACGATTCGCGCCAGCAGCAGCGGGATGGTCACGGCGAGCACCAGCTGGGGCCGGGTCAGTCCCTCCCACGCCACCTCGTTGCCGCGCACGAACTCGACCAGGAACCGGAACACCGCGTAGCCGGCGACATACAGCGTGAACGTCTCCCCCGGCGGCAGGTCCTTCCTCCGCAGCCAGCACCACAGCACCAGGAACGCCACCAGGTGGAATGCGATCTCGTAGCCGAACGATGGGTGCAGCGGTACGCCGGCCGGAGCATGCAGCCGATGTGCCGTCGCCGGGTCGAGCGTGATCCCCCACGCGTGGCCGGTCGGCGTGCCCGGCTCCTCGGCCAGCAGGCAGCCGACCCGACCGACCGCCATCCCGAGGGCGACGGCCGGCGCGAAGAGGTCGCCGGTGCGCAGCCGGTAGCCGGTCAGGCGCTTCGCGACGTGCACGCCCGCCCACGCGCCGAACAGGCCACCGAGGATGCTGCGGTTGCCGTAGAGCCACTGCTCGGTGATCGACGCGTTCTCGCGCAGGTCGACGTGCTGCAGCCAGGTGCCCATCCGCATCAGGACCGCGCCACCCACGAGTGCGCCCATGACCACGAACACCAGCCGCTCGTCGCGGGCTCCCCTTCGGCGCGCCTCCAGCACGAACACGACCGCCGCCACGAGCACGCCGAGTCCCACGAAGAGGCCGTGGGTCGGGATCGGCCCGAGGGACGGGTACACGGGCGTCAGGATTGCACGGACGAGGCGTCCAGGGCCGGTGCTGTCGACATGGTGCACCATGCTGAGCCTGTCCACGTCGCGGGGAGTAAGCATGAGCACAGAGATCGTCGTGGGAGTCCTGGCCTTCCTCGGAGCCGGCGCAGGTGCCGCGCTCGCCTATCTGGCGACCCGCAGCGCCACGAAGGCGGAGCGGGAGGCGCGTCGAAGGGAAGAGTGGGGGCGACGTTTCACGGCATCGCTCGAGGCCATCACCTCCTCGGACGCCCGACGCCGGGCCACGGGTAGGGCGTTGCTGGTCGAGCTGATGCGCAGCGAGCTCGCCACCTA
>Ga0207708_10001370_pt1 | contig 18328 bp, 26 predicted proteins | sample KBSK5101metaG_FD_184340 | JGI IMG/M metagenome (GOLD analysis project Ga0207708, IMG submission 184340) | Corn, switchgrass and miscanthus rhizosphere microbial communities from Kellogg Biological Station, Michigan, USA - KBS K5-10-1 metaG... | ecosystem: Host-associated > Plants > Roots >...
GCCTCGAGGAACTCGCCCTGCGACTTGATGTAGCCGTAGCCGGTCTCGGGCGCGGTCGGCGGCACGCCGAAGGCGACGATCTTGCCCTGCTCCGCGAGCTCCGCGCCGCGCGCCATGGCGCGCTGGAACGCATCGCGCTGCGCGATCCAATGATCCGACGGCATGGCGAGCAGCACCGGGTCGTCGGCGGTAATGGCGTGGATCGCCGTGAGCGTGAGCGCGGCGGCGGTGCCGCGACCCTTGGATTCGAGCAGGATGGCGCGCGGCCGGATGCCGGCGCGGCGCAGCTGCTCCTGCACCAGGAAACGATGGCTCTCGTTGCAGATGACCAGGGGCTCGCTCTGGCAGCGCAGCGCCGTTTCCTGCAGCAGCGTACGCTCGCCGTTCACGGCGTGGAGAGGCTTGGGGTGGTACTCGCGCGAAAGCGGCCAGAGCCGCGTGCCCGAGCCGCCGCACAGGATTACCGGTTGCATCATGTTTTTACCGAGGTCAGACGCGCGCTGCGCGCCGCCGCTCGCCGAACAGTATTGGATAGTTCCAGTCTGCTAGAAAGCGGGCGCGATAGTCCGCCTTCGCGCACTCCCCCATCTGGCGCATCTTCTCGGGAAACGCCTCCGCCCAGGCCAGCCGGCGCGCGAGGTCGCGCGAGGAACCGGCCTCGAACAGCAGGCCGTTGCGGCCGGGCTCGACGATTTCGGCCAGGCGGCCGATCCTCGCCGCGATCACCGGCAGTCCGTTGGCGAACGCCTCCACCAGCGGGCGCGGCACATCTTCGTAGGAAAGGCTCGGCAGCACGAGGTACGCGGCCTCGCGCATGCGCGCGAGAACTTCGCTCTGGCCTACGCGGCCGAGCAGCCGGATGCGCGGATGCCCGGCCAGGCGGGCCTCCTCGGGCCCGGCGCCGATCACGTCGATGCGCGCGCCGGGATAAAGGTCCACCGCTTCCGCGAGGGTCCCCAGGCCGCTCTCGATCACGAGGCGGCCGATGAACAGGCCGCTCATGCGGGCGTAAAGCGACGGCGGGTGCGGTATTCGATCTTCGGCGTCTTGCGCGGCTTGGTCTCGTCCGGCTTGTGCTCTTCCGGCTCGCGCTGTTCCGGCAGGACCGCGACGCGGATCTCCCCGCGCGGCGCGGCGCCCTTCTTTTCCTCCGGTCGCTGCTCTTCGTGATGCTCCTGCTCGCGGGCTCCGCGGCCGCGCAGGCGGCCGGAGGCGTACAAGTATCCCGCGGCAGTGGCTGCTGCTGACATTTCTTATCTCTCCTCGTTTACGCCGGCATCCATGCCGCGCGTTTCTCTAAAAGCTTCCAATAGGCGCCGACCACCGGGTCGGCGCGCTGCGCGCCGCGGTGCAGGATCACGCCCAGCAGATAGACCAGGGTGAGCGCACCGATCACGCGCGGGCGCCACGACCACTCGGGGTACGCGGCGAGCGCGAACTCATGCGCGCGCACCATCGCGCGGCGCAGCAGCGGCACGGTCTTCAGGCGGCGCTGGATCATCAGGTAGTGCAGCACGTCGTCGAGCGGGCTCGCCTCGGCGTGGGTATCGCCCCAGTCGACGACGAACAGCTGCGAGCCAAAGCGGCGGATGTTCCAGGGCGCGAAATCGCCCTGCGACAGCACATACGGGCCGGTCCAGTAGAGCAGCGCCGTTTCGCAGTCGTAATACGCCTGTTCGAGAACCGCGTTCTTCTCCGGCAGATCGCTCAGCGCCTGCTGCAGCCACTGGCATTTGCCGGAAACCTCGAACTCGCCGGCGCGGAAGCGCGCCTTGCCCAGGGTGGCGAGGAAGCGCGCGTGCTCGCTGGTGAACGCCCTTGTTTCGCCGATACCCGGCTGGATGCCGACCACGAGGAAATCGCGCCCGCTGGCGTCGATGCCCTGCTCGATCAGGCGCGGCAGCTGGCCATCGAGGCTGCGCACGTCGCCGAGCTCGCGCAGCCACTGCGCTTCTCGCGCGAGCCGCCGGGCGGCCGCCGCGTCGGTTGCCGTCTTGACCAGGCGCAGCTCGAACATCTAGCGGCGCACCTGCAGGATCTGTAGGCCCTTGTCGAACTCGGCCTTGTCGAGCTTGCCGTCCTGGTTGCGATCGGCGCGCTCGAAGTTCGCCGACAGGCCCGGGATACGGCCGGCTTCCGACTTGTCGAGGAAACCGTCCTTGTTGCGGTCGGCTTCCTCGAAGCCGACGTGATCCGGCGCGATCGCGGCCTGCGGGGTGCTCGCCGCCTGCGGAGCAGTTGCGCCCTGCGCGGCATCGGCCTTCTGCTCGGTCTGCTGCTTGTTCTGCGCCACGACCAGCGGTAGCGCGGTCATGAGCGCGACGAAAACCGTGGCGAGGAACACGAGGAACACATTGCGTTGCGGGCGGTAGTTCGGGTCCATGGCGGTCTTGGAGTTCACACTTGGTGGTAACCCTCAGTGCAAGCCCCGTGCCAGATTCGCCAAGGCCCTACGGAACAACGAGTTGCGACTACAGAAAAACGAACAGACACCACCAGCGCGTCGGGCGCGCGGGACCGCTTTTCGCGGCGAATCAGCAAGCTATTGTTTCGAGGATACTTTCCGCGTCGCGGAGGCGCGACGTCGACGACCGACTAACCGAGTAATTGCTTCCACCATCGCGGCGGGATTGGCGCGGTTCTTCCCGGCGATATCGAACGCCGCGCCGTGCGCCACCGAGGAGAAAAGCACCGGCGTGCCGATCGTCAGGCCGGCGACGCGCTGCGGCGCGAGCAGCTTCGCCGCCACGTGACCCTGGTCGTGGAACATCACTACGTAGGCGTCGTAGCCCGCGCGCTGGATCATGATGTCCGCGCCGATCGGGCCGTCCACCGTAATCCCTTCCTTGCGCGCCGCCTCGATCGCCGGAATGACGCTGCTCTGCTCATCGTCGCCGAACAGGCCGCCTTCCCCGGCGTGCGGATTGACGCCGCCCACCGCGATCTTCGCCTTCTCGATGCCCATGCTCGCCAGCGCCGCCGCGACGGCGCGGATGGTTCTCAGCACCCGATCCTTCGTGATCAGCCGCAAGGCATCGCGCACGCTGATGTGGAGCGTGACGTGCGCAATGCGCACCTCGCGCCCGCCGTGCTCGAAGCAAAGCATGAGAATGCCGTCCTGCGGCGCGAGCCCCGCGGTGCGCGCCACGAACGACGGATAGCCGTCGAACTCGACCCCGGCGGCGTGGATCGCGGTCTCGCTGTGCGGAGCCGCAACCACCGCATGATACTTGCCGCTCATCGCACCGCGGATCGCGGTGCGCGCTGCATCCAATGCCGCGAGCCCGTGCTCCGCATGGATCTCGCCGACATGGAATTGTCTTGTTTCGGTCGCGACCGACTGAACGTTCTTCTTCAGTCCATACAGCTTCAGGACGTCCGGTGCCCCGACCACCACCGGCTCGCAAATGGCCCGCACCCGCTTGTCGAGCGCCGCCTTGAGCGCGATCTCGGGGCCGATGCCGCCGGGATCGCCCATGGCGATGGCTACTTTTGGTTTCTTAATCGGCGATCCAGTCGCGGATACACGCGGCGCGCATTGCCTTCGAAGATTTTGCGCTTATCGCTGTCCGAAAGTTTGAGCTGGTCCACATAGCGTTTCGTATCGTCGAAGTTCTGCCCGGTCTCGGGATCGACGCCCTTCACCGCGCCGAGCATCTCGGACGCGAACAGGATGTTGTCGACCGGGATCACCTTCGCCATCAGCTCGATGCCCGGCAGGTGGTAGACGCAGGTGTCGAAGAACACGTTCCCGAGCAGATGGTCCTTGAGCAGCGGCTTCTTCATCTCCTGCGCCAGGCCCCGATAGCGGCCCCAGTGGAACGGCACCGCGCCGCCGCCGTGCGGGATCACGAACTTGAGCGTCGGGAAATCCTTGAACAGGTTGCCCTGGATCAGCTGCATGAAGGCGGTGGTGTCGCCGTTGATGTAATGCGCGCCGGTGTAGTGGAACGCCGGGTTGCACGACGAGGTGACGTGGATCATCGCCGTCATCTCGAGCTCGGCCAGCTTCTCGTACACGGGATACCACCACTTGTCGGTGAGCGGCGGGTCGGTCCAGTAGCCGCCGGCGGGATCGGGATTCAGGTTGACGCCGACGAAGCCGAGCTTCGCCAGGCGCTCGAGCTCGGGGATGCAGTTCTTCGGCGATACGCCCGGATGCTGCGGCAGCTGGCCCACCGGCGCGAAGTTGCTCGGCAGCAGCGTGCAGATTCTGTGTATCAAGTCGTTCGATAGGCGCGACCACTCGATGCCGGTGGCCTCGGTGCCGACGTGGTGCGCCATGCCGGCGGCGCGCGGCGAGAAAATGGTCAAATCCGAGCCGCGCTCCTTCTGCAGCTTGAGCTGCGGCTGCACGCTCTTGACCAGGTCTTCATCCGAAATATTCAGTTCGCTGGTCGCCGGCTTGCGCATCGGGTCGGCGAGCCCGGCGAGCTGCTTGTCGCGGAACGCGAGCAGCGGCTGCGGCTCGGTGGTGTAGTGACCGTGGATGTCGATGATCATGGGCGGGTTTCAATCGAAACATACCCGAAACGGGGTGGCAACCGGCCGGGTGCGAAATGGCGCCATGGATACCACCCAATTCGCAGCCGGTGCCATACTGTCCCCAGATCGGCGCCGACGCCGACTTCCGCGCGCCGATGGACGACCTCAAGCAGTGGCTCACCCGCTCCCGCAAGCTCGAAACGCGGACCGCATGAACCTCGTGTGCGTAAAACCGCATGTCGATGATCGTCGGCTTGTGTCATTCGACCCTCACCGCGCAGTCGGGAAACACCGGACCGCAGCGCCGCGCGCATAGCCCGTTGGGACGTTTTTATCGGGTGCAACAGGATCACCGCATGCAACTTGCATGGAGCGTAATGACACCTCCATGCGCATCATTGCCACAGCCCTCCTCCTCCTGCTAGTGCAGGGCTGCGCGTTCAAGCAACTGCACGAGGACCTCACCGAGTTCTACGCCAACCCCCAAGGGGTGGCGAGCCGCGTCGTTGTCGACGGTCCGTTACTGGAGAGCACGCTCGACGCCCCCGCGTTCACGACGAGCAACGGCCGCCAGGGCCTGTGGCAGCCGCTGAGCTTCGTCAAGGAAAAGCGCAGCGGCATCTATCTGCTCGAGCCGTACGATGCCCATAAGGTTCCGGTCCTGTTCATCCATGGCGCGGGCGGCACGCCGCAGGACTGGCGCTTCTTCATCAGCCGCCTCGACCGCAGCCGCTACCAGCCATGGGTCTATTACTACCCGACCGGGTTGCCGATCGACCTCAGCGCCGCGTGGCTGCAGAACTTCGTCGCCAGCCTGCATCGGGAATACGGCTTCAGCCAGCTCGCCATCGCCGCCCACAGCATGGGCGGACTGGTGGCACAGCGCTTCCTCGCGCTCGAAGCCGAAGGCGGCAAGCGCCACTACGCCACGCTGCTTGCGACCTTCTCGACCCCGTTCGGCGGCGTTCCGGTCGCGCGGCTCGGCCTGACCCTCGGCGCCTACGCCGTACCGAGCTGGCGCGACCTCACGCCCGACAGCGCGTTCCTGCGCGCGCTCAAGTCGGCGGTGCTGCCGAAGTCGGTCAAGCATCACGTGTTCTTCGCCTACCAGCAGGAGGGCGGCGAATACGACAGCGACGGCGTGATCAGCGTGGCGAGCCAGCTCGCCGCCAATGCGGCGGCCGCCCACGGCTACCGCAGCGACCACTCCGACATCATCGAGAGCCTCGAAGTGTTCCGCGGCTTCGCCGCGGTGCTTGCCGGCTTCCGCTAAGCCCGGCAAGGTCGATCTCCAGCTCAAGCGCGGCCGACCGCCGGTCGCGAGATCGGGAACACCTCGCGCATGTGCCCGGCCAGCGCCTCGCAAAAATCGCCGGCGTAAGGCGGCAGCAGGCGGCGCTTGTCCCACATGACCTGGAGCGGCTGGCGCAACGGCTTGCCGCGGTGGGTAATGCGCGCGATGCGCAGCCGGTAGCGATGCGTCGGCAGGACCGAAGGCACCACCGCCACCCCGTGTCCGGCCTCGGCCAGCGCCAGCAGCGTGTGCGGCGTGCGGCTCTCGATGAAGATGTCGGGACGCAAGCTCGCGAGGCGGCAGGCAGCGTCGAACGAGGTGCGCACGAAGAAACTGGTCTCCAGCAGCAGCAGCGGATGCCCCGCCAGCCGCGCGATGTCCACGTTGCCGCCGGCGCCGATGCGGACCGCCGCCGCGCTGGCGGCGAGGAACTCGACCGGCGGCAGCTCGAAGCTCGCGAAGTGCTGGGGATCCGCCTGGATCGCCTGCCGCGTCGTGATGCAGAGGTGCAGCTCGCCGCGCTCCAGCATCGCGAGCAGGCCGTGCCCCGCGCCCTCGGTGAGCCTGATCTGCACCTTGGGCCGGCGCCGCGCGTAGCGGTGCAGGAAGCTGGAGAAAACGCCGTCGATCATCTGCGGCGTCGCTGCCACCCTCAGCACGCCGCTGTCGCCGCGCCGCAGCTGCTGCGCCCGCTCGCCTAGCGAGCCGACCGCGCCGAGCACCGTGCGGGAGTCGGCGAGCAATTGCTCGCCCTCACCGGTCAGCACCAGGCGGCGGCGCACGCGGTCGAACAGCTTCACCCCGAGCTCCTCCTCCAGGTTGGCGATCTGGCGGGAGAGCGCCGGCTGCGCGACCCGCAGGTGCAAGGCCGCCTTCGACACCGTGCCCTGCTCGGCAACGGCAACGAAGGTTCGCAGCTGGCGCAGGTCCATCCTTTGGGAATTATGCCGTGCCGGCATGAACTACCCAACAAACAATGTATTGGACGCAATATCCGGGCCGCTCGACACTGGCGGCATGAAAATCGCCCTGATGTTCCTGCTGTCGCTTGCCCTCGCCGCCTGCGCGCCCCACGCCGCTCACGATGAGCACGCCGGCCATGCGCGCCTCGGCAAGGTGCACTTCGCCGTGCAATGCAACGCCGCCGCGCAGCGCGAGTTCGATCTTGCCATGGCGTACTACCACTCCTTCGCCTGGGCGCAGATCCAGGAACCGCTCGAGCGCGTGCTGCAGGCGGACCCGAAATGCGGCATGGCGTACTGGGCGCGCGCGCTGGCCTCGCTCGACAACCCGTTCGCCTGGCCCAACATCATTCCCGCGGCGGCCCTCGAGCGCGGCCCGGAATTCGTCGAGCTCGCGCGGCGCACCGGCCTCAACTCGCAGCGCGAGCGCGACTATGTCGACGCGCTGGCCGTGTTCTACGTCGAGCCCGGCAAGCGCGACCATCGCACGCGCGCGCTCGCGCTCGAGCAGGCGCTGGAGCAGCTCATGCAGCGCTACCCGCAGGACAGGGAGGCGGCAGTGCTCTACGCACTGGTGCTGTCTGCGAACTTCGATCCGGCCGACCGCAGCTATGCCAAGCCGCTCAGGGCGGCGGCGCTGCTCGAGCCGATCTTCCGCGAGCAGCCGCAGCATCCCGGCGTCGCGCACTACCTGATCCACAGCTACGACTATCCGCCGATCGCCAGCCATGGCCTGGACGCCGCGCGCCGCTACAGCCGGATCGCGCCGGACGCGCCGCATGCGCTGCACATGCCCTCGCACATCTTCACGCGCGTCGGCGCGTGGAAGGAATCGATCGAATCGAACCGTGAATCGGCGCGCGTCGCGGCCGAAGCCGCGCGCGTCAGCAGCAGCCGCCGCGAGTTGCACGACCAGCTGCACGCGATGGACTACATGGTCTACGCGCACCTGCAGCTCGCGCAGGATCGCGAAGCGCGCCAGGTCATCGACGAGATGCTAGCGATGAAGGGCTTTCCGCCGGCGGTGCGCACCGGGCCCTACGCGATCGCGGCCAGCACTGCGCGCCACGCCGTGGAACGCAACGACTGGCGCGCGGCCGCCGAGCTTGAAGTACGCCCCACGCGCTTTGCCTATGTGGACGCCATCACCCATTTCGCGCGCGCGGTGGGCGCGGCGCGCTCGGGCAACCCCGAGGCCGCGCGTGCCGACATCGCCAAGCTGGTGGAGATGCGGGACAAGCTGCGCGCTGCGAAGGACGCCTACTGGTCGGAGCAGGTCGAGATCCAGCGGCTGGTCGCCAGCGCGTGGCTGCAATACGCGGAAGGCCGCCACGCCGACGCGCTCGCCATGCTCGGCCAGGCCGCCGACGCCGAGGACCGTACCGAGAAGTCGGTGGTCACGCCGGGACCGCTCGCGCCGGCGCGCGAGCTGTACGGCGCCATGCTCCTCGAGCGCGCGATGGCCAAAGAGGCGCTCGCCGCCTACGAAGGCACGCTCGCGAAAGAGCCGAACCGCTACAACGCGATCGCCGGCGCCGCGCAGGCCGCGGAGCGGCTAGGCGACCACGCCAAGGCGAAGAACTATTACCAGAAGCTGGTCGCGATGAGCGACGGGGCCGGGCCCGGCCGCTCCGAGCTGGCCGCGGCCCGTGAGTTCCTGGCGAGAAACTAGAGCTCGCGGATCTGCACCTTGCGGAACTTGATCGGTCCGCCGGGCGCCTTGCCGTGGTTGCCGAACTGCAGCGCGAACGGTCCCTGCGGGAACTTGGCGTTCTGGATGTCGACCGTCTTGTCGCCGTTGAACTCCACCGTGATCTGCGAGCCCTTGGCGGTGATCAGGAAGGTGTTCCACTTGCCGCCCGCCTTGTAGGGCGAGGGCACCGGCACCTTGGCGAAGTCGACGATCGCGGCGGTGCCGTACTCGGGCCCCGGGCGCTGGTCGTAGATGTTCACCTCGTAGGCGCTCACGGCGCCGATTTTCTTCGGGTCCTGCGCGCGGATGAAGACGCCGCTGTTGGTGTTGTGGTCGGCCCAGAACTCGACGCGGATCTGGAAATCCTTGTACGAATTCTTGGTCACCAGGTAGCTGTTGTCCACGGCCTTGTCGGCGACGATCGCGCCGCCCTCGGCGCGCCAGTTGGCGTCGCCCAGCCGGTTGAAGTTTTCCAGCCCCTTGTCGCCGTCGATCAGGGTGTTCCAGCCGCTGCCGGGAACCCAGGCGGGCATCGACGAGCAGGCGGCGAGCAGCAATGCGGTTGCCAGGACGAGCAGTCGTTTCATGTTGTTCCTCCTCAGAGAGACTGGATCTGGACCTTGCGGAACTTGATGGCGCCGCCGGGCGCGCCGCTCGGCGGCAGCGTCCCGTACTGCAGCGCGATCGGCCCGCGCGGGGTTGCGACGCTGCTGATCTCGGAGGTCTTGGTGCCGTTAAGCACGACGCTGAGCGTGGAGCCCTTGGCCGTGATCTCGTAGACGTTCCACTTGCCGCCGGCCTTGACCGGCTGCATCACCTTGCCGTGGTGGACGATGCCGCCGGTGGCGTAGGTCTGGTCGGGGCGCTGGTCGAAGATGTTGGCCTCGTAGCAGGTCTTGTCGGTGAGGTTCTTCGGATCCGAGCAGCGCATGTAGATGCCGCTGTTGGCGTCGTGCGCGGCCCAGAACTCGATGCGCAGCTGGAAGTCGCCGTACGACTCCTTCGACAGCAGGAAGCCGCCCTTGCCCTTGTCGGCGACGATGGCGCCGTCCTCGGTACGCCAGTTGGCGTCGCCGACGCGCTGGAAGTTCTCCATTCCCTTGTCGCCGTCGATCAGCGTCTTCCAGCCGGCCCCGGGGACCCACGCGGGCATCGACGAGCAGGCGGAAAGGACGACAGCTGCGGCCACGACCGGCAGACGCTTGTTCATGGGGTGTTCCTCCTCTGGCGCAAAAGTGTAGCGGAATAGTCGGCCGCAGCGGGTGTTTTCCCATCGCAGACTCCGCGCGGGGGCACTGCCCAAGGAGGTCCTAGTTAACTAACGACTGTTCAGGAGCGTGCCATGACGAAACGCAGCATTGCCATTGCGCTCGCCGCGCTGGGGATTTCATTTGCCGCGGCGGCGGACGATCGACTCGCCAGGTTCGAAGGCGGCATTGGGGTGATTCCAACAGGCTCGACCAATACTACGGTCCGCACCGTGCCGGCCGCAGGGCAGATATGGGTCATCGCGCGGCTGAGTGCCGACATAAGGACCGACGGCAGCATCACCGTCGACGGACGCGGCCTACTGCTCGGCGCGGGCAACGGCGTCGGAACGAACGCCAATGCGAGTGTAATCGCTACGCTGATCTGCGGAGCCGCGGCGCCCTTTACGCTGCACAGCACCGTTACTGGCGTGGCGCTCGGGGCCGACGGCGATTTCCGCATCAACGACGTACTGACGCCGGCACCCGGGGCCTGCGCCAGCCCGGTGCTGCTCATCCGCAATGCGGCCAACGGCGGTTGGTTCGCCGCCGGGATCCCCAAGCTATAAGCCCTACTCCAGCTTCACTCCGGCGGAGCGGATCACCGCGCCCCAGCGCTCGGTCTCCTGCTTCATGAAGGTCACGGTCTCCGCCGGCGTGAGGCCCATCGGCTCGGCGGCCATTTCCTCGAGCCGCTTCAGCAGGTCCGGGCTCTTCAGCGCCTGCGCCACACCGGCGGCGACCTTGTCGGCGACGGCGCCCGGTGTCTTCGGCGGGCCGACGATGCCGAACCACGCCACCGCCTCGAATCCCGGCAGCGTCTCGGCGAGCGCCGGCGTGCCCGGCAGCGAAGCGACGCGCGCGCGGCTGGCGACGGCCAGCGCTTTCAGCTTGCCCGAGCGCACGTGCGGCAGCGACACGCCGAGGTTGTCGAACATCAGGTCCACCTGACCGCCGAGCAGGTCGGTGAGCGCCGGCGCAGTGCCTTTGTACGCGATGTGCGCGATATCCAGGCCGCCGGCCATCGACTTGAACAACTCCGCGGTGAGGTGCGAAGTGGTGCCGTTGCCCTGCGACGCGTAATTCAGCTTGCCCGGGTTCTTTCGCACCTGGCGAATGAACTCCTCCACCGAATTCGCGCTGACCTTCGGATTCACCAGCAGCACGTTCGGAATCGCCGCGATCACCGTCATCGGCACGAACTGCGTCGAGTCGTACCCGAGCTTCGGATAGAGCAGCCGGTTGATCACCAATGGCGGCGGCGGCGCGGAAAGCAGCGTGTAGCCGTCGGGGTCGGCCTGGTAGGCCGCGGCGGCGCCGATGTTGCCGGCGGCGCCCGGCCGGTTGTCGACGATCACCGGCTGGCCCCATTGCTGCGACAGCTTCTCGCCGACATAGCGCGGCAGCAGGTCGGCGCTGCCGCCGGCGGGGAACGGCACGATGATGCGCACCGTCTTTTGCGGCCATTCTTGTGCGGCTGCCGTTGTTGCAACCACCAAACTCAGAAAGAAAATGAAACGCCGCACGCACTAATTATAATGAGTCGATGCTCGATCGGACCTGGCCTTCGGAAGGCGCGACGCGCGTCCCTTACTGGGTCTACCAGGACGAGGATCTCTACCGCGAAGAGCAGTCGAAGATCTGGCGCGGCGACACCTGGAGCTACCTCTGCCTCGAGGCCGAGCTGCCCGAGCCCAAGAGCTTCGTCACCACCTTCGTCGGCGACATGCCGGTCGTCGTCACGCGCGACGCCGAAGGAAAACTGAACGCGTGGGAAAACCGCTGCGCGCACCGCGGCGCGCTCGTGTGCATGCAGCCGCGCGGCACTGCCGAGCGCTTCAGCTGCATCTATCACAACTGGACCTACGACCACGCCGGCAACCTGACCAACGTCGCCTTCCGCAAGGGCATCGGCGGCAAGGGCGGCATGCCGGCGGATGCGAATCCCGAATCGCAGGCGCCGAAGCAATTGCGAGTGGAAACCATCGGGGGGCTGGTCTTCGGCTCATTGTCGAAAAACGTCCCCGACCTGAAGACCTACGTAGGCCCCGAGGTGTTGCCTCGCCTGAAGCGCGTGCTCAGGAAACCGCTGAAAGTGCTCGGCGCCTACACGCAGGTGCTGCCGAACAACTGGAAGCTGTACATGGACAACACCAAGGACACCTACCATGCGAGCCTCCTCCACCTGTTCTTCACCAGATTCCGGATCAACCGCCTGACGCAGGGCGGCGGCGTGTTCGTGTCGAAGGACGGCGCGCACCACTGCACCTACACCGAGATGATCGAGTCGAAGGACGATCACTACGAGAAGGAAGGCGTGCGCTCGGCGGGCAACCAGGCGTTCGCGCTGGAGAAGCCCGAAGTGCTGCAGCAGGTGGACGAGTTCGGCGACCGCGTCTCGATCCAGATCCTGACGCTGTTCCCCGGCTTCGTGCTGCACCAGATCCGCAACTCGCTCGCCGCGCGCCAGGTCGTGCCCAAGGGCGTCGACCGCACCGAGCTGCACTGGACGCTGTTCGGCTTCGCCGACGACGACGGGGAAATGACGCGCCGGCGCCTGCTGCAGGCCAACCTGGTCGGCCCGGCGGGCTTCATCTCGATGGAGGACGGCGCCGCCACCGGCTTCGTGCAGCGCGGCGTCGCCGGCTCGCCGGATCGCGCCTCGGTGATCGAGATGGGCGGCAGCAACGTCGGCTCGGGCGACTCGCGCCTCACCGAGACCGCGGTGCGCGGCCTGTGGAAGACCTGGCGCAGGTACATGCAAGTATGAATTCGGGGTCAGAGCCCGAATTGGTTTCCTTGCAATTCCAGATCGAGCGCCTGCACGCCCAGTACGCGCACGCGCTCGACGCCGACAAGCTCGAGGAGTGGCCGGGCTTCTTCACCGAGAACGGCCGCTATCGCATCGCCACCGCCGAAAACGAGGAGCGCGGCCTCCCCCTCCCCGTGCTCTACGCCGAAGGCCGCGGCATGATGCGCGACCGCATCCAGTCCCTGCGCCACGCCAACATCTACGAACCGCAACGCTACCGCCACATCGTCTCTTCGGTGCTGGTCGAGCGCATCGACCCGCAGCTCGCGCGCTCGTCCGCCAACTTCATGGTCATCCGCATCATGCAGGACGGCGCCACGATGGTGTTTGCGAGCGGCCGCTACCTGGACCGAATCGCCCTGCCCGAGATGAAGTACGACGAGCGCGTGGTGATCTGCGACAGCCGGCGCTTCGATACGCTGCTGGCGATCCCGCTCTAGCGCCGCTCAGTCGCCAATGGCCGGACCTCAATTCCGCATCCTCCTCGCGGCCCTTGCGGTAGCGATACTGGCAGCGCCCCGGCAGGCTGCCGCTCAATCCGTCGCGGGCCTGCCAGTCGCGTTGCAGTCGGTTCAGCATTTCTGGGCGATCCTGAAGCGCTGCCAGACCCTTGCGCCGGATCGAAACGCCATTCGCGCGCGCGATGCCGCGTTCGATCGGCTGCTGGATGAAGCAAGGGCGCCCGACGGGCTGTGGCGCACCCTTGTGGATGCCGATGGCCGCCCCAACGAAACACGCTTTCACTCCGCCCGGGAGATGGTCTACAGCGCGGAATTTGCCGCGGACGTGAAGCGATACGAGGCGATGGTGGCCGCGGCACCACCGGGCCTGCTGGTGCAAGACTGTGTGCAGTACGAAGCGCTGGTCGAGCAGGCGTTGGCCGGAAAGTGATCCTGAGTTAGGGTCCTCGTGACCGCGGCCGTTTGTCCGATGGCTGCTCAAATTCCCTGAACGGGAAGTTTCGTCAGGCGTCAGCGAAGATGGTCCATTTGCCGCCCTTGAGAGAAGATGAGTCATGAGAAAGACCGCGGCAGCTGTGATCATCGGCTAGTCATCGAAAGGAGAACGAATCATGCCCAGCACCATCCGCCTTCACCGGGTCCTGCGCGCCCCGCCCGAGCGGGTCTATCGAGCGTTCCTCGATCCAGACGCGAAGGTCAAGTGGCTTCCCCCGAACGGATTCACCGCCAAGATTCACCACGAGGACGTTCGCGTCGGCGGCTCCTACAAGATGTCGTTCAAGAACTTCACCACGGGTCAGAGCCACTCCTTTGGCGGGCAGTACGTCGAATTGACGCCGCACGAGCGCATTCGCTATACGGACAGATTCGACGATCCCAATCTACCCGGCGCGATGGCAGTGACCATCAGCCTGAAGAAGGTTTCGGTCGGGACCGAGCTGAACGTCACTCAGGAAGGCGTGCCCGATGTCATTCCCGCCGAGGCTTGCTATCTTGGCTGGCAGGAGTCGCTCACGCTGCTGGCGAAGCTGGTCGAGGCGGAGATTCCAGGCTAGTGAGTCGAGCCAGGATCTCGAGCGGATTCGCCGGCGTCGGGGTGCTTCTGCTTGTGCTCGCCGGTGTTTCACCTGCCGGCTGGTATCCAGTCGTCCAATTGTTCGTTGGTCTTGCCTTGATCACGGTTTCGCACGTCCTTACACCATGCCAGGATCAACTGACGCGCTGGTGGAACTCCCGTGTTCTCGGGAACAAGAGGCGCTCATGAATTACCAGCCAATAAACTTCAAGCAGAAGCTCGGACTGTTCTCCGAGCAGTGGCAGCCGAGGGTCGCCGAAATCGAGCCGCGCGGAACGCTGAATACCGGGCACCAGGGCGGCGCACGAACCGCGGCCAGCGACATCTGGATCTGAAAACATGAAAAAGTCAGGCGCGAGCCAAGGCCAGCCGGCATCGGCGCTGATCTCGGAGAGAATCGCCTCGCTCGGAGACTGGCGCGGGAAGACCCTCGGCAGGATGCGCAAGCTGATCCAGCAGGCGGACCCGGAGGTCGTCGAGGAGTGGAAATGGATGGGCACTCCGGTGTGGTCGCACGACGGCATCATCTGCACTGGCGAGTCCTACAAGGCCGTGGTGAAGCTCACGTTCGCGAAGGGCGCGTCTCTCAAGGATCCGGCCGGTCTCTTCAACTCGAGTCTCGACGGAAACGTACGGCGCGCGATCGACATCCGCGAAGGAGAAGAAGTCGACGAGGCCGCCTTCAAGGCGCTGGTTCGCCAGGCGATCGCCCTCAACAGCTCCGGCAAGTCCAAGCCTTCGAAGAAGGCCAAGTCCTAAGGATTCCGCCACATGCGGGTTGCAGTGCTGGACGATTACCACCGTGTGTTCGAGGCTGACCCGGCTATCGAGCGTCTGCGCCGCCGTGTGCCGGTCGACGTGTACACCGAAAAATTGCCGCTCGAGCGGCTGCGCGCCTACCCGATCCTGATTGCGATGCGCGAGCGCACCCGCTTCGATGCAGCGTTCTTCGAGGCGGTGCCGGGGCTGGAGCTGATCGCGCAGACCGGCAACCACGCGTATCACGTCGACATGGCCGCCGCCACTAAGGCGGGCGTGCTCGTGGGGATGGCATCGTCGGACGTCCAGGCGATGGGCGCCATCGCGCGCTCCACGCTCGAGCTCACGTTCGGCCTCATGATCGCGGTGCTCAGGCGCATTCCGCAGACCGACCAGGCCATGCGCCGCGGAGAGTGGCCTTCCTTCGCGGGACGAACGCTCGCGGGCAAGAAGCTGGGAATTCTCGGCCTGGGCCGGATCGGGCGCGAGGTCGCGGCGGTCGCCCGGGCGTTCGGCATGCAGGTCCTGGCATGGGGACCCACGCTGAATGCCGAGCGTGCAGAGCGCTCCGGCGCGACCTTCATGCAGCTCGACGCGCTTCTGGAGCAAGCCGACATCGTCACCGTGCAGCTCAGGCTCTCCGACGACAGCCGCGGGCTGCTGAACGAGCAACGGCTGCGCCGCATCGGGCCGCAGGGCGTGCTCGTCAACACCGCGCGCGGCGCCATCGTGGACGAGACGGCGCTGGCGCGTGTTCTCGCCGAGGGTGCGCTCGGCGCGGCCGGACTGGATGTTTTTGCCGAAGAACCGCTCGCGCCCGACTCGCCCCTGAGGCATCTGGACAACGTCGTGCTGACCTCGCATCTGGGCTGGCCCGCGGACCTGACCTATCGCACCTTCGCGGAGGCGGCGGTCGCGATCGTGGAAGCGTATCTCGTCGGAAACTACGCCCGCGCGGTCAACCCGGAAGCGCTCGAGCATCGCGGGAGGCGGTAGGCCCATTCATGTCCGGCCGCTAGTAGCCGGCTAGGCGGTGAGGCGACCGACGACTCGTCGCACCCACGGGGCCACCACTGTCACCGTCGGGAATGCCACCGGCCACGTCGTCACGCAGCTCCTCAGCCATTGCCACGCAAATCCCTGATGGATGCCCTGGTTGATCGCCAGGACGATCGCGGAGACGACGGCGACCATGATGGCCGAGAGCAGCGCACCGAACACGATCGGCGCGAAACGAGTGGGGATCAGCATTTCTTCTCCTAGAAGGGGTAGAGCAGATTCGTCAGCCAGCCTGCTGCGTAGAGGCCTAGACCGAAGATCGCGTGGGTGATGACGCTCTGAAACCGCGCAGCGGCAGGGCGCGGGGTGCGACTGGCGGCGATGCCGGCGCCCATGCCCGGCTGCAGCACCAGGAAAGGAGCCGCCACGCTGCCAATGCCGACGATGAGCGCGGGCCCGAGTGTCGGTTGGCGCACCCAATCGAGACCCCAGAGCGCAAGCAGGACGGCAGCGAACGCGATACCGACCAGATAGTGCGCAGTCCAACCGACCACGCGCTCGCCCGGCACGGCCGGCGACGCGGCAATCGGCTCGTGGCGAAAACGCCCGCGCGGCAGATAGGCGAGCCAGCGGCCCACCAGGCCGTAGCTGAAGGGAATCCCCAGAAGCTGCTTGCGGACGAGCGTCCACGTGTCCATCACCGCGGTCGCACCCGCGCCGATCAGCACGGCGCACACTGCATAGTTCATCATCGTCTCCATCGGCTTGCCTTGTGTAAGCGATGTCGGCACAGTGCCACTTCAAGTCAACTTGAAGTCAAGGGGTGGCCGTTGGACATCGTCGAAGTGGCGCAGCGCTCCGGGATTCCGGCCTCGACGCTGCGGTTTTACGAGGAAAAGGGGCTGATCGCCTCCCATGGGCGGCGCGGCCTGCGCCGGCTGTTCGATGCCGCCGTGCTCGACCGGCTCGCGCTGATCGCGCTCGGCTCCGCCGCCGGCTTCTCGCTCGACGAGATCGCGCGCATGTTCGCGCCCGATGGCCGGCCGCGCATCGACCGGCGGATGCTCACCGCCAAGGCGGATCAGCTGGACCGCACGATCCATAAGCTGGGCGCGATGCGCGACGGGCTGCGGCACGCCGCCGCGTGTCCCGCACGCAGCCATATGGAATGCCCCACCTTTCGCCGTCTCCTGCGGGCGGCCGCATCGAGCAAGAAGCGCGGCAAGGAGTCGAAGGGTTGACGCGAGACCAGCACGCCTGCCGGGTCGTGGGATCGCCGTGGGCCGGCGTCTATTGCACGCGCATCGAGAGCAGCCGCCACTACGGCCGCCACTGGCACGACACCTTCGGCATGGGATTCGTCGAGCACGGCGCGCACCGCTCGGCGAGCGGGCGCGGCAGCGTCGATGCCTATGCGGGCGACGTGATCACCACCAACCCTGGTGAGGTGCACGACGGACGGCCGCTGGGCGGTCCAACGCGGCGCTGGTGCATCGTCTACTTCGAGCCCGAAGTGCTGGCGTCGATGACCGATCCCATGGAGATCACCCGTCCGGTCATCAAGGACCTGGAATTGCGCAATGCGCTGCAGCAGCTGGTTGCGCGGCTCGAAGGAAACGCCGCAGACCTGGCGTGCGAGGAAGCGCTGGTGGATGCCTTCGCCCTGCTCCTCGATCGGCACGCCACCAGCCGCCCCTGGCGGGAAGCGCCGGGTGAAGTGACGAAGGTGCGGGATCGGCTCGCCGATGACGCCGCCGAGACGCCGACGCTCGCAGAGCTGGCTTCGCTCGCCGGCCTCAGCCGGTACCAGGTGCTGCGGCGCTTCGAAAAAGTCTACGGCGTGCCGCCGCACGCCTGGCTGCTGCAGCGGCGCGCCGAGCGCGCCCGCGGGCTGATCCGCGGCGGCGCCGGCCTGGCGGCGGCAGCGGCCGCGTGCGGCTTCGCCGACCAGAGCCACATGACGCGCGTGTTCGTGCGCCAGTTCGGCTTCACGCCCGGCGCCTGGCAGAAAGCGGCCGCGCGCCGGCCGCAATAGCGTTCAAGACCGATTTCCCGGAAACCCGAAGATAGGACACCGATGCGCAAGCTCATTTCGTCCGGATCTCCCTACGAACCGCAGATCGGCTTCTCGCGCGCGGTGCGCGTAGGCCCGTTCGTCGCCGTGTCCGGCACCGCGCCGGTCGCACCCGGCGGCGGCGTCGCCTCGCCCGGCGACCTGTACGGCCAGACCAAGCGCTGCCTCGACATCATCCGCGAGGCGATCGGCAAGGCCGGGCTCGGCCTCGACAGTGTGATCCGCACGCGCGTGATGCTCACCGACATGTCGCGCTGGCAGGAAGCGGCGCGCGCGCACGGCGAGGTCTTCGGCGCGATCAAGCCCGCGAGCACCTTCGTCGAAGTGAAGGGCCTGATCGACAAGGGCTGGCTGGTGGAGATCGAAGCCGATTGCGTGGCGGAGAGCTGAGCGATGCTGATCCGCGGCAAGTGCCACTGCGGGAACATCGCGTTCTCGCTCACCTGGGATCCGGACCCGAAGGAGAT
>Ga0207708_10001371_pt1 | contig 18327 bp, 14 predicted proteins | sample KBSK5101metaG_FD_184340 | JGI IMG/M metagenome (GOLD analysis project Ga0207708, IMG submission 184340) | Corn, switchgrass and miscanthus rhizosphere microbial communities from Kellogg Biological Station, Michigan, USA - KBS K5-10-1 metaG... | ecosystem: Host-associated > Plants > Roots >...
GCGACGTGGGCCCAGGCGTCCACCGCCAGCGCGACCAGGAGCACCACTGTCGGGGTGGCCTCACGGCGGAGGGCTGTGGCGGCGACCGCGAGCACGGCGAGGAGGCTGGCGAGGACGGCGAGCACGAGGTCGGAGCGGCTCGCGACGGCGAGCGACAGCGCCAGCGCCTCGGCACCCAGCATCAGACAGACGACCTGGCTGTGACCCGGCTGCACGAGGGCGGCGACGACGCCGACGACGGTGACGGCTCCCAGCGCGGCGACGACCACCCACAACGGCTGACCGGCGCCGGCGACGCCGACCGCGGCGGCCAGGGCCAGCACGACCGGACCCACCGCCGGCAGCATCCGCCGCTGCTCGACGTCGCGCCGGACAACGGCGGCGACGAGTGCCAGGGATGCCAGCACCAGAGCGGCGAGCGTCCACGCCGACGGGTCGTCGACCGTGGGGAAGAAGGCGTCAGGCCCTGTCGACCAGGCCTCGTGCCGGTCGACGAAGTCCAGCGCCAGACCGGCCGGGATCAGCACCGTGGCCGCCCCCGCGCCGGCGGCCACGGTCCCGCCGAGCACCGAGGCGGCGGTGGACCAGGGCACCGATGTGAACCGGGTCACGGCGGCGAGCGCGAGAACCACCGCGGCGAGGAGCAGCACCTCGCGGGTGGTCCACTCCCCGGGCAGCAGCACCAGGAGGGACAACCCGAGCAGGGTCGAGCCTGCCGCGATGGCGCGGACCTCCGGAGCCAGAGTGCGGACGGAGGCGACCAGCGCGGCGTACCCGGCCGCCACCAGCAGCGGCCAGCCGTCGAAACCGGTCCAGAACGCGGCCCGGGTCTCCGCCTCGATCCCCCGGCTCACGCCGTTCGCGGCGAGCAGCACCCAGGTGACCACGCCGATGCCGGTGACGGCGTACGACGCGTCGCGGAGCCTGTGGCGCAGCACCACGCCGAGGCCGACCAGCACCGGGACGGCGATCGCCTCGCGGAGCCCGTCGACCCCCGTGGGGCTCCAGCCCTGCACCGCGGTCAGCAGGAGGACACCGGCGACCAGCGTGGACTCCGCCGCCACGCAGCGTCCGATCCGGGTCCCCTGGGCCCAGAGGGCGACGCCGCCGCCGAGGACGACCAGGAGCCCGCCCGCGAGCGTGAGAACCGACCGGGTGGAGAGGTGGTCGAGGCCGAACAGGCCCGAGGTGTAGGCGGCACTCAGGTCGAGCATCAGCAGCGCCGCCACCAGCGCCCAGAGCGCCTCCGCCGAGCCGCGCAGGCCCTTGCGCGCGAGCTGGGCGGCGGTGCCGCCGACGGCCGCCGTGAAACCGAGCATCAGGGCCGCCTTCACCGCGAGCGGGAGCACCTCCCAGGTCACGGCGAGGAACAGGCTCACCGCGACGAAGACGAAGACACCACCGAGCCCGAGCAGGATCACCGGCACCGCCCGCCCGCTCAGACCGGAGCGTGCGGGCGGTGCCGGCTGCGGACCCGCCGACTGTGGCATCGGCGGGAAGTGCGGCGAGGTGTCCTCGACGGGCGCCGGGACCGGTGTCGAGAGGGGGGTCGAGGCCTGCGGCACCGCGCTGGTGGCCGGCTGCCGACGGAGCTGCTCGACGAGGTCGTCGGCGGTCAGCATCGCCCGCCACAGGCGGGTGGCCAGCGGCCCGGTGAGGGCCAGTCCGCACGCCGTGCACACGGCATCCGGCGAGACCTGTCCCCGGCAGTCGGGGCACACCGCGGGGTCGCTCAGTCGGCTCATCAGGCGTCCCTGCGGAAGGGCGAGCACTTTCGTGGGGTGAGGCTCATGGGTAGATGGTCTGGCCCGCACAGGGTGCTTGGGACCGGCTCGGCGACTCAACCCGCCTGAGTAGGGCTACTCAGGCGGGCGAAGGCCTGCGCCGGCGAGGTTGTGCCCCAGCGCCCGGCGGAGCGTCCTCAGCCGTCCGTGGTCGGCGGCGCCGCGTCGGACGGGAAGGCGCCGGTGGCGGCCAGGTGCTGGTAGACGATCCGCTGGTGCCGGGGGATCTCGATCTCCTCGAGGTCGAAGCGCGCCTTCACCCGCTCGCGCATCTCGCGCGCCACGTTCCACTGCTCCATCGGCGCGGTCTTGAGCGTGACCCGGACCACGACGGAGTCGGCGTCGAGCGACTGCACGCCCCAGACCTCGGGCTCCTCGATGATCACCTTCTGGTACTCGTCGTCGATCCAGAGGTCGTGGGCGACCTCCGTGAGCACCTCACGCACGTGCACCAGGTCCTCGCTGTAGTCCACCGGGATGTCGAGCACGGTGCGTGCCCAGTTCTGGCTCATGTTGCCGACCCGGAGGATCTCGCCGTTGCGGACGTACCAGACCGTGCCGTCCACGTCGCGCAGCCGCGTGACCCGCAGCGAGACCGCCTCGACGGTGCCGGTGGCCGATCCGAGGTCGACCACGTCACCGACGCCGTACTGGTCCTCGACCAGCATGAACACGCCCGACAGGAAGTCCTTCACCAGCGACTGGGAGCCGAAGCCGACCGCGACGCCGAGGACACCGGCGCCGGCCAGGATCGGCGCGATGTTGTAGCCGAGCTCGGCCAGGACCATGATCACCAGCACGGTGAACACGACCGCGCTGATGATGCTCTTGAGCAGCGTGCCCATGGTGCGGGCCCGCAGCGCGCGGCGGGCCGAGATCGTGCTGGAGCTTCTCGACTTCTCCTTGGGGTGGCCGTCGCGCCACACCCGGGCCGGCAGCACGCCGGTCTCCGCGCGCCGTACGACGCGGTCGACCAGCCGGTGCAGGAGCCAGCGCACCACGAACGCGAACGCGATCAGGCCGATGATGTACAGCGGCTCGCCGGTCAGCCAGGCCAGAACCTCGGCGCCGGACTCGGCGATCTCGCTGGGGGCGAGGTGCGGGAGGTCGAACAAGGGGGGAAGGTCCAGGAAACGCATGCGTCGGAGGCTACGGAACCTCGACCGCGACCCCCAAGCCGCAACTGGCTATCCTGCCTGTGTGATGACTCACCGACCCGCCGCACGGTCGGCCGTGCGGTCCGTTCTCGCCGGAGCCCTCGTAGCCGGCGTCCTGTTCGCCGTGCCCGCTTCGGCCGACGCGCCGTCGAGCTGGGAGAGCTCCCCGGACGTCTCGGGGTTCCAGGCGCTGCTGGTGCTGTTCCTGATCCCGCTCGGGCTCTTCCTCGTGATCTCCCTGCTGGCGGCGCTGCCGTCCCTGGTCAAGGGCGACTCCTACGAGCCCGGCCAGGCCTGGCGCAGCGAGGGCGAGTGGTTCGGTGGACCGCTCAAGGGCGTTGCCGGCGCCGACCAGGTCGACTCCAAGCAGCTCGAGTCCGCCGGTGACCAGGGCGGGGCGGGTGCCCGATTCTGATGTCCGCGACGTCTGACGGCTTCTCCGCAGGCCAGCGAGCCGCCATCGACAAGGCGATTCGTGAGGCGGAGACGGCCTCCCGCTATGAGTTCTCTGTCTACGTCGGCGCCGCCGACGGCGCGACCCGGCCGTTCGCGGAGCGCCTCCACGCCTCGCTGTCGACGCCCGCGCGCAGCGTGCTCCTGATGGTCGACCCCGCCGCGCGGATGTTCGAGGTGGTCACCGGCGCGGAGGTGCGCCGCGTGCTCGACGACGGGGCCGTCGCGCTCGCCGCCGTCGCGATGCAGACCGACTTCGCCTCCGGCGACCTCGTCGGCGGCATCACCCGCGGGCTCCAGCAGCTCGCCGGCGCGGCCCGATCGCCGCAGGTCCTCCACACCGACAACCCCTGACCGGTCAGGCGGGTTCGGCGTCCTTGGCCTGACCGGCGAGGTAGCGCTGCAGGTCGGCGCGGCCCTCGGCGACGTAACGCTTGGCCACCGCGTCGGCGTCGGTGGTCTCGAGCCAGTGGTCGACCTTGCCGAGCAGCTCCGGCGAGGCCAGCGGCCGCGGGAAGATGTACTCCAGCGCCACCGAGCCGCGCTGCCGCCCGAGCCGCTCCCACATGTCGTGGGCGGCCTCGAGGTAGCGGTCGACGTACGGCGCCAGCACCTCGTCCTGACCGGCCCGCATGAAGCCGAGCGCGACCGAGCGCTGTGTCTCGTTGGGGGTGTCGCCGCTGACCACGGCGGCCTCCCACGCCTCCGCCTTGGCAGCCGCGTCCGGACGAGCCGCTCGAGCGCCGGCGGCGTGCTCCTGCCCGGAGATCGTGTTGTCCGAGGCGAGCTCGTCGGCGATCCGGGTCTCGTCGACCCGGCCGGCGGCCGCCAGCCCGGTGAGGAACGCCCAGCGCAGGTCCTGGTCGACGGCCAGCCCCTCGAAGGTGAGGGATCCGTCGAGCAGCGCCGCGAGGTCGCCAAGGGCCTCGTCGCTGTGCGCCGCGGCGGCGAAGCTGCGCGCGAACGTCAGCTGGTGGTCGCTGCCCGGCTCGGCCTCCTCCAGCAGCTTGCGCAGGCCGCGCTCCCACGTGGCCTTGAGGAACGCCCGGTTGGCGGGCGCCGAGAAGGAGTTGACGGCGGAGGACGCGTAGGTCGGGATCCGGCTGACGCCCCAGGCGTCGCTCTCGGTGCCGATGTTGCCGAGCACCAGCGCGAGGAAGTCGGTGGCGCGCATCTCGGCGTCGCGGGTCATGTCCCACGCGGCGCCCCAGCACAGCGCCCGCGCCAGTGAGTCGTCGAGCCTGGAGAGGCCGCCGACGACGGTCTCGAGAGACCGCTCGTCGAGCCGGATCTTGGCGTAGGCGAGGTCGCCGTCGTTGAGCAGGAGCAGCGCGGGCTGCTTCTCGCCCACAGCGTCGGGCACCTCGCTCAGCTCGCCGGCGACGTCCGTCTCCAGGTAGCGACGCCGGACCAGCCGGCCGTCTACCTCGTCGTACAGGCCGATGCCGAGCCGGTGCCGGCGCAACGTCGGCCAGTCGGCCGGCGCCGTCTGCCGGACCGCGAGCCGGCTGTAGGTGCCGTCGTCGGCCAGCTCGAACTCGGGGGCGAGCGTGTTGACGCCCGCCGTCTGCAGCCACTCCTGGGCCCAGCCCTCGAGCTCACGGCCGGAGGACTTCTCGAGCGCGGACAGCAGGTCGGCGAACTCGGAGTTGTCGTACTCGTGGTCCTTGAAGTACTGCTGCAGGCCCTTGAGGAACGGGTCCAGGCCGACCCACGCCACGAGCTGCTTGAGCACGGAGGCACCCTTGGCGTAGGTGATCATGTCGAAGTTGACCTCGACCGCGTGCAGGTCGTAGTTGTCCGCCGCGATCGGGTGCGTGCTTGGCATCTGGTCCTGGCGGTAGCCCGTCTGCTTGCGGGCGTTGGCGAAGCCGGTCCACGAGTCGGTGTACTCGGTCGCCTCCACCTCTGCGTGGTAGCAGGCCCACTCGGCGAACGACTCGTTGAGCCAGAGGTCGTCCCACCACTTCATCGTGACCAGGTCGCCGAACCACATGTGAGCCATCTCGTGGAGGATCACGCTGCAGCGGAACTCGTAGAACGAGCGCGGCTGGCGGCTGCGCGGGAGGTACTCGTCGCGCAACGTCACGGCGCCGGCGTTCTCCATCGCGCCCATGTTGTACTCCGGCACGTAGAGCTGGTCGTACTTGCCGAACGGGTAGGGGTAGTCGAAGGCTTCCTCGAAGAACGCGAAGCCCTGCTTGGTGATCTTGACGACCTCGTCGCGGTCGAGGTACTCCACCAGCGACTGCCGGCAGTAGTGGCCGAGCGGGATGTCGCCGTGCTTGCCCTCGTAGACGTCCTGCACCTGGTGGTACTCGCCGGCGATGATGGCGGTGATGTACGTCGACATCCGCTTGGTCGCCGGGAAGTGCCACACCGAGGCGTCGTCGCCCGCGGGCTGAGGCTCGGGGGCGACCGCGTTGGAGACCACGACCCAGCTCGCGGGCGCGGTCACGTGGAAGGTGAAGACGCCCTTGAGGTCCGGCTGGTCGAAGTTGGTGAACACGCGTCGCGCGTCGGCGACCTCGAACTGCGTGTAGGTGTACACGCGGTCGTCCACCGGGTCGACGAAGCGGTGCAGTCCCTCGCCGGAGCGGCTGTAGGTGCAGTCGGCACGCACCACGAGGGTGTTTCTCTCGGCCAGGTCGTCGAGCTCGATCCGGCTGTCGGCATAGGCCGTCGCCGGATCGATCGAGCGACCGTTGAGCGTGATCTCGTGGACGGTCGCCTCGACCAGGTCGACGAACGTCGAAGCACCGGCCGTGGTGCTCGAGAACTCGATCGTGGTGGTGCTGGCGAAGGTCGTCGGGCCGGTGGTCAGGTCGAGCTCGATGTCGTACGACGCGACGTCGAGGAGCGCGGCTCGGGCCTGCGCTTCGTCCCTGCGGAGGTTGGTTCCAGGCATGTCGAGATCATTGCATCCGGTCACGGCCATCCGCGCGCGGGTGCGGACACGGTCGCTCGCGACTGACGGGAATGTCCCGCGCCGGGGAGCCGTTGCCACCATATGAGCAAAGCTGACTTCTGGTTCGATCCCGCCTGCCCGTTCGCCTGGATCACGTCCCGCTGGATGCTCGAGGTGGAGAAGGTCCGTGACGTCCAGGTGGAGTGGCACGTGATGAGCCTCGCCTACCTCAACCAGGACCGGGACATCTCCGACGACTACCGCGAGTTCCTCGCGACCGCCTGGGGTCCGGTGCGGGTGCTGATCGCCGCGGAACAGGCCCACGGCAACGAGGTACTTCTGCCGCTCTACACCGCGATGGGCAACCGGATCCACCTCGAGAAGCGCGAACGCGACCGGGCGATGATCGAGGACTCACTGGCCGAGGCCGGGCTCCCGGTGTCCCTCGCCGACGCGATGGACGACTCGTCCTACGACGACGCGGTGGCCAAGTCCCACCACGCCGGCATGGACCAGGTCGGCGACGAGGTGGGCACCCCGACCATCTCGATCGACGGCACCGCGTTCTTCGGCCCCGTGATCAGCAAGGCGCCGCGCGGGGAGGAGGCCGGCCAGCTCTGGGACGGCGCCCTCCTGCTCGCGTCGTACCCACTGTTCTTCGAGCTCAAGCGGAGCCGCACCGCGGAGCTCGACTTCAGCTGAGCCGACCCGTCTAGGGCAACCTGATCGTGGCCTTGATCAGGTTGTGGTCCGAGGGGATGGTGCCGTCGAGCGAGTAGTCCCCGGCGTCGTCGACCACCATCTGCCAGCGCTTGACGACCAGCCGGTTCGTGGCGAACAGGTAGTCGATGCTCTGCCCGATGTCGTTGGTGCTCGCGTAGTGGTTCAGGTGACGCGTCCACCTGTTCAGCGAGAAGATGTTGCCGCGCACGATCTTCCTGGTCCGGTTGCCGACGACGTGAACCATGGCCGGGCCGTTCTGGCCGAGGACGTCGCCGAACCCGGCGTCGTACATCTGCGGGAGCATCACGCCGGCGGTCGGGTTGGTGGCCCTGCGTGGCGAGTTGAAGTCGCCGCCGAGGACGATGGGCAGTCCGCCCGCCATCCTCGGCACGTCGCGGATCAGCTGCTGCCACTGCTGGCGGCGCACCGTCTCCGAGGCGGTCTCGAGGTGGTTGCTGGCGAAGAAGAACCGGTCGCCCGTGGCCCTGGTCTCGAAGATGCCCCAGAACATGTAGCGGGCCCCATCGACGACGGACTCCTGTGCGTCCCACTTGAGGGCCCCGCCCCGGACCAGGCTCACCGTCGCGTCGTCGTACACGAGGTGCGTCGCGGCCGCGGTGCCGGCGATCGCCGAGTAGTGGTTGCCACCGGTGGCATAGGTGTTGAGCGCCTTCACCAGGTCGGTGTACTGCGTGGTCACGCCGTCGGCGAGCCGTTGACTGGTGTTGGCCTCCTGGAGGGCGATCACGTCGGGCCAGGGGCCCGGCTGGTCGACCGGCAGGGTGCCGAGCAGCTGCCGGGCGACCCGGGCACGGCGTACCGACCAGGGCTCGTGCGACGGGGAGGCGTCACCGAGGATGCCGCTGATGTTGAACGACGCGACGTCGAGGTCGTAGGGCCCCGGGACCGGGGCGGCCGCGGCCGCCTTGGTCCAGCCGCCCGGGTACGGCGCGGGCGTGTAGCCGCTCTGCGCCGGCCCGGCGCCGAGGGAGGAGGTTGCCCCGGCGCGCAACGGACTCCACATGCTGACCAGCAGCGCCAGGCCGACCACCAACACGCTGAGACGTGCGGAACGGACCTTATGGAACATCGGGACTCCTGCGAGTTCGCGAGGTTCGAAAGTACCGAGGGTCGACACCGGGCGCCATCGGGCCGTGGCTGCTCACTAGGCTTCCGGCATGAGCAAGGTGCTGTCCGCCGTGGCCTGGCCGTACGCCAACGGCCCGCGCCACATCGGCCACGTGGCTGGTTTCGGCGTGCCCTCCGACGTGTTCAGCCGCTACATGCGGATGGCGGGGCACGACGTGCTCATGGTCTCCGGCTCCGACGAGCACGGCACCCCGATCCTGATCGCAGCCGACGAGGCCGGGGTGTCTCCGCAACAGCTGGCTGACACCAACCACCGGTTCATCGTCGAGGACTTCGTCTCGCTCGGACTTGCCTACGACCTCTACACGCGCACCACCACCCGCAACCACCACGCGGTCGTGCAACAGATGTTCCGGGGCGTCCACGACAACGGCTACTTCCTCGAGCAGACGACGTTCGGCGCGATCTCGCCGTCCACCGGCCGCACCCTGCCTGACCGCTACATCGAGGGCATCTGCCCGATCTGCGGGTACGACGGCGCGCGCGGCGACCAGTGCGACAACTGCGGCAACCAGCTCGACGCGCAGGACCTGAAGAACCCTCACTCGAAGATCAACGGTGAGACCCCGGAGTTCGTCGAGACCCAGCACATCTTCCTCGACCTGCCGGCACTGGCCGAGGCGCTGGGGGAGTGGCTCGACCAGCGCGAGGCCACCGGCCTGTGGCGGTCGAACGTGATCCGGTTCAGCCAGAACATCCTCAAGGAGATCCGTCCGCGCGCGATGACCCGCGACATCGACTGGGGCATCGCCGTCCCTCTCGAGGGGTGGCGGGACAACCCGACCAAGCGGCTCTACGTGTGGTTCGACGCGGTGATCGGCTACCTGTCAGCCTCGATCGAGTGGGCGCGGCGCGGCGCCGGGGCCGGTGGCGACCCCGAGGCGTGGCGGCAGTGGTGGAACGACCCGGAGGCGTTGTCCTACTACTTCATGGGCAAGGACAACATCACCTTCCACTCCCAGATCTGGCCGGCCGAGCTGCTCGCCTACGACGGCCGAGGCGACAAGGGCGGCGAGCCCGGGGAGTACGGGGACCTGAACCTCCCGACCGAGGTGGTGTCCAGCGAGTTCCTCACCATGGAGGGCAAGAAGTTCTCCTCCTCCAAGCGCGTCGTCATCTACGTCCGCGACGTGCTGGAGCGCTACCAGGCCGACGCGCTGCGCTACTTCCTGTGCTCGGCGGGCCCCGAGAACCAGGACGCCGACTTCACCTGGGCGGAGTTCGTCCGGCGCACCAACGACGAGCTCGTCGCCGGCTGGGGCAACCTGGTCAACCGCACCGCGACCATGCTCGCGAAGAGCTTCGGCGAGATCCCCCGGGCTGGTGAGCTCACCGCCGAGGACACCGCGCTCCTCGACCAGGTCGAGCAGGCCTTCGTCAGCGTGGGCGACCTCGTAGCGCGGCACCGGCAGAAGGCGGCGATCGGCGAGGCGATGCGCACCGTCTCGGAGGTGAACAAGTACGTCTCCGACCAGGCGCCGTGGCAGCTCAAGGGCGACGACCAGCGCGACCGGCTCGGCACCGTGCTGCACGTGACCGCCCAGTGCGTGGCCGACTGCAACGTCCTCCTCGCCCCGTTCCTCCCGGAGAGCTCGAACGCGGTCGACCGCGTGCTCGGCGGCACTGGCGACGTCGCGCCGATGCCGCGGATCGAGGAGGCCGACGACCTCGACGGAGGCCCGTCGTACCCGATCATCACCGGCGACTACCGCAACACGCGGGCATGGGGCCGGCACCCGCTGACCGTGGGCACCCCGATCGCCAAGCCGACCCCGGTCTTCACGAAGCTCGACCCGGGGATCGTCGACGAGGAGCTCGCCCGACTCGCGGGTGAGGTCTAGCCGTCCAGCGGCTCGGTGCTCGTCGCTCCGATCGGGTCGGCCCGGGTGCGGTTCGGTGACCCGTCGCAGATGGTCGGCCTGGGAGCGCTGAGCCGTCGCAGATGGTCGTCCCGGGAGCGCTGAGCCGTCGCAGATGGTCGGGCCGGATCGGGTCGAATGGGAGTCAACGGCTCGGGGCTCGACGTTCCGACCGGGTTGGGCCGCCCCTGCGAGGCGACGGCAGTCGCTGGGGGATGCCGTGTCGGCGGCGACGCTTGCTTCAGTAACGCGCCGCTACGCCGCCACGCCACCCTTTACGCTCCCTGCCGCCGCCCCGCCGGCTCGGCCCGCCCGCCCCCAGCCGGTCTCGCCTGCGCTGGATCTGGGCGGGGGAATGGTCTTGGTGACCACATTGCACTTGCCCAACGAATGACGGCGGCGAGGGTAGGAGGGGTGCGCGGGCCGGACGGCCGCGGCAGGCGGACGGCAGGCCGACGGGAGGGTTCCCCGAGCCGAAGACCGGATCCGCCACCTACTACCCCCTCCTACTACATTGACGCACATGCGGGTTCACCTCGGTTCCGATCACGCCGGCCTCGAGCTCAAGGAGCACATGCTCGGCTGGCTACGTGACAACGGGCACGAGCCGGTCGACCACGGGCCGTTCGTGTACGACGCGCTCGACGACTACCCGGTGTTCTGCCTGCGGGCCGCGGCGGCGGTCGTCGCCGACCCAGGGAGCCTCGGCGTCGTGATCGGCGGTTCCGGCAACGGCGAGCAGATCGCGGCCAACAAGGTGCCCGGCGTGCGGGCGGCACTGGCGTGGAGCGAGGAGACCGCGCGCCTGGCCCGCGAGCACAACGACGCCAACGTGATCTCCGTGGGCGGCCGGATGCACACGGTCGAGGAGATGACCCGGTTCATCGAGCTCTTCCTCGGCACCGCGTTCACCGGCGAGGAGCGTCACGTACGACGGATCGGGATGCTGGCCGACTACGAGACCACCGGCGCCCTGCCGCCGCTCCCGGAGTCCGCCGCGGGTCTCGGACCCGATGCCTGAGGGGCACACCCTCCACCGCCTCGCCGCCGAGCTGGACGTCGCGTTCGGGGGACGACCGGTGCGCGTGAGCAGCCCGCAGGGGCGGTTCTCGGCCGACGCGGCGGTGCTTGACGGGCAGCTGCTGATCGGCGCGGAGTCGGCGGGCAAGCACCTGTTCGTGGAGTTCGCCGGCGACCGGTTCGTGCACGTGCACCTCGGGCTGATCGGCAAGTTCGACGTCATGCCGGGTGCGGCTCCGCTGCCGATAGGCCAGGTGCGGCTCCGGCTGGAGAATCTCACGTCGTACGCCGACCTGCGCGGCGCGATCGAGTGCAACCTCGTCTCCAGGGAGAAGCGCGACGCGGTCGTCGGTGCCCTCGGACCGGACCCGCTGAGGCCGGACGCCGATCCGGAACGGGCGTGGCGCCGGATCCACCGCAGCGACCGGGCGCTCGGTGACCTTCTGATGGACCAGAAGGTGCTCGCGGGGGTCGGCAACGTCTACCGGGCGGAGGTGCTCTTCCGGCACCGGCTCGACCCGCTGCGTCCGGGCCGGTCGTTGCGGCGTGGCCGGTGGGACGAGGTCTGGGCCGACCTCGTCGGGCTGCTCGCCGAGGGCGTGCGCACCGGCAGGATCGACACCGTCCGCCCGCATCACACACCGGAGGCGATGGGCCGCCAGCCGCGCCGCGACGACCACGGGGGCGAGGTCTACGTCTACCGGCGCGACGGACAGCCGTGCCTGGTCTGCGGAACGATGGTGCGCACCACCGTGCTCAAGGGACGCAACCTCTTCTGGTGTCCGCGCTGTCAGCCGCGTTTCCGCTCGCGGGCGCGTTCCGATGTCTAGTCTGGTGGACAACGGCGCGAACAGCCGCCCCTCCCCCGTCCCTGCGCCCGAGAAGCCCGAGGTCAGAGTCTTGTCCGAGCGACACCAACGGTCGCCGGTCCATGTCCTCCAGCGGCGATGGACCCGGATCCGGAGGAAGATGGTCTATACCGATGCGCCGGCACTGCTGGCTCTCGGTGTTCCGATGCTCCTGCTGACCATCGCCGGTTGCCTGTGGCCCGACTACGTGCCCTACAGCACGCTGCTGATCCCGATGTTCCTGGGCAGCCTGTGGCTGGGGCCGCGCACCCTGCCGTGGTTCGTCGTCGCAGCGCTCGTGTGCGTCTCGGTGATGATCGCGTTCACGCCGCCGATCGAGTCCCCGCAGGTGATCATGGTTGTGGTGACGTTCGCGCTCGGCTTCCTGATCCTCCTGGTGTCGTTCAGCAGGACCCGGCTCGGAATCGCCGGGCCGAAGGGTGAGTCGATGCTGGTCGACCTGCGCGACCGGATCATGCGGCAGGCGCGGATCGCCACGCTCCCCGACCAGTGGTACGCCAAGTCGGTTCTGCGGTCGTCCGGTGGCACCCTGTTCGCCGGTGACTTCATCGTGGCCGACGCCGACGTCTCCGACGGGGTGCTCTCGGTGGTGGTGGTCGACGTCTCGGGCAAGGGGGTCGAGGCCGGCACCCGGTCGCTGCTCCTTTCCGGCGCGTTCGGTGGCCTGCTGGCCGCCGTCTCGACCGAGAACTTCCTGCCCGCCGCGAACAAGTACCTGCTCCGCCAGAACTGGGCGGAGGGCTTCGCGACCGCGATCCAGCTGCACCTCGACCTGGCGACCGGAGACTTCGAGCTCCGCAAGGCCGGGCACCCGCCGGCGGTCTGGCTGCACGCCGGGTCGGGTAAATGGTCGGTGCTCGACTCCGAGGGCCCGATCCTCGGCGTGCTGCGGAACTTCGAGATCGAAGTGGTGCGCGGCACCATCCAGCCCGGCGACGCGCTGATGCTCTACACCGACGGTCTCGTCGAGGACCCGCGACGCGACATCCAGAGCGGCATCGACAAGCTGGCCGGGCGCGGACAGGGACTGCTGCAGACCGGCTTCGAGGGGGCCGAGGTGCGTCTCGTCGACGAGCTCGAGCGCAGCGACGACGACCGCGCGCTTCTGCTGGTGCACCGGCGCTGGCCCGGCGAGGGGCAGACCCCGGCGGACGCCGAGTCTGGTTCGTGAGGCGGGGCGCCGCTGTGGCACCATGGGTCCGCCCCGGAGCGCGTTCGGGGCATGCGGATGTAGCTCAATGGCAGAGCCTCAGTCTTCCAAACTGATGACGCGGGTTCGATTCCCGTCATCCGCTCGCAGCGGCCCTCAGGGGTCGCCGCACGGGGCGTAGCGTAGTGGCTAGCGCGCCTGCTTTGGGAGCAGGAGACCGCAGGTTCGAGTCCTGTCGCCCCGACACAGTCCCGCCGTGACCGGTGCCACGTCCGCGGCATTTCGTCGGTCGTGCAGGGTGCCGTAGGCTGGAATATCGGCCGCCAGCCCGCGCTCTCGCGACGAGGCGCGGCCACCGTCATGTATGCGTGCACCAAGGAGTTGACCCTGTGAAGAGCGCCGTCGAGAGCATCGACCCGACCCGCGCAAAGCTGACCGTCGAGGTCCCGTTCGCCGAGCTCCAGCCGAGCCTCGACGCGGCGTACCGGCGGATCGCGAAGCAGGTGAACATCCCCGGCTTCCGCAAGGGCAAGGTGCCCCCGCCCGTGATCGACCGCCAGGTCGGACGTAGCGCCGTCCTGGACGAGGCGATCAACGACGCATTGCCCAAGCTCTACGTACAGGCGCTCCAGGACAACGACCTGGTGCCGCTCGCGCAGCCGGAGATCGCGATCACCCGGCTTGAGGACAACGAGACCCTCGAGTTCAGTGCCGAGGTCACCGTGCGGCCGCCGATCACGCTGCCGTCGTACGACGGGATCGAGGCCAGCGTCGAGGACCTCACCGTCACCGACGCCGACGTCGAGGAGCAGGTCCACAACCTGCGCGAGCGCTTCGCGACCCTCAACGACGTCGAGCGGGCCGCGGCCGACGGCGACTACGTGACCATCGACCTGGTCGCCTCCACCAAGGAGGGCGAGCCGATCGAGGGTGGCGAGCTGAGCGACTTCAGCTACCAGGTCGGCAGGGCCGACATGCTGCCCGGCATCGACGAGGTGCTGGCCGGGATGTCCGCAGGCGACGAGGCAACGTTCGCCTCGCAGCTGCTCGGAGGTGACAGCGAGGGCCAGGAGGTCGACGTCACGGTCACCTTGACCGGCGTCAAGGAGCAGGAGCTGCCCGAGCTCGACGAGGACTTCGCGCAGACGGCGTCCGAGTTCGACACCATGGACGAGCTCACCGCCGACGTGCGCACCCGGCTCGAGCGCGGCAAGCGCCTCGAGCAGGCCGCGTCCGCACGGGACGCCGTCCTGGAGAAGCTGCTCGACGCCACCGACGTGCCCCTGCCCGACGAGGTCGTCCAGCAGGAGGTCGGTGGGCGCCGCCAGGAGATCCAGCAGCAGCTCGGCCAGGCCGGCATGACGCTCGAGCAGTACCTCGACAACGAGAAGCAGACGATCGACGAGTTCGAGGCCGAGATGGAGAAGCGCGTCCGCGACTCGATGGCCGCGCAGTTCATCCTCGACGAGGTGGCCAAGGCCGAGGAGATCGGGGTCGAGCAGGAGGAGCTCCAGGAGCACCTGGTGCGCCGGGCACAGCAGTCCGGCCAGGAACCGAACGAGTTCATGAAGCACATGGTCGACCACAACCACATCCCGGAGATGGTGGGCGAGGTCGTGCGCGGCAAGGCGCTGGCCAAGATCGTCGAGGCCGCCACGGTCACCGACGGCTCCGGCAACGTGGTCGACCTCAAGAACCTCCGTCCCGACGGCACCATCGGCGAGCCGGAGCCGGAGGCGACCCCGGAGCCCGCCGCGTCGGAGTGATCCCGGCGGAGTGATCCCCAGCGTCGAGGGCGAGGTCGACGGGATCGACGACGGTCTGGAGCGTGTCCCTCCAGACCCTGGGGCGTGAGCCCTGTCTACACTCGACGCATGTCGAGTGAACACCTGTCCACTGAGCGGGCGGGCACCCTCGGCGCGCTGGCGCTGGGCACCGACCTGGCCCAGGCGGCGATCCTCGGCACCGTGCGCGACGTCCACGGCGCCGTGAGCCGGCGGGTGCGTGGCGTGTCCGACCTGGTGGCCGGCCACCGCACCGAGGAGCACGCGCGACACGGCGGCGTCTCGGGTGTCGTGTACGGCGGCCTCGGCGCCGGGCTGAGCGCGGTCACGACCGGGCTTCAGCGCGCCGACCGCGCCGGCATCGGCACCCGGCTCGAGGAGTCGCCGCGCGGCCGGTTCGTGGTGGCCGCCCTCAACGGCCTGTTCGGCGACCGGATCCGTGACGCTCATCCGGAGCTCGCGATCACGATGGCCGTACGACGCCGTGGCCACGACGTGGCGCTCGACACGGAGAGTCTGCGTGCGGCGTTCCCCGAGGCGAGCGGCGACCTCGTCGTGTTCCTGCACGGCCTGAGCGAGACCGAGAGCTACTGGGACCGGCGCCGGCACGAGACCGGGGGCAGCTACGGCGAGCGGCTGGCCGAGCAGGGCTGGAGCCCGGTCTACCTGCGCGCGAACTCCGGGCTCACGCTCAGCGAGAACGGCGTCGCGATGGCCGCGCTGATGGACGACCTGGTCGCCGCGTGGCCGGTCGAGGTCCGCCGGATCGCGCTCGTCGGGCACTCGATGGGCGGGCTGATCATGCGCAGCGCGTGTGCCGTCGTCTCCGACGCCGACCCGGCGTGGAACCTGCTGGTCACCGACGTGGTCACGCTCGGCACCCCGCACCTCGGCGCCCCGATCGCGCGGGCGCTGACCGCCGGGTCGTCCGGACTGTCCCTGCTGCCCGAGTCAGCGCCGTTCGGCCGGTTCCTCGACCACCGCTCGGTGGGCATACTCGACCTCCGCGCCGGGCTGCCGGACGACGTACGCAACCTGCCGCACGCGCGCTACCACCTGGTCGCCGGCACCGTCACCCGCTCACGCCGGCACCCGGTGGGCGAGGTGGCCGGGGACCTGCTGGTCCGCTACCCGTCGGCGGTCGGCAAGGCCCGCCGTGGGCCGGAGATGTTCCCCGGCGCAGACGTGCTGCACGTCCCGGGCGCCGACCACTTCGACCTGCTCAACCACGACGACGTCTACGCTGCGATCCGCAGGTGGCTCACGGACGGCCGCACCGGGGAGCGGCAGGAGCGCCGATGACCGACCCAGGTCGGATCGAGGCCACGATCCAGGTCGACGCACTGCATCTGGGGCTTCGCCGCGTTCTCCGCTCTGGGCGAACACGGGGCGGTTGCCGATGGATTTGGGGGTCGATCCGTCTAGGGTCGGCTGCGTGACTGACTCTTCCACTGACCTGCCGGGTGTGGGCCACCAGATGAACGGCGCCTCCTCGTCGTACGGCCTCGACGACCACATCTACCAGCGCCTGCTGCGCGAACGGATCGTCTTCCTCGGCTCCGAGGTGCGTGACCAGAACGCCAACGCGATCTGCGCCCAGCTGTTGCTGCTCTCCGCGGAGGACCCCGACGGCGACATCTTCCTGCACATCAACTCGCCCGGCGGCTCGGTCGACGCGGGCATGGCGATCTACGACACCATGAACTACATCCCCAACGACGTGGCCACGGTCGGCATGGGCCTCGCCGCCTCGATGGGGCAGTTCCTGCTCTGCGCCGGGGCCCAGGGCAAGCGCTACGCCCTGCCGCACGCGCGGATCATGATGCACCAGCCGTCCGGCGGCATGGGTGGCTCGGCCTCCGACATCAAGATCCAGGCCCAGCAGTCCCTGCACATCAAGAAGGTGCTCTTCGAGCTGATCGCCCAGCACACCGGGCAGGAGCTCGCCCAGGTCGAGGCCGACGCCGACCGCGACCGCTGGTTCACCGCCCCCGAGGCCAAGGACTACGGCTTCATCGACCACGTGATCACCAGCGCGCTGCAGGCCGCTGATGAGGGCCGCCCCGCGCGCGCCGCCAAGGACTGAGGACGGACATGAACTACTACATCCCGCAGTGGGAAGAGCGCACGTCGTACGGCTTCCGCCGGATCGACCCTTACGGCAAGCTCTTCGAGGACCGGATCATCTTCATGGGCACCCCGATCAGCGACGACATCGCCAACGCGGTGATGGCCCAGCTGCTCTGCCTGGAGTCCATGGATCCCGACCGCGACATCCAGATCTACATCAACAGCCCCGGTGGCTCGTTCACGGCGATGACCGCGATCTACGACACGATGCAGTTCATCAAGCCCGACGTGCAGACCGTGTGCCTGGGTCAGGCGGCGTCCGCGGCGGCGGTGCTGCTCGCCGCCGGCGCGCCGGGCAAGCGGTTGGCACTGCCCAACAGCCGGATCCTGATCCATCAGCCCTACACCGAGGGCACCTACGGCCAGTCCTCCGACATCGAGATCCAGGCCAACGAGATCCTCCGGATGCGCGAGCTGCTCGAGAAGCTGATCGCCGACCACTCGGGCAAGACACCGGAGGAGGTCAACAACGACATCGAGCGCGACAAGATCCTGACCGCGGAGGCGGCGATCGAGTACGGCTTGATCGACCAGATCCTCGAGTCGCGGAAGGCCGTGCCCGTATGAGGACGGGCTGACCTGACCGACCCCGGGTGGGGGGTCCTGTCGTGTCCTCGCCCGTTGGGCGGCGCGAACAGGTACCGTCGATCTGGTTGTTCGCACCACGTGAGCTGTCGAGACGCTCGGTCTCGACCCGGATGATGGGAGACGTCGCCAGTGGCACGCATCGGTGACGGGGGCGACCTGCTCAAGTGCTCGTTCTGCGGGAAGAGCCAGAAGCAGGTCAAGAAGCTGATCGCCGGGCCCGGCGTCTACATCTGCGACGAGTGCATCGACCTCTGCAACGAGATCATCGAGGAGGAGCTCAACGAGACCGGCGAGGTCGGCCTCGACGAGCTGCCCAAGCCGCGCGAGATCTTCGAGTTCCTGAACTCCTACGTGATCGGCCAGGAGACCGCGAAGAAGTCCCTCGCGGTGGCCGTCTACAACCACTACAAGCGGGTGCAGGCGGGAGTGGTCAACGCGACCGCGGCCGGGCGCCACTCCAAGGACGACGTGGTCGAGGTGGCCAAGTCCAACATCCTGGTGATCGGCCCCACCGGCTGCGGAAAGACCTACCTCGCGCAGACGCTGGCGCGGATGCTCAACGTCCCGTTCGCGATCGCCGACGCCACGGCACTGACCGAGGCCGGCTACGTCGGCGAGGACGTCGAGAACATCCTGCTCAAGCTGATCCAGGCCGCGGACTACGACGTCAAGAAGGCCGAGACGGGGATCATCTACATCGACGAGGTCGACAAGATCGCCCGCAAGGCGGACAACCCGTCGATCACGCGCGAC
>Ga0207708_10001372_pt1 | contig 18324 bp, 15 predicted proteins | sample KBSK5101metaG_FD_184340 | JGI IMG/M metagenome (GOLD analysis project Ga0207708, IMG submission 184340) | Corn, switchgrass and miscanthus rhizosphere microbial communities from Kellogg Biological Station, Michigan, USA - KBS K5-10-1 metaG... | ecosystem: Host-associated > Plants > Roots >...
CCGACGCGACCGACCCCACGATCAAGCTGGCCCTGCGCGAGGCCACCGACGCCGCGCACGCGCGCGGCGTGTTCGGCGTGCCCACGCTCGCCGTCGACGGCGCGCTGTTCTGGGGCGATGACCGCCTCGACGACGCGGCCGCCGCACTGCGGCGCACGCGCGCGGCCTAAGCCGGCGGCGAGAGCTTGTAGGCGCGCAGGGCGTTGCCGCCCAGGGCCTTCTCGGCCGCGACGGGATCGGCGATCTTCGGCAGCGTCTCCAGCGGCGACAGGTCGGCCATGTCGAAGGGCAGGTCGGTGCCGAACAGCACCGCGTCGGGCCCGGCGCGCTCGAGCAGGAACTTGAGCCCGACCGGGTCGAAGATGATCGTGTCGAACAGGAACCGGTCGAGGTAGTCCATCGGGTCGCGCTCGGCCACCTCGCGCGTGTCCTCGCGCGCCTCGTAGGCGTGCGACAGGCGCCCGACCTGGTAGGCGAAGGCGCCGCCGGCGTGCACGAGCTGCACGCGCAGCGTCGGGTGGCGGTCGAACACGCCGCCCACGATGAGCCGGCAGGCGGCGACGTAGGTCTCGAACGGGTTGCCGACGACGTTGGCCAGGTGGTAGCCGCGCAGGTCGGGGCCCGGCTTGGAGACCATGTTCATGTACGGGTGCAGCATCACGGGCACGTCGAGCTCGGTGACCGCGGTCCAGAACACGTCGAGGCGCTCGTCGTCGAGCATCGTGTCGCCCACCCTGGGGCCGATCTCCACGCCCACGTAGCCGAGCTCGCCCACGGCCCGGCGCAGCTCCTGCGCGGCCAGCTCGGGGTCGTTCATCGGCACCGTGGCCAGCATCGCGATGCGCCCGCCCGAGCGCTCCGCGTAGCTCACCCCGGCGTCGTTGATGACCTGGTGCGCGCGCAGGGTCTGCGCGGGCTCGAGCTCGTAGAGGAACAGCGAGGGCGAGATCGAGGACAGCGACATGTCGATGCCGTCGCGGTCCATGGCGGCGAGCTTCTCGGCCGGGTCGTGGAACAGGCCGAACACCGGGTACTGCAGGCCGTTGTCGTGGGCGACGAGCGGGTCGCGGCCGTCGCGGTCGACCACCTCGAGCCCCATCCCCTCCCCGCCCGTGCGCAGGAACTCGACGAACTCGAGCGGGATGAAGTGGGTGTGCGTGTCGACGACCGTGCTCAGGGCTCGAGCACCTCGATCTTCATCGGGGTGCAGTTGCGGTCGTTGCACTCGGTGAGCAGGTCCTCGGGGCAGTTGGACAGGCCGACGAGGACGTCCATCTCGCTGCGGAACTCGATGTAGTCGCCGGGCTTGGAGACCGGTGTGAGGATCTCCCAGCGGTGCGTCTCGCAGTTGTGCTGGTAGTTCATGAACACGTCCATCGTGTCCGGGATCTCCTCCGGCGCGATCCCGTACTCGGCCACCGCCTTGCTGATGATCTCGTGGCAGCCGTCCTGGACCTCGACGCCGTGGGACTCGAACAGGAACCGGTTGCACATGCGGTTGTGCACGTCGTGGATGCCCTTGGGCTCGGGCGTGTCGGCGACGATGGTCATCATCGGCCGGCACAGGGTCGACATCAGCGTGTCGCCCTCGGTCAGGTGGTCGCGCGGGATGTAGTCCTGGCCCGGCGGCGGCACGTAGCGCGTGCGCGAGTTCGAGGTCGACAGCTTCTCCTTGTAGTTGTCGGCGTTGAACAACGCGACGTCGACGACCTGCTTGCCCTCGAGGTCGGTGATGCGCAGGTGCTGGCCCTTCTTCACCGTGACGGCGTGCCCGGTCTTGGGCGGCATCACGTGTTCGTGGATCGTGCTCATGGGACGCGCTCCTTCCTAGCCGTTCTTGTGCGGGCCGGGGTCGCGCAGGACCCGCAGGGTGCGGCAATGCAGGGCGCCCCCGATGCGGCTGAACTCCGCGTTGGGCACCTCGATGACCTCGACGCCGGCCTTGCGCACGGCGGCCACGGCGCGCTCGGCCTCCTTGACCATGAACACGGCGCCGGGCTCGAGCGGGATCGTGTTGGTGGGCGTGTAGAGGATCTGCTCGTCGCGGTCGACCTCGACCACCTGGTAGCCCTTGCGCTTCAGCCACTCGTGCGTGCCGGTGTCGACCGCGGACGGATAGACCAGGACCTTGTCGATGTCGAGCGGGCAGATCGCGTTGGTCAGATGGGCCGAGCAGCCGCTGTCGCGGTCGACGAAGCGGTCGGTCGACAGGTAGATCGTGTGCACCTCGAGGTCGACGTCGCCGGCCGAGCGGCGCACCACCGGCTCCAGCTGGCGGTTGCCCTCCGCGTTGTAGGCGGCCGAGATGCCGGTGACCCACACGTCGTCGGCGAACCACATCGTCGTCGCCGGCTCCTGCACGCCCTTGCCGACCACGGTGTAGAGAACCGGCACGCCGAGGTGGTGCTGGGCCCAGCGGGCCAGGAACTCCGAGCGACCGAAGCTGAACGGGTGCCAGCCGGTCTTCTGGATGATCGAGCCGCCGCGGATGACCCACAGGTCCGAGGGCGCCCACATGGCCTGCATGGGCCCGAACGCCGACATCGGCGCCTCGCCCCAGTCGATCCAGTGGACGGTGACGCCGGCGCCCGCGAGCGCCTCGGCGTACTGCGCCTGCTCCTCCTGCATCTTGGAGATGTCGGCCTGCTGCAGGCCGTGGGACTCGAGCCAGTCGATGTCGGTGTGGAACGGGTAGCGCTCGTCGTAGGCGGCCAGCTCGGCGTCGGTGATGCGGCTGATCGCCACCTCGCGCAGGCGGCCGATTCCGTTCTCGCCGCAGCGCCGCCCCCACACCTCGGGGTAGATGTCCTGGTAGTCCATCGCCGCGACATCGGCGAAGTCGGTGGCCTCGCCGGGCACGTAGTAGGGCACGTCGTCCAGGGTCCACTCGCGTTCGCGCAGCGCCCGCAGGTGGTCCTCGTACTGGCTCGCGGTCGCGGGGGTCTGCTCGATCGCCATCGCGCTCCTCTCAGCGGTCGGCCAGCAGCGGGCCGGGCTCGCGGTAGATCTCCATCGTGGTGCAGTGGAAGCCGCCGCCGGCGTGCTGGAAGCCCGAGTACGGCACCTCGATCACCTCGACGCCGGCCTTGCGCACGCGGTCGATCGTGCCCTTGGCCTCGGCGGCCATGACCACGCGGCCGGGCTCGAGGATCTTCAGGTTGCAGACGTCGTTGCGCACGTGCTCCGCGAACACCGGCTCGACCATCTCGTAGCCGTTGCGCTCCAGCCACAGCAGCGTGGCGGTGTCGATACCGGGCTTGTAGGCCAGGACCTTGTCGACGTCGAGCGGCGCAATGAGGTTCGTGACGTGGGCGCTGGCGCCGGTGGTGCGGTCGAAGTAGAGCTTGCCCTGGCAGCGGATGGTCAGCACCTCGAGGTGGTCGACCCCCGCGGTCAGCCGCACCATGTCGAGCAGCTGGTCCAGGCCCGCCTGGTTGTAGGCGGCTGACAGGCCGACGACGTAGACGTCCTGGGCCAGCCATACCGTCGCCCCGGCCTCGGCGACGGCGCCCTTGCCGGAGATGGTCAGCAGCGTGGGGATGTTCAGGTTCCAGAACGCCCAGTGGGCCATGTACTCGGTGCGCCCGAACGAGAACGGGTGCCAGCCGAGCTTGGGCACGACGGCGCCGCCGTTGATGATCAGCAGCTCCTGCGCCGCCCAGGTCGCCTGCAACGGACCGTAGGCGCCCATGGGCGCGTCGCCCCAGTCGAGCCAGTGCACGGTCACGCCCTCGCCCTCGAGCACGGCCGCGTACTCCTCCTGCTGCCGGCGGCACAGGTCGATGTCGGGCACGCGGCCGAGACCGTGCGCCTCGAGGAACGCCGGGTCGGCGGCGTACGGAAAGCGCTCGTCGTAGACCTGGTTCTCGACCTCGGTGATACGGGTCAGCGCGACCTCGCGCAGCTTGCCGATGCCGTTGCAGCCCAGCTTCCGGCCGTAGACGCGCTCGTAGACGTCGAGATAGTCGAGGTCGTGCAGCGGCGCGATGCTCTGCCGCGCGCCCCGTCCCTCGTAGAACGGGATGTCGTCCCAGGTCCAACGCCGCTCGTGCAGATGGCGCTGGTAGTCGTCGAAGAAGGTGGCCACGGGGCAGTCGAAGTGTCGTCGCGGGCGCGGGGATGCACAACGGGGGAAACCTCCAATCGCGGAGGGATCCCCCTCAGATCGCCGTGTAGCCCCCGTCCACGGCCAGGGTCGTGCCGGTCACGAACGAGGCCGCCGGCGAGGCGAGGAAGAGCACGGGCAGCGCCACCTCGCGCGGCACGCCGCGGCGGCCCTGCGGCGTCTTGCGGTGCACGTCGTCGAGCACCTCCTGCCTGGAAGCCAGCGGGTCGACGTCGCGGCGCACGAAGCCCGGCGCCACGGCGTTGACGCGGATCCCGCGCGGCGCCCACTCGATGGCCAGCGCACGTACGAGGCCGGTCACGCCGGTCTTGGCCGACGTGTAGGCGGCCGACAGCGGCAGCGCCACCAGGCCGGCCAGCGAGGAGACGGCGACGATGCTCCCCGCGCCCTCCATGGCCGCGGCAGCGGCCCGGCAGGTCAGCATCACCCCGGTCAGGTCGACGCCGATGATGCGCTGCCACTCGGCCAGTTCGAGGTCGTGCACCGACCCCCACTCCTCGAACACGCCGGCGTTGGCCACCGCGATCGACGGCGGCCCGAGCTCGCCCACGACGGCGGCCACGAAGTCGTCGACCGACTGCGGGTCGGTGACGTCGCAGCGCTTGGCCAACACGTCGGCCCCGGTCGCCCGCACCTCCTCGGCCACGCGCTCGAGGTCGGGCTCCGAGCGCGCCCCGATGGCCACGCCCGCGCCCGCCTCCCCCAGCGCCACCGCGATCGCGCGCCCGATGCTGCGGCTTGCGCCGGTGACGAGGGCGACCTGTCCATCGAGGTCGAACTCGGGGAGGGCCACGTCAGGCCGCCGAAGCGCCGCCGTCGATGCTGATCGCCGCGCCGGTCATGTACGAGGACGCGTCCGAGGCCAGGAAGGCCACGAGCTCGGCGATCTCCTCGGGCCGGCCGTAGCGGGACATGGGCACGGGCGCGACGAAGGCGGCGTGGGCCTCGGCCACGGTGCCGTCGCCGTGGCCGGCGGCCTGGGTGGCCAGCGACTGCATCATGCGCGTGTCGATCGGCCCGGCGCACACGGCGTTGACCCGCACACCGGCCTCGCCCAGCTCCACCGCCGCCGTGCGCGTGAGCCCGAGCACGGCGTGCTTGCTGGCCACGTAGCCCGACAGCATCGGCAGGCCGCGAAGGGCCGCGCCAGAGGCCATGTTGATGATGCTGCCGCCACCGCCCTGCAGCATCAGCGCAACCGCCCGCTTGAGGTTGAGCCACACGCCGCGCACGTTGACGCGCATGACCCGCTCATAGTCCTCTTCGGGGTAATCCATGAGCGGCACCACCGGCCCCTCGATGCCGGCGTTGTTGAACAGCACATCGAGGCCGCCCATGGCGTCGGCCGCGGCATCGGTGTAGCGCCGCACATCGTCGGCGTCGGTCACATCGCCGGCGAGCGCGGGGAACGCGGCGGCGGGCCGGCCGCTTGCCCCGGCGAGGTCATCGCGCAGCGGCACGAGCGCATCGGCGTCGAGGTCGACGAGCGCCACGCGCGCCCCGCCGGCGGCCAGCGCGCGCGCCGTCGCGCTGCCGATGTCGCCCGCCGCGCCGGTGATCAGCGCGCGCTTTCCGGCGACGAGGCCCGCGGCTCGGTCGGGGTGCATAGGCCGGACAGCATGCACGACGGCAAAGCGGGAAAACCCGCTGCGCCCGTGGGCATCTTCCCGATGACGGCAGGCTCGGGGCGCTCGGATACTTGCGTCGTCATCGAACCGGCGGGAGCTAACGAGTGAGGAACCTGAGGGTCGCGGTCGACATCGGTGGAACGTTCACCGATCTCGTCGCCTACGACGAAGACACGCACGAGCTGACCACGGTCAAGACGCCGTCCACGCCCCCCGGCTTCATCGACGGTGTCATGAACGCGCTCGACAAGGCCGGCATCGAGCCCGGCGAGGTCACCGGGTTCAAGCACGGCTCGACGATCGCCACCAACGCGATCATCGAGCGACGCGGGGCCGAGACCGGGCTCGTGACCACCAAGGGCATGCGCGACGTGCTCGGTGCCGGGCGCGCCAACCGCCCCGACCTGTTCAACTCGAACTGGGACCCGTCCCCGCCGCTGGTCCGGCGCCGCAACGTCCTCACCGTGGACGAGCGCATCGACTACGAGGGCAACATCCTGCGCGAGCTCGACGAGAACGGCGTCCGCGACGCCGCCCGCAAGTTCCGCAAGCGCGGCATCGAGTCGGTCGCGGTCGCCTACCTGAACTCGTTCATGGCGCCGGACCACGAGAAGCGCACCAAGGAGATCCTGCTCGAGGAGCTCGGCGAGGGCGTGCGCGTGTGCACGTCGGCCGAGACCCTGCCCGAGATCCGCGAGTTCGAGCGCACCTCGACCGCGGCCGCCAACGCGTACCTCATGCCGGTGATCGAGCGCTACCTCGACGCGCTGGTGGACTCGCTGCGCGACTGGGGCTACGACGGCGACGTGCTCGTCACCCACTCGGGCGGCGGTGTCATGTCGGCCCAGTCGGCCAGCCAGGTCCCCGCCCGCATCTGCCACTCCGGCCCCGCCGGCGGCGTCGTCGGCGGCGCCCTGGTCGGCAAGTCGGCCGGCCTGCCCAGCGTGATCACCTTCGACATGGGCGGCACCAGCGCCGACCTGTCGCTGGTCTACGAGGGGCGCCCGTCGATCGCGTCGGAGTGGCGCGTGGACTGGAACATCCCGATCCTCTTCCCCGCCGTCGACCTCGTGGCCATCGGCGCCGGCGGCGGCACCATCGCCTGGGTGGACGCCGGTGGCTCGCTGCGCGTCGGCCCGCAGAGCGCGGGCGCCGACCCGGGCCCGGCCTGCATCGACCAGGGCAACGAGGAGCCGACGATCACCGATGCCCACCTGTTCCTCGGGCGCCTCGATCCCGCCTCCTACCTGGGCGGGGACCTCGAGATCCATCCCGAGCTCGCCGAGCAGGCCATCGCCCGTCTGGCCGGGCAGCTCGGGCTCTCGGAGGCCGAGACCGCCAGCGGCATTCTGCGCATCGCGAACGCGAGCATGACCCAGGCCACCCACCTGATCTCGGTCGAGCGCGGGTGGGACCCGCGCGAGTTCGCACTCGTGGCCGGCGGCGGCGCCGGCCCGCTGCACGCCGTGGCGATCGCCCAGGACCTGGGCATGCCGACCGTGATCGTCCCGCCGACGCCCGGCGTGACCTCGGCCCTGGGCATCCTCCAGGTCGACCTGCGCCACGACCTCCTGCGCTCGGTGCTCAAGCAGACGGACCGGCTCGAGCCCGAAGAGCTCGTGGCCGTCTTCGGCGAGCTCGAGTCCGAGGCCCGCGCGGTGCTCGAGCGCGAGGAGGCGGGCGGCGACCAGCGCATCGAGCTGTCGCTCGACGTCCGCTACTACGGCCAGACGCCGTACATGAACCTGGTCATCGACGAGGTCCCGCGCGACCGCGCGGCGATCGACGCCATCGTCGACCGCTACGGGGAGGCCTACGAGAAGGAGTTCGGCTACCAGTTCGATCGCGACCTGGCCACGGTGGAGATCGTCAACGCGCGCGCCGCCGCCATCGGCGTCACCCGCGACGCCGAGCTGCAGCCGGCCGCGCAGCGCAACGGCAAGGCCGAGCCCACGCGCACGCGCTCCGTGTTCTTCGAGGAGCGCACCGCGTTCGTCGACACGCCGATCTACGACCGCAGCGCGCTCGGCGCCGGCGCGACGATCGACGGTCCGGCCGTCATCGAGCAGGACGACACCACGGTGCTCGTCCCGCCGGGGACGAAGGTCGAGGTCGACAGCTACCTGAACCTGCTCATCGACGTCCGAGGGAAGTGACCATGGAGCCCACTGCCACCGCCACTGCGCCGGCGCTGCGCAACGACCCGATCACGTTCGAGGTCCTGCGCAACGCGTTCAAGGCGATCTGCAACGAGGCAAGCGCCCTGATCGAGCGGGTGTCCTACGCCCCCACGATCACCGAGGGTCACGACTACTCGGTCTCGATCCTCACCCCCGACGGCCGGCTCGTCTCGCACGGCCAACGCGACCAGGCGCCCCACATGGGCACCTTCGAGGCGTCGATCCAGCACCTGGTCAAGGAGGTCGCCGAGTTCAAGCCCGGCGACGTCTTCATCTACAACGACCCCTACACCGGGGGCACGCACCAGAACGACGTGAAGATCATCCGGCCGATCTTCTTCGGCGGCGAGGTCTTCGCGTTCGCGATCGCCCTGTGTCACTGGCCCGACGTGGGCGGCCCGATGCACGGCACGTTCAACCCGCACGCGACCGAGTGCTACGCCGAGGGGCTGCGCATGCCGCCGCTCAAGCTGTACGAGAACGACGTGCCCAACAAGCCGATCTGGGACCTGATCGACATGAACATCCGCGTCCCGAACGAGCGGGTGGCCGAGCGCTACGCCCAGTACCAGGCCGGCCGCCTGGTCGAGCGGCGCCTGCTCGGCTACGTCGAGAAGTTCGGCGAGCAGGTCATCCGCGACGCGTTCGAGGACACGATGGACCACTCCGAGCGGCTGTTCCGCGAGTGGGTCCGCCGCCTCCCCGACGGCTCGTACGAGTTCACCGACTGGGGCGACCGCGACATCGGCCGCGAGGACCAGCCGCCGATCAAGGTCCACGCGAAGCTCACCATCGACGGCGACCAGGTCACGATCGACTGGACCGGGTGCGGCCCGGCGCCGATCGCGTCCTGGGGCTTCGCGCGCCCGGCGCTGCAGTCGGCCACCTACGACGGGACCATGCACTGCTTCCCGGAGCTCGCGCCGCTGAACCACGGCGTGGTGCGGGCGATCAACATCGTCTCCGAGAAGGGGACGTGCGTCGACGTCGTGGAGCCCACGCCGGTCACCGGCTACTGCTCGGGCGCCTACGAGAAGGTCGACTGCGTGACCATGGCCTGCTGGGGCCAGGCGCTGCAGAAGATCGACCCGACCCGCGTGCACGCGGCCACGGTCAACCTGCAGAACTTCTGCACCGGCGGCGTCCACCCCAAGACCGGCCAGGACTTCGTCTCCTACCTGTGGCTGGAGGGCGGCCAGGGCGCGCGCGCCTACGCCGACGGCAACTCCTTCTACATGATGATCTTCATCGGCGGGGCCTCCAACCAGCCCAACGAGACGCTCGAGCGCTGGTACCCGATGTACTACACGAGCACCGAGGCCGAGGTGGACTCGTGCGGCGACGGCGAGTTTCGCGGCGGCTTCGGCCTGTCGCGGAACTTCGACGTGTGGGGCGACACCGAGCTCGTGGTCCTGGGTGACCGCGAGACGATCGGGCCCCCCGGCCTGGCCGGCGGCACGAACGGCGGCCCGAACATCCTCATCCGCAACCCGGACTCGCCGGAGGAGGAGAACCTGGGCATGTTCACCAGCAAGGCGATCCTGAGGAAGGGCGACCGGATCTACTTCGCCTCCAACGGCGGCGGCGGCTACGGCCTGCCGTGGAAGCGCAAGCCCGAGGCGGTGCTCGAGGACGTCATCGACGAGCTCCTCACGGCCGAGAAGGCGCGCAACGTCTACGGCGTCGCCATCGAGGCCATCGACCCCGAGGCGCTCGAGTACAGGATCGACGAGGAGGAGACCGCGCGCCTGCGCGCGGCGCTGGAAGAGCAGGACGACCGCCCGCGCGGCCTGGCGCCGTTCGAGGTCAACCCGCTCGGCGAGGAGGTCTTCGCCACGCCCGACGAGCTGGGCACGAGCGACGGCGCGCCGGGGCCGCTTCCCGGCCAGGCCGCCTAGGCCACCAAGCCACTGGACGCAGATCTCGCACCGCTCTGGGAGCCGCTGAGCCTCGGAGCGGTGCGGGTCCGCAACCGGGTCGTGGTGCCGGCGCACCAGACCCACTTCCCGATGGAGGAGCACAACCTCGTCGGGGACCGCTACGTGCGCTACCTGGAGGCGCGCGCCCGCGGCGGCGCCGGGCTCATCGTGGCCGAGGCCGCCGCGGTGCACCCCAGCGCCGGGCGCGAGGGGCTGCTCGACCTCTATCGGCCCGAGATCGTGCCCGGGCTGCGGCGCCTGGCCGAGGCCGTGCACGGGCACGGCGCGCACCTGTTCGCCCAGCTCTCGCACATGGGCAACCAGGACCCGGGCACGAGCGTGCTCGACGCATGGCATCCGGTGGTGGCGCCCAGCGCCCTGCCCTCGACGGTCTACGGGCGCGTGGCCCAGGCGCTCGAGCCGGACGAGATCGCCGACATCGTCGCGGGCTACGGGCAGGCCGCGGCCAACGCCCAGGAGGCGGGCCTGGACGGCGCCGAGATCTCGGCCGTGCACGGCTACCTGATGACCCAGTTCCTCTCGCCGTTCACGAACCGGCGGACCGACGGCTACGGCGGCGACGTCGCGCACCGCTGCCGCTTCGCGATCGAGGCCGCGACCGAGATCCGGCGCCGCACCAGCGCGGACTTCGCGCTCGGGATCCGGCTCAGCTTCGACGAGCACGTCGGCGAGGCCGGCCTGACGCCCGCGACCTCGGAGGAGATCGCGCGCATCCTCGACGCCACCGGACTGTTCGACTACTTCAGCCTCAGCACCGGCAACTACCACACGCTGCACCAGTGGGTGCCGAGCATGACCGGCGCGCGCGACGGCCACCTCGCCCCCGACGCCGCGCGCGCCAAGGCGGCCATCGGCGGCCGCGTGCCGGTCGTCGTCGCGGCCGCCATCCGCACGCTCGAGCGCGCCGCGGAGATCGTGCGCGAGGGGCAGGCCGACCTCGTCGCGATGGCCCGAGCACACATCGCCGACCCCGACCTCGTGGCCAAGGCACGCGCCGGCCGCGGCCGCGAGATCCGCCGCTGCGTGGGCGCCAATCAGGGCTGCCTGCGGCGGCTGTTCGAGCACGGGATGATCACCTGCACGGTCAACCCGGCCGCCGGGCGCGAGCGCACGCTGGGCGCGCCGCCCCCGCGCCTCGAGCCGCGCCGCGTGCTCGTCGTCGGCGGCGGCCCCGCGGGCATGGCGCTGGCCGACACCGCCGCCGCGGTCGGCCACGCGGTCACGCTGCTCGAGCGCGAGGACGCGCTCGGCGGCCAGCTGCGGCTGGCTGGGCGGCTGCCCAACCGCGGCAACTGGCTCGAGCTGGCCGAGGATATGGCCGCGGCGCTGGAGCGGCGGGGCGTCGACGTGCGCCTCGGCGTCGAGGCCACGCGGGAGGCGGTAGGGGACGCCGACGCCGTGTTCCTCGCCACCGGCGCCGGCTTTGACCGCAGCGGCTACTCGATCTCCACCCCCGGCCGCGACGGCATCCCCGGCGCCGCGTCCGACCACGTCCTCGACCCCGCCCAGGCGATCGCCGAACCCGAGCGCTGCGGCGCTCGCGTGGTCATCGTCGACGACAACGGCGACCACCTGCCGCTCGGGCTGGCGCTGCTTTTGGCAGGCGCCGGGCGCGACGTCGCGGTGGTGAGCCGGCAGCTGTTCGCGGGCAGCGGCCTCGTGGCCACGGGCGACCTGGGCTGGGTCTTCCCCGAGCTGCGCGCGGCCGGGGTGGCGGTGAGCAGCCAGGAGATCGCCACCCGCATCGCGCCCGACGCGGTCGCGGTCGAGAGCGTGTGGGGCGGCGGCGCGCGCACGCTGCCCGCCGACACCGTAGTGCTCTCGATGCTGCGCGTCGCCGACGATGCCCTGCACGGCGAGCTGGCCGCCGCCGGCCTCGCCGCGACCCGCATCGGCGACTGTCTGGCCCCGCGCGAGGTCGACGACGCGATCTACGAGGGCGTCGCCCACGGGCGGCGCATCGGGACCGAGCGGGAAAACCCGCGCCCACAACGCGGCGTCTTCCCGATGACAAGCCCGCGCGGAAACGGGGAGACTGCCGGGCGATGAAGGAGTCGATCAACCCCCCGAGCATCGCCCAGCCCGTCGGTCCCTACGCCACGCTGACCGTCGCGCCCCCGGGCGGCCGGCTGGTCTACTGCTCCGGCGCCGTCGCGCTGGCGCCCGACGGGTCGATCGTCGGCAAGGGCGACATCGTCGCCCAGACCCGCCAGACGATGGAGAACCTCAAGGTCGCCCTGGAGGCGGCGGGCGCCACGTTCGCCGACGTGGTCAAGATCAATGGCTACGTGACCGACTTCGGCCTCTACCCCCAGATCGCCCCCGTCCGGGCCGAATACCTGAACGAGCCGTACCCGGCCAGCACCATGGTCGAGGTCTCGGCGCTGATCTTCCCCGACTTGCTGATCGAGATCGAGGCGGTCGCCGTCGTCCACGACGCCGCCTGACCATGGCGGCCGACGACCCGGTGGTGGTCACCGTCGCCCCCACGGGGCCGCTGACCACGCGCGAGCAGCACCCGGAGCTGCCGCTGAGCCCGCAGGAGATCGGCGTGGCCGTGGCCGAGGCGGCCGAGGCCGGCGCCGCCGTCGCCCATGTCCACGCGCGCGACGAGCAGGGCCAGCCCACCGCCGACCCGCTGGTCTACGCCGCCATCGTGAGCGAGATCCGCGACCGCTGCGACATCGTCGTGCAGGCCTCGACGGGCGTGGGCCTGACCGTGTCGCCCGGCGAGCGCTACGAGATCATCGGCTCCGGCGACGTCGATGTCTCCATGGCCACGCTGAACCCGGCCTCGATGACCTTCGGCACCGGCACCTTCCCCAACCCGCCCGACTTCGTCGAACGGCTCGCGAAGGTGATGCAGAAGCGCGGCATCCACCCCGAGCTCGAGGTCTACGACTTCGGCCACGTGGGCCTGTGCCTCGACCTCGTGCGCCAGGGCCTGGTCAACGAGCCGCTGCAGTTCAGCTTCGTGATGGGGGTCCGCGGGGGCATGCCCGGCGACCCCGCCCTGCTGCCCCAGCTCATCGCCATGCTGCCCGAGGGGGCGATGTGGCAGGCGATCGGGATCGGGCGCGCCCAGCTGCCGCTGAGCTTCGCGGCGCTGGCGCTGGGCGGGAACGTCCGCGTGGGCTTTGAGGACAACGTGTACTTCCGCAAGGGCGAGCTGGCCGAGTCCAACGCGCAGTTCGTGCGCCGGGCCGTCGACCTCGTCCACGCGGCCGGCCGCGAGGTGGCGACGCCGCAGTGGCTGCGCGACCGACTGGGGGTGACCTAGGACATGGGAAACGACCTGCTGGTGCAGGGCGGGCAGCTGCTCGGGTCCGAGCTGCGGACCCGCGACGTGCTCATTCAGGACGGGCGCATCGCGCGCGTGGGCGAGCGGCTCGACGCCCCCGCCGGGGCCGAGGTGCTCGACGCGAGCGGCATGGTCGTGCTCCCGGGGCTGATCAACGCCCACTACCACTCGGGCGAGAACTTCAACCCGGGCCTGTACGAGAACCTGCCGCTGGACCTCTGGTTCGTGCACTCCCACCAGGTCACGCGGGCCGAGCCGCTCAGCGCCGAGGGCATCTACGCTCGCACGGCGCTCGGGGCCACGCTCATGCTCCGCACCGGCACGACGAGCTGCGTCGACTTCCTCTTCGAGGCGCCCGAGATCACGCTGGAGACGCTCGAGCCCGTGGTCCAGGCCTACCGCGACACCGGCATGCGGGCCACGATCCTGCTCGGCGTCGCCGACAAGCCGTTCGCGGAGTCGCTGCCGCTCGACGACGCCGCGGGCGCCGCCGCGCGCGAGGCCGCCCCACCGACCCTCGACGGGATCATGCAGCTGGCCCACGACGCGGTGGCGCGCTGGCACGAGCCCGACGGGCAGATCGGCATCGGCATGGGCCCGTCGGCGCCGCAGCGCTGCACCGACGCGCTGCTCGACGCCTCGCTGGCCTTCTGCCGCGAGCGCGGCCTGGCCTGGCAGACCCACGTGCTGGAGACGAAGTCGCAGGCCTTCACCTCGCGGCGCTGGCACGGCAAGTCGTTCGTGGAGCGTCTGGCCGAGCGCGGCACGCTCGGGCCCCAGGCCACGCTCGTGCACACGGTCTGGCTGAGCGACCGCGACATCGAGCTCATGGCCTCGTCCGGCACGCCGACGGTCCACTGCCTGATGAGCAACCTGCGCCTGGGCGACGGCGTGGCTCGGCTGCCCGCGCTGCAGGAGGCGGGCGTGCGCGTGGCCCTGGGCACGGACGGCCGCGGCTGCGACGAGAGCCTCGACATGCTCGAGCTGGCCAAGATGACCGCGCTCGTGCACAAGGCCCGCGGGGGCGACTTCCACCGCTGGCCCACGGCGGCGCAGGCGCTGGACATGTGCACCTCGGCGGCGAGCATCTGCATGGGCCACGGCGAGGGGCTGGGCCGGCTCGAGGAGGGCGCCCACGGCGACCTCTCGCTCGTGCCGGCCGATGCGCCCGCATTCATCCCGCTGCACGACCCGGTGCGCCAGGTCGTCTACGGCTCGCCCAGCGCCGACGTGCAGACCGTGGTCGTGGGCGGGCGCGTGGTCGTGCGCGACGGCGACCCGGTCGGGATCGACCTGCCACGGCTCTACGAGCAGTCCAAGCGCTACGTGATCGACGCCATGGCCGGCGACCGCCCGGCCGACGCGGCCGAGATCGAGGCCATGGTGGGCGAGCTGTATGACCGCGTCGAGGCCATCGACCTCGACGTGGACTCCTACCTACGCCCCTGAGCCGGTAGCGCCTCGAGCACGTCGGCCAGGCCCTCGAGCGACCGCAGGTTGTGGCCGGGCAGGAAGTGGTCGACGTGCGGCAGCGCCGCCGACATGCCCTGCGCGAGCGGCTTGTAGTCGGCGTCGCCGGCCAGTGGGTTGACCCACACGATCGTGTGGGCGGCGCGGTGCAGCCGGATCATCTCCGCGCGTAGGCGCTCGGCCCCGCCCCGCTCCCAACCGTCGGACGCGATGACCACCACCGCGCCGCGCGTCATCCCGCGCGGAGCCCAGCGGTCGTTGAGCGTTTTGAGGTTGTCGCCGATGCGGGTGCCGCCGGCCCAGTCGGGCACCACGCGGGCGGCACTGCGCAGGGCGCGGTCCGGGTCGTGCCCGCGCAGCTCGCGGGTCACGTGCGTGAGCCGCGTCCCGAACGTGAACGCCTCCACCTTGCCGCCGTCGCGCACCGCCGCCTGCAGGAACATGGTCAACGCGCGCGCGTAGGGCTCCATGGAGCCCGACACGTCGATCAGGAACAGCAGCTTGCGCGGCACGAGCCGGCGCCGGCGCCACTGGCGCGCGAGCGGCACGCCCTCGGTGCGCATGGAGGCGCGCATCGTGCGGCGCTTGTCCAGGCGGCGTCCGTCGTGCGCCACCTCGAGTCGCCGCGACGCGCGCATTGGCGCCGCTCGCGCCACCCGCTCCATCAGGCCGCGCGCAACGCGCAGCTCGGTCGGCGAGTACTCGGCGAAGTCGAGCTCGCGCAGGCGCTCGGTGGCCGACCACGCCATGCCGCCGGGCTCCTGCTCCCCGAGCTCGCCGCCCTCCTCGTCGGCGGCCGACACGAGCAGCGTGCGCTCCTGCGCCGGCGCGGTGCGATCGGCGGAGGGGTCGCCGCCCTCGTCGCCGCTCTCCGACGGCGTGGGCAGGCCGGGTGTGGCCTCGTCGTCGGGCAGCGGGGCGGTGCGCTCCCAGAACGCGGCGAACGCGGCGTCGAACGCGTCGAGGTCCTTCTCGTGCGAGACCAGCGTGCAGCGCAGCGCCCAGTAGACCTCGTCGCGCGAGCGCAGGTCGACGACCTCGAGCGCGCGCACCGCGTCCTGCAGCCGGCCGGGCCCGACCTCGGCGCCGGCCGAGCGCAGCACGCGGCCGAAGAGCGCCAGCTTGCGGACGAGCGCCTCGCCGCGCTCGGGGCTCATTGCGCGTCGGCGCGCCGGGCGGCCGCGACGAGCTCGTCGAGCCCGTGCTCGCGCGCCCGCTCGAGGTCCTCGTGGTACTTGAGCACCGTGCCCAGGGTGGCATCGACCAGCTCGGGCTCGAGCTCGCGTTCGTCCAGGGAGGCCAGCGCCTGGACCCAGTCCAGCGTCTCGGCCACGCCGGGCGACTTGGCCAGCTCGAGCCCGCGCAGCTCGGCCACGAACCGGGCCGCCTGCAGGGCCAGACGCTCGGGGACAGCGGGCAGCCGGGCCTGCACGATCGCCACCTCGCGGTCGACGCTCGGGTAGCCGATCCAGTGGTAGACGCAGCGGCGGCGGAGGGCGTCGTGGAGCTCGCGCGTGCGGTTCGAGGTGAGGATGACCAGCGGCCGCTCGGCCGCGCGGATGGTGCCGATCTCGGGGATCGTGACCTGGAAGTCGGAGAGGAGCTCGAGCAGGAAGGCCTCGAATTCGTCGTCGGCGCGGTCGATCTCGTCCACCAGCAGCACCGGCGGCACCGGGTCGTCGTTCTCGATCGCGTCGAGCAGCGGGCGGCGCAGCATGAAGTCGCGCCCGAACACGTCGTCGACGGTGTCGGGCGCGGCGGCGTCGGCGGCCTCCAGCGTGCGGATGTAGAGCATCTGGCGCGCGTAGTTCCAGTCGTAGAGCGCATGGGCGACGTCGATGCCCTCATAGCACTGCAGCCGGATCAGCCGCGCGCCGAGCACGTCGGCCAGCGCCTTGGCGCACTCGGTCTTGCCCACGCCGGCCTCGCCCTCGAGCAGCAGCGGCTTGCGCAGCGCCAGCACGACGCTGAGCACCGTCGCGAGCCCGCGGTCGGCGAGGTAGGCGCGCTCCCGCAAGCGGCCGCCGATGTCCGCGACCGAGCTCAGCGGCGGCGGAAGACCTCGAAGCGGATGTAGTGATCGTCCACGTCGATGATCGAATAGGCGATGGGCTCACCCGGCTGCGAGTAGTGGATCTCGTGCAGTCGGATGAAGGGCTGGCCCTGCTTGAGCTCGAGCTTCGTGGCCTTGCCGCGCTTGGCCAGCGGCACGATGTCGGCCACGGCGTGGTCGATCACAGTGCTGCAGTAGCGCTTGCTGAACTCGAACAGGGAGGCCACGGGGGCCTTGGGCGGGGTCCGCTCGATCAGGCGCCAGGGCACCAGGTCGCGGACGAAGATGGCGGGCGCACCGTCGGCGTAGTAGAGCTTCTCGGCCAGGAACGCGTCCTCGCTGGGATCCACGTCGAGGGCCTCGGCCATGTCCTCGGGCGGCATCCCGCGCTCCCAGGACTGGTCCACGCTGACCTTGTGGCCCTTCTCCTCCAGCAGCCAGTCGAAGCCGACGAGGCGCTGCAGGGCGAGGGTCGACGGACCAACGTGGCGGTTGATCGTGGTGCCGATGGCCCGCCGGCGGGTGACGATGCCGTCCTGCTCGAGGCTGTGCAGCGCCGTCCGGATCGTCGTGCGGCTGACGTTGAGCATCTTCGACAGGTCGTCCTCGGACGGCAGGCGGTCGTTCTCGAACCGCCCCGTGAGGATCGCGTCGAGGATGGCCTTGCGCGCGCGCTCGGCCAACGGCGTGTTCTCGAGCTCCGTGAACATGGAGTCCATCGGGGGTGTCACCTTCGTGTTATGAACGAGGAACAGTCTACGAGTCCGACCAACCGCGCCGACCTTAGTCGGTCTCCGATGGTTTGAACTTCGGTGCAACGGTTATCGAGAACGTTGCATGGCTGAGCGCGGTGCAGTCCCACAGGTTTCGAGGGCCCGGAGGGGGCCCTGCGCGTCGTGCGCTCGCTCTTCTCGCCGCTGCTGCCCGACGACTACCTCGAGCTCGTCAACCCGCTGTGGTCCACCCAGGAGCTGCGCGGCCGCATCGAGCGGATCGAGCGCGAGACCGACAGCGCCGTCACCGTCTTCATCCGCCCCGGCTACGACTGGCCCGGCCACAAGGCGGGCCAGTACACGCGCGTGGGCGTGGTCGTGGACGGGGTCTTCCACTGGCGCGCCTACTCGTTGACCTCGGAGCCCGACCACCCTCAGGGCTACATCGCGATCACGCCCAAGCGGGTCGACGCGGGCGTCGTCTCGCCGTACCTGACCAACGACGCACGGCCGGGCGACATCGTGCGCCTGGGCGGCGTCGAGGGCGACTTCGTGCTCCCCGACGAGCCGCCCGAGCGGCTGCTGTTCATCTCCGCCGGCAGTGGCGTGACGCCGATCATGAGCATGCTGCGCAGCCTCGAGCGCATCGACGCGGTGGCCGACGCGGTCCACCTGCACTCGGCCCGCACCGAGGACGACGTCATCTTCGGCCACCGCCTGCACGGGCTGCGCGAGCGCGAGTCGGGCTACCGCCTGCACCTGCAGGTCACCGGCAGGAACGGTCGCATGGGCCCCGTCGACCTCGACGACCTGTGCCCGGACTGGCGCGAGCGCGACGCCTTCCTCTCGGGCCCTAACGAGATGCTCGACGCCATGACCGAGCCCTGGGAGCGCGAGGCCGACTGCGACCGCC
>Ga0207708_10001378_pt1 | contig 18278 bp, 19 predicted proteins | sample KBSK5101metaG_FD_184340 | JGI IMG/M metagenome (GOLD analysis project Ga0207708, IMG submission 184340) | Corn, switchgrass and miscanthus rhizosphere microbial communities from Kellogg Biological Station, Michigan, USA - KBS K5-10-1 metaG... | ecosystem: Host-associated > Plants > Roots >...
GGCGCCCCGATTGCGTCCGTCAAGGACGCGATCAACCGCTTCAAATACGGCGTGCCCTACGGCCAGCCGCCGCGCAGCAGCAACCGCCGGTAACGGCGCGGGCCCGCGGGTGCCGGCTTAAAGCAGGACGAGATTGTCGCGGTGTATTAATTCCGGCTCGTCGACATAGCCCAGTTTGGCTTCGATCTCGCTCGACGGCGTTTTCAGTATGCGGCGGGTTTCCACGGCGCTGTAATTGACCAGCCCGCGCGCAATTTCATTGCCGTCCGGACCGCAGCAGCCGACCGCTTCGCCGCGCTCGAATTCGCCCGTCACATCGAATACGCCGATCGGCAGCAGGCTCTTGCGTTGCTCGCGCAGCGCCTTGACCGCCCCCGCGTCGAGCATCAGCTTGCCGCGCACCTGCAGGTGATCGGCGAGCCATTGCTTGCGCGCGGCCAGGGTCTGGGTCCGCGCCTTTAAGAAGGTGCCAATGCGCTCGCCGCGCGCGAGCCGCACCAGCACGTTTTCTTCGCGGCCGGACGCAATGATCGTGTGAGCGCCGCTGCGGGCCGCCCGTTTGGCCGCGAGCACCTTGGTGAGCATACCGCCGAGCCCGATCGCGCTGCCCGCGCCGCCGGCTATTTTTTCAAGCGCCGGATCGCCGGCGTCCACCTCGCTCAGTAGCGTCGCCCGCGGGTCCTTGCGCGGATCCGCCGAAAAAAGCCCGGCCTGGTCGGTGAGTATCACCAGCACATCGGCCTCGACTAAGTTGGTGACGAGCGCGCCCAGCGTGTCGTTGTCGCCGACGCGAATCTCGTCGGTGGCGACCGTGTCGTTCTCGTTGATGATCGGGATCACGCCCAGATCGAGCAGCGTGCGCAGCGTGGAGCGCGCGTTCAGGTAGCGCTTGCGGTCCGCCATGTCCTCATGGGTGAGCAGAATTTGCGACGTGATGAGCGAATGCTCGCGAAACCGCGACTCGTACGCTTCGATCAATCCCATCTGCCCGACTGCCGCCGCGGCCTGCAGTTCGTGCACCGCGCTCGGACGCACCTTCCAGCCCAGGCGCTGCATGCCCTCCGCGATGGCCCCGCTGGATACCAGCAAAACCTCGCGGCCCAGCTTGCGCAGTTCGGCGATCTGGGCGACCCAGCGCGCGAGCGCCGCGTGGTCCAGCCCCTGACCTTGATTGGTGACCAGGCTGCTGCCGACTTTTACGACGAGGCGCCCGGCTTTGGCGATTTCGCTGGTCATGTCATTCGAACCATAGTGGACGGGGACGGGATTCAGGAATTCGCGGAATCACGGTCGGCTGCGGCATCCTCGTCCGCGGTCGCCGGCGCTCGCGTCGCATCCAGGTGCGCCATGATTGCGTAAATGAGCTCCTTGCAGCCCGCGCCGCTCAAGGCCGAAATAATAAAGCTTTTGTCGCGCCAGCCAAAATCCGCCAGGAACTGCTGCACACGTTGCGCCTGCTCGTCGGCCGCGAGAAGGTCGGCCTTGTTCAGCACCACCCAGCGCGGCTTATCGAACAGCGCCTCGTCATATTTTTTCAGTTCGTTGACGATCGCGCGCGCTTCGGCGACCGGATCCGTTGCCGCGTCGAAAGGCGCGATGTCGATGATATGCAGCAAGAGGCGGGTGCGCGCGAGGTGGCGCAGGAATTGATGGCCCAGGCCCGCGCCTTCGGCCGCGCCTTCGATCAAGCCTGGAATGTCGGCGATCACGAAGCTGCGATTGTTGTCGACGCGCACGACGCCGAGATTCGGATGCAGCGTGGTGAACGGATAATCCGCTACTTTCGGACGCGCGGCCGAGACCGCCCGGATGAAGGTCGATTTACCCGCGTTGGGCATGCCGAGCAGACCGACGTCGGCGAGCACCTTCAACTCGAACTTGAGCTTGCGCGATTCGCCCGGCATGCCGCGCGTGAACTGGCGCGGCGCGCGATTGGTGCTCGATTTGAAATTCAGGTTGCCCAGGCCACCGTCGCCGCCTTTGGCAATCAGCATCTTTTGCTCGTGGTTCGCAAGATCGGCGATGAATTCACCGGTCTCGAAATCGCTTATTACGGTGCCGACCGGCACGCGCAAAATGACGTCGTCGGCCGATTTTCCATTGCAGTCCGAGCCCATGCCTGCCGAGCCGTTTTTGGCGCGATGGATGCGCGCGAAACGGTAGTCGACCAGCGTGTTTATGTTGCGGTCGGCGACTGCAAAGATGCTGCCGCCGCGCCCGCCGTCGCCGCCGTCGGGCCCGCCGCGCGGCACGAACTTCTCGCGCCGGAACGACGCGGAGCCGTCGCCGCCTTTGCCGGCGTGCAGTTCCACCGTAGCTTCGTCGATGAATTTCATAGTCGCACGGCTGCAGGTTGCGCGAAATCTGCGCGACACGCGATATTCAGAAGGGAAGAGTTCATGCCGGTAGAGCGCTCTTGATGTTTCGGTTAGTGGGTAACGATATCAATTGCAAAGCGCGACGGAGAAACAAAAAAGCCCTGCGCATCGGCAGGGCTTTTTAATGCGTCAGCAGCCTCTTTATGCTGCGGGAACGATGCTGACGGTTCTTTTCTTGGCCGAGCCCTTGATCGCAAACTGGACGGTGCCTGGGACCAGCGCAAACAGCGTGTGGTCTTTGCCGATGCCCACATTCACGCCCGGGTGCACCTGGGTGCCGCGCTGGCGCACGATGATGCTGCCGGCATTGATCAGTTCGCCGCCGTAGGCTTTGACGCCGAGGCGCTTGGAGTTCGAGTCGCGGCCGTTACGGGAACTGCCGCCTGCTTTTTTATGTGCCATGGTAGTCGGTGCTCCTTATCCTGCGATGCCGAGAATTTCGATCTCGGTGTAATTCTGGCGGTGACCCTGCGATTTGCGATAGTGCTTGCGGCGGCGCATTTTGAAAATGTGCACCTTGTCGCCGCGTCCGTGGGACACGATTTTTGCGGTTACCGACGCGCCGGCGACGAGCGGGGTGCCGAGCGACACGTTGTCGCCGTCGGCAACCATCAATACCTGGTCGATGACGATTTCGGAACCGACGTCAGCCGCGAGTTGTTCGATTTTTAATTTGGCGCCCGAGGCGACGCGGTACTGCTTGCCGCCGGTTGAGATGACCGCATACATGATTTGACCCTTTACTGACTGGAAGCGCCGCTGGCAAGCCGGATTCGGAAAACCGCGCATTATACCCAACTGCGATTTTTCAGTCAAAGCATAGTAAAATGAGCGACTTGCCATCATCGCTGCCATGCCTGACCGGGCGTTTTTTAAGCCGGGCCAGCGGACGGCGCCATTCACTCACTGCAGCCCGATGTCCGTTCCCTTCATTCAAGACCTGATTGCCGACGATATGCGGGCGGTGGACGCGGTTATTCGCCGCCGCCTGGCCTCCGAGGTCGCGCTGGTACGCGAAGTCGCCGAATACATCGTCGGCAGCGGCGGCAAGCGGCTACGGCCGGCGCTGGTGATCCTGTCTGCCGGTGCATTCGGCTATCGCGGGACCCAGCACCATGAGCTGGCGGCAGTGGTCGAGTTCATCCATACGGCCACCCTGCTGCATGACGACGTCGTCGACGCGTCCGAACTGCGCCGGGGCAACCCGACCGCGAATGCGCTGTTCGGCAATGCCGCCAGCGTGCTCGTCGGCGATTTCGTCTATTCACGCGCGTTCCAGATGATGGTCGAGGTCAAAAGCATGCGCGTTATGCAGGTGCTGGCGGACGCGACCAACGTGATCGCCGAGGGCGAAGTGCTGCAGCTGATGAACTGCCACAACACCGCGATCGATGAGCACGCGTACCTGCAGGTGATACGTTACAAGACCGCGAAATTGTTCGAGGCGGCGACGCGCCTGGGCGCGATCCTCGGCGGGGCCGATGCGGTGTTCGAAAGTGCGATGGCCAATTACGGCATGCACCTGGGCACCGCGTTCCAGTTGATCGACGACGTGCTCGACTACTCGGGCGATAACAAGGCCACGGGCAAGAACGTCGGCGACGATCTCGCCGAGGGCAAGCCGACGCTGCCGTTGATTTACGCGATCAAGCACGGCAATGCGGCCGAAGCCGCGCTGATCAGGAAAGCCATCGAGGAGGGCGGACTCAACGAGCTCGAGCAGGTGATCGCCGCGATCCAGCGCAGCGGCGCGCTCGACTATACCCGGCGGCAGGCCGAGGCGGAGGCGCGCGCGGCCGGTGCCGCGCTCGCGATACTGCCAGGTTCGACTTACCGCGAATCTTTGCTACAATTGGCGGACTTTGCCGTAACACGCAACTACTGACAGCGCATAACACTGTAATTAAAGGCGCGAGGGGCACGCAACACGTGCCCCTTGTAGTTGGAGCGCAGCAAATCGGGGTGTAGCTCAGCCTGGTAGAGTACTGCGTTCGGGACGCAGGAGTCGGAGGTTCGAATCCTCTCACCCCGACCATTTCGGTCAATCACCACCAACCATTATCGTACTGTCCCTGCGCGACCGGCCGCGCTGCGCGTGGCCAACGCCGTGATACCCGCCTCGACGGGGCAGTGCGCGTGATGCAAACTACCGCTTTTGGGGAGGCACACGCTTGCGAGGGATTACTTGGGCAAACTGATTTTCCTGGTGCTGGCCATCGTCATCGTGTGGCTGGTGCTCAAGAACCTCGCCAAAGCGCGCCGTCGCGATCAGGCACCGCGCCCGCCGGCGGCCGAAGATATGGTCCGGTGCACGCACTGCGGCGTGCACCTGCCGCGCAGCGAAAGCCACGCAAGTGGCGGTAATTTTTTCTGCAGTGAAGACCATCTGCGGCTGCACCGCTGAACGATGTCGGTCCTCTCTTTCGTGCTGAGGCCGCCGGCTCCCACCCTGGGCGCGGCCGCGCAGCCCGCGTCCGGCGATCCCCCGGACTCCTACTGGCGCTCGCTATTTCTGTTCAACGGTTATCGTTTCATCGTCGCGCTGCTGCTGCTGTCGGTCCCGGCGATATTCGGCCGCCAGCTCACGTTCGGCTCGATGGAGTTCGAGCTCTTCGTTTACACCGCCGCGGTGTACGTGCTGTTCAGCCTGCTGTGTTTCGTGGTCATAGCATCGCGCCGCCATTTTCACGTGCAGCTCGGCGTGCAGGTCAGCGCGGACATCGTCTTTATCGTCGTGTTGATGTTCGCGAGCGGCGGTATATCGAGCGGCCTGGGCCTGCTGCTGCTGTCGGGCCTGGCGGCCGCCGGCCTCATCAGCCGCGGCCGGCTTACGCTGTTCTACGCAGCGCTCGCGAGCATCGCGGTGTTGATCGAGCACACGTTGCAAGTCCTGCTCTACAACGGCCAGACCACGCAGTACGTGCAGGCCGGGCTGCTCAGCATCGGCTACTTCACCACCGCGTGGGTCGCGCATACGCTGGCGAAATATCTGGTCGCAACGGAGCAGCTCGTCGCCCAGCGCGAAATCGATCTCGCCAGCATGGCCGAAGTGAGTCAGCTCGTGATCCAGGACATGCAGGACGGCGTGCTGGTGGTGGACGAGCTTGGAGTGATCCGCCAGCACAATGCGCGCGTCGAGGAAATGCTCGGCCCCTTGCACGAGCATAAACGCGAGCAGACGCTGCGCAGCTATGCGCCCGCGCTGGCGTTACGGCTCGATCAATGGCGCAAAAATCCGGTCGTCGCCTTCAACGCGCTGGACACGGTCGTGCAGAACAACAAGATCAACGCGCGTTTCGTGCCGGTCGGCCGCAGCCGCAACGTCGGCGCGGTAATTTTTCTCGAGGACTTGAGCCGCGTGCAATCTCAGGCGCGCCAGCTGAAGCTCGCGGCGCTGGGGCGGCTTACCGCGAATATCGCGCACGAGGTGCGCAATCCACTGTCCGCGATCAGCCATGCCACCGAACTCCTGCAGGAAGAGCCCGCGCTCAACGACACGGTGGCAAGATTGCTGACGATCATTCACGACAACGCGAAGCGGCTCGACCGCATGGTCAACGACGTGTTGAAGCTCAATCGCGGCGACCGCGCGCATCGCGAGGTTTTCCTGGTGGGCGACTATCTGAAAACGTTCGTCGAGCAGTTCTGCCAGATCGAAAAAAAGCCCGCTTCCCTGATCGCGCTCGAGCTGGCGGTCGACACCGAAGTCACGTTCGATCGCAGCAATCTGAACCAGGTGATGTGGAATCTCTGCCGCAACGCACTGCGGCATTGCCGCGGCGGCGCGGCGAGCATCCGCATCGCCGTCGATTTGATCGGCGGCGGGACCATTGTAAAATTGGACGTAGTGGACGACGGGCCGGGCGTGCCCCCGGAGGTGCGCAACCAGCTGTTCGAGCCGTTCTTCACCACGGTCAGCAGCGGCACCGGTCTGGGGCTTTACCTCGCGCGCGAAGTCTGCGAGGCCAACGATGCCAAGCTGGAATACATCGAAACGCCCGCCGGGGCGCAGTTTACGGTGCTGTGTCAGGGAGTGATAAAACAAAATGAATAAAAGCCGCGTATTGATCGTCGACGACGAGGCCGACATTCGCGAGCTCCTGAGCCTCACGCTGCAGCGCATGGGGCTGGACACCGACTGCGCCGCGGGCGAGTTCGAGGCGACGCAGCTGATGCAAAAGCACGGCTACGATTTGTGCCTGACGGATATGCGGCTGCCGGACGGCGACGGGTTGAAGCTGCTCGAGCACGTCGGCCAGAATTATGCGAGCACGCCGGTGGCGGTGATCACGGCGCATGGCAGCGCGGAGAATGCGGTGGCCGCGTTGAAGGCGGGCGCCTTCGACTATCTGGCGAAACCGGTTTCGCTGAGCCAGTTGCGCGCGCTGGTGCGCTCGGCGCTTAAGCTGCCGCGCGCCAATCAAGCGAGGAAAAGCGACGACAAAGAGCTGGAGACCGGCTCATTTCCGGTTCTGCTTGGCGACTCGGCGCTGATGCAGCAGACGCGCCAGTTGATAGACAAGCTCGCGCGCAGCCAGGCGCCCGTGCACATCAGCGGCGAGTCGGGTTGCGGCAAAGAGCTCGCGGCGCGCCTCATGCACTTGAAAGGTCCGCGGCGCGAAGCGCCGTTCGTGCCGGTGAATTGCGGCGCAATCCCCGAGAACCTGATGGAAAGCGAGTTTTTCGGCTACAAGAAAGGCGCGTTTACCGGCGCCGACCAGGACCGCGAGGGTTTTTTTCAGGCGGCCAATGGCGGCACGCTGTTTCTCGACGAAGTCGCCGACCTGCCGATCCAGATGCAGGTTAAATTGCTGCGCGCGATCCAGGAGAAGAAGGTGCGCAAAGTGGGCTCGACCAGCGAGGAAAACGTCGACGTGCGCATCATCAGCGCGACCCACCGCCACCTGGGCGACGCGGTGAGGGACGGCAAGTTCCGCCAGGATCTTTATTACCGGTTGAACGTGATCGAACTGCGCATGCCCGCGTTGCGTGAAATGCGCGATGACATCGCGGTGCTCGCGCGGGAAATTCTGCGCAAAAGTGTCGGCGAAGACGGCAGCGCTGCCGCGCCGGGGCTATCCGCGGGCGCGGTGGCTGCGCTGCGCGACTACCAGTTTCCGGGCAACGTGCGCGAGCTGGAGAACATCCTCGAGCGCGCGCTCGCGCTGTGCGCGGGCGATCAGATCGAGATCGACGATTTGCAATTGACGGCGCCGGCCGCGGGCGACGCGCTACCAGTCGACCGCAGCGGGCTGCCATTGCAGGAGCATCTCGATAGCGTCGAGAAGGAGGCCATCCTGAAAGCGCTCGAGCAGACGCGGTTCAACCGTACTGCCGCCGCGAAGCTGCTCGGCATCACGTTTCGGGCGCTGCGCTACCGCATGGAGCGCCTGGGCATCAACTAGCGGCGACACTCGCACGTTCGCCGACGCGAACTGCAGAGGGCCGCGGTCTCGCCCGTCCATCCCGATGCCGAATTCGAGTCTGCACCCGCAATGACATTGCAGCTGGATACAGACGGCGTCGCCGCGGGAATCCGGTTTCTGCCGTCGCCGAATTGCGACGAGCGGCCCGCGGGCGCCGCGCTCGAGCTGCTCGTTGTTCACAACATCAGCCTGCCGCCCGGCGAGTTCGGCGGCGACGGCATCATCGATCTCTTCATGAATCGCCTCGATCCGTCTGCGCATCCCTATTACGCCACCATTGCGCAGCTCAGGGTGTCGGCGCATTTTCTCGTGCGTCGCGACGGCGAGCTGATCCAGTTTGTGCCTTGCGCGAAACGTGCGTGGCATGCGGGTGAATCGGCGTGGCGCGGGCGCTCACGGTGCAATGACTTTTCAGTCGGCGTCGAGCTGGAAGGCGCCGACGACCAGCCTTTCGCGGATATTCAGTATGCAGAACTTGCGCCACTCATAACCGCCTTGCAGCGTGCTTATGGCGCGCTCGAAATCGTCGGCCACTCGGATATTGCCCCCGCGCGCAAAACGGATCCCGGGCCGTGCTTCGACTGGCAGCGCTTGCGCCGTCTCATCGGTAAATAGTCGGCCCGGACCGCGTCCACCGACGCGCTTTTGCACGCGCGTCCGCCAAGCAAATTCGGCTAAAAATCGGAACGTGAATTAATTCACACTTTCGCCAAAAATTCCTGTGGCGCGGCGCGCGTGGCTTTGCGCCAATTTTGCCTGCGTCAAAGTACTTTTTGCACTGCAACACGCGCGAGGCCAAACGTCGATTTGACGCCGTTTGCGGTCTTTTTCTGCTCATTTTTTAATCAGATTTTTCCTTGCTGCAACAATGCTATCCGCACGATTTTGCAAGTGATTACTAGGGGGTAAAAAAACCTTAAAAAGCTATTGCACTCTCCAAACCTAGCCACTAGAATTAGTTCGAAGTTTCAGTTTTGACACTATATATAGTGGTTTTTAAGGGGCTGCGTGTGGTGACCGGCCACACCGCAGAAAAAATCAAAGAAATGAACGGTTAAGGAGAGAATCCATGCAGTTAGCGACCCCCACCCCCGTGCCTGATTCCAGCGTGAAATTTGCCGCCGAACAAGCCACGGATGCCATGCAATCCCGCTATAGCGAATACAAGATCATTCGCCGCAACGGCGCCGTGGTCGGCTTCGAACCATCGAAGATTTCCATCGCACTGACCAAGGCATTCATCGCGGTGAATGGTGGTCAGGGCGCCGCGTCCGCGCGCGTCAGAGAGATGGTTTCCAAGCTGACCGAGATGGTGGTCGCCGCATTGATGCGCCGGCAGCCGAGCGGCGGCACGTTTCACATCGAAGATATCCAGGATCAGGTTGAGCTCGCGCTAATGCGTTCGGGCGAGCACGAAGTTGCACGCTCGTACGTGCTCTATCGTGAGCAGCGCACGCAGGAGCGCGCGAAGCAGCGCGCAGCTCACGCCGAAGCCGTCGCGGCGCACCCCACGATCAACGTTACCGACCAGGGCAAGGTTCGGCCGCTCGACCTCGCCAAGGTCGCCGCGCTCGTGCAGGAATCGTGCGAAGGTCTCGGCCGCAACGTCGACCCTGAGGTCATCATGCAGGCGACGCTGAAAGATTTGTACGAAGGCGTGCCGGTCGACGAAGTGCGCAAGTCGCTGATCCTGTCGGCGCGCGCCATGATCGAGAAAGATCCCGCGTACAGCTATGTCACGGCGCGCCTGCTCCTGCATTCGCTGCGCCTGGAGACCGTCGGCGAGGAGTTGACGCAGGCCGACATGAAGACGCGCTACGCCGAAGTCTTCCCGTTGCTGATCAAGAAAGGCATAGACGCCGAATTGCTCGACGAGCGCATCGGCAACTACGATCTGAAGAGCCTGGGCATGGCGCTCGATTCCAAGCGCGACTTCAAGTTCGGCTATCTGGGCCTGCAGATTCTCTACGACCGCTATTTCCTGCACGTGCAGGGCACGCGCATCGAATTGCCGCAGACGTTTTTCATGCGCGTCGCGATGGGGCTCGCGTTGAACGAGCCGGAAGACCAGCGCGAAGCGCGCGCCATCGAGTTCTACAACGTGCTTTCGTCCTTCGATTTCATGAGCTCGACCCCGACGCTGTTCAATTCCGCGACGCGCCGCTCGCAGCTGGCGAGCTGTTACCTGACGACAGTGGCCGACGATCTCGACGGCATCTACGAGGCGATCAAGGAAAACGCGATGCTGCAGAAATACGCGGGCGGCATCGGCAACGACTGGACGCCGGTGCGCGCGCTCGGCGCCCATATCAAGGGCACCAACGGAAAATCACAGGGCGTCGTGCCGTTCCTCAAAGTGGTCAACGATACGGCCGTCGCGGTCAACCAGGGCGGCAAGCGCAAAGGAGCGGTGTGCTCGTATCTTGAAACGTGGCACCTCGACATCGAGGAATTCCTCGAGCTGCGCAAGAACACCGGCGACGACCGCCGGCGCACGCACGACATGAACACCGCGAACTGGATTCCGGATCTCTTTATGAAGCGCGTGATGGAGAATGGCGAATGGACGCTGTTCTCGCCGTCCGACGTCATCGATCTGCACGATAAGTTCGGCAAGGCGTTCGAGATCGCCTACCTCGACTACGAAGCGAAGGCCGTCAAGGGCGAACTGAAGCTCTTCAAGAAAATTCCCGCGGCGCAGCTCTGGCGCAAGATGCTGACGATGCTGTTCGAGACGGGCCACCCGTGGATCACGTTCAAGGATCCGTGCAACATCCGCTCGCCGCAAAGCCACGTCGGCATCGTGCACAGCTCGAACCTATGCACCGAGATCACGTTGAACACCAACGAAGACGAAATCGCGGTGTGCAACCTGGGCTCGGTCAACATGCCCGCGCATCTCGACGTTGCGACCGGCAAGCTCGATCTCGAAAAGTTGAAGCGCACGGTCGGCACCGCGATGCGCATGCTCGACAACGTGATCGACCTTAACTACTACTCGGTCAACAAGGCGCGCAATTCCAACTTCAAGCACCGTCCGGTCGGCATCGGCATCATGGGCTTCCAGGACTGCCTGCACATGCTGCGCATTCCGTACGGCTCGCAAGCCGCAGTCGATTTCTCTGATAGCTCGATGGAGTCGATCGCTTACACCGCCTATGCGGCGTCGGCCGACCTCGCCGAAGAGCGCGGCCCGTATTCGACGTTCAAGGGCTCGCTGTGGGACAAAGGCGTGTTCCCGCACGAGTCGCTGAAGCTCTTGTCCGAAGAGCGCGGCGGCTATGTCGAGGCCGACATGTCGTCGTCCCTCGACTGGGACACGCTCAGGAAGCGCATCAAGCAGGTCGGCATGCGCAATTCCAACTGCATCGCGATCGCGCCGACGGCGACCATCGCCAACATCACGGGGCTTTCGCAGTGCATCGAGCCCACGTACCAGAACCTGTACGTGAAATCCAACCTGTCGGGCGAATTCACCGTGGCCAACGAGTATCTGGTCGAGGATCTGAAGAAACTCGGCCTGTGGGACGAGGTGATGATCTCCGACCTCAAATACTTCGACGGCACGCTCGCCAAGATCGACCGCATACCGCAGGAAGTGCGCAGCCTGTATGCCACGGCGTTCGAAGTGGAGCCGAAGTGGCTGGTCGAATGCGCGGCGCGGCGGCAGAAGTGGATCGATCAATCGCAGTCGCTGAACATCTACATGGCGGGCGCGTCGGGCAAGAAGCTCGACGAGACGTACAAGCTCGCGTGGCTGCGCGGATTGAAAACGACGTACTACCTGCGCACGATGGGCGCGACGCACGTCGAGAAATCAACCGGCAAGACTGGCGCGCTCAACGCGGTGCCCTCCGACGGCGGGATCGCCGCGGCGCCCGCGACCGACGCCAAGTTTTGCTCGATCGACAATCCAGAGTGCGAATCTTGCCAGTAGCGGGAGCGCGAACATCAAACAACGCAGAGGTCAGACACAGAGCAACCAGGCGTGCCCACCCATAAAACCGCCAAAGGGCACGCCAGCTGTTGATCGTCGTCCACCCACAAAATCAATAAAGGAGTTCTAGCATGTTGCAATTCGAAGAAAGCACGACTCAGGGGGCCGGCCTCGCAGCCGGGTTGCAGGCAGCGGTTCAATCGGATGCATTGCCGCACGACACCGCGGCTGCGCTCGCAGCGCTTGCGCCATCTGCGCCGGCGCAAATGCGCCGGGTGAATGTTGCCGACAAGCGCATCATCAACGGCCAGACCGACGTCAACCAGCTGGTGCCGTTCAAATATAAATGGGCGTGGGAAAAGTATCTGTCGGCGTGCGCGAATCACTGGATGCCGCAGGAAATCCAGATGAGCCGCGACATCGCGCTGTGGAAGGACCCCAACGGCCTGACGGACGACGAGCGCCGTCTGATCAAGCGCAACCTGGGCTTCTTCGTGACTGCCGATTCGCTCGCCGCCAACAACATTGTGCTCGGCACCTACCGCCATATCACGGCGCCCGAGTGCCGCCAGTACCTGCTGCGCCAGGCGTTCGAGGAGGCGATCCACACCCACGCGTATCAGTACATCGTCGAGAGCCTGGGTCTCGACGAGGGCGAGGTGTTCAATGCGTACCACGAGGTTTCGTCGATTCGCGATAAGGACGAATTCCTGATCCCGTTCATCGACACGCTGACCAATCCGCAGTTCAAGACCGGTAACCAGGAAAACGACCAGAAGCTCCTGAAGAGCCTGATCGTGTTCGCGTGCGTGATGGAAGGCTTGTTTTTCTACGTCGGGTTCACCCAGATCCTCGCGCTTGGCCGTCAGAACAAGATGACGGGCGCCGCCGAGCAGTATCAATACATCCTGCGCGACGAATCGATGCACTGCAATTTCGGCATCGATCTCATCAACCAGATCAAGATGGAAAATCCGCATTTGTGGACGGCGGAATTCCGCGCCGAGATTCACGACATCATGCGCAAAGCAGTCGACCTCGAGTACCGCTACGCCGAGGACACCATGCCGCGCGGCGTGCTCGGGCTGAACGCCCCGATGTTCAAGGAATACCTGCGCTATATCGCGAACCGCCGCTGCCAGCAGATCGGCCTCGACGCGATGTTCGAAGGCGCGACCAACCCGTTTCCGTGGATGTCGGAAATGATAGACCTCAAGAAGGAACGCAATTTCTTCGAAACACGTGTGATTGAATATCAAACAGGAGGCGCGCTCAGTTGGGATTAAGCTTACTAGCCAAGAGATACCCTAGAAACAGACGCCGCTTGCATACCATCACCGAATGTCGGGCCGAGGACAACTACACCCTGTGGTTGCGCTTCAACGACGGGCTGGAAGGCCACGTCTATCTCGGCGACCTCGTGCACACCCAGTATTTCCGGATGTTGTGCGACATCGACACGTTCAACCGGGTTGAGGTAGACCCGGTCGAGAACACGGTGACCTGGGAAGGCGGCATCAAGCTGGATCCGGAAAAGCTGTACCGCGATCTGGCCAGCAAAGCCCAGTCGGCTTTGCACTAGGGCAGGCTGCACGGCCCGCGGCCTCGCGCCGCGGGCGGTGATAGCATTAAGGCGGCCGCCGGGCCGCCAGCTGGTCTGGTCCAGACAGCGCGCGCCCCGTCCGCGGTCGACAACGGTGCTGTGCGTTTTAACACTTAACAGGAGGGCACGAGATGGCTAAAGCGAAGAAACGCCAACCAGCGAAGAAAAAAACCGCCGCGAAGAAACCCGCTGGAAGAAAGCCCGCCGCGAAAAAGAAAAAATCCGTCGTCCGGAAGGCGAAGCCCGCGCGCCGTCCCGCGGCGAAGAAAAAAATCAAGCCGGTCGCGCGCAAAAAAGCCGCGCCCGCGAAAAAAGCGGCAGCCAGGAAAAAACCTGCCGCCAAACGGGCTGCGGCGGTCAAGTCCGCCGCGGCCCCGGCGCTCGTGCAACCGATTTCGATCCCCGGCGCCTGGCCTTTCCCGATGGCAACTCGCTCCTAGATTAACCGCCGCCGTACGTATCAAGGGCGCCGCACTGATCGCGGCGCCCTTGTTTTTTGCCCGGCGGTTTTAACAGGCCGGGTGCGCTTCGAACGGACCCGTCGGCGCGCCTTTGTTGTTTACGGTCTCTTTCGAGCGCACGCATTCGTCGACAAAGCGTTTTTGCATGTCGCCTTGCAGGCTCATCGCCATCGCGAGCTGCAGGCAGCTCGCGGCGAACACTGCGCGCGCCGGCGAGGTTTGCTCGGCGGCCGGCGCGCCAGAAACGGCGAGCGCCAGCACGGAAATCAACAGGCATCGATTCAACATAGTCAGCTCCCTGCCACTTGCGCAATGCCCGGCGGCTTGCGGATATACTAAGAGTGCCACGCCGGGCCGGCAGGCGGCGTTATGACATCCGCCAGTGTAATCCAATCGAATAGCTGACTCCAGCCGTTGCAGGGGAGCCTCATGAACCGTCAAATGCTGGTAGCTTTCGTACTCGTCACGTTGTCCCTGTATTGCGCAGGATCGCGCGCCGCCATGCCCGGCGTGACCGTGCAGTCCGTAAAAGGCGACTACGAGGACGTCAAGGAGCGCGTGATCGAGGCCGTCGAGAACCGTGGCCTGGTCGTCGATCACACTTCCCGCGTAGGCGCCATGCTCGAGCGCACCGGCAAGGACATCGGGCGCGACCGGCGTATTTATCTCAAGGCCGACGTCATCGAATTTTGCAGTGCGGCCGTCTCGCGCGCGACGATGGAGGCTGACGCGCGCAATCTCGTGTTTTGCCCTTATGCGATCGCGCTCTACGTGGTGCCCAGCGAGCCCGACCGCGTCTACGTGGTCTATCGCAAGCCGCTCGCCACGGGGTCTCCGCGCTCGATGCAGGCCTTGCGCCAAGTCGGCAAGCTGCTCGATGGCATCGCGCGCGACGCATTAAAATAGGCGCTCTGCTACCGCGAGGAGGCGATATGGAACGCAAGCGGCTCAATGCGAGCAACATCCGCTCGGCCGGTTACGATGCGCGCAGCCGCGTGCTCGAAATCGAGTTTTCGAACGGCGGCATCACCCAGTACACGGGCGTATCCGAGGAGATATACCGGCGCCTGATGAACGCGCCGTCGCCCGGCAGCTATTTTCAGGACCAGATCGAGGAAAGCTTTACCGCCAAGCGCGTGCGCTGAGTCGGCGCCGGCTGTTATCGCTTGACCCTGACAGGCGCGCTCAGTAGAGTATCTCCCGACATGCGAGACAAGCATGGACACCCCCGACGCCTGGCGTCGCGTTTTCCCCCGGAGGAACCAATGAAGATCCGCGCTTTGATGGCCTATATCGGGCTGACCGCGCTGTTCGCGATGCTCGCGGGCGCTGCTTACGGCCAGGGCGAGGCCTGCAAGAATCGCGGCGATCTCGATGCGCAGTACTGCGATGAAAACAAAGACCTCGTCGCGGATACGCCGAAAGATCCCAAGCGCTACAAAACGCCGAACACGCTGGTGTTCACCTATACGCCGGTCGAAGACCCCGCGGTCTATGAGCAGGCGTTCCGTCCGTTCACCGATCACCTCGCGAAGTGCACCAGCAAGAAGGTCGTGTTTTTCCAGGTTCAATCGAATGCTGCCGAGATCGAGGCGATGCGCTCGGGGCGGCTGCACGTCGGCGGATTCTCCACCGGCCCGACCGCGTTTGCGGTGAATATCGCCGGCGCGGTGCCGTTCGCGGTCAAAGGCAACGAGAAGGAATTCCAGGGCTATAACCTGATCGTGATCGTCAAGAAGGACAGCCCCTACCAGAAGCTCGCGGACCTCAAAGGCAAGAAACTGGCGCACACCGCGCCATCGTCTAACTCCGGCCACATGGCGCCGCTCGCATTGTTTCCCCCGCAGGGACTGACGCCCGACAAGGACTACAAAATACTGTTCTCGGGCAAGCATGATTCTTCGGTCATGGGAGTCGGCTCCGGCGATTACGACGCGGCGGCCGTGGCCTCCGACGTATTCCATCGCATGGGCGTGCGCGGCCAGATCAAGGAAGACGATTACCGCATCATTTACCGCAGCCAGAAGTTTCCGACCTCGTCGTTTTCCTACGCGCACGATCTCGAACCGAAGTTCCGCGACCAGATGTTGAAGTGCTTTTACGATTACCGCTTCACGCCCGAAATGCAAAAGACGTTCGACGGTGCCGACCGCTTCTTCCCCGTTACGTACCTGAAGGACTGGGAAGTCGTGCGCAAAGTCGCCGAGGGCTCGGGCGAGGCGTTCAACCGCGCCGCGTACGAGAAAGAATCGGCGCGCGAGGAAGCGGCGCGCAAGAAAGCGGCCGAGGAGAAAGCGGCGAAGAAGTAGCCGCGAATGGACAACGCCGCGCTGAGTATCAAGGGCCTCAGCAAGGAATACACGCGCGGCAAGCCGGTGCTGCGCGACATCAGTCTCGACTTTGCCGCGCACGGGTTCACTGCCGTGATCGGCCCCTCCGGCACCGGCAAGAGCACGCTCATACGCTGCATCAACCGCCTCGTCGAACCGACGGCCGGTTCCATCCTGTTTCGGGGGCACGACCTCGTCACGCTGTCGGGTCGCGCGCTGCGCGAGGCGCGCCGCGGCATCGGCATGGTGTTCCAGGAATACAACCTGGTCGAGCGCCTGACCGTAATGGAAAACCTGCTGACCGGCCGCTTGGGCTACGTGGCGCCGCTCAAAGCGTGGCTGCGCAAATTTCCGCAAACCGATATCGACGAGGCGTTTGACCTGCTCGATGTCGTCGGCCTCGCGGGTTTCGCGAACCAGCGCGCCGACAGCCTGTCCGGCGGCCAGCGCCAGCGCGTCGGTATCGCGCGCGCGGTGATGCAGCAGCCGAAACTGCTGCTCGCCGACGAGCCCACCTCGTCGCTCGATCCGAAAACTTCCGTCGAGATCATGACGCTGGTGCGCGATCTCGGGACTGCGAAGGGCGTCCCGATCATCGTCAACATGCACGACGTCGAGCTCGCACGACGCTTCGCGGACCGCATTATCGGCATGTCCGGCGGCCGCGTCGTGTACGACGGCGCGCCGGCCGGGCTGAGCGACGCGCACCTGACGACGATTTACGGCGGCGAGGACTGGCTGCGCCCATGAGCGCCGCGGCCGCGCGCATCGCGTTCCCGCCCAACTGGTGGGCACGCGCCGGCTGGCTCCTGCTGGCGGCATACATCGTCTACGCGTGCTCGCTGCTCGACTTCACGTGGGCGCGCTTCATGATCGGCCTCGACAACGGCGCGCGCTTTATCGGGCGCATGTTCCCGCCGAATTTTTCGCGCTGGGAAATCCTGCTCAAGGGGCTTAGCGAAAGCATCGAGATCGCCGTGCTCGCCTCGGCACTGGGCATACTCGTATCGCTGCCCATCGGTCTCCTGGCCGCGCGCAACCTGATGCCGCTGTGGGTGACCTGGCCCGCGCGCATGCTGATCGCGCTGTGCCGCTCGTTTCATCCGGTCATCGTCGCCATCGTGTTCGTCAAGGCGCTCGGTTTCGGCGCGTTGTCTGGCATCGCCGCGCTGACGGTCGCGTCGATCGGCTTCATCGGCAAGCTCTTTGCCGAGGCGATCGAGGAGATTTCGCTAAAGCAGGTCGAGGCCGTGCGGGCGACCGGTGCGCCGTTCATGAACGTGATCACGTACGGCGTGCTGCCGCAGGTGTTCGGGCGCTTCATCGGCTTTGCGACCTACCAGCTCGATTCCAACCTGCGCAACTCGACGATGGTCGGCATCGTCGGCGCGGGCGGCATCGGCGGCGCGCTGTTCGCCGCGTTCCAGCGCTTCGACTACGACTTCGTGTGCGCGATGCTGCTGTCCATCATCTGCCTGATCTTCGTCGGCGAACTGCTGGCCACCCGCGTGCGCGCGATTTTTCTCGAGCGCGGCAAAGTGGATGAGGAATAGGCCGTGACCACCACAGCACTCGAAGCCAGAACTTGGCGGCGGTTCACGCCCGCGCAGCGCATCGCGCGCTTCGCGGTGTATCTGGGGCTAGTAATAGCTATCGTCGCCTCGATTCGCTCGGTCGAAGTCATCCCGGAGTTCATGCTCGATGCGCCCGAGCAGATGGCCGACCTGTTAAAGCGCATGTGGCCGGTCGCCTTTGGCTACTATCCGAAGGGCGTGCACGAAGCGCTGGTCGAAACACTGCACATCGCGACCCTCGGCACCATACTCGCGGTAGCGATGGCGTTTCCCATCGGCATCATGGCGGCCCACAACATCACGCCCAGCCGCCCGCTCAATTTCATCGCGCGGTTGCTGCTGGTCTCAAGCCGCTCGGTGAATTCGCTGGTATGGGCGCTGCTGTTCGTCGCCGTGTTCGGGCCCGGCGCGCTGGCCGGCACGCTGGCGATTGCCTTTCGCTCCATCGGCTTTATCGGCAAGCTGGTCGGCGAGGCGATTGAGGAGGCGAACAAAGGCACGATAGAAGCGCTGACGGCGGTGGGCGCGCCGTGGTTTTCGGTGCTGACGAAAGGATACTGGCCGCAGAT
>Ga0207708_10001379_pt1 | contig 18258 bp, 16 predicted proteins | sample KBSK5101metaG_FD_184340 | JGI IMG/M metagenome (GOLD analysis project Ga0207708, IMG submission 184340) | Corn, switchgrass and miscanthus rhizosphere microbial communities from Kellogg Biological Station, Michigan, USA - KBS K5-10-1 metaG... | ecosystem: Host-associated > Plants > Roots >...
TCCGACAGACCGGCGGCTTCGAGAGCTTCGGCGCGGGTCGTGTACTCGCGCCCTCGGGCAATCCTTCCGGCGCGGATTTCGTAGATGGCGGCGAAGGTCATAGCGGTCTCCACACCGCTGAACTTGGCTCGCCCGCTGATTTGAACAACGGCAACAACCTGGTTCTCTCCCGCGTCGACCAGCTCGACGGGCTGGCCTGTGAAACTCATCGCAGGTGTACGCAGCGACGACTACTTCCGCGTTCTCCTCAGACATCGCCCATCCAGTATCTCGCGGCCGCCGATGAGGTCGGGACGATCGCGTGGTGCGGCGCCGAAAAGTCCGACGATCCCGACCCGCTCAGACGCTCGCCACTACCGACCCGCTCAGACGCTCGCCACTACCGACCCGCTCAGACGCTCGCCACTATCCCTGGGCACGCTGGACGTCGCGCACTGTCACACGCCCGTCCGCGCCGGTGCCCTCGATCTCCTCGATGTCAAGCCCGGCCTCCTCAGCCTCACGCATCGCTGCAGCGGTGGCGTGATGCTTGTCGGCGCGCTTCTCACGCCGTTTGTCGCCCAGCTCCGACATCTTTCGCGTTGCCGCGAGGCTGAGGTCCTTTGCCTCGTCGGTCGCTGCGCTGCCAACCTGCTTGGCGACCGCCTTCACCACTTCCTTCGCCAGCTGTGACGCGCTCACGCCCTCGAGGGCGCTTTCGGCCCCGTCGGCCGCACCGGAGTCTCCGTTCCCGCCGGAGAGGAGACCGCCGGCAACCCCTCCCACGCCCTGGCCGGCGCCGCCGACCGCCTGGCCCGCAACGTCGCCGACACCCTGACCCAGTTCGCCCACACCTTCACCCAGGCCCCCGGCCGCTTGACCGGCCGCCTGGCCGAGCTCACCCACACCTTCGCCGACGCCGCCTACCGCTTGACCGGCACCCTCCCCCACCTGACCGACCGTCTGCCCCAGGTTGCCGACAGTCTGGTCGAGGTTCCCAGCGGCCTGGCCCACGCCCTGCCCAAGTCCCTCGACCGCCTGACCGGCACCCTGGCCCACGCCTTCGACCGCTTGGCCGGCACCCTCGCCGACGCCTTCGACGGCCTGACCCGCACCCTCGCCGACACCTTGGACCGCCTGGCCCGCACCTTCACCGATCTGACCGACGGCCTCACCCGCCCCTTCGCCAACGCCTTCCACTGCCTGGCCGGCGCCCTCACCGATCTCTCCCACAGCTCCCTTCGCCCCTTCGCCGACGTGCTCGACTCCCTCGCCGCTCTCGTCGAGAGTCTCGCCGACGCCCGAACCCACATGCTCGACCGCGGCCCCGATGTTCTCGGCGAACTCAGGGTTGCGGTCGATCGCCGTCAAGACCCTGTCGACGATCGCGACGACACGGTCGAGCCGGACCTTTGCCAGAGCCTGGGCCTCGACTCCCTCGATGTTCACATCGAGCTTGCCCAGGTAGGCGTCCACGCCGACCGTGAGCATGACGAGGTCGAGGACCTTCGCCCTCAGCGCGACGTGTGCGTCCAGGTTCTCGACCGCGAGGTGAATTCGATCGACCTTGACCACTGGGACGGTGAGCAACAAGTCCGGCTCGCTCATCCCGTCGTCGGTGGAGACGTATTCGCGGTACTCCCGTTCGGCCGCAGTCATATCTCCTAGGACGTTCTGTGCGAAGCGGTATTTCTCGACCTTCTCGGATGCCGAGCGGCCGTTGCTTTTCCTGCTCGTCGCGCCGGAGGAGTTTCGCTTCCGAGTCCTGGTCGACGAGCTTCCTGAGTCGGAGCGCGAGCGCGACGATTTCCTGTTGTTCGATTTCGCTGCCATTGCCGCCTCCCTCAGCCGCCGCCCTGTTGGCCGTCACCGTTGGGCTGCTGCGGTGGTTGCTGCTGACCCTGCTGCTGCTGTTGCTGCTGACCCTGCCCGGCAAGGTTGCCCAACCCTTGCCCGGCTCCCTGGCCCGCCTGCCCAACCCCTTGGCCGATCCCCTGGCCTGCCTGGCCCAGCCCCTGCCCGACTCCCTGACCTGCCTGCGCGACCCCCTGGCCTGCGCCCTGCCCGAGTTGACCGACGCCCTGCCCCACGCCCTGACCGAGGCCACCGACACCCTGGGCGGCCCCTTGACCGACATTCTGGAGGGCCTGATTGGCGCCCTGACCGATCTGGGGTAGAGCCTGTTCTGCGCCCTCGCCCACGTCCTCTACGGCGTCGCCCGCGGAACCGAAGAGCTCCCCGCCGCCGGCCCCGACGTCTTCCACCGCTCGCGCGATCCCCGCCAGCAAAGCGGGGTTGCGGTCGAGAGTAAGCGCCACGCGGTCAAGCAGCATCTGAACGTTTTCGAGACGGGCCTTGAGCAGCGCCTGCGCCTCCACGCCCTCGATCTGCAGTTCCACCTTGCCGAGGTTCGCGGCCACGCCCACGTCCAGGTCGAGCAGCTTGCGGACCTTGGCCTGGACAGCGACCAGCGCCCGCAGATCGTCCACCTCGATCTCGAGCTTGTCGACCTTGACCACCGGGACGTCTATGAGCACGTCGGGTCCCGGCTCGATCTTCCCCGGGTCTACGAGCGCGTAGTCCTTGTACTCGTTGGTGCGGTCGTCGCTGCTCGGCTTCTTCGAGTCCTTCGACTGCTGCTTTCGCCGCTCTTCGTTCCGCTTGCGCCGCTTGACGGTGCTGTCATCGGCCATATCGGCTTAGTGCCTGCCTTCGAATCATCGCCTCTCCATCCGGCCCGAAACGCATGCCTATGTGGCCGGGATACCCTCGACTCCGGGCGCGAAACCGAGACGCAGCCTCCTGCTGGACAGCCGGGCCGCGTAGGGCCGGGGGACGTGACTAGGACTGGCAGACAGCTACGACCTTGCCGGAATGAAGCTCGGCGATGTCGTAGTTGTCGAGGTAGGCACCCCATGCCTGGATCGAGTCGACGCGGGGGAAGAGCGAGTTGATGGCGCCGTCGCGGTGGCCGACGTTCATCCCGGCGCCGCCGCCGAGGACGGCGGAGCCTGACGGGCACTCGGCATCGAATTCGCCGCCCTCCTCGTGGGTGCCGATCGCGCCGGTCTTCGTGGTGACGTATTCAGGCTTCGACTTCCCGCAGATCGCGTAGGCGGTGCCCTTCGTCTTGCCGGTGGCGCCGCTCTCGGTGTGGACCGCGAACCTGTCGTCGGGGCTCTTGTCGGAGTCCTTGCCGTCGCCGGGAAGCAGGCCGATCAGGGTGCCGGCGCGGCCACCGCCGCCGACGACGTGAGTGCCGGACGGGCAGGCGACGGTCCCGGTGCCGTCGTCGAAGCGGGGGAACCTGAAGTCCGCGCTCGGGTACCTCCAGGTCTGTTTCGAGCAGAGCGCGTCCGCCGCCGTCTCGAGGCCGCCGCGGTTGGTGACGTCGACCTTCCAGCCGTCGTCGGGCTTCGCGTCCCTGTCGCCGCCGTCGTAGGGGTAGGAGCCGGTCAGGAGGATGCCGCCGTAGCCGTTGAAGGTGCCCATCCCGCCGGAGATCACGTGCGAGCCCCCTGGACAGGGCGCCTTGATCGAACCGGGCCCGGTGAAGGTCTTGTCGATCTCGACGTGGGTGATCGCCGCACCGGCGGGCGCCGCGGCAAGGGCCAAGGCGGCGGCGATCGTTGCGCAGGCTGCTGCGCAGCTTCCCTTTCCGGAAACCCTCATCCAGCTCTCACCCTACCCCAACCGTGGCTGGCCCGGCCGCGTGCCGTGGCCGCCTCGCGGCGGCCGATAACGTGACCTCGATGTCCACCCCACGCGCGCTGGACGGTCCGATCGGACTCGTGGGCGCCGGCTACATCGGGCGGGGTGAGCGGTCCACCCCGCCGGATCCCCCTGACTATCCGCCGCCCTCGACGGTGAACGGAGCGCTCCCCGCCGATTGGTACTGGTCGGCGAGCAGATAGTGGACGACGTAGTCGCCCGGCGGCAGCGGCCAGGAGTGGCCCTGGCTGTCGGGGCCGAGCGTCGCCTCGCCGACGGTCCGCGGCGGAACCGTGCCGGCCGAGTGTCCCTCCGAGTAGTCCCAGGTGAGATAGTCGTCAACCTTCGGGTCGGACGCCGAGGCCTCATAGACGCCGAGCCAATCCCAGCGATTCGCGGGACCCTGCGTCCAGGAGACCTCGATCGGCTCGCCGCGCCCGTAGGTCCGCTTGTCGGTGGTCAGCTCGAGCGTCGCACCCGGCTCGCGCAGGTAGAAGGAGACGCGGGCAACCTCGGAGTCGTCGCCGTCGATCAGGACCGCCTCGTAAGAGCCGGGATCCCAGCCGGCGGTGTCGAGCGTCGCATCGCCTCGCTCGTCGGGCGCCTCGAGCGTCTCGAGCGCGTCGCCGGGGGCGCCGCCCTCGGGGACGATCGCGATCTCGTTCCCGCCCCGGCCGGGGTCGTTCCAGCTGACGGTGATCTCGTCGCCGACGTCGGCGAGGCGGGCGTCGACGGCGACCAGCGTCGGCATCGCCACCGGGCTGACGTCGAAGGTCGAGAGCACCGCCCGGTGATCGGAGGTCCAGGGCGATTCCTCGATGTCGACGTCCTCGCCGCCCGGCTCGCCGACGAGCTTGCTGTCGAGCGTCTTCGACGGCCCAGCTGCATAGACGTAGTCGATCCGCTCGCCGGTGCGCTCCTGGGTGATCGCCGGGACGGCAACCGGGTCGTCGTGAACCTCGCGATAGCTGTCGCGGAAGCCGTGGTCGAAGAGCGCCTCGCTGACCGGCCACGCGACCGGCTCGGTGATCTCCTTGCGGGTGCCGACGGCCTCGGCCGTGTAGTCGAGGCTGGACGGCTCGTTGAAGTCGCCGGTCAAGAACACCGGGTAGCCGTCGCCGAGCAGCTCGTCCATCGCCGCCAGCGGCCGCTCGAGCGCCGATGTCCGCACTTCGTTCTCGTTCGCGATCACCTCGTCGGCCGGGTCGCCCTTGGCGAGCTTGCGCGGGCCCCAATCGACGTAGTCGAGATGGACGTTGAAGAACGGGATCACGTATCCCGGCTCGGTCTCGATCAGCGCGTAGAGGCCGTCGCCGCCCGACGGTTCGAGGATCGGGTACTTCGAGAGCAGCTGCAGCGAGGTGTTGTAGTAGCGGTAGCCGGTGCGCCTGGCGATCTCCGGCAGCCGCTCGTAGGACTCGAGCACGCCGACGACGTCGGCGTCGAGCTTGCGGATCACCTTGTCGGTCGATGCGTCGCCCGAGTACTCGATGTTGTAAACGAGCAGGTCGAGGCGCATCGGATCGCCCTTGGCGGGAGCCGCGTCGTCGTCACCGCCGCCGAGGCAGCCGGCGAGCGAAAGGGCCCCGAGCGCCAGGGCGACGACGGCGAGCGCCGGCAGCCGTCGCGCGGCCGTCCTCCCGTTGGCCCTCTCCGAAGCCACCTGACTTTGTAGTCAATCACACGGCTGAGGCCGGTCCGATCTGCGCGGTGCAGCTCGGGCAGCGCCTGGCGGCGACCGGGATGTCGGTCGTGCACTCCGGGCACGGCCGCGTGTCCGGGCTGATCCCGCGCGCCTGCTTGTACTTCTCGTACGGCAGGACGATCAGGAAGTAGACCGCCGCGGCCACCGACACGAACGTGATCAGGGCGTTGATGAAGTCGCCATAGAGGAACTCGCTGCCGTTGATCGTGAAGCTGAGATCGCCGAAGTCCGGCTCACCCACGATCGCTCCGATGATCGGCGTGATCAGGTCCGCGATGAGCGCCTGGACCAGCGCGAACACGGCGAGCGCCATGACCAGGCCGACTGCGACCTCGATCAGGTTCCCGCGCATCACGAAGTCCTTGAATCCCTTGATCATCTCTCCCCTCCTCCGTCGAACGACGTTACGAGGGGAACCTACATCGATCTCCTCGTTTCGCCCGGCCGGGGATGGGAATTGCAACCGGTGATGGAGAGAACGGCCGGGACCACCTCCCCCGGCCCGAAAGCAGGAGAGTCATGATGAGGATCCTCGGAAGGCTTCGGCCGTCGCCGGCAATGGTCGTCGCCCTGATCGCGCTGTTCGTGGCGATGGGCGGAATCGGCTACGCAGCGGCGAAGATCGGCAGCAACGACATCAAGGTGAACGCGGTCAAGAGCCGCCACATCGCCAACGGCGCGGTCACCAAGAAGGCGATCCACAAGGGCGCCGTCGTCGGCGTCAAGATCGCCAACGGGACCGTGACGGGACGCAAGCTCGCGAACAACTCGGTCCGGGCGTCGAAGCTGGCCGGCACGGTCGACGGGCTGAACAGCGTCAACGTGCCCGCCAACGCCACGGCGAGCACGACCGTGACCTGCCCGGCCGGCGGCCAGGCGATCAGCGGCGGCTTCTCGACGCCGCAGAACGGTCAGGTGCGGGTGGTCCGGATGCGGCGCAGCGGCGACAACACGTGGTCGTTCGCGTTCCGCAACACGTCCGGGACGCAACGGGTCGTCGACGCCCGGGTGACCTGCCTGATCGGTTAGCCGTCGAAAACGCAGATCGCTGACCCCAGCGGTCAGCGATCTGCGCCTCACGGCGGCGCCGGCCCCCAGTCGGGCCGGTATTCGAAGCGCGGCGAGGTCGACACAGGTCTGCGGCCGGAGCCGTCGGCGCGGGCGGTCCAGATGTCGCCGACGCAACAGCGATGGTGAGCGCCCGGCCCCTTGAACAGCGTGTAGGCGATCCGGGCGCCGCTCGGCGACCAGGCCGGGTTGAAGCTGGAGATACGCCCGCCCCCGTGATCGGTCAGGTAATCGATCTGCTTCACACACTCGCGCAGCGGCGCGCAGGTCGATGGCACCGTGGCGATGTTCTGGCTCTTGCCCTTCGGCGGTCCCGAGCCGTAGGTCTCGAAGACGACCAGGTCCTCGGTCGGGCCGCTCGTCGCCGGTGAGAGATCGGAGAGGTCGGCGCCGAGGCTCCACGGCGTGAGCCGGTGGACGTGAGTCCCGTCGACGTCCATCCGGTAGGACGCGATTGCGAAGGGGTCGTTGCGGACCCGGGTGAAAACGACGTAGCTCCCATCCGGCGAGACGTGGGCGTGGTAGTCCTCGAACTCCCCGTCGATGCCGGACTCGGAGAGCCGCCGGGGGTCGGACCCGTCGAGGAACGACGTCTCCAGGACCGCTGACCGGGCGGAGCCGTTCGGCCCGTCGAACGGACCGACGACCGGCGTGAAGGCGAGTCGATCGGGAGCGAACCAGGTCGGTGCCGAATCGAGCACGCAGGGATCGGCGCAGCCGAGGTCGAGCAGGCGGCGGCCGCCACCGTCGGCGCCGACGAGGATCGATTGGGCACCCGAGTCGTCGATGTCGCGCTCGAGGACCACTTGGCTGCCGTCCGGCGAGATCTGGGCGTCGATGTCGTAGGCCTGCGGCCCCGGATGGGTCAGCTCGCGGAGGCCGGCGCCGTCGGGACGCGCCGAGACGATCTGCGACCGGCGGTTGCTCTTCGCGTTCCGCGTCCAGACGATCCTGCCGCCGGCGCTCGACGCCGCCGCCAGCCCCGGCGCGAGTGCCATCGCGGACAGACAGGCGGCGGCGATGAGCGCGCGGACCAGGCGAACGCGACCCCCGGCCCCGCCGTGTCGCTCACGCTGTCTCTCCATCCCAGCCCCTCAGCCGTTGGGCCGAACCTAACACCGGACGGGGGCTGGAGCAAGCAGGATTCTCAAATCACACATAGCTCGCCCGCCCTGCGAGGGGCGGCTCGGATACGGTCACGCAAGCCACCCTCCGCCCCGCCCTTGACCGCCGAGCAGATCACCGTCGCTTCCCGCTTCAACGGCCCGCTCGACAGCGGGAACGGCGGCTACTCGGCGGGTTTGATCGCCGCGCTGGCCGACGGTCCCGTGATGGTCAGCCTGCGCAGCCCGGTGCCGCTCGACCGGCCGCTCGAAGTGGTCCGCGACGGCGACGGCCCAGACGGTCCGATCAGGGCGATGGACGGCGAGACGCTGGTCATGGAGGCGAGTCAGACGGCCGAGCTCGACCTCGAGCCGCCGCGGATCGTTTCGGTCGCCGAGGCGCGCGAGGCCGCCGGCCGCTACCTCGGGCTCGAGGAGGGGCCGTTCAGCCGCTGCTTCGTCTGCGGTCGCGTCCGCGACGACTCCCTCGGCGTCTTCGCGGGCCGGGTCGACCACGGCGACATCGTCGCCTCGCCGTGGACGCCGCCGCCTTGGGCGGCCGCGCCGGACGGGTCGGTCGCGCCGGAGCTGGTGTCGGCGGTGCTCGACTGCCCCACCTACTTCGCGCTCTACGACGTCCCGGAGACGCTCAGCTTCCTCGCCGCGATGCAGGTCCGCCACGACGCGCCCGTCGATCCCGGCGTCGAGCACGTCGTCATCGCCTGGCCGATCGAGAAGGACGGGCGCAAGCATCAGGCCGGGGCCGCCGTCCTGACAGCGGATGGCCGGACTGCGGCCGTCGCTCGCGTGCTGCTGATCGCCGCCGCCGGCTGACCCGCAGCGTCGTCAGACGCTGTCGGTCAGCCCCGCGAGCTCGTCGATGCGGCGATGAACCAGCGCCGCCGCCATCGCGCCCTCCCCGACCGCTCCGGCCACCCGCTTGATCGAGCCGCTGCGAACGTCGCCGGCGGCGAACAGTCCCGGCACCGTGGTCTCGAGCGGGTAGGGGTCGCGTTCCAGCGGCCAGTCTGCGGGCCGCCGTCCGTCGACGAGGAGGTCGGGACCGGTGACGAGAAACCCGGCGTCGTTGGTCCGGATCCCGCCGCCTTCGGCCCAGCGGGTTCGCGGCACGCCGCCGATGCAGAGGAACAGGGCGGCGGCATCGCGCCGCTCGGTCCTGCCGCCGGCGTCGGTGAGCTCAACCCAGGCGAGTCGGTCGCCGGTCGCTCCGACCGCGCTCACCACGGTCTCGAGCCGGACGTCGATCAGCGGGTTGTCGTCGATCCGGCGGACGAGGTAGTCGGACATGGTCCGTCCGAGCCCGGCGCCGCGGACGGCCATCGTCACATGCGCGCCCGCGCCCGAGAGGTTCATCACGGCCTGGCCGGCCGAGTTGCCGGCGCCGACGACGATGACGTCGTCGCCCCCGCAACGGACCGCCTCGGATCGCCCGGCGCCGTAATAGACGCCGCGATTGAGCAGCTCCTCGACCCCGGCGACGTCAAGCCGCCGCCACTCCATGCCGGTGGCGACGATCGCGACGTCGGCAGTCACGGGGTGGCCGCCCTCGAGCGTCACCGCCGGCCCTCCCGAATCGAACGAGCCGTCGACGACCGGCCGCATCAGGACGAGCTCGGCGCCGAAGCCCTCCGCCTGGCGGCCGGCCAGTCGGGCCAGCTCGGCGCCGCCGATCCCGTCGACGAAGCCGAAGAAGTTCTCGATCAGGGAGGTGTGCGACGCCTGTCCGCCGGGCACGTCGTCCTCGACGATCAGGACGTCGAGCCCGTCGGAGGCCGTGTAGACGGCGGCGGCGAGGCCGGCGGGCCCGGCCCCGACGATGACGAGGTCGTAGTGCGACTTCTCCGGCGGGCCCGAGAGGTTCCAGCGGGCCGCGAGCCCGGGCACCGTCGCCCCCTCGACCACGCCGATGTCGTCGAACACGACCGGCAACGCCGGGTCGGAGAGCCCACGTTCGGCAAGGACGACCTCGGCCTCGGGAGTCCCGGCTTCGTGGAAGTCGAAGGGCTGCGCCGACCGGGTCATGAAGTCGCGGAGCCGGTGATCGTCGGGGTCGAGCGCGCGGCCGATCACGACGACGTCCTCGCGCGGCGGGCTCATCTCGGCGCCCCCTCGCCGGCGAGCTGGCCCTCGTATGGCCCGCGCCCGGTCACGCAGGCCGCCCCGCATCGGGCCGCAAGTTCGACCGCTTCTCCGATCGGCAGGCCGCGCGCCAGCCCGAAGGTCAGCCCGCCGGCGAACGAGTCGCCGGCGCCGTAGGTGTCGACGAGCGGCCCGGGCAACGGCGGCGCCGACCAGCGCGAGACGCCGCCGTCGGCTTCTTCGACGATCCCGCCCTCGGCGCCGCTCGTGAGCACGACAGCGCGGGGCGGCGGCTCGATCATGCCGCCCGAGTACCTCTCGCCGCGATCGTCGGCGCTGGCGACGAGGACGTCGAGCTCCACCCCGGACTCCGCGAGGGCTTTTCGGGCACGAATCGTGGCGACCATTTGTGTCGCTTCGCGGGCCGCAACGGCCGCACCGCGATCCCCGGCGGTGAGATAGACCGCGTCGCAGTCGGCGAGCTCCGCCCACGGGAGCGGATCGTCGATCCGCGGCACCAGCCGGTCGCCGGTGACGGTGATCGTCCGCTCGCCGCCGCGGTCGAGGTGCACGAATGCGCGGCGCTGCGTAGCGCGCCGCCAGGCCGCCTCGACCCGCAGCCCGCGGTCCTCGAGGTCGCGCTTGGCCGCCCGTCCGAAGGGATCGTCGGCGAGCGCCGTGAGCAGCAGGCACTCTCCGGCGAGGCGGGCGAGCTGGACAGCCGCGACGGCGCCGCCACCGGCTGCTTCCTCCCAGCCCTCCTCGGCCTCGACGATCTCGCCGGCGGCGGGAACGTGGTCGACCCTGGCGAACGCACACGCCTCGACGTGGCCGACCACGGCGACCTTCATCGCGGCGCCGCGGCTCCGTCCCCCGCGGCCTCGGATGCGACGGCGAGGACCAATCGGTTGCCGGACGGATCGGCGACGACCGGTCCGGCCGGCCCCTCCTCGAGGTCGTGGCCGGCGTCACGGACCCGGGCGAGCAGGCGATCGCGCTCGGCGGCATCGGGAAGCACCACCGTCGCCTGCCGGAGCGCCGCGCTGCCGTCCGGCGGCGGCGGCGCACCGCGGCTCTCCCAGACGTTCGCGCCGATGTGATGGTGGTAGCCGCCGGCGGCGAGGAAGGTCGCCTGAGCGCCGAGGCTCGCCATCAGCCCGAAGCCGAGCACGTCGCGGTAGAACGCCTCGGTCTCGTCGATCGAGGCGACCTTGAGGTGGACGTGGCCGACGATCGTCCCGGCCGGCAATCCCTCGAAGCGGTCGTTGGCGGGATCCTCGATCTCGCCGAGCAGGTCGTTGACATCGAGCGGCAGCGTCGTCATCCGCGCTTCGACCTGACCCTCCCAGTGCTCGCGGGGACGGTCCCAGTAGATCTCGATGCCGTGACCGTCGGGGTCGGTGAGGTAGATCGCCTCGCTGACGAAGTGGTCGGAGAGCCCGGTCAGGGGCACCCGGTCGCGGCCGGCGTGCGCGAGCCAACGAGCGAGATCGGCTCGCTGCGGCAGCAGCAGGGCGACGTGGTAGAGGCCGGTGTAGCCGACGGCGGGTCGAGCTCCGGGCTCCTCGACGCCGACCACCAGCTCGCGGCCGCCAGCGCCGAACGAGGCGGTCCCATCGTCGCGCCCGAGCAGCTCGAGCCCGACGGCGTCGCGATAGAAGCCGACCCAGCGGTCGAGGTCGGCGACGGTGAGGTGGACCGGCCCGAGCGTGGTCGATGCCGCGATCTCGCCGCTCGCCGGCGCCCCGGCGGCCTCGAGCTCCTCGGGGTCGTTGACCCCGGACACGTCGTGGTCGGTCATCTCGGGCTTCTCCCTCCGTCGGCTTGGTCGGGCTCGCTGCGCAACTCCTTGGCGATCGCCGCCAGCGGTCCTGCCCGGGCCCCGTCGAGCAGGTACCACGGGGTGCCGCCAACGCCGTCGCTGCGACCGAGCTCGATGTCACGCTCGATCCGCTTCGTCACCTCCGGCCGCTCGACGTCGGCCCAGAGTCGATCGAGCGACAGGCCGGCGGCCTCCGCGCACGCGGCCAGAGCGTCGTCCTCCAATGGCCTGGCCCAGCGCATGAGCTGCTCGTGCATCGGCCAGAACCTCCCCTGGAGGTCAGCGGCCTCAGCGGTCCGCGCCGCCCGCTCGGCGTTCGGATGCTCAGCGACGATCGGGAAGTGCCGGAAGGCGAAGCGGACCTGATCGCCCTCCTGACCGAGCAGTCGCTCGAGCCCCGGCTGATCGCGACGGCAGAACGGGCACTCGTAGTCGCCGTATTCGACCAGCACCGCCGCGGCCGTTTCCGGGCCGATCGTGTGGTCCTCATCGCGGAGCAACGAGCGCGGCGCGTCCATCGTCGCCCCAAGCCTATGCGATGCCCGGCGCCGGCCAACCGGGGGAGCCGGCCGGGCTCAGCGTCGCGCCCGCGGACCGCCCGGCGGCATCAGCAGGAGCAGTCGCAGCCGATCCCTTAGCCCGCGGCCGGAGAGCTCCCGCCGCGCCGCCCGGCGCTCGCCCGGGCCGGGGCGCTCGCCCGGCTCCGCCGCGTAGAGCCGGCGGCGATACCCGCGCACGTACTTCGCCGCCCGGCCGCGCCGGGCGCTGCGGAGCCGGCCCTCGACGATCAGGAGCGTCGTCGGCCCGCCCCAGGACCAGCCGGTCGCGCCGAGGACGTCACGAAGCTCGGCGACCTCGCGGCGCTCGGCCTCGGCGAGCGGAAGCCGCCGGTGGCGCAGCGAGCGGACCGGTCCGACGAGCGCCATCGCCGTCGCCAGCCCGAGCAGGCCGAGAGGCGGGACCGGGGAGCCGCCGTCGCCGCCGATCGCGCCGGTCGCGGGGATCGCCACGGTCCGTCCCTTGGAGTCGTGGGCCGATCTGAACCCGGCGGCGCCGCCGAACGCGCTCAACCCGATCCCGAACGAGGCGCCGCCGCGGACGTCGGCAGTCGCCGGTGCGGTCGGCGGGGTCGGGTCGAACGGGACCCAGCCGATCCCGTTGAAGTACACCTCGACCCAGGAGTGAGCATCGAGGTCGGTGACCTCGTAGCCGTGCCCGTCGGCCGCCGGGGCTCCCGGCGCGAACCCCGCCGCGACCCGTGCGGGGATGCCGACCATCCTCAGCATCAGCGCCATCGCGCCGGAGAACTGCTGGCAGTAGCCGACCTTGTCGCGGAACAGGAAGGCGCGCAGCGGCAGCCGGCGGTTCGGCGGGCGCTCGTCGTAGGAGTAGGTCGTGCGTAGGTGGTTGCTGATCGCGATCGCAGCGTCGTAGGCATTGCGATCACGGGCCGTGAGGCGCTCGGCGAGCCGGGCGACCTGCGAGTAGGCAGACTCGTCGAGGCGGCGGCGGGCGAGATCGACGCCGCGTTCGTGTCCCCAGAGCGGGACCGTGAAGTGGAGCGGCGCGACGATCGACTCGAGGCTGGCCCCGTCGGGCAGCGCCAGCGAGGTGTAGGCGTCGAGGGGCGGCTCGTAGTGGCGTGAGGCGGCCCGGAGCTGAGCGGGGCGCGGGTTCGGCAGGTAGGAGGTCAGCGAGTAGGTCGACCCCGCCGAGAGCGGCTCACCGACGACGCGGGTGGTCCCGTCGGGAGCGCGGTCGATCTCGTCGATCCCGTCGATCCGGAGCGGGTACCCCGGGGTGATCACGAGCGGGCTGTCGAGCGAGACGATCTCGAAGCGGGCATGCACCAGCGAGCCCTGGTCGATCGGCAGCCCGGGAAGGGTGTTGGTCGGCTCGCCCGGCACCACCACGCCGCCGCCGCCCGAGCGTCGCCAGACGTCGCCGTAGAACTCGTCGAGCGTCTCCGCCCGCCAGTAGGCGGGGCGATCGGAATGGACCCGGAAGAGGAGCTTGCCGTCACGCGGCCAGTCGATCGGGCCGTAGGTGTGGCGCCAGTCGAACGCGACGCCCTTCTCGGCACCCGGCAGCGTCCAGTTGCGGTAGTCGATCGGCGGGTCGGCGGCGGCGAGGCTCGACGCGAGTGGAATCGCGACCGCCCCGGTCGCGGCGACGAGGGCGACCGCCGGGAGCGTCCGCGCGCGATCGCCCCAGAGCCAGGCGGCGACGAAGAGGAGCAGGACCGTTCCCCAGAGAAGGGGTGCACCGGTGGGCCGGGCGGCGGCGGGGATCGCGAAGGCGGCGACGAGCAGCAGCAGCGGGGCGGTCGGGACCCGATCGCGGTCCCGGCCGGGGCGGAAGGCGAGCGCCGCGGCGCCGATCATGAGCGGCACGAACGCCGCGACGAGGAGCAGCCGCGACCAGGCGCCGGCATCGGCGAGCGGATAGTCGAACTGCCCCCCAAGACCGCCGAGGCCCCCGTCGATCCCGTTCGCCAGCTGATCCCATCCCCAGGGCGGGAGAGAACGGAGCGGCAGGCCGAGGACGACGAGCGCCGCGACGGCGGCGAGCAGGGCTGCCGCCCAGGTAGCGAGCCGCCGCCCGCCGCCCTCGGGCGCCATCCGGCTCAAGAGCCAGCCGCAGGCGACGGCCACGGCGACGACGCCGAGCAGCCGCGCGGTCGGGGGATCGGCCAGCAGCGATCCCCACTGGAAGGACGCGAGCGCGCCGATCGCGGCGAGGACGACGAGCCGGACGCGGACCGGGTCGGGCGCCGCCCTCACGCCGCGACTCCGACGGCGCGGGCGCGCAGCGACGCGCCGATCTCGTGGCCCGTGCAACCGGAGACCGTGAAAGCCGCCGGGGCCCCGGCCGGCGGGCGCGGGGAGACGACGAAGCCGCGCACGACTCCGCGGGGAAGCCGCGGCGCCTCGGCCGCGACCCAGATCAGCGCCGCGCGGAGGTCCCCCGCCGCGATCCGCGGGACCCCGTCGCCGGATTCGACGACCGCGAGCGCGGCGAGTGCGGCCGTCCACTCACGCGGATCGCGGCCGACGCGGAGGCGCTGGCGCGCGCCGCCGATCAGGAGCTCGCAGCCGCCGAGCCGGGCGAGATGGGCCATCAGCGAGGCAGCAGCACGAACGGCCCGATCGAGATCGTCGGCATCGCCCCCCGAGGGGTCGAGCGCGATCAGGGGCGCCGCATCCCCGGCGGCGACGAGATGACGTTCGGCGAGCTCGGCGCCGCGGGCGACCGACGGCCAGTAGATCCTGGTCGCCTTCGTGCCCGGCCGGTACGGACGGACGCCGTCGAGCTCGGGGTCGGCTGCGGACTCCCGGGCGCCGCCGCCGGCGAGCTCGCCGGCGCCGAGCACCCGGCGCCCGACCGCGGGACCGTCGGCGCCGTCGGGGCCGCGGAGCGGCTCGATCCGCGGCAGGACGAGGAGCGATGCCGGCTCGCCGAGCGTGACGCGTGCGGTGGCGATCCCGAGGGGGTCGCCGATCACGATCGCCGGCGCCGGCAGGAGGCGACGGCCGCGTCGCTCGACGGTGCCGACGAGGCGCAGCGAGAAACGGCTGCGGCCGCGCACGATCGAGACAGGCAGCCGCTCCGCCGTGACCGGGTCCTCGATCCGGCCGATCAGCGGCAGCGGCCCGCTCACCCCGCTGACGACGACGTCGAAGCGCTCGCCCTCGGTGGCCTGGGCCGGGACCCCGACCCGTCCGGCGCGGACGCCGGCGGCGCTCAGCCGCACCCACGACCAGCAGGCCGCGACGAGGAGGATCAGCGCCAGGCCCGGGAGCAGCACGACGGGCGCCGCGAAGATCAGGCCGGCGAGCGCGAGGCCGAGTCCGAGACGCAGCGCTGTCGCCGCGTCCGCCATCTCAGATGGTCGTTTCCGAATCCGCGCGTGCCCGGGGATTCGCGCGGCCAAGCAGATCGAGGACGCAGGAGGCGATGCGGCCTGGAAGGCCGTGAGCCGACGAGGACGAAGAGCCGCGCAGCGCCGAGCGGATCATCCGGGTGCGTGGGGGTTCGGGATCGATCATCTAGAGCGCCGGGACGGTCTCGACCGCGTCGGCGACGATCGCCTCGCGCTCCGACTCGGGGACGCCGGGAGCGAGCAGGAGCCGGTGCGAGAGGACCGAGCCGGCAAGGGCTTGAACGTCGTCGGGCAGCACGTGGTCGCGGCCCTCGAGCGCCGCGAGCGCCTTCGCGGCCCGGAACAGCATCAGCGCCGCCCGCGGGCTCGCGCCGAGCTCGAGGCGCGGGTCCCGCCGCGTCGCCTCGGCGAGCGCGACGACGTAGCGGCGCAGCTCGGTGCTGCCGTGAACGGCGGCGACGGCCGCCTGGGCACCGCGGACGTCGTCGAGGTCGGCGACCGGCTCGAGCTCGGAGACGAGATCGCCGTCCGCATGGCCCTCGAGCATGTCGGCCTCCTCCCACGGCTCCGGGTAGCCGAGCTCGATCCGGACCATGAACCGGTCGAGCTGCGCCTCCGGCAGCGGGTAGGTGCCGGCGTACTCGGCCGGGTTCTGGGTCGCGATGATCAGGAACGGGCGGGCGAGCTCGTGGGTCTGCTGATCGACGGTGACGCGTCGCTCCTGCATCGACTCCAGCAGCCCCGACTGCGTCTTCGGCGACGCCCGGTTGATCTCGTCGACGAGCACGACGTTCGCGAAGATCGGTCCGGGGTGGAACTCGAAACCGGCCTCGCGCTGGTTGAAGATCATCGTCCCGGTGACGTCGGCGGGCAGCATGTCGGCGGTGCACTGGATTCGCGAGAACTCGGCCTGGACCGATCGCGCGAGCGATCGCGCCAGCGCCGTCTTGCCGACGCCGGGGTGGTCCTCGATGAGGACGTGGCCGTCGGCGAGCAGCGCAACGAGCAACACCCGGACCGCCTCGTCGCGGACCTTCAGCGCCCGCTGCACGTTCGACCGCAGCGCCTCCCCGACCGCGCGTGCGGGACCAAAGCCCGATTCCGCCTCAGCCTCCACCGGATGAATCGTACGCCGCGGTCAAGGCCGGTACGCCGTTGGCGGCGATCGGTTCGGTCGGCTCAGTCGCGGACCATCCGCGTCACGGCGCTGAACGGCGCCGTGCCGGCGGGGTCGTGGCCCGATTGCAGCGGGACCGCGGCGACGAGTGGCTCGAGTGCGCCGAGGCTCGCGAGCCGTCGCTCCGCGGCCGCCCGCGGCTCGCCGTCGAGGCCGTCGTAGGCATCGCGGAGACGGGCCAGGGCCCAGACCCGGTAGGCGCTCGTCGGAACTCCCCGGTAGCTGACCCCCTGGACCTCGAAGTCGTGCTCGCGGCGTCCGGCGGCATGGGCGGCCGCGTTGGCAACGAGCATCGGCAGATGGGTCTCCCCCGCCTCGTGGATCAGCGGGTCGAGATCGGCAGGGACCCCGTCGAGCAGCGGCTCGGTGCCGATCCGGTCGGCGCGCGCGGCCCAGACCCGCGCGACCCACTCGTAGACGGACGGGGCCCGCGTCCGCATGATCCGCCCCGGGGTCGGATCGAGCCCGAAGTGACGGAACATCGAGCCGAACAGGCCGATGTCGGCGACGGTCGGGCGGCCGCCGAGCAGGAACGGGCGCTCGGCGACGATCGGCTCGAGGATGTCGAGCACGCGCGCGTAGCTCGCCTCGACGTGCGGGCGGGTTCGCTCGTCGACGCCGTCGCCGGCGACGAAGAGCCGGGCCTGGCGGCGCGCGAACCAGCGGCGGCGAAGGGCGAGCGGGACCGGCAGGCGGATCAGCTCGCTCGCGAGCTGCCGTGCGCGCAGGTCGCGATCGGCCGCATGGCTCCAGCGGTAGTGCATGGCCGGGCGCCACAGCCACTCGTCGCCGAAGTCCTCGATCAACAGCGCGAAGAAGCGCTGCAGAGGATCGGCCGGGATCACCGCGGGCTCGGGATGGCGCTCTTCGAGCCAGGCGATCATCGGCGTCGTGTCGGTCATCCAGCGCCCGTCGTCGAGCGCGACCGTCGGCAGCTGGGCGCCGCCGAGCAGGCGCGGCAGCTTCCACGAGTACATCCAGACGCCGAGCGGCCGGCGGACGTAGGAGATCCCCTTGAAGCGGAGGTACGCCTCGAGCTTGCCGGTGAAGTACGAGTACTCGGAGCCGTAGACGATCACGGCCCGAGCCTATTCGCCGTCGCCGCGTTGTCAGACCGAGAGCCCGCGGCTACCCTCGATCGGTGGCGGCAAGGCCCGAGACTCATTACGCGCAGAGTCAGGACATCGGGATCGCCTATCAGGTGGTCGGCTCCGGGGAGACGGACCTCGTGCTCGCCTTCCCCTTCATGTCCCACCTCGACCTGTTCTGGGAGATCCCGCCGATCGCCCACTTCATCCGCAGGCTCGGCTCGTTCGCCCGGGTGATCATGTTCGACCGCCGTGGCGTCGGGCTGTCCGATCACGTCGAGGGAGCGCCGAACCTGGAGGAGCGCATGGACGACGTCCGCGCCGTCATGGATGCCGCCGGCTCGGAGTCGGCGACGCTGCTCGGGATGTCCGAGGGCTCGACGGTCAGCATGCTGTTCGCAGCGACCTATCCGGAGCGCACGGCGGCGCTGCTGCTCTGGGGCGCGGTGGCGAGGTCGACCGCCGCGCCCGACTACCCGTGGGCTGCGCCACGGGAAGCGATCGAGGAGGCCAGCGAAGAGCTGATCGCGCCCCTCTGGGGGCAGGGCGCCACCGTCGACATCTTCTCGCCGAGCGTCGCCGACGATCCGCGCTCCCGCGAGTTCCAGGCCCGCATCGAGCG
>Ga0207708_10001383_pt1 | contig 18228 bp, 12 predicted proteins | sample KBSK5101metaG_FD_184340 | JGI IMG/M metagenome (GOLD analysis project Ga0207708, IMG submission 184340) | Corn, switchgrass and miscanthus rhizosphere microbial communities from Kellogg Biological Station, Michigan, USA - KBS K5-10-1 metaG... | ecosystem: Host-associated > Plants > Roots >...
CCCACACACATCGAGGGTCACGGGGAGGCCCTCACGTACGAGCCGCGCCACCGCGCGCACCGCGGTCTGCGGCCCCTTGCCCTCCCACAGCGCCCCCGCGAAGAGGAGCCTCAGCGGCTGTCCGGCCGGCCGCGGGCTCCGCGCTACGGCGGCGAACTGCGCGGTGGGGACGCCGAGGCGGATGACTTCGATCTCGTCGGGGCTCAGGCCCGCGCGGACGTAGATCCCCTTCATGAAATCGCTGATGGCCACCACCCGCGGTGGCCAGGCCAGGCGGCGAAGCACGGGCTGGATGGTGTGGCGGGCCAGGCGGACGGCGAGGCGCTTCCAGGGAACGACCGGCCTGAGCAGCGGCTCGAGGTCGTAGAGCCCGAAGTAGAGCCACTTGTCGCAGACGTGCACGACCACGGGAAGACCGCTGCGGCGCGCCGCCACCAGCGGAGCGAGCGAGGCCATGTAGAGGTTCCAGACGATCACGAGGTCGGGCCGCTTCTCGCCCAGCCAACGACGCGTCGTGCGATAGCTGGCGGGGCTGAAGAAGTGCAGGCGGACCGCCTCCCCGACCGTGGGCACGCGCCCGCCGAGGAAAGTCTCCTCCTTGCGGTCGAGATCGACCTCCAGCGCGCCCTCGAGGTCCGGGTGGGCCGGCAGGTTGCGCCCGCGGCCGCAGAGCACGGACACGCGATGGCCGCGCTCCCTCAGGAGGCGGACCACCTCCTCGCACAACATCTCGTTCCCGCCCACCACATATGGCGGGTACAGGTTCGTGATGAAGGCCAGATGCATGGCGCGCGCGGTCAAGAGGAGACCGCGCTCGTCTGTTTCGGCCGGCGCTCCAATGGGCCGATTCTAGCCGAGCGGGAACCGCGCATCGCCGGGCGCCGGAAGCGCGGTAGCCTAGGCCCGCGTGAAGCCACTCCTCTCTCCGTCGGCACGATCCGGCGGCCTGGCCGCGGCCGCCCTGCTGCTGGCGATCGCGCTCCCGTTCGTGTCCAGCGCGTACAAGATCGACGATCCGCTCTACCTGGAGGCGGCGCGGCGCACGCTCGCCCATCCGCTCGATCCCTTGGGAGGTCCGAGCTTCTGGCACGAGCGACCGGCCACCCTCTTCTTCGACCTCTACAACCCGCCGCTCATCGCCTATCTGCTCGCCGCGCCGGTGGCGCTGGACGGCGGTCGCGAAGTCACCGTACACGTGGTGATGCTCGGCCTCGCGGCCCTGGCCCTCCTGGCTTGCGCGGCGGCCGGGGAGACGTGGGGGGTTCCTCCCCGCTACACGATGTTGATCGCCACCAGCCCCGCGCTCGCCGCGTGCGCGGTGAGCGCGATGACGGACGTCGCGTTCCTGCTCTTCTGCGTGCTGGCCTGGGGCGTCGCCCGGCGCGAGGGTGCCGCCGTGGCCGGCCTGTCCGCCGGCTTGTCGGCCCTCACGAAATACGCGGGTCTCCTGAACCTGCCCCTGATGCTTCTGGCCTCACCGCGCCTGCGCCGCGGCCTCGCCGCCGCCGCGCTCGGGGCGGCCGTGTTCGGTGCCTATTGCGCCTGGAACGTCGCGGTGGACGGCGCTCTCCACGTCCGCGCCGCCGGTCGTTTCCAGGAGATGAGCTTCTCGCGCCAGTCCACGTTCGCCGCGTCGTTCGTAGCGAGCCTGGGCCTCGTCGGGCTGCCGGCGGCGCTCGGCCTCCTGCGCTGGTCGCGCTCGACCGTGGCCGCGGCGGGCGCGGCCGCGATCGTGGGCCTGGCGTTCATGCAGGGCCGTCCCGGATCGACGGCGATTGCCCTCGTGGCTTTCGGCTCCGGTGGCGCGCTCCTGGGTGCGGCCGCGCGTGCCACGGCCCGCACGTCGGATGCGTTCCTGCGGACGGCGTTCTGGGTGTTCGCGGTGCACGCCTGCGTCTTCGTGTACTTCGGCACGGCGCGCTACCTCCTGCCGGCCCTTCCCCCGCTGGTGTGGCTGCTCGCAAGCGGCGGCGCACTCGTGGAGAATCCGTCGCGGCGGCGGTTTGCCGGCTCGGTCGCCTTCTCCACGATCCTCGCTTTCGCGGTATTGCGGGCGGACGCGGGATTCGCGGACGCGTGGCGCGAGGCGGCCCGCCAACTGCCGGCGGCGGCGCGTGGTTTCCAGACCGGGCGTTGGGGATTCTCCTGGTATGCGCGCGAGCGCGGCTACGAGCCGCTTCCACCTCGCGAGCGTTTGCGGGAAGGGGACATGATCGCCGAGCCGGCCGGCATCCACTCGATCGCTGCCGCTCCCGCGCTGGCGGCCCTGCTCGTACGGCGGTCCGCAATCCGCGTGACGTCCCCGCGCCTCCGGGTGCTCGACGGCGTCGCGGGTGCCGGCCTCTACAGCAGCGCCTGGGGCGTCCTGCCCCTGGGCTGGCGGAGCAGCGCCTCGGAAGAGGTCACCCTGTTCACGCCCGACCCGGCCATTCTGGCCGCGCTCGCGCGCCCGGTCACGGTGCCCGTCTCCCTGGACATGGGCTCGGAAGAGGCCACTCACGTCGAGCTCGACGGCTGGTCCGCGCCCGAAGCCTTCACCGATTCCGACCGCACGCGGCGCACGTTCGTGTGGGCCGTGGGTCCGGAGTCGGCGTTGCGAGTGCCCCTTTCCGCCGGCGTGAGCCGGATGACCTTGCGCGTCTCGCCGGCACCGGCCGCCACGGGACCTTTGCGGATCGAGGTCGGCGACGAGGCGCGGGGACAGATCGAAGTCGCGGCCGGTTGGCGATCCTACGAGGTGCCGATCGTGGGTCGCGTGCGGGGAGGAGTCACCGACGTCCGGCTCGTCCCCTGCGGCCACGAGTCACCCGGGCCGCTCGCCTCGGAGCAGCGGGAGCTCTCGCTCGCCGTGGATTTCCTCGTCTTCGGGGAAGGGGACGGCGCTCGCAACCGCGGCATCTGGCCCATCCGCGATGGCGCGGGCCGGCCTCGCCTCTTCGTGTCGGAGGGCTCGTCTCCATAGACACACGAGGGGCCCATTGTGGCCGAACGCACGCCGCCGTCCGCCCCGCTTGAACGGGCGCCACGATAGAACGACGATTGTCACCATGACGACCCCGCCGCGCCGCGTGGTGCTGGCCCGTCCGGCGTGGGCCGATCTGGCGTCGTCGAAGGAGAACACCTACAACCGCACCTGGCCGCCGTTGTCGTCCCTGTACATCGCGAGCGCTCTGCGCGACCGCGGCGTCGAGACGAGGGTGCTCGACCTCCAGGCCACCCGGCTCGATCCACACCAGGCCGTCGCCGGCATCGGCCCGGCGGACCTCGTCTTCCTTTCCACGGCGGACGTCGATCGCTGGCAGTGCCCGAACGTCGAGATGGAGCCGATCGACACGCTCGGCGCCGCCCTGCGTGCCACGGGGGCGACCGTCTTCCTGACCGGCACCCACGGCGCCGTTGCGCCGGAGATGATGCTCCGCCGCACCGGCGCCCGAGGGGTGATCAAGGGCGAGCCGGAGGAAGTGGCGGTGGCCCTGGCCACGGGATCTTCGGCGGAGTCCCTGCCCGGGTGCGTGCTGCGCGAGGGCGAGACGTTCCACGACACGGGACCCGCGGTTTCCGTGGACCTGACGCGGCTGCCGCGTCCGGACTACTCGCTCGTCGACCTCGATCGCTACCGTTACGAGCTCCTGGGCGACCGCTTCGCCCTCTTCGAAGGCTCGCGCGGTTGTCCGTTTCCCTGCACGTTCTGCTCGCGCCTGCTTCAGGGGCGTCCGATGCGGCGCAAGCAACCCGATCAGCTCATCGGCGAGGTCGAGCAGGCCGTCCGCCGGGACGGGGTTCGGAGCGCGTATTTCATCGACCTCGAGTTCCACCTCGGGGGGGCCACGAACCTCGCGCTCTGCGATCATCTGGCGCGCGAGCGGCTTCCCCTGAAATGGTGCTGCCAGCTCCGCGCGCGCGAGGCCAAAGACGACCTGCTCGCGGCCATGGCCGCCGGGGGCTGCCGGCTCGTGCATTGCGGGATCGAATCGGGCTCGCCCGAGCGCTTGAAGGTCCTCGACAAGGTCGGCTCCGTCGAGGACATGGCCGCGGGTGTCCGCCGGATCCTGTCCCACGGGATGGAAGTGCTGTGCTTCTTCATCCTGGGGTTCCCGGGCGAGACGGAGCGCGAGATCGAGGAGACGGTACGCGTCGCCCTCGACCTCAACCCGAGCTACGCGTCTTTCCACGTCTTCACGCCCTATCCGGGGACCGAATACGCGGTGACCCCGGGCGACGGCCCGCTCTTCGTGCCGGCCACCCATCCGGACGCCCTCGCCTTCGAAGGGCTGGACCGGCTGCGCAAGCGCGCCTACCTGCGCTTCTACCTGCGGCCCCGTTACGTGCTCTCGCGGCTGCGCCGCCGCGAATACAGGTCGCTCCTGCGCCAGGCCCGGATCTTCGCGAGCCAGGTGAGCGCCTAGGACGTGGCGCTCCGGCTGGAGTGCTTCATCCCCGTGTACAACGAGGCGCTCGAGGTGGAGGCGAGCGTCCTGCGCGTGCTCGCCTTCTGCCGCGAGCAGGTCCCGGGACCCTGGCGCGTGACCGTCTTGAGCAACGGCTCGACGGACGACACCGCTTCCATCGCGGAACGACTGGCGCGCACCCATTCGGAGGTGGGAGCGATTCACATGCCGGAGAAGGGACGTGGGCGCGCGCTGCGGCGTGCGTTCCTCGCCTCCGAGGCGACGTGGATCGGCTACATGGACGTCGACCTCTCCACGCATCTGAAGGCGCTGCCCGAAGCGCTGCGGCGGCTGGAGTCGGGAGCGGACGTCGTGATCGGATCGCGGCTTCTCCCCGGCTCCCATACCCGCCGCCGACTCCGCCGCGAGGTGCTCTCGCGCGGATACAACACGCTCGTGCGGGCCCTCTTCGGCTCGACCGTCCAGGATCATCAGTGCGGGTTCAAGTTCCTCGACCGGGCGCGGGCCCGCGATGTCGTGGCCGCCACCGAGGACACGCAATGGTTCTTCGACACGGAGCTGCTGATCCTGGCCGAGCGTGCGGGTCTGCGCATCGACGAGATCCCCGTGGACTGGATCGAGGACCTGGGATCGACCGTGCGCATCGTACGGACGGTCGCGGACGACCTGCGGGGCATGCGGCGGCTCCGCGGGCGCGTCGGCGCGCGGCGCCGGTCCGCGTGAAGAGCGGCCGGTGACGGCCTCGCGGGCCGGAATCTCGTTCCGCCCGCGTACGGCCTGGGCGGCGGCCTGGATGCTCTGGCTCACGACGGCCCTCCTCGTTCCCGTTCCGCCCTGGAAGGCCGCCGCCCTCCTCGCACGCGAGGAGGCGGAGGCCAGGCGCCTGGCCATGGATCCCCGGCTCGTCCCCTTCTGGTCCATCGATCTCGGGGGCACGGTCCAACAACAGGCCCTCGGTCCGGGATGGGGGCCCGTGCAGGGGGATGCGGGGCGCCGGTATCGTCGGACGCTCCTGTCGTCGGTGGAGCTGCGGTTCAGCTCACCGTCCTGGCCCGCCGCGCTTCTCACCGTGATCGGCGCTCCGCTCGACGGCCAAACGCCGCGCGTCTCCGTGATCCTCGACGGCCAGCCACGCGGCGCCTTCGACATGGCGGGCGCAGACTTCGTGACCTCCCTGCCCATCGGGCCCCTCGATGCCGGACGACATCACCTCACCTTCGAAGTCACTCCCCTCGGGACGCCGTTCACGGGCGTGGCGGTGGGAACGGGCCCCCTGTCGCCGCCCGCGCGGAACTCCGGCTTCGTCCAGTGGCTACCGGTCGGAATGGACGAAAGGCCGGCTTTCTTTCCTTCGGCCTCTTCACCGGCGCCTCCGGCGGGTAGCGAGGTGGTCACACGCGGGGGACTACGCGGCTGGTACGGGTTCGGCATCGGCCCGCGCGTGGGGCCGGCCTCGACGTTCCTGGAAGCCGCCCACGGGCTCGCGGGCGCGGCCCTCATCGCGATCCTCACGGGCCTGGGTTATGCCGCGCTCCTGGCGACATCGTGGACCGTGCGCCTCGCCGTCGCTCCCCTCTTGTCGTTCGCCAGCCTGGTCTTCGTCCTGGTCACCCTGCGTGTCGTCGGCGTCGATCCGGCCCCTGGCCCCGTCGCGCTCGGGCTCGTCCTGGTGGGGGGACTGCCTTTCTTGCGCGCACGTGAGGAGCCCGCGCTCGTGGCCTGGCACGCGCTGGCGCCGGCAGTGCTCGCTCTCGTCGCGCTCACGATCTTCGCGACCCGCGTCGTTCCACCACTCGACGACCAGGACCTCGAAGTGCAGGCGACCGCCCACGCCCTGGCCCACCACGGTGCGCCGCGGACCGTGACGGACCGCGGGACGTACGACTTCTTCGCCCACCCCCCGCTGCTCCACGTGTGGGTCGCAGGCAGCTTCGCTCTCTCCGGCCGCCTCGATCGTGTCGGCGATGCCGACCGGCTCGGCCAGGAGGCCGCGTCACGCGGACCCTTCGCCGAGCCGCGCGCGGACGAGTATCCGCCGCCGTACTACGATCTCTGGCAGCGGCTGCTCGAGCGGTTCTTCACGGAGCCGGAGCTCTGGACCACGCGGCGGGTGAACGTCGTCCTCGCCGCCGTCGCCGTAGGCTGGCTGGCCGCGCTGGCCGCCGCCCTCGCCGTCTCTGCCGTAGCCGGAGCCGCGGTGGCGCTGGTGCTGGCCACCTTCCCCGAGTTCCTCGTACGCGGCGCCTACGGCGGCTACTTCGCCGTGGCCACGCTGGCGGCGGTAGCGCTCGTGGCCACGTTGGACCGGGCGCGCCCCGGCTGGGCGGCGGCGGCCGCGGCCGCCTTCGCTTCCCTGTCCGAGCAGAAGGGGTTGCTCCTTCCCGCGGCCTGGCTCGTCGCCGCGCCGGTCGGCGCCGGCTTCGGGCGATTCGTGCCGGGCCTCGGCGCCGCCGCCGGCCTCGTTGCCTTCGCGACCTGGGGCCTCGCCATCGACGCGCCGGCCTTCGTGTACGACTTCGTGAAGGTGCACGTGGTGCGCCGCCTGGCCCTGGGGGACGTCCGCTTCGCGCACGACGCGCGGATCTGGTATCCCTCCATCACGGAGCTCTGGGCCGAGTTCGCGGCCCGCTACGGCCTGGTCTTCACGCTCTCCGCCGCCGCCGCGAGCTCGTGGGCGCTGCGCTCGGCCGCGCCGCGCGCGCGCGTCTGCGGCGCCGCCGTGCTGCTGGGGGCCATCGTCTTCTCGCTCACCGACTGGCGGCAGACCAAACACCTGTCGCTGCTGGCCGCCCCCGCCCTGCTCGCCCTGGCCGCGGCCTTCCCGCGGACACGGCGGGCCCGGCTCGTCTACCTCGTCTTGATCGCGGTGATGATCGCCTCCAATGTCGCGACGGCCTGGCCCCTGCTGCGCGACTTCTCGTCGCTCGCGCCGAGCACGATCTGGTGACGGAAACGCCCGGCGCCGGCGACCGTCGAGTGCGGGTCGTGGCCGTGGCACTCGCCATCAACGCATTGCTCAACCTCGGCCTGGCCTACGGGCTCTCCCCGCCCTGGAACGAGACCGTGTTCACCCACGAGGCCGCCTTCGCCCGCGGCCAGATGCGGCGCGACTCGTGGGATCCGATGGAGGCGGCCCTGCGTCATCTCCGCTCGGGGGATGGCCGCCCGGTCTACGATGCGGTCCTCTTCGATCAACGCATCAAGTTCCAATATCCCCCGACGTCGCTCCTGGCGTTGGAAGCGCTGCACCGCGCGGGCGAAGAGTCCGTGGCCGCGCGGCTGAACATCCTGACGTGGCTCGCGGTGGTGATCACGGCCATCGCGACCGGCGCTCTCCTCCGAGCCGGTACGAGGGGAGGGCGAGGAGCCGCGCTCTTCCTCCTGGGAGCGGCGGGCACGCTCACCTTCTATCCAGTGATGAGAGCCTATTGGCTCGGGCAGATCCAGGCCTGGATTACCGCCCTCCTGGCCCTCCTCCTCCTCGCCTGGGTCCATGGCCGGCGGGCCACCGCGGGGGTGCTGCTCGGTCTCGCCTGCGTGCTCAAGCCGCACTTCGCGATCGTCGGAGTCTGGGCGCTGCTCCGGCGCGAGCGGCGCTTCACGGCCGCCGCCGCCCTCACGGCGGCGGTCGTCTTCGCCTTCTCGCTCCAGCGCTACGGGTGGGCCAACCACCTGAACTACCTGAAGGCGATCGCGTTCATCGGGCGTCACGGCGAGGCCTTCTATCCCAACCAGAGCATGAACGGCCTCCTGCACCGGCTTCTCTTCAACGGCAGCAACCTGCAGTTCGAGGGCGACCGTTTCGCGCCGTTCGCGCCCGTGGTGTTCGCGGGCACCGTGGTCAGCTCTCTGCTGATCGTGGCCCTGGCCCTGTTCGGGCGAGTGGCGCCGGCCGCCCGCGGCGGGCCGCTCGATCTGTGCGCCGCGTTGCTGGCGGCGGTGATGGCGTCGCCGGTCGCGTGGGAGCACCACTACGCGGTACTCGCCCCGATCGACGCCTTGCTGGTGGCGTCCCTGCTGCGGGTGGGCGAGCGCCGTTGGATCGTGCTGCTCGCCATCAGCTACGTGGCCAGCGCGAACTTCTACGCCATCGCGCAGCGGTTCGCCCCCACGGCCTGGAACCCCCTCCAGTCGTACCTGTACTTCGGGGCCTGGATCGCCTTCGGCCTCCTGTTGGCCGCGCGCGCCCGCGGTCAGGGAGCGGTGGGCGGAGGCGGAACGAGCCGATAGAGAGACCAGCGCGGGGTGATCTCGACGCGCTTCTGCGTGGCCTCGAGCCACGGCCGCGTCCGGGGGTTCTTGTCGAGGGAGCCCGGGAAGAACGTGCCCAGGTATCGAGCGCCGCGCTGGCGCAGCCTGTCGATCAGCTCGGGCGAGACCTGACTATCGCTCAGGCTCCAGCCCTTTCTGCGGCTGAGGTAGAAGTCTCGAGGGTTGTACAAGAGGTATTCGCCTGGAGCCAACCGGTGCTGATACCACTCGCCGCGCCGCGGGTCGTCGCCGCTCTGGACGAAGACCATGAGAGCGTCCGGCTCGGTGAGCTCGGCTACCCGCTGTCCGAAAGCCATCGCCCTGTCGTCCCAGGTTTCGATCTGGAAGAAGTCATGCAGGCGCCAGCCGCTGCAGATCACCGTGCCCAGACAGAGCGCGGCCACCGCGACTCGCGAAAGCAGTCCTCGCTCGAGCAGGAGAACCGCTCCATGGGCCATCCAGATGGAGGCCGCGAAGACGATCGGGAGCTGGTAGTAGTCGTGGTCGTAGTGGGCCTCGTTCATCAGGACCATCGAGACGGCCAGACCGGCCGCCCACCAGTGCAGCACCCGGTTCCCGTCGCGCGGCTTGGCGAGAACGCCCACGACCAGGAAGGTGAGACCGGCCGGCGTCGCCAGCACCAGGACGACGCGCTCCACGATGACCTTCGCGTAGTCGAGCCAGAATGGATCCGTGACTCCAGGCAAGTCCACTCGCGCGTACCCGCGGAACAGCGTATTTCCGTACTCCTTCCACAGATGGAAGGCGTGCCGGTACCAGAGGACGGGCATGGCCCAGAGGCCGACCGCGTAGAGCCAGAGACTCTTCTTGCCCAGCCCTCGCCAGCCGAAGCGCCGATAGGCGAGGTATCCCAGCGGCAAGGCGAGATAGGCCGTGAAGGGTTTGATCGAGATGGCAAGGCTCACGCCCAGCCCGCTGACGACGAGGTCGGTAACGTGCGCGGAATCCGTCCATCTCTGGAAAAAATAGACGCCCGTCAGCGCCCCGAGGCACATCAGGGCGTCGCCCTGGAAGGTGTGTGTAAAGAATACGCTCAGGGGTACGACGGTGTAGAAGAACACGGCGAGCACGGCCGCGCGCTCCGTAAGGAGCCGGCGGGCCAGGGCGAACAGCAGCGCCGCCGAGAGCGCGTAGACCGCGATGTTGAGCGCGCGGCCAAGCCATTCGTGGATCCCCGCGATGCGGTAGAGCAGGGCCACCAGGTAGGTGTAGGCGGGAAGCTCGGACTCCACGTAGCCCGGCGAGTCCCCCCGCCAATCCACCTGCGGGTACAACGGGTTCATCGCACCCTCGGCGAAGTTCCGCGCGATGGCGGCGGTGTCGTATTGGCGGATCCAGTGATAGTCGAAAGGCGGAGCCTGGATCCGATACACACGCCCCGCGGCGCCGAGGGCGATCAAGAGGCCCACGACCACGGCCGGCCGCGTCAGGAAAGCCATGCGGGCGGTCATCTCGCCCGTCGGGCCGCGGGGCGGCCCCCCGCTGCCTCCCTCAGATGATCGGCGAGCCGCAGCGAGAGCGCGGCCATGAGCAACGTGGGGCCGCCGGCGCCCGCGGTGACGAAAGGGGCGCTCCCCGCGACGTACAGGTTGGAGACGCCATGGACGCGCAGGGTTCGGTCGACGACGCTGGTCCGGACATCGTCCCCCATCCGACACGTCCCCATATGGTGGTGGCACCAGGCGAGCCCGCGCTCACGAGGAGGCTCCGGTGTCCCCAGCCTGGCGATCAGGGCCGTTGCCACCTCCCTCAAACGCTCGAGTGTCCTGCGCTCGGCAACGGAAATCGCGAGGGATACGGCCGCCGGAGGGAGACCGTAGCCGTCTTTGCGGCGCTCGTCGAGCCAGACGTGGTTCGAAGCCGCCGGCTTCATCTCCAGCACGGCGGAAACGCGGATCAACGAAGGACGCTCCACTCCAAACTCCAGCACCACGCCGGCCAGGCCCATGGCCTTGAACTCCTCATAGAACTGCCAGGAGATCGCGCCGGCCGCCGCCGACGTCCATGGCCGCCCGAGCCGGGCCGCGCCAAGATCGACGGCGAGGTGCTCCGTGAAGTACCGGCCGACGAGGCCGTGATCATTGCCGATGCCTCGGGGGAAACGCGGAGAGCGAGAGAGCAGCAGCAGCCTCGGTGACTCGATCCCACCCGTGGCCAGGACGTAACACGCCGCTCGAACAGGCTTCCTCTGCCCCGCCGCCATGACCTCGAGGTAGTCCACCTGTCCCCCGGTGCCCATCACCACCCTCGTGACCTTGTGCCCGGGAAGGTACGTGGCGCGGGAAGAGGCGCGGAAGCGCGGTAGATGGCTCCTGGCGACCCGCAACCCCTCCTCGCCGTGGCTCGACGAGAGAGGGTTGTACTCCGCGGCGACGCCTGCCTGCCCCAACGTGTCGATCAGTTTCTGGACGGCCGACGGCTGGAAAGGCGGCCGCGAGTAGGGCGCTGACCGGGGCGGCGAATAGCGGGTAGAGGCGCCTCCACATACGAGCAGCTCGTGCTCCGCCGCCTCGTAATAGCGCTCGATCTCGGCATATCGGATGGGCCAGGGCGTTTCCGCGTAGGAATTGGCAGGGGTGAAGTCCACCGGCTGCAGACGCGCGCATCCCCCGTCCCACAGATTGGAGGTTCCGCCGGGACCCTGGAAGCGGGTCCGCTCGATGGGATACGACGGCCTTTCCGCGGAAAGATCGAACGTATTCGTCTCCGGCTGGCCCTCGGCCGACGCCAGGCGATAGCCGTCATGGCCGCCTTCCAGCAGCACCGTGGACATTCCCCCTTCCACCAACCGGCAGGCGAGGATCATTCCCGCCGGGCCGGTCCCGGCGACACAGACGTCGAAACTCTCGGGGGAGGACAGTGCGGCCGTTTCCGCCGCGAATTCATTCAGGCAGGCGATGCCGGGCAGTGATCGGAGGAACTGGCGACGCGTCGGTCTGGGCAAGCGTTTCCCTGTCACGGCACCAAGCCGGTCGGGCCATGAGTGTGTCAGAAGTCGTCTCCGCCAGGTACCGCGCGCGCGGCTACCACTCGGGTGACTTGACCAGCGCTCCGAAGTCCGAGGCCAATGCCGCGAGGGTTCGGAGATTCAACGCGAGAAGCACCACCAACACCACGGCGATCGTCAGCCGGATGGCCCGTCCTTCGGCGGCGGCGCGCGCCGGCGCGAGGTACAGGGGAAGCATCAGGATCACGAGATGTTTGGTCTGCCGCCAGTCGACCAGGCTGAAGGCGACCGCCGTGACCGCCGTCCACGCCAGCCAGAATCCGGCGGTCCCGCGCCAGACCGCTGTCCTACGGCCCAGGACGGCAAACGACGCGAGGGCCAGCGGCAGGAGCAGCCAGCCGGTATCACGCGCGAACTCGAGCCAGAGGGCGGGAACGCCCGGATATCCGCCCAGCTCGGCGACGTTCCAGGTCTCCCGGTGGATGATGCGGTCCACCAGGTGCTGGTGAACGTGGTCGATCCAGAACGAGCGCGGACTGATCGCGAGCCCATAGAGCCAGAAGATCGCGGTTCCCGCTACGAACCCGATCAGGGTCGGATGCCGCAGCGCGCGTTTCGCTTTCTCCGTGGGAGACGCGGACGGTCCGCGCAGGCCCTCCCAGAGGATGAGCGCGGCCACCACGACCATCAGCTTGTGATCGGCCAGGGCCGCGAAGGCGCCCGCGAGCAGGCAAGGAAGCGCGGCGGATGCGGACGCTCGCTCGCGGCCTTCCTCGGCCCGAGCGATCTCCATCAGGATGAAGTTTCCGATCGCGAAGTAGCCGCCGTAGCTCGACCGGACGAAGACCTCGGGACAGAAGATGTAGGCGAGCGCGAGCAGGGACGCGAAGACGGGGCCGGTTGCGGTCATGGCCACGAGCCCTCCGAGGCGGGCCACGGTGAGGGCGGACAGGAACACGTTCGGAGTCCGCGTTTCCAGGCGGTAGGGATGTTCGACGTAGTTCGCGTATTGCCGGTCGAGGTCGGGCGGCGACGCGGCGGGCGGCGGATCGTAGAGACCGAGCTCCCGCCAGCGGTCGTAGTACAGGAAGGAGCCCGCCACGTAGAGGTGGGCGAGGGGCGGATGCGCGAAGTAGTGCGTCGTGCCGCGCGTCGTATAGAACCGCGGCTCGAGAGACGTCAGCAGCGCATGCACCGTGCCCTGGAGCTCGAAATCGTGGTCTTCGGTAGCGGGGACCACCCGGACCGCGCCCACGTGGAACGCGCCGAAGCCGCCCAGGAAGAGGAGGCCGGACAGGAGCGGTCGCTCGAGCCGCCAACCGTGCAGGAGAGGGCCGCCCACCTTTGCGTCGAGCAGAGCCGCCGCGTTCGTCAGCGCCCACGTGACGTCCCACGCCGTATCGGCGGCCACGGGGACGTGCACCAGACGGAGGGCGATCAACACTCCGACGAACGTCGCCATCGACGAGAGGAGGATGAGGAGGAGCGGTGGGCGTCCCATCCCTCGCGATCGGGCCAGGAGAGACGCCAAGGGAAGGCCGGGGACGAGGAACAACACCGCGTCGATCGCGGCCGAGCGTACGAGAGGATCCGTCACCAGGGGTGACCGCGGATGGCACAGGAGAAAAGGCAGGTTCAGGGCGGCGAAACAGAGCACATGAAGTCGCACGTGCCCTTTGGGACTCATCGGGGCCGTATGATGCCTCAGGTTCCGGCGCGGCCGCCGGCTTCTTGAGGGTGGCCACGCCGGGTGTAGCATCTTCGGCCTGCGCGTCCTCCTGACCACGCACGCGTTCCTGCCCGCTTCCGTGGCGGGCGTGGAGGTCTACACCGCGCGGCTGGGCCGCGCCCTGCAGGACCTGGGGCACGAGGTCCTCGTGCTGACCGCGGTGCACGATCTCGGCGCCGCCCCCCATTCCGTCCGGCGCCGCCGCGTCGGGTCCCTGGACGTGGTGGACGTCGTGAACACGCACCTCGAAGGGACGCTGGAAGCGACCTATCGCCTCCCCGCCATCGATCGTGCAATCGCCGGCATGGTCGAGGAGTTCCGGCCGGACTGCGTCCACGCCCAGCACCTCCTGAACCTCTCGACGGGGCTCCTCGACGCCGCGCAGGCGGCGGACGCGCCCGTCGCGTTCACCCTCCACGACTACTGGCTGAGCTGCCCTCGCGACGGCCTGCGCATGCGCGCGGACGGGGTGCGTTGCGACGTCGTCGATCACGGCATCTGCGTCGACTGCCTGGCCGACAGTCCCTACCTGGTCCCTCTCGCCCAACGCCAGGCCGCGCGCGCGATGCAGGCGGCCGGGGTCGGTCGCGTGCTTCATGGGGCCCGCCGTCGTGCGCCCGCCCTCACCACCCGGCTCCTGCGTCTCCTGCGCCGCGCCTCGCCCGCGCGGCCGGGCGATCTCCGCCGCGCCCTGGAGGACCGCGCCGCGCATCTTCGCGGGCGGCTGGCGGACGTCGCCCTCTTCCTCGCGCCGACCGCTTTCGCGCGGGACCGCGCGCTCGAGTGGGGCGTGCCCGCGGGCCGGATGCGGGTTCTGCCGCTGGGAGCGGTGGATCGCCCGTCGCGTCCGCGCCGGGCGGGGACGCGCCGCCGGATGGGTTACGTGGGGACGATGGCTCCGCACAAGGGCGTTCACGTCCTCCTGGAGGCGGTGGCGGGGCTCACGGGTCCGGATTGGACGCTCGACCTGTTCGGGAACGCCGACCTCGATCCCGACTACGGTGCGCGGCTACGTGCTCTGGCGCGAGAAAACACCCGCATCCGATTCCGGGGGCCGGTCCCGCCCGACGAGCAGGAGCGGATGTGGGATTCTCTCGACCTTCTCGTCGTGCCCTCGCTGTGGTGGGAGAACAGCCCACTCACGGTCCTCGAGGCCCTGGCCGCGGGCGTGCCCGTGGTGGCCTCGCGCACGGGCGGGGTGCCGGAGGTGGTCCCCGAGGGAGCCGGCCTCCTCGTCCCTCCCGGCGACGTCGGCGCCTTGCGCACGGCTCTCCAGCGCGCGATCGACGGCCTCCTCCTCGCCGGCCCCCTCGATGCCCTGGCCGTGAAGACGGCGGCCGAGGGAGCGCGCGAGCTGACGACGCTCTACGCCCAGCTCCGATCCGAAGGGCACGCCACGGCGTGAGCCAGCGGCCGCGGATCGGGGTCGTCGTGCTCGACTTCGGCCGGCCCGCGGATGCCGAGCGGGCCGCTCTCTCCGCCCGGGATCCGCGCCTCGACGTGCGCGTCCTGATCGTGGAGAACGGAGGGACCGCGCCGCCGCGCGCGAATGGCGATCGCCTGCGCCTGCCGGAGAACCGCGGCTTCGCGGGAGGCATGAACGCCGGCCTGGAGCACCTGCGTGCCGACGGCTGCGACCACTTCCTCCTCCTGAACGACGACGCCGTGCTCGAACCGGAGTGCCTGGACCGGCTCTCGAACGCGCTTCTCGACCCGCGCCTGGCCGCGGTGGGGCCGGTCATCCTGCGGGAAGCGGACGGACGCGTGGAGTCGCGTGGCGTGAGCGTAGAACTGGGAAGCGGCCAGGTACGGTTGGAGGGCCACGGTGCGGCCGCGGACGACCGCGCGGGCCTGCAGCCGGTGGACGCGCTCTCCGGCGCCGTGCTGATGCTGAGCCGGCCCGCCCTCGACCGCGTCGGCCCGTTCGACGAGGCGTATTTCTTCTCGTTCGAGGACGTCGACTGGTGCGTGCGCGCGCAGCGGGCGGGCTTCGGCCTCGCCGTCGTCCAGGACGCGCGGGCGCGCCACGAGGGAAGCGCGACCATCGGCCGCGCCTCGCCGGACCGGCTCTACTATGCGGCCCGAAACCACGTCCGCTGCGTAGAGAAGCTCGAACCGCGATACGGGATCGGGGGCTGGTGGCGCCGGTCCCTCATATTGGCCCGCAACCTCACCTTCGCGCTGCGGCAATCCGACGTCGGCCGCGCGCAGGCCGGCCGGGCCGTCCTCGCCGGGTACCGCGACGCGCGACGCGGGCGCTACGGTCCCGCGCGGCTGTGATCTCGCACAGGACCACGATGTGGCCGCATCGGCGGTGCGGCTAGAATCCGCGCGGATGGAAGCGACGATCCCTGACCGTCCCCCGGGGACCGTGGACGGATACCGCTGGCCGTCACGCCGCACGGCCCTCGGGCTGATCGTGTTCGCAGCGGTGCTGAGAGCGGCGACGCTTCCGCTGCGCCGCCTGGTGGAGGGCGACGGCGTCCACTACGCACGACTGGCGCGGGCGATCCTCGCCGGCGACTTCTCCGGGCTCGCGAATCCCTATTGGTCGAACCTCTGGCCGGCGGTGATCGCGGTGACCTCGGGAGCGACCGGCCTGGACGTCGTGGCCGCGGGACGCGCCGCCGCCCTCGTCTGCGGGGTCCTCCTGACCCTGCTGACGGCAGTGCTGGCCGCCCGCCTCTTCGATCCGGCCACGGGCCTCGTCGCCGGCCTGCTCTGCGCCGGGCATCCCTGGCTGGTCAACTTCTCGACGCTCGTGTTCACGGAGTCGTTCTTCACGTTGCTCCTGCTGGCCGTCCTCCTGTCCGCTCCCGCGGCGACGGTGAGCGCGGGCGGGGCCCTGCGCGCCGGTCTCTTCGGCGGCCTGGCCGTGGTGACGCGCCCCGAAGCGTTTGCGGCGGCGGTGGTCGTGATGGCCTGGATCGTCGCCAGGGCCGCCGCGCCCGATCGCGGACGTGCGGCCCGGCGCGCCGCCGTGTTCGCGTTCGTCGTCGCGGCGTTCGTCACCGGCCGTGCCGTCATGGTGCACCGCCATTTCGGGATCTGGGACGTCGGGATCGGCACCAAGGGCACCGCGAACCTCCTGGTGGGGCTCGCGGAGAACGACCGCGAGATGGAGCGGGTCACCACGGAGGCGGCGGCGGACGGTACGAACGCGCTGGCCGCGCGCGCGCAAGAGACGAGCATCGTGGAATTCGCACGCACGCACCCCGCTCGCCTGGCGCGCCACGTGGCCCACAACCTCCGGCGCCTCGCGGAGAGCACGAGCCACGTCTTTCCCCCCTTGCCCCCCGACAACGGCCCGCCCCGCCTCGATCGCGGCGCCGCGGGCGTGCTTCTCGCGGCCCTGGCTCTCGCCGCGGCGGCCCTGGCCGCCTCGGGGCTTTGGGAGGCGGTGCGCAGCGCGGCGTCCCGGCGATATGCCGCCCTCGTCGCGGCCGTCGGTATCTTCTACCTCTCCGGCCTGGCGCTGCTCTTCGTGCACGACCGCCTGGTCGTGCCCCTCGTCCCGCTCTTCCTCGTCTTCCTTTCCGCGGGGATCGTCACGGCGGGGCGGCGATGGTTCGGCCGTGAGGACATCGTCCGCCGGCTCGTGGCCGCGGGCTGCGCCCTGCTGGGCGTCTTCTGCCTGACGCGCATGTTGCAGTCCGCTCCGCTGGATTACGCGCGCGACCCGGTCGTCCAGCGTGTCACGGGTGAGTGGCTGGCCGCGCACTACGACCAGGACACGCGGCTGATGACGGCGGCGCCGCTCGTGGGGTTCTACTTCTACGACGCCGCCCACGCCGATCAGGAGGAGACGCTGCCCTGGGCCGACTGCGACCGTGTGGTCGCCATCGCGCGCCAGTCCGAGGTGAGCGTGCTCGCGGTGCCCGAGTGGCACCTGCGTGCGGTGGATCACCCCGCGGCGGCGGCGCTGCTTCATCCGGAAACGCCGCGGGCGGACCTGCGCCACGTCGTGACCCTGGGTGACGACGTGGTCGGCCGGATGTTCGTGTACGAGGTCGTCCCGGCGGACGGATCGGACCTCGCACGTTCCTCCGCTCGTCCAGACTGAGGCACCGCAGTGAACGACCCCGACGTCCTCTTCGTGATCCCGGCGCTCAACGAGGAGGCGAACCTTCCCTCCGTCATCCAGGAATTGAGGGCGGCGTGGCCGGAAGCCCTCGTCCTGGTGGTGAGCGACGCCTCCGCGGACGGCACGGCGCGCGTCGCGCGCGAGCTGGGCGCGCAAGCGGCATCCCTCCCCTTCCACCTCGGATACGGAGGGGCCGTGCAGACCGGCATCAAATACGGCCTGCGCCAGCGCATGCGGGTCGTCGTGACCTTCGACGCGGACGGCCAGCACGATCCCGCGGACGTGGGACCGCTGGTGCAAGCGGTGCGCGACGGGGCCGACGTGGCCATCGGCTCGCGCGCCCTGGCCGCGGGCTCCTACCGGGGCGGGATCGCACGCCGCGGCGGCCGCGCGCTCTTCGGCCTGCTCGCCCGCCTGCTCACCGGGCTCCAGCTCACCGACCCGACTTCCGGCCTCAAGGCCCTGGGGCCGCGCGGGCAGGAGCTGTTCGCGCTCTCGCGCTTTCCCGACCGCTACCCCGACGCCGACGCCCTCGTGCTCGCGCGCCGCGCGCGCCTCGTGATCACGGAGCGGCCCGCGCGCATGCGCCCCTCGCGCAACCGGCGCAGCATGCACGGGGGCGTGCGGTCCGTGCCCTACACGTTCAACATGCTGTTCTCGCTGCTGGTGGCGGCCACCGGCCGCGACGTCGACCTCAGGAGGTGATCGTGCCCACGCGCCAGGTGGTGGTCTTCCTCGCCCTCGCCCTGCTGCTCCTGGCCGTGATCCTGGAGCTGGTGCGCCGCCG
>Ga0207708_10001385_pt1 | contig 18220 bp, 21 predicted proteins | sample KBSK5101metaG_FD_184340 | JGI IMG/M metagenome (GOLD analysis project Ga0207708, IMG submission 184340) | Corn, switchgrass and miscanthus rhizosphere microbial communities from Kellogg Biological Station, Michigan, USA - KBS K5-10-1 metaG... | ecosystem: Host-associated > Plants > Roots >...
GAGCTCTCCCTGTTCGGCGAACGGCGCGCGTACGCCGCGCTCGCTCCGCTCGTCGGGCTGACCGCCGGAGGCGAGATCGAGCTCGGCAGGGGGCTTCGCGTCCGCCCGGCTGTCGCCGGGGAGCTGACGGCGTCCTGGCCGGAAGCGGGTCGCCTTCTTCCGCCTGACTTTGGCCGCGAGGTCGACCGCATGCTCGTCCTGGAAATGGAGCGCGACCTCGACGGCGCAGCATGCGAAGTGCCCGACGCCCCGGCGGAGATCGGCCTCGCCGTCAGCGTCCTTCGCCTTGCGACTCCCGGGGCGGTCGCGGCCGGGCCGGTCCTCTTCGAGCGGCTCGACTGGAGGCCATACGGCGTTCGGCCGGTTCCGCCGCTCGCCGCTCAGGTGCCGCCTGGAGAACCGACCAGGCTCGACCCTTTCCGCGCCCAGCTCGCCGTCCAGCTGCAGGCCCGTCTCGCTGCAGCGCCCGGCGACCCCGAGCTGCTCGAAGCGGTCGAGCGCTGGGAGCTCGCCCTCTTCCACGAAGGGCCTCTGCGCTCGGATGAGCTCCGCGAGGCGCTCGAAGCTCTCTTCGGCTGCGACGAGGGGGCGTGGGCGGCTGCGATGAGAACTGCTGTGCTGCTCGGCGAGACCGCACGTGAGCGATCCGAGCTTCTGACCGCCTTCCGAGCGCTCCTCGACGGCGACGGCCCCGGCGCCCGCGCGGAGGACGCAGTGCGGCGCGCGCTCGTCGAGACGCTCCTGCATCCCGAGCGTTCGGAGCTCGTCGTGGCGCTCGACGAGGCCCTCCTGGGGTTGCGGCCTCGACCGCAGGTCACGACGGCCGCGCGCGTCGTCGCGGCCGGATGACTACGAGCAGCGATCGGCTTCAGCGCCGCCGCTGCATCGGCTTCCGGGTGGCTTTCATCTTCGGGATCCTGCTCGCGATCATCAACCGCGACGATTGGAGACTGCTTTCGATCGCTCTCGCAGGCATGGCGATTCTCCTGATCGCCTACTGGCGCGATTGCCGAAAGTCTCGGCCCACTCCGTGACACACGCGCGCGTCCTTGCCTCCTAACTTGGAGGCATGGACGAGGCCAGACGGATACTCGAGCGGCTGGAGCGGATCGACGCCCTGCGGCGAGACGGCGCGCCTGCAACGGACCTTCTCGCGGAGGTAAGGAACCTGCTGGCCGAGGGCGAGCGCTGGCTCGCCGCCGAAAAGCCTGAAGACGTGGAGCGAGCGCGCGCGGCGCTTGCCGAGTGCCAGGCGGTTCTCGTCTCGGGGTCGGAGGAGGTGGTCGCCGGAAGCTCCCTATAATCGCCGCGCAGATGCCGCGCTACGGACCGCCGGACGCCTTCGAGACGCCGCGGTTCTCGGACCCGCGGACGTTCATGCGCCTTCCGCACGTGAGAGACCTCGACGGGGTGGATGTCGCCGTCGTTGGCATTCCAAGCGACGGCGCCCAGGTCTTCCGGAGCGGTTCGCGGTTCGGGCCGGAGGCGATTCGCAGCGCCTCGGTCATGCTGCGCAACTACAACCCAGTACTGGACGTCGATGTGTGTGAACGGCTGTCGCTCGTTGACTACGGGGACGTGCCGACCGTTCCCGGGTCGACCTCGGACTCGCTCGAGCGCTCCGCCGCTGGGCTCGCAGAGGTCGCGGCCGCGGGCGTTGTGGTGCTCGGCCTGGGCGGCGACCACACGGTGCTCCTCGCCGAGTTGCGCGCGCTTGCGGTCCTCCATGGTCCGCTGGCTCTTGTGCAACTGGACGCCCACCACGATGCCTGGGACGAGTACTTCGGCCAGAAGCTCTTTCACGGAAGCGTCGTTCGGCGCGCTGCGGAGGAGGGTCTCGTCGACCCGGCACGCTCGGTGCAAGCCGGCATGCGGGGATCGCTGACGGCCAAGGGTGACGCGACGCTCCCGTCGGAGCTTGGCTTCGACGCGCTCCCGTACGAGGAGCTGGCGGAGCTTGGACCGGAGGGCTTCGGCAAGCGCGTCCGCGCACGCGTCGGGGATGCGCCCTGCTTCTTGTCTTTCGACGTGGACTTTGTCGACCCGGCCTTTGCACCGGGAACCGGCACTCCGGAGGTCGCCGGCCCATCGAGCCGGGAGGCGCTCGCCTACGTGCGCGCGCTCGCAAGCCTCGATTTCCGTGGCTTCGACTGCGTTGAAGTCTCGCCGCCGTACGACCCGACCGGGGTCACGGCCTTTCTGGCCGCGAACGCGTGCTTCGAGATGCTGTCGCTCCTCGCGCTGCGTAGATAGCCGACGGTGAGCCTTTCCCTGCAAAGGACGGTAATTCCAGCCGATTTGCGGGCGAATTGCCCGAGAAGGATTGTGCTACCGTGACACGAAACACGACCCCTCATGGGGCTTTCCGGGATTCTTCCGCGTCCGCGCAAGCGGACGTCCACTTCTAAAGGAGCAACACTGGGTCAGGTCATCGCCTTCGCTAATCAAAAGGGTGGCGTGGCCAAGACGACGACCACGCTGAACCTCGCAGTCGCCTTCAAGGAGCACGGCTTCGAGGTGCTGATCGTCGACCTCGATCCTCAGGGCAACCTGACCATGTCCCAGGGCATGGATCCGGACCAGGTCGAGCGGTCGATGTACGACGTCCTCGTCCACTCGATGCCGGTCGAGGAGGTCATCCATCGCGCGGAGGTCGACGTCGCGGTCTCGTCCATCGACCTCGCCGGCGCCGAGCTCGCTCTGTCGAGCATGATCGGGCGCGAGCGCGCCCTGCAGAAGGCGCTGCTCCCCGTGCGCAACCGCTATGACTACATCCTGATCGATACGCCCCCGTCGCTCGGGCTGCTGACCATCAACGCGCTCACCGCGTCGGACGGCGTGATCGTGCCCGTGCAGTGTGAGTACCTCTCGCTCCGCGGGCTCGTCCAGCTTGAGAACACGCTCAGCATGATCCGGGAGAACCTGAATCCCGTCGTCGAGATCAAGGGCATTCTCCCGACGATGTACGACGCCCGAACGGTGCACAGCCGCGAAGCGGTGGAGATGCTGAAGGAGAACTTCGGAGACCTCGTCTTCGAGACCCGGATCAAGAAGACCATCCGCTACGCCGAAGCGCCCGTCGAGGGCAGCTCCGTGCTCAAGTACGACTCGTCCGGCCCGGCCGCGAAGGCCTACCGGGACCTCGCGAAGGAGGTGCTCAATGGCGCGACGCCGCGCGAGCATGCGTGAGGGCCCCCTCGCCGAGCTCTTCAAGGCGACCGAGGCCGCGCAGCGCCAGGCCGAGCGCGAGCGCGCCGGCCAGGAAACGGCCGACGCTCCGACGGTCGAGCATGCCGCCCCCGAGCAGTCGGCGCCGGCCGCGCCTCCCGCAGAGGTCGTGCGTGAGCCCGAGCGCGAGCCGGTCGCGAGCTCTTCCGACAGCAGCGTGGCGGAGCCTGTCGCGCCGCCTGAGCCTTCGGCCCCCGAGCGGATGTCCCCGGCGCCGGTCGAGCGGAGCTATGAGCCCGCTCCTGCAGCGCGCCTGGCAGAGCCCGCGCCGCGCATCCACCGTGCGCCGCGACCCGAGTCGGCCGCGTACCTCGCGGTCATCCGCGTCGTCGGCGTGGGCGGAGGCGGCCTCAACGCGGTCAACCGCATGATCGAGGCCGGCATCTCGCAGGTCGAGTTCATCGCAGTCAATACGGACATCCAGCAGCTCCGCACCTGCGAGGCGCCGATCAAGCTCCACATCGGCCGAGAGCTCACGCAGGGGCTGGGCTCGGGCTCCGACCCGAATATCGGACGCGAGGCCGCCGAGGAGGCGTATGACCAGATCAAGCACGTCCTCCGCGGCTCGGACATGGTTTTCGTCACCGCGGGGGAGGGCGGAGGAACCGGCACAGGAGCAGCACCCGCAGTCGCGCGCATCGCGCGCGAGGTCGGCGCGCTCACGGTCGGGATCGTCACGCTTCCGTTCCGCTTCGAGGGCACACGCCGCCGCTCTCAGGCCGAGAAGGGCGTGCAGGAGTTGCGCGAGGTCTGCGACACCGTCATCGTCATCCCGAACGACCGCCTGCTCGAGGTGCTCGAGCGCTCGACGTCGATGCTCGACGCTTTCCGGATCGCCGACGACGTCCTCCGCCAGGGTGTGCAGGGCATCTGCGACCTGATCACGATGCCGGGCCTGATCAACCTCGACTTTGCCGACGTGCGCACGATCATGAGCGATGCAGGCTCCGCGATCATGGGCATCGGCTTCGCGACGGGGGAGACCCGGGCGCGCGAAGCCGCCGAGCGAGCGCTGCGCTCGCCGCTCATCGACACGGAGATCGTCGGTGCGCGCGGCATCCTCCTTTCGATTGCGGGCGGCGACGACCTCACGCTGCTCGAGGTCAACGAGGCCGCGGAAGTCGTGCGCGAGGCCGCGACCGAGGAGACGAACATCATCTTCGGCGCGACGATCGACGAGCGCCTTTCCGGCCAGATCTGGGTAACGGTGATCGCGACCGGCCTCGGCGGACGGGCCGGGCTCAGCTCGCCGAGTCCCCGCGGGCCCGCGCAGCTGCCGGAGCCTGAGGACACGCTCGAGCCTCCGAGCTTCCTGCGCGACCTGTAATCCGGGCGAGCGTTAGGAGTACCCTCTGCGCATGAAAGGCGCAGTCGCGGCCGGGCATCCGCTCACCGCGCAGACGGGCGCGGATATCCTCGCTGAGGGCGGCAATGCGGTCGATGCCTGCATCGCCGCGGCGTTCGTGTCCTGGGTCGCCGAGAGCCCGCTCACTGGGCCTGGAGCGGGCGGCTTCATGCTCGTCCACCGGGCGTCGGACCGCACGGACCGCCTGCTCGACTTCTTCGTTGCCGTCCCGGGAGGAGGCCTTCCTCGGGGCGATCGGGCGCCCATGGACCCTGTCGACGTCGAGTTCGAGGAGGGCATAAGCCAGGTCTTCCTCATCGGAGCGGCCTCGTGCGCAGTCCCCGGATCCGTTGCCGGCCTCGGAGCGGCGCATGCCGCGTACGCGCGCATGCCGTGGGCGGAGCTGATCGCGCCTGCGGCCAGGCTCGCCCGCGAAGGCGTCGTCGTGAACGAGCAACAGGGCTTCCTCCACCGAATCCTCGACCCGATCCTCCGCGCGGAGCCCGGAGGCAGGCGCATCTACGGGGCCAACGAGCGGCTCGAGCCCGGCGAGCGCCTGCGCATGCCGGATCTCGCAGAGACCCTCGACCGGCTGGCCGCGGACGGGCCGGAGGGCTTCTATCGCGGCGACCTCGGGCGCACGATCAGCGCAGCGGTGCGGGATCGAGGCGGGTCGTTGACGCCAAGCGACCTCGAGGGCTACCGCGTCATCCGCCGCCGGCCCGTGCGCGCGTCGTACCGGCGGTTCGAGTTCGTCTCGAATCCGCCGCCCTCGGCCGGGGGCCTTCTGATCGCGTACGCGTTGAGCGTGCTCGACCGCCTCGGCGAGATCGGAGAAGCCGGCAGCGCCCAGGCGCTCGCGGCGCTCGCCGAGGTCATGCGCGAGGCGCAACTGGCGCGCGGACCGGGTTTCCAGAGCGGCCTGAGCCGTGGCGGTCTTGCCTCCCGCCTCCTTGGGGACGAAGTCGTCGCCGCGGCCGCGCGTCGGGCGAAGGACCGCGTGCGCCGGTTTGCGCCCGAGCCGGCCGGGTTGCCGTCGACCACGCACATCAGCGTCGTGGACGCGCGCGGCAACGCCGCCTCGCTCTCGGCCTCGACCGGCTGCGGGTCCGGGGTGATCGTGCCCGGCACCGGCATCCACGTGAACAACATGCTCGGGGAGGAGGACCTGAACCCGGCCGGTCGCGAGGGTTCCCCCGGCAGCCGGTTGACGAGCATGATGGCGCCTTCAGTCGTTCTCGAAGACAAGCGCCCGCGGTTGGTGGTGGGGAGCGCTGGCTCGATCCGCCTGCGGGCCGCGATCCTGCAGATCATCGTCAACGTGCTCGACCATGGGCTCACCGTTCCAGAAGCGATCGGGGCCCCTCGTGTGCATCTCGAGGGAACCGCGCTCCAGGTCGAGGGCGGCATCGACCCGGACGTCGCGGACCGCCTCGAGGCGGACGGCTACGGCGTCGTGCGCTGGAGTGGGCGCAACCTCTACTTCGGCGGCGCTGCCGCGGTGAGGCTCGGCCCGAACGGAGAGCTCGAGGCGGCGGGGGATCCGAGGCGAGGAGGAGCGGGGGCGGTCGTCGAGTGAACGCCGTCATTCGCAGAGCTGAGCCGGGCGACGCCGAGTCGCTCGTGCGTCTCGCCGAGGCGGTTGGCTCCGAGGAGGGAGGCTGGCTCATCGCCGACGGGGTGTGGCGAAGCGTGTCGGAGGAGCGCCGCTACCTGAAGGCGATCCGCAGGCATGAGTACTCGGCCGTGCTCGTGGCCGAGCTGGACGGCGGCCTCGTCGGTCGGCTCTCGATCGGGCGCGACAGCCATCCGGCGAGCGAGCACGTGGCGGACGTCGGGCTCATGGTCGCCGACGGCTACCGACGCCGGGGAATCGGCCGCGCGCTGATGGAGGCCGCCGAGGCGTGGGCGAGGAGCGTGGGCGTGCGGAAGATCGAGCTCCACGTCTTCCCGCACAACGAGGCGGCCCTCGTCCTCTACGACCGGCTGGGATACCGACAGGTCGGAATCCGCCACGGCCATTTCCGCCGTTCGGACGGCTACGCCGATGCCGTCCTCATGGAGAAGGACCTGTGAGCGGCTACGAACTCGAGCGCGGCACATTGCTGGAGGAGGGCGTCGGCCTCGACGCCGAGGAGGAGCTCTGGACCGACGACACCAGCGGCGACCACGCCGGCTGGTTCTGCGTCGCCACCGATCCGTTTCCCTGCCCTGCCGAGGGTTGCCCGTTCGTCGCGCTCTACATGACGGCCGCCCATCTCATCCTCGTCTGGGAGCGCCGCGACGATCCGAATCTCCTCCGACACGCGCAGCGCGCCAAGGAGGTCGGACGCAACCCGCGCGTCGTCGTCTACGAGCCCGAGTTCGGGCCGAGCGCGTCGTATTACGCCTGGGAGGCCGCCGGGCGCCCCGTGCACGCCGTCAAGAAGCTCTAGACGGGTTCCACCCGGCCGTTACCGGAGGCTCGCTCGCGGATCTCGCGGTCGCGTTGCACGGCCTCCGCGGCCTGGTCGAGCATCGGCGCCAGGCGAAGGACGCGCTCGCGCTCGGAGCGGAGCTCGAGCAGGCCCTGCTTGACCTCCGTGCCGAAGTCCACGCGCGCGGCGATCTGGTAGGCGATCGAGTCCGCATCGAAGTTGAGCTCCTCGAGGTCGGCCTCGGCCGCGCTCACGACGCGCTGGTACGCGGCGAGGCACTCCTCGATCTCGTCTTCCGTCGGGGACTCGTCCTCGTCGTCGATGTCCTCGACCTCGGCGGTCATGAAGGAGCGGCCCTCGGTGAGCTCTGCGATCCGGATGCGCTCGCGGCCCTCGACGACGACGTTCAGGCGCCCGTCCTCGAACTGCTCCAACACCTCGATCACGCCGGCACGGCATCCGATCTCGCGCATGCCGTCGTCGTCCGCGAGCACGAGCCCGAACTCGCCGCCCTGCTCCAAACACTCGCCGATCAGCTCGCGGTAGCGGGGCTCGAAGATGTGCAGCGGCGCCTGCTCTCCGGGCAGCAACACGAGGTTGAGAGGGAAGAGACCGATCTCCACGGCATGAAAAGATTAGGGGAATGGCCGACGCTCCTCTCGTTCGACCCGCCGTCCAGGGCCTCGTCCCCTACGAACCGGGCAAGCCGGTGGAGGAGGTTCAGCGCGAGCTCGGGCTCGACCGCGTGGTCAAGCTTGCCTCCAACGAGGGCCAGTACGGCCCGTTCCCCGAGGCGCTCGAGGCGATCGAGCGCGGCGCGCCCGGGCTGAACCGCTACCCGGACGGCGGCGCCTACCTCCTCAGAACAGCCCTCGCGGAGCGGCACGGCGTCGCCCTCGAGAACGTCACGATCGCCGCGGGCGCCGACGCGGTGATCATGTATCTGTCGATCGCAGTGCTCGACCCGGGGGACGAGATCGTTTGTGGGTGGCCGTCCTTCCCGAGCTACGTGCTCGACGCGCTCAAGCTCGGCGCAGTCGCCAAGCGTGTGCCGTTGACCGACTACCGCTACGACGTCGACACGATCCTCGGCCAGGTCGGGCCGCGCACGAAGGTCGTCTACCTCTGCAACCCCAACAACCCGACCGGCACCATGGTCGGCCGGAGCGAGATCGAGTCGTACTTCGATCGCGTGCCCGACCATGTGCTCACGGTCCTCGACGAGGCGTACTTCGAGTACGTGGAGTCGGGCGACTATCCGGATGGCATCGAGGAGTCCGTCAAGGCCGGCCGGCGCGCGCTGGTCCTCCGGACGTTCTCGAAGATCTACGGGCTCGCGGGGCTCCGCGTCGGCTACGGCGTCGGACAGCCCGAGGTCGTCGAGGCGATCGGCAAGGTGCGGAACGCGTTCGACATCAACCAGACGGCCCAGGATGCGGCTCGCGCGAGCATCGGAAACGAGGCGGAGATCGCTCGCAGGCGGCGAGAGACAGCGGACGAACGGCGCCGGCTCGAGGAGGCGTGCAGCAGCCTTGGCCTCACCGTCGCGTCGCCCCCGGTCGCCAACTTCGTCTACGTGGAAACGGGGGAAGACTCTCGGGTCGTCTTCGACCGCCTCCTGCACGAGGGCGCGATCGTGCGTCCGCTCGGCCCCTTCGGCGCGGACGACGCCATCCGTGTCACGGTCGGCACGCGGGAGGAGAACGAGTTCTTCGTGGCCGCTCTGGAACGCGTGCTCCAGGGCGCGCATACCTCCTTCTAGGACTTACCGGTCCCCGGCGGCGCTGTTACGGTTCGGGCCGTGACAGGGGGCCGCAGGGGGGCCCGCTTCGGGCTCGTGCGGGAGGCTGGAGGATTCCGCCTTCTCTTCCTTGCGACGCTCGCTTCCAGCATCGGGACATGGCTCGCGTTCGTCGCGCTCGTCGTCGACGTCTTCGATCGCACTGAGAACGCGTCGTGGGTCAGCGCCCTGCTCGTGGTCGAGTTCCTGCCGAGCGTGATCGTCGGCTTCCTTGCCGGGCGGCTCCTCGACATCGCCCCGCGACGATGGATCCTCGTCATCGCCGACCTCGCCCGGGCGGCGGTCTTCTTCATCCTCCCGCTCGCGACGAGCCCGCTGCAGATCGTCGCACTCGCCTTCGTCGCGGGGATGGCGACGAGCCTCTTCCGTCCCGCCGTCTACGCGGGGCTGCCCAACCTCGTCTCGGACGAAGACCTCCCGCAGGCGAACGGCCTCCTCCAGACCGCGGACAACTTCACGTGGGCGATCGGCGCGCTCGTGGGCGGGGCGCTCGTCGCGGCGACGAGCCCGGATGCCGCCTACCTCGTGAACGCGGTCAGCTTCCTCGTCTCGGCGCTTCTCATCGTCCGTATTCGCGAGAGCCTCGAGGAAGCGGAGCGCGCGCCGAGCCGGGGCCACTGGCAAGACCTCGCCGAGGGCTTCTCCTTCGCCCTCCGCTCGAAATCGCTGCTGACCATCATCGTCGCGTGGAGCATCGCCGTCTTCGCCACGGCCGGCGTGAACGTGGCGGAGATCGTGCTCGCAAAGGACGTGTTCGACGCCGGAGACTTCGGCTACGGGCTCCTCGTCGCCGCCGGTGCGGTCGGACTCATGATCGGCAGCCTCTTCGGAGGGAGCTGGATCGAGCAACGAGGGATGGCTCTGCCCTACGGCGTCTCGATCGGGCTCATGGCGCTCGGATTCGGGGCAGCCGCTGCGGCGCCGAACATCTGGGTGGCCGCGATCGTCGTGGTCGCCGCGGGCGCAGGGAATGGCGTCGCCGTCGTCACCAACGCCGTCCTCGTCCAGCGCGGCGCGCCCGACCGGCTCCGTGGACGGGCGTTCGCCGTCGTCATGAGCCTCGGATACGCGTTCCTCGGCCTTGGCATGATCGTCGCCGGGCCGCTCACGAACGAGGCCGGCGCGCGCACGGTGTGGGCGACCTCGGCCGTGCTCCTCGGCATCGCCGCGGTCGTCGGCTTCCTCCTGGCGCGCAGGGTGGACGCCGAGGGCGGACGGGTGGCCGTGCGGCACTCCTCCGGGCCGGAGCCGGCCCGCGATTGACCCGGGACTGGACCCTCGCCGCGCTCTCCGAGGGCGTCCGAGCCGGTGACCGGCGCGCGCTCGCGCGCGCAATAACGCTGGTGGAGAGCTCCGACCCGCTCGCGTACGAGCTCATCCGCGAGCTTTACCCGAATACGGGGCACGCGTACGGGATCGGCGTCACCGGGCCGCCCGGAGTCGGGAAGTCGAGTCTCATCAGCGCCCTCGTCAGGCACGTGCGCGAGCAGGGCGAGTCCGTCGGCGTCATCTCCGTTGATCCGTCGAGCCCGTTCACGAAGGGCGCCCTCCTGGGAGACCGGATTCGCCTCGCCGACCATTTTCTCGACCCGGAGGTCTTCATCCGCTCGATGGGGACGCGGGGCCATCTGGGCGGGCTCGCCGAGACGACCCTGCAGGCCGCGCTCGTGCTCGACGCGGCGGGCAAGGACCTCGTCTTCCTCGAAACGGTCGGCGCTGGCCAGAGCGAGGTCGAGATCATCTCGATCGCGGACACCGTCCTCCTCGTGCTCATGCCGGGCTCCGGCGACTCGATCCAGGCGCTCAAGGCGGGGATCATGGAGATCCCCGACGTGATCGCGGTGAACAAGCAAGACCACCCGGCCGCGAAGACGATGGTGAACGAGGTGCGCTCCATCCTCGCGCTCGACACCGACCGGGAGTGGCAGCCACCGATCGTGCTCACCGAGGCCGTGCGGGGCGAGGGGATCGACGAGCTCTGGAGCGAGATCTCGGCGCACCGGAGCCATCTCGAGTCCGCGGGCATGCTGGCCGAGCGCCGCGCGAAGAACCTCGCCGGAGAGGTCTTTGCGGTCGCGAGCGCGCGGGCGAAGGCGCACCTGGAAGGCGCAGTAGGAGATGATCCGGAGCTACAGCGCCTGCTCGAGGCGGTCCAGCGACGGGAGCTCGACCCCTTGACGGCGGTACGCGAGATCATGGAGAAGGTGTTCAAGGTTCATGAAGACGGCGGCAGCTCCGACACTCGCTGACATCAAGGCCGCGCGGGAGCGGGTGCACGGTCTCGCGCGAGAGACGCCGGTCTACTCCTCGGAGACTCTGGGAAGGCGAAGCGGCCGCCCGGTCTTTCTGAAGGCGGAGAACCTCCAGAGGACGGGCTCCTTCAAGATCCGCGGTGCGGTCAACAAGCTCGCGACGATGACGGACGAGGAGCGTGCCGCCGGAGTCGTTACGGCGAGCGCGGGAAACCACGGGCAGGCGATCGCGCTTGCGGCGCGCGAAGCCGGCGTGGCCGCGACGGTCTTCATGCCGCTCGACGCCCCGATGGCGAAGATGGACGCGACGCGGAGCTACGGCGCCGAAGTGCTGCTCTCAGGCGAAGGGTTCGACGAGGCGCAGGGCGCCGCGCACGAGCGCGCCGAGGCGGGCGCGACCTTCATCCACGCGTTCGAGGACGAGGCTGTCATCGCCGGGCAGGGGACGCTGGGCCTCGAGCTGGCGGAGCAGCTCGGCGACGTGCAGACGCTCGTCGTCCCGATCGGAGGCGGCGGGCTCGCATCCGGCATCGCCCTTGCGCTCTGCGAGCTTCGGCCCGAGATCCATCTCGTCGGCGTCCAGGCGGCGAGCTGCGCGCCCTTCGCCGGCCTCGAGCCGATCGGCATCACGATCGCGGACGGCATCGCCGTCAAGCAGCCGGGCGAGCTGACGTCGGGGATCCTCGCCGACAGGCTCGACGGCGTGGTCACCGTCACGGACGCCGAGATCGCCGACGCGATCGTGCTCTTGCTCGAGCGCGTGAAGCTCGTCGTCGAGGGAGCCGGAGCCGCCTCGGTCGCGGCGCTTCTCACGGGAAAAGTGGAAGGAGACGGCGCCGCTTGCGCCATCCTTTCCGGCGGCAACATCGACGCATCGATGCTCGTCGAGGTCGCGCGCCATGGACTGACCCGCGCGGGACGGTTTCTCGTCTTCCGGACGCGAATCTCGGATCGCCCGGGCGCCCTGGCCGCTCTCCTCACCCACATCGCCGAGCGGCGGGTGAACGTCGTCTCGGTCGACCATCACCGGGAGGGCATCGACCTGCCGGTGACTGGGACCGAGGTCGAGGTCACCGTCGCAACGCGCGATGAGGAGCACTGCGCCGAGCTGCTCGGCTTCCTCGCCGAGTGGGGCTACGAAGCCGAGCGGCTGCGCTAGGCGGTGACGGTTCGCGGTTCGGGCTCGCGCTTCCGGGCGAGGTACGTCCGCAGGCGTGAGAACGCGCTGGGCCGCTCGTCCTCGAAGGAACGGGCGAGCCGGGTGCGCTCGGCCTCGCGGAGCATGTCCTCGTGCCGGGCACGTGCGATCGCGAGATGGCTGTGAGGGCTGTAGTACATGCCTACAGGACGCGCGAGCGGCCAACTTTCTTCCCTCGCTAGATTCACACTGTGCACAAGGATTACTCGGCAACTCCGCTGCCGAAGAAGCTCGGCATCGAGGAGGCCTCTCGGGTTGCGCTGGCGAAAGCTCCTGAGGGCTTTGCGGAGGAGTTGGGCGTGAAGGTGAGGCTCCGTGGCGAGTTCGACGTCGCCGTCCTCTTCGCGAAGCGTCAGGGCGAGCTGACCCGGGCGTTCGCGCCGCTTGCGCGGCGACTCGCACCGGCCGGCGGCCTCTGGGTCGCCTGGCCGAAGAAGTCCTCCGGCGAGGCCACGGACCTCACCTTCGACCTGGTGCAGCGGATCGGCCTCGACGCCGGGCTCGTGGACAACAAGAGCTGCGCGATCGACGACACCTGGCAGGCGGTCCGCTTCGTCATTCGCCTCCGCGACCGCTGACGAGCTCCAGGAGACGTTCGGCGTAGCGCGGGGCGGTGGGCTCGTCCTCGTGCTGGAAGTAGGCGAAGACGTCCAGCCCTTGCCCGAGCAGCGCCTCGATGCGCTTCGCCTCGGCGGCGAGACCCTCGTCGCTGTAGGGCGGGTTGCGAAGACGCAGGTAGCGGAAGTCCGCGCCGCCGTCCTCCGCGTCGACGCGTGCGACGCGGTGTTCGTCCAGGCGGGCCTGGATCTCCGTGTCGAGCCACGAGTCGTGGCGGAAGTCGAGAGCCCAGCGCATCTCCGGGTCGAGCGTGTCGAGCAGGAGCCGGAGGAAGCCGTCGTCCCGCGCCTGCAGCACCTTGATGCGCACCGGGCCGAGCCGATCGCCGAGCCTCGAGATCGTCTGGGCTGCCGCGTCCACGCCCTCGATGCGTCCGAAGGAGGTGACGTGGCGGGCAAGGGTGACCGCGAACTTGAAGCCGGGCTCGGTCTGGTCGGCCCAGCGCTCGAACTGGTCCTCGGCGGGAAGCCGGCGGAAGGTGGAGTTGAGCTCCACCGTGTTCAGCCTGCCTGCGTAGAAGCGCAGGAAGTCCGCCGGCTTCGATTCCGTCGGGTAGAAGTCGCCCTTCCAGGTGGGGTACGAGAAGCCGGACGACCCGGCGTGGAGGCGGCCGGTGGCTACGAGCCCTCGATGACCTCGTAGATCTCGTCCGCCTCGAGGCCGTGCGCATCGCGGTGGACGCGGGTGGCCGTCTCGGCGTCAGGTGCCTCGACGAGGCAGAAGATCTTGCCCTCGGCCTCGCTCACCCAGTAGCTCTTGTAGTTCACCCCGTGATCGCCCTGAATCGCGACGTCCTTGGCGTGGGCGTCGCGCACGGCGTCGCAGGAAACGCCCCCGTCCATGTTGTGTACGTCCATGAAAAGCGGCATGCGCTACCTCCGTTGAAGGGACGCGCGGATGCTATCGGAGCGCCGCGCGCGGGCGAGCACAAGCTCGCCTCGCTCTCCCGGCGCTTCCGGCGCACTTCGCGCGCCACGTTTGCGTATTTGCGCAGTACGCTCGAAAGCGGGTGGTGGTTTGGGGTGGCCCCGAATTAGAAGCCCAACCCGCGTGCGATCACGAGCCGCTGGATCTCGTTCGTGCCCTCGCCGATCTCCAGCACCTTCTGGTCGCGGTAGAGGCGCGAGATCGGATACTCGTCCATGAAGCCGTAGCCGCCGTGGATCTGCAGCGCCGAGTTGACGGCGCGGTTCGCCAGCTCGCCGGTGTAGAGCTTCGCGATCGCCGCAGCCTGCGCGAACGGCTGCTCCCGATCCTTCAGCCACGCCGCCTTGTAGACGAGGTTCCGCCCAGCCTCGATCTCGGTCGCCATGTCGGCCAACTGGAACTGGATCGCCTGGAACTTGCCAATCGGCTGCCCGAACTGCTTTCGCTCACGGGCATAGGCCGACGCGAGGTCGAACGCCCCCTGCGCAAGGCCAAGCCCCATCGCCGCAACCGAGATCCGGCCGCCGTCGAGGATCTCCAGGAACTGGCGCAGGCCCGCACCGCGCTCGCCGAGCAGGTGGTCCTCCGGAACCGTGCAGTCCCCGAACGCGAGCTCGCGCGTGTCGGAGGCCCGCCAGCCCATCTTCTGCATCGGCGCGGAGATCTCGTATCCGTCCGTCCCGTTCGGGACGACCACGTTCGAGATCTCGTCTTCGCCGGTCCGTGCCGTGATCGTCACGAGCGCCGTGATGTCGGTCCCCGCGTTCGTGATGAAGATCTTCGAGCCGTTCACGACCCAGCTCCCGTCGCGGAGCTCCGCCGTCGTCCGCGTCGCCCCGGCGTCCGAGCCGGCCTCGGGCTCGGTCAGGCCGAAGGCGGCGAGCTTCCGCCCCGCGGCCAGATCCGGGAGCCAGCGCTCCCTCTGCTCCTCGGAGCCGAAGAGGAGGATCGGCATCGTGCCGAGCGACGTGTGCGCCGCGACCGTGATCGCGACCGACGAGTCGATGCGCGTCAGCTCCTCGATGGCGAGGGCATAGGCGAGCGTGCCCCCGCCGCCGCCTCCGTGCTCTTCGGGGATCGGGATCCCCATGAGGCCAAGCTCCGCGAGGGCTTCGACGATGTCGTAGGGGAAGCGGTGCTCGCGGTCGAGCTCCTCGGCGACGGGCGCGATTCGCTCCTCCGCGAAGTCGCGAACCGTCTGCCGGAGCAGCGCGTGGTCTTCCGAGAGCTCGAAGTCCACTAAGAGAACCGGCGCGCGAGCTCCGCCAGGAGCCTCACGCCGTAGCCGGTCGCGCCGGGAGCGCCGTAATAGTCCTCGCGCGTCCGCTCGAGATAGGCCGTGCCGGCGATGTCGAGGTGCGCCCAGGGACCCTCGCCGACGAACTCCTGCAGGAAGCGGGCGGCCAGGATGGGCGAGCCCTGCCGGTACTCGGAGGAGTTCTTCATGTCGGCGTACGGGGACTCGATGTAGCGGCGATAGGTCTCGTGGAGCGGCATGAGCCACGCGTGGTCGCCGCTCTCCTCGGCGGCGGCCTGGATCTCCTTCGCCCAGCCCTCGTCGTTCGAGAAGAGGCCGGCGTAGTAGTCGCCCATCGCGACGACGATCGCGCCAGTCAGCGTGGCCAGATCGAGGATGTGCGTCGCCCCGGAGCGCCGCGCGTGGGTGAGCGCGTCCGCGAGGATCAGCCGGCCCTCGGCGTCAGTGTTCGTGACCTCGATGGTCTTGCCGTTGAGCGCCGTGATGATGTCGCCGGGGCGGTACGAGCGCCCGCCGGGCATGTTCTCGCAGGAGGGGACGACGGCGAGCACTTTGACCGGAAGGCCGAGCTCGGCGATCGCGCCCGTCGCGGCGAGCACTGCGCCGCCGCCGCCCATGTCCGTCTTCATCTCCTCCATGCGGCTGGCGGGCTTCAGCGAGAGGCCGCCCGAGTCGAACGTGATCGCCTTGCCGACGAGGCCGAGTACGACGTCGCCGCGCGTGGGGGAGGGAGGCTCGTACGAAAGCGTGATCAGCCTCGCCGGGTTCTCACTTCCCTGGCTGACCGCGGTGAGCGCGCCCATGCCCGCCTCGCGGATCTCGTCTGGGCCGAGCGCGGAGAAGGTCATGTGCTCGAAGCGGCTCGCGGTGTCCTCGGCGAACTCGGCGAGTGTGGTGGGGGTGCAGACGTTCGGCGGCGCGTTGACGAGGTCGCGGCAACGGTTCGTCCACGCGGCCACGACATTGGCTCTCTGCGCCTCCTCCGCGACCTGGGCCGCGCCGGGGCCGCAGAGCACCAGGCGCTCGATCGACGCGTGCTCGTCTTTCGTCTTCCAGATGCCTGCGTCGTAGGGGCCGAGTGCGACGCCGTCGACCACGGCACGCGCCTGCTCGACCGCGGGGAGGCCGTTCTCGCTCAGGACCCACGCGATCGTCTTGCCGCCGACCTCACCTGCGCGCCGGGCGACTGCCGCGGCCGCTGTCCGCAGGCTGTCGGAGTCGCCGTCCGCGCCCACGCCGCCTGCGGCGACCTGGTGGGCCTTGAGTGTGTTCCGCGTGTGGAGGAGGGTAACTCGGCCGCGGTCGCCCTTCAGCTCCCCGTCCTCGATCAGGTGTTGAATCCCCCCGTCGACCAGGCGGTCGAGCTCTTGGCCCGCCGCCGGCAGCTCAACGGGCTCCGGTACGGCGAAGGCCAGGACATCCGCGGCGACCTCCGCCGGCGAAGCTTCGACGACGTCGATCTCCATGGGCGCGCGGGGATGCTATCCGAACCGGTTCCTACCTTGTTCCTCGAATGAGGGATATAGAAGGAATCCCTCAGGTCGATGAGAGGGATGCGCAATGAGCGCAGCTCTACCCTCTCCGCCCGCACCCTCCCCTCGCGGGCGAAACCCTCTCCCGGTAGAAGCCCTCCAGAAACATCTCGGAGGGCTTCTGCGTGAGCGGGAAGAGCTCCGGGCCGCGGGCTCGCCGCTCGCGCTCGAGCGCAACCGGCGCGAGATCGTGCGCATGCAGTGGAAGCTCACGTACGCGCTGATCGAACGCTACGCATCCGGCTAGCGCGGGTATTCTCGCGCCCGTGCGCGGGGTGGACAGAAAGGCGATGGCCGCGCTCTCGTCCGGTCATCTCGCAACGGACCTCGCGCAGGGGTCGTTGCCTGCCCTGCTGCCGTTCCTGAAGGTCGAGTTCGACCTTTCCTACACCATGGCGTCCGCCCTCGTCCTCGCCGCGACGATCAGCTCCTCGCTGATCCAGCCGCTCTTCGGTCTGTGGTCGGACGCGCGGGGGGCGCTGTGGCTGCTGCCCGCAGGCGTCGCTCTCGCCGGGGTCGGGATGGCCCTCGCGGCGGCAGCACCCTCCTACCCGCTGATCTTCGTCGCCGTCCTCGCCGCCGGGGTGGGCGTCGCCGCGTACCACCCGGAAGGATCGAAGTTCGCGAGCTATGCGAGCGGCACGCGGCGGGCGAGCGGCATGTCGTTCTTCTCGGTAGGAGGCAACATCGGGTTCGCGCTCGGGCCCGTCTACGCGTCTGCGCTCATCCTCTCCCTCGGCCTGAAGGGCGGCCTCCTCATCGCGGTGCCTGGTCTCGCGGTCGCGACCGGCCTCGTCTTCATGCTCCGCTACCTGTCGGGCTTTGCGCCGGACGAATCTCCGCGGGCCCAGCGCGCGGCAGCCGCCAAGACCGAGACCCGCGGACTCGTCCTGCTCCTGCTCGTCGTCGGCCTCCGGAGCGTGGCGCACATGGGGCTCTTCACCTTCATTCCGCTCTGGGAGATCCACAACGGCCACGGCGAGGCCTACGGGACTTTCGTGCTCGCGCTCTTCCTCTTCGCCGGCGCCGTGGGGACCTTGCTCGGTGGCCCGCTCGCCGACCGCTTCGGCCGCCGGCCGGTGCTGCGCGGGAGCTTCGTGGCCGCGACGCCCCTCATCCTCGTCTACGTCATCGTCGGCGGCCCGATCGGAGTTCTCGCCGTTACGCTGTCGGGCGCCTGCGTGATCGGAACCTTCGGAGTCAGCCTCGTGATGAGCCAGGAGTACATGCCCGGCCGCGTCGGCATGGCCTCGGGGCTCTCGATCGGGCTCGCGATCGGCCTCGGGGGTGTTGCCGCACTCGTCCTCGGCGCGCTCGCGGACACAGTCGACCTGCGGGCCGCCCTCCTCGCCACCGCGCTCGGCCCTGCCGTCGCTTTCGGCGTCAGCTTCCTCCTCCCGCCGGCTCCCGGGCGGCGGTCGTACGGGCCGGAGCCCGCTCCGGCCACGCTATGACCTACGAGTCCGCGGAGCAGTTCTTTTCACAGCTGGGGTCGAACTCCGACGCGCGGGCGACCAACCTCACGGCGTCCTACCGATTCGACATCGACGGCGCTGGCAGCTGGCGCGTCGACGTGGACGACAGTGTGGTCACCGTCTCCACGTCGCAAGATCCGGCCGACTGCGTGATCGCGACGGACGAGGG
>Ga0207708_10001386_pt1 | contig 18213 bp, 16 predicted proteins | sample KBSK5101metaG_FD_184340 | JGI IMG/M metagenome (GOLD analysis project Ga0207708, IMG submission 184340) | Corn, switchgrass and miscanthus rhizosphere microbial communities from Kellogg Biological Station, Michigan, USA - KBS K5-10-1 metaG... | ecosystem: Host-associated > Plants > Roots >...
CGTTCGCAAATCGTCGGCTTTAACAAGACGTTGGAAATGTATCCGAAGGACCCATGGAGCAACGAAGGTCTGGCCGCCTGCAAAATCACGTTGGGAAAACCGAAGGAAGCGGTTCAGCTGCTCGAAGAGCGGATCAAGCTGGGTTCCGAGCAAGCGTATCCTACGGTTTCGTTGGGCCTGGCCTGCATCGCCTGCTTGGACCTATCGGGGCCACATTGCTCAGTAACGGGTCGGCGATTGTCGCGACGCTCAACGGCCTGCGCCCGATCATGGAGCAGCAGCCGATCAAAGTGGTCTCCCACACGTCTGTGGAGACAAAGCTCCTGCCCTCACCGGCGGGCGAGAAGATCGCCCTCGTGGGATGACGAGGTCCGACACATGGCTCAGCCTATCTTCGAAGAGAGTCGATACCTATCGGTGAAACCCGCCGGGCCCTTGGCGGCCATCCAAGTCATCCATTCGATTCCTGGGCGTGTCCGCCTCCGTGTGCCGACGCTCAAAACCAATTCGAACCTGGTCCGTGGACTACAAGGATTGGTCTCCGCCCAAGCTGGTGTCACTGAAGTTACCGTTGCGCCAATCTGTCAGAGTGTCACGGTTGTGTTCGATCCAGCGCAGTGGACCTCGGAGTCGTTGTGCATGTTCCTGCAAAGTCGTAATCGTGAAGAACTTGAACAGTGGGCATCTGCCGCATTGTCCAACGATGCAACCAGCTCGTTTATGAAGACTTGGTTGCAGCCGTGGCAATTCCTGAATGCAGCTGAAAATAACCCTGGATCCAGTGGTGTGCCTCAGACAGCCGGGCCAGTCAAGTCCGGCTATTGGAAGGTGGGCTATGCCAGCATGGTCGTGGGAGTGGCGATGTTTGCTGTGCCGGGGGTTCCGGGCGTACCGTTTCTGATGTTGTCCACGTACTGCTTCTCCAAGGCCGCCAGTTTGAAAACCAGCGATGAGTCCGAAGCCGGAGAGCAAGTTCCCAAAGTGGTGCAGTAGGTTTCCTTCCTGCCTCATGCGCAGTGCCTCAATCGGGCATTTTGTCTGGCGTCCTTTCTATATAATGTGAGCAGGTTGTGACAGAAAAAGGCCAATCACGTTCACAGATGAACATGAATGGCCCTTTGATTTCAATGTATGCGAGCGTTAAGGGATTCAACCGTCAGGATGATCGATCGTCTTATATGACGGCGATCGCGAAGAGAAATGCTGTGACCTCTAGCACAAACCCAATGATGGAGATTGCAAACGTAATGTAATGCATAGTTCCTCCTAGTTTTTCGGATTACGGCCTGAGTTGAATGTACACCCGTATTACAAAGAAACAACTAATTAACGATTTTCTTCCCGCCTCATGCGCGGTACCTTGGTCGGACGTTTTGGCTGGGACGTATCAATGCCATCCACGTTCAACAAGGAACATGGATGGCCATTTTACTCAGGGTATGTGAGGGGTTGCAGGGATGCGATCGGCAGGATGATCGATCGTCTTATATGACGGCGGCCGCGAAGAGAAATGCTGTGACCTCTAACGCAAACCCGATGATGGAGAGTGCAAACGTAAAATAATGCATAGGTCCTCCTAATATATTGTCATCGGAACAGAGGCAACGTTTGTTAACTGTACGCCAGGAATCAGAAAGAATAACTAGTTAAAACCCGAGCCGTTTGACGCGTGACGAGCTGACTGGCAGTGACCGGTATAATCGAGATGCCCTCCTTGGGGACAGCTTTACAACCTGCTTCAAGTTCAGATAACATTTACGCGCTCATGTATGGTGTAGAAGAAAATAAGTGGGGAGGTGAACATGAAAGAAACCACAACGAGTACCGTGGACAGGGAGATGGAATCTTCGTCCGATTCTGTTGCGAATGACGGCGAGACCATATTCCACACCATAGAGGATGGTCTGGACGCAATGGGGCATGGAGTCAGGAAGCTTTTTCACGACCTACCGGGCCATGGAGTGATTGTCGGTGGTGCCGTGGGACTGGGCGCGGCCATGGCGGTTGGGGTAGGCGAGTTGGCAGTAGCGGCCTTCACGGCCTATGTCAGCTATAGATACTTCGCGTATGGAGAACCATTAGCCATGGCGATTGAAAATGCTATCAAGTTCGAGGCAGGCAGGCTAGAGGAGAAGGAAATTAACAAGCCCCTCTCGGAGGATGCGTAGCAAAAACAGAATCGAATTGGTCATCTGGTATCCGAATATAACATCGCAATCGGTCACTGCCAGTGAAGCGTCCCGACAGGCTCACGCCCAATGTTAATCTCGGCCATGTAGTGAACAGCTCGGGTTTTAACTAGTTATTTTTTCTCAATACAGGTGTACATTCAGGCCGGTAGGGTCGATCAGGGAGATGGAGTCTTCGGCCGACCCCATGGGATTCGCAATCCGGTTCAACGAGACGAGCGGAGTTTTTTCACGAAGAGAGGGTGTATGGCCGGGGAAAAGATAAGGACTGGAAGTCGCGCCAGGACCAAGGTGGTTGTCACGAGGGACCAATCAGGCACTCAGGCTGGCCAGGAGAAACCGGTTATTTCCCCCAAGATAACCGACATCGAGCACGACAGAGCTTTCCATCCGGATTGCGGCAGCCCTATGGTTCATGTCGATAAGACGAAGGCAACAGCCACGGCTGTAGAGTGCATCGCATCAGGGATCGAGCCTGTTTTCCGTTCCTTGACCAAAGAATTGATCAAGGGTGGAATGGTTCTGGCTGATTCGGTCTCTGAATTTGCATCTGAGACGAGCGAGAAGTTCAAGGATCTTCTCGCCGAGGCAAAGTCTGAGATGGAAACATCGAAGGCACAGGCAACGAACAAGACTGCGAGCGGTAATGTGACGAAGGGCTGAGTGGTCAAGATTGTCTTCTCAAATTACTTCACGTTGGATAAGTGTAGCTGTTTCCCGCCCATCACCACATAAGCTGTTCCCGGCCACACGAAGTGTCGACCTTCCGGGGCGTGAATCTGAATTCCGGTGAACACCCCATAATTGCTTCGCGTGGGATCGACAGTCAGGTGAATCATCCGCTCGATTTCTTCGAGGATGATCCCATGAGCGATCCTGGTCAAAGAGAGTAAATCCGGGACATCGCCATACCGGAGCTTACCCAACAGATGTCGCTTGAGAATACTCTGCTCGATGTCATCAGGATCTGGCACCAAATGGAGAGACCGGCTTTCGAGTTCATGTTGAATCGCTATCAATGCTCCACAGGCATGGGAGGCTTGCTGACGACCTGGGCGGAAATAAACGCCAAATTCTCCCTCTGGCCCGATTGCAATATGGGGCAGGGCGTAATACACATACCGTTCTAGGCCGCTTTCATCAATCGGGGCATGCTGCTGGGCGGCCATGAACCCGGTCTTGCCTAAAATGGGCAGTCCACCGAGACCGGAAAACAAGAACGCTTCTCCCCAGATTCTCTCAACATCTTCTACCAGGGGCCAGGTGATTTCGTCGCGGCAGACACATGCGAACGCGATCGTGTTCTCTGGTCGAAATCCCTGTCTCTGCAGTGCCTCATAGGATTGTGCGAGGAACCGGCCCTGTGGAATCGCCTCAGGAAACTCACTGGTCATGCGTGTCTCCCAATTCATGTGTCTCCCTGCCTACCTCACCCGATTTCCTTGGGCCCTACTCAAAGAGCATTCTAGTATTCCGGCCAATGGAGGTGTGAAACCTACCGCTGGGCCCAGGTACTGTCAATGGAAGAATACTCGGGCCGGGGATTAGAAGAAAAGCCTCAAGGATAGGAACACATAATCGGTATTTTTGTCGTTGGGAGCGCCTGCGACGCCTTGCTTCACGAGTTTGGAATAATAGCTCCCTTTCATCAGATAGACCCACCCTCCTTCAACCACCATATTTGGGCTGACAGTCCAGGCCAGGCGCAGATCGAGTTCCGATCCCAAATAGTTCCCGGCCTGTCCGGTTGAATCCTGCAATCCTGCCCCCTCGAATTCATCCTTGGACTGAGCCAGCCAATAGAATCGCTGCTTGAAGCTCACCCTGGTTCCCTCTTTAGGCTCGATGGAGAGCACGTAGCCGGGCGAACTGAGATTCGATCGTTTGAATAGCCCCCAGATGCCGCTGTGAGTCAAATCCGTATTGCCTACGCCGAAGAGCGTATTGAAGCGGCCGTTCTTATTGTCGTTGGGATCGCTATCGCCACTTGCGTAGTCATACTTAATATGGATGGCTGGTGTCCAGGGAAGCGCGAATGTGTATCCGACCTCCGCATGCTGAAAGTACGCGAAGGTCGTCAATACAGGGCTTCCGGGCCGGAGAGCCGATCGTCCGAACTGATAGGCGGATTCGATTTCGTAATCGAAGGTTGCTTTGGCCTCCGGCTTGAAAAGCCGGAAGCCGGGGGTATAGAGATCCGCCAGTTGGCCCTGGGTACTTTGGTCCTGATTGATGCCGGTGGTGCCTTGGACCTGCTCGTTCTGCGATATGTAGTAGACATACAACTCAGTATGGAACCATGGAATGCGCTGGTCCAGATAGAACATGCCGCTGAACAGTGTGTTCGAAGGGACGGTATCCGGTGACGTCTGATGATTTTCTACCGGGCGCATGACAAATGCGCGGACTTCCCAATCCTTGCGTGTTCCCAATGTCCAGTGAGCGCCTACGAACGAATGGGGGACGTTGTTGTAGTGGCTCCTTGCGATGAGCCGGCGGTTCCCAAAGTCCTGGGTAAACTTTCCGATCTGTAGCTCGGTCGGCAGACCCGAACCAAGGAAATTGTCTGTCTGCAGGCTGCCATAGAGCTGGAGCACATCGTTCTGATTCTCCATCCTGTTGCTGACGGTGAGGCCGTAGTTGTAGAGGGGGCGAGCATCAAGGAACTCCAGATGAAACTTGAACGGTTTGTAGCGGGCTATAAGATTGACATCCGTACGTTCGGAAAACTGCGCGGCGCCGGTTTTTTCGTCCTTCTTGATCGGCTGGCTATAGGACTCGTAGCGTGTTCGGAAGTCAAGGCCCAGATGGAGCCAGTCTGGTACATGCAGAGCTTGATCCAGATTGATCCCTGATCGGGGGAGCTTGATCCGGAAATCATCCGAAAGGATGACTTCTTGTAGCCGATCTGCAACCGGCCCGAAATAATGTTCTTGTTTGTGATCCTCTCGGCCCTCGTTGGATTGAGGGGCCTGTGCCTCACCTGCCCAGCCGGCCTGTACCGAGAAATTGCCAAAAAGAAAGAGGAGCCAGCACAGGATAGCGCTGCTCCATGCTGGACCTGTGATAACGGTAGCCATCCCTTTGAGTGAGAAGTCCAGGCTGAGAGGAGTGGGAAGTGTAACAGTCCGTCTGACTCCAAGCAATCCAAGACGAGGAGTCTCACTCTGTATGTATCGCACGCTGCGCAGGGAGAAGGACGAGGTTTGCTGTCGTTGCATGGCCACGCAGACGGGTAGGATAGACCCAGCCATTTTTTCTAATGACGGCGTTTTTTGCATCTCCTATAATGCCACCTCGGTGACGTGGACCAGTCGGAGAGTAAGCAGCGTCACTTCTTAAGAGGATGCGGTTAAAAGCCGCGCGCGTCTCGCATGTCGCGCATCGGTGCTAGTCGCAGCTTATGAAGCCCGCACTGCACCGACAGGGAAAACAGTATGAAGTATTTTCTCCTAGCTCTTGTATGCTGCTGCGCCTTGCTACCCCGACCGGCCTTCGCAGAAGATCAACCATCAACGAGGAAACCTGGCCTGCCTCAGCCTCCTATCCTCAAGCCGTGGACGGGAGATCTCGATGGCATGGTCAAGCGCCGCGTGATTCGCGCACTCGTGGCTCCATCCCGCACGGCCTATTGGCTGAATGGAGCCAGGCAGACGGGCGCCGAATACGAATTGCTCAAGACCTTCGAGAAAGAAATCAATGAACGTCACAAGACGCAGGGAAAGCACATCAAAACTTTTGTCGCCATTATTCCGACGAGGCATGACCAGCTGATCTCGGGGCTGTTGGAAGGACGCGGTGACATCGCGGCCGGCATCTTGACAGTCACCCCGGAGCGCCTCGAACAGGTCGATTTTGGCGAGCCGTTCTTCCGCGGCGTCAGGCAAATCGTGGTGACGGGGCCATCGTCACCTGACCTGACATCTCTTGACGATCTTTCAGGCAAGGAGGTGTTCGTCCGCCGGTCGACGAGCTACTGGACTCATCTCGATCATCTCAATGAGCGCTTCATACAGGAGGGCAAGCAGCCGATGAAGCTCAAGGCCGCGCCAGAGGATCTCCAGGACGACGATTTGCTGGAAATGACGAATGCAGGACTCGTCGACATTGTCGTCGTAAACCGCTATCAGGCGCTGTTGTGGGCCAGGGTCTTCAAAAAGCTCAAGCCGCGGGAAGATCTGGTGGTGAACAAGGGAGGCGACATCGCCTGGATGATCCGCAAGGACAGCCCGAAGTTAAAGGCGGAGATCTCAAAATTCGCGAAGGATTACGGCCAGAAATCCGATTTCGGGAAGGCTCTGGTTAAAAAATACGGTGGCAACACAAGGGTCGTGAAAGCAGCCACGTCATCGTCCGAGATCAAAAAGTTCGAACAGACGGTTGAGTTCTTTCGCACCTATAGCGCCAAGTACAAGATGGATCATTTATTGATGACGGCACAGGGCTATCAGGAGTCGCTGCTGGATCAGAGCGCCAGAAGCGATGTCGGCGCGATCGGTGTGATGCAACTGATGCCTGCCACCGGCAAGGAGATGGCAACCGGCGACATCACGCAGGTGGAACCGAATATCCACGCCGGCGTTAAATACATCAGTTTTCTGCGCGACGAGTTTTTCGCGAACCAGCCGATGGATGACCGCAACAGGACCCTGTTCTCGTTCGCGGCCTACAACGCAGGACCGGGTCGTGTCCAGAAGCTTCAGAAGGAAGCTCAAAAGCGTGGGCTCGATCCCTACGTCTGGTTCAATAACGTCGAGATCATTGCCGGGGAACGGATCGGTGAAGAGACGGTGACCTACGTCTCCAACATCTATAAATACTACATCGCGTACAAACTGATTGAGGAACAGAAGGCCGAGAAGGAAAAAGTTCGGACTGACACGCGCGACAACGATTCCAAGCATTAGGGGCCGGCCGGAATACGGAGCGGTTCGGTTGATGAGCATGGTTACAATCCCACAATCTCAGCTGCAACTTTTCTCTACCTTTTCAGGCTTTTTCTGAATCCTGATCGATCCTAGTCGTGGAGGTATGGATTGAAGCAAGGACTAGGGGTGCTGCTCGTCGCGATGGGCTCGGTCCTTGTAGTGGGGGGAGGACTCTATTCTCTGCCTATGGCGAGGTCCTCAGGACCGGATATTGGACGGGAGATGCCGATGTCTTGCGATATGGGTATCTCCGCGGCGAAAAAGGGACGGGTTGCGACAAAGGCTCCGGCAGATCGGCAGATGGGCGATTCACAACGAGATAAATCTCCCGGCGCCGCGCCTCAAGGTATGGTCTGGATTCCAGGCGGAGAATTCTGGATGGGTGCGGACGAATTTCCCGACGCCCAGCCCTGGCACCTGGTGTTTGTGGATGGATTCTGGATGGATAAGACCGAGGTTACCAACGAGCAGTTCGCGAAGTTCGTGAAGGCGACCAAGTATGTGACAGTCGCCGAGCAGGCGCCACGTGCTGAGGATTTTCCCGGAGCGCCGCCGGAAAATCTCGTGGCAGGATCGGTCGTCTTTTCGCCGCCGGATCGTCCGGTGAAACTGCACGATCACTTTCAGTGGTGGAGCTATGTGAAGGGGGCGGACTGGCGTCATCCGGAAGGGCCACAGAGCAGCATCAAGGACCGTGGAAACCAACCGGTCATGCATATCGCCTACGAGGATGCGTTGGCTTATGCGAAGTGGGCGGGGAAGCGGCTCCCGACGGAAGCCGAGTTCGAATTTGCCGCGCGGGGCGGCCTCGAGCGAAAGCCCTATGCCTGGGGTGAGGAGCTCAAGCCTGGCGGCAAGTTCATGGCCAACACCTTTCAGGGGAATTTTCCGGACAAGAATACGAAGGAAGATGGTTACGCAGCCGCTGCGCCGGTCGGCTCATTTTCGCCGAACAAGTATGGGCTCTACGATATGGCCGGCAACGTGTGGGAGTGGACCAGCGACTGGTATCGCCATGACTACTATAAGACACTGGCCGCGGAGGGACCTCTCGCACGCAATCCGAAAGGGCCGGCGGACAGCCTCGATCCGAGCGAGCCTGGCGTGAAAAAGAAAGTGCACAAAGGCGGGTCATATCTTTGCACTGACCAGTATTGTGCCCGGTACATTGCGGGCGGGCGGGGCAAAGGTGAACCGGACACCGGAACCAACCATGTCGGATTCCGGCTGGTGCGTGATGCACGCTGAGCAAGTATCTGAACTGTTCTCCTTCTTCCATCAGCGAGAAGAAGCCTCCTTTTCAGATAGAAATACCCTTTACGTTTGTCCATAATGTCGTGACACGTGCCACATAGAGCAACAAACAAAAGGAAAACCGTCTGGCACAGAACAACGTTACGGGTAGAGAAAACAACTTCACCAGCTTCCATTCTCAACATAAACAAGGAGGAATGACGATGCCGAAGGTAAACGGAAAAATAAAATGTCGATTTATGATCGGAATGTTAGCGCCACTCGCACTTGTATGGCTGGGCGGCTGCGCCGCCACTCAAGAGGCCAGGTCAGTGGAAAAATCAGGCTTCCTGGGGAACTATGCCCTGCTAAAGGAAGGCCAGCGCAGTATGGTCAAAGAAGGTTCGGAGGATCAAGCCTTATGGATCTATACGAATCCTGACGCCGATTGGCGTAAGTACAAGAAGATTCAGTTGGACCCTGTGACCCTGTGGATGAGCCAGAAAGACTCTCAGCTGAAGGACGTCTCGGTCGAAGATCGGCAGCGACTCGCAGCATTGTTCTGGTCGAAGCTCGACGAACAGCTCAGAAAAGATTACGAGATGACGAGTGAACCGGGCCCGGATGTGATGCAAATCCAAGTGGCTATTACCGAAGCGGGGGATTCGAACGCCACATTGGATACGGTGACAAGTATCATCCCGCAGACGCGCCTGCTCACCGGCGCCAAAGGTATTGCGACCGGGGTGTCAGGGTTCGCGGGCAGTGCGAGTGCAGAACTCAAGGCGACCGATACCAGCACGGGAACTATTCTTACTGCTGCGGTCGACCGTCGTGGCGGCACCAAGAGCCTGAGGGGCGTGACGAATGAGTGGCATGATGTGGAGGAGGCCTATCGCTTCTGGGCCGAGAAACTCCGCTACCGCTTGTGCCAATGGCGGGGCGGTGCGGGCTGCGTTGAACCAAAAGCCTGACGGTGCTGGCGAGCTCGGTATCGCGCTGAGCAATATTGAGAAACATCACACGGAGGAATGCCGAGTCGAAGTAGAAAATAGGGAGAGTACTATGAAACAGCATCAGGTACTAAAAATGGGCATACTTCTGTCTATCCTATTGTTTGCCAGCCAGGTCAGCCTTGCGGGGGCCACGGACAAGAAGCCGAACATCGTCATCATCTGGGGTGACGACATCGGTCAAACCAACATCAGCGCTTACTCAAAGGGGCTGATGGGATACCAAACGCCCAACATCGACCGCGTCGCGAGAGAAGGTATGATGTTCAACGACTACTATGGTGAGCAGAGCTGTACGGCGGGCCGGGCTTCATTCATCACGGGCCAATCCGGCCTGCGCACGGGAATGACCAAAGTTGGGCTACCTGGCTCGCCCCTTGGCTTGAAAGCGCGGGATGTGACGATTGCGGAGCTACTCAAGGCGCAAGGCTACGCCACCGGGCAGTTCGGCAAGAACCATCTCGGTGATAGAGATGAGCACTTGCCAACCGTTCACGGCTTCGACGAGTTCTACGGTAACCTCTACCACCTCAACGCCGAGGAGGAACCGGAACTCCCTGATTACCCCAAGGAATCGGACTTCCCTGGCTTCCGCAAGAAGTTTGGTCCGCGGGGTGTGTTGCACTGTTATGCAGACGGCAGGGGTGGGCAGAAGTGCGAGGACACCGGACCACTAACGAAGAAGCGTATGGAGACCATCGATGATGACATCGCGGCGCGCGCGGTTGATTTCATTGAAAAGCAGGCCAAGGCCGGCACGCCGATGTTTGTGTGGGTGAATTTTACGCACATGCACTTGCGCACCCATCCCAAGCCGGAAAGCGTTGGTCAGTCGGGCCGATGGCAGAGTCCCTACCACGACACGATGATCGACCATGACAAAAACGTCGGCACGGTCCTCGATAAGCTGGACGAACTGAAGCTCGCGGACAGCACCATCGTTTTGTACAGTACCGATAACGGTCCACACATGAACTCCTGGCCGGATGGGGCGATGACACCCTTCCGCAGCGAGAAGAACTCGAACTGGGAAGGCGCGGTTCGTGTGCCAGCCATGGTGCGCTGGCCTGGCAAGATCAAACCAGGCACGGTCTCGAACGACATCATGTCGCATTTGGACTGGGCTCCAACGTTGCTCGCGGCAGCCGGCGTACCAGATATTAAAGAACAACTCCTCAAGGGGTATAAGATCGGCGACCAAACGTTCAAAGTACATCTGGACGGCTACAATTTTATGCCCTACCTGAGCGGTCAGGAAAAGAAAGGGCCGCGCAGCGAGTTCTTCTACTTCAACGACGACGCGGGGCTGATGGCTTTGCGCTTTGACAACTGGAAGCTCGTGTTTGCTGAGCAGCGGGCACCAGGCACCTTACGCATATGGGCCGAACCGTTCACAGACCTGCGTCTCCCCCTGATGTTTAACCTCCGCACGGATCCTTACGAACGCGCAAACATCACCTCGAACACCTACTACGATTGGTTGATGGACCATGCCTTCTTGCTGGTGCCGGCACAGGCCTACGTTGGGAAGTTTCTGATGACATTCAAGGAGTTCCCGCCGAGCCAGAGGCCGGCCAGCTTCAGCATTGATCAGGTCATGCAAAAGCTGCAGGAGGGCGGCGGCAAATAGAAGTCAGGCAATCATCTCTGCCTGAAGCTGGCGGGCTGCTCGCAGGAGTGGCCCGCCGGTTCCCTTTTTGGGGGAGAAAGGGAAACACATGAAGGCAAACCGTACACTCGTCCTCATCAGTTTTGTAGCGATCACACTCGGCTTCGGCGCAACAGCTGTCCGCGCCCAGGACCCGCTTCCCTCTTGGAATGATGGCCCGGCTAAACAGTCCATCGTCGCCTTCGTTGTAACGGTCACCAAGGAAGGCGCGCCTGATTTCGTGCCGCCGGCCGAGCGCATCGCGGTGTTCGACAACGACGGGACGCTTTGGGCCGAGCAGCCGATGTATTTCAGCTCCTTTTCGCGCTCGATCGCGTGAAGGTGCTCGCGCCGCAGCATCCTGAGTGGAAGACCAAGCAGCCGTTTGCCTCGCTACTCAAGGGTGACGTGAAAGGCGCGCTGGCGGGCGGGGAGCCGGCCATTTTCAAAATCGTCATGGCTACGCACGCTGACATGACGACGGACGAGTTCGAGAAGATCGTGCGGGACTGGATTGCCACCGCAAAGCATCCCGTGTCCAAGCGACTCTACACGCAGATGGTGTATCAGCCGATGCTCGAGCTGCTCGATTTCCTGCGTGCTAACGGGTTCAAGACATTCATCGTCTCTGGTGGCGGCGTGGATTTCATGCGCGTCTTCAGCGAAAAATTTTATGGCATCCCACCAGAACAGGTCATCGGCAGCAGTGGCAAACTGAAATTTGAAGGGCGCGATGGAAAGCCTGCTTTGATGAAGTTGCCCGAGCTGAATTTCTTTGACGATAAGGCTGGAAAACCCGTCGGCATCCAGACCTACATTGGTCGCCGCCCGGTGATGGCATTCGGCAACTCCGATGGAGCGCCGCCCCGTTCACGTTCTGGAGAATCGGCTAAGAATCTTGCGCGAGTCTCCGACAAACTGCCCGGCAAGGACGTCCATTCGTATTAAGGAGGAGGGTAGACGTGATGAGGAAATGCACTCTTGCTGCCGTAAGTTTGGCCGTAGCGCTCACTGTGCCTAACGTCGCGAGCGCCGGCGGACTCTTCCTGTCGGAATTTGGAACGGAGGACGTGGCCCTGGCAGGGGCCGGTTGGGCGGCGCGTGCGCAGGATGCCTCCACCCTGTTCAAGAATCCCGCTGGTATGAGTCGCCTGGAAGGCAACCAATTCCAGGGTGGCTTGCAGGCCTTGTACTTCCAAAGCGGCGGGTTTGACGGCACCAACACCCCCTTTGGCGGAAATGGCGGCGGGAATCCGATCGGCGCCGTGCCGGGAGCGAGCGGCTTCTACGTCCATAGCCTCGGCAAAGATGTCAAAGTCGGGCTCGGTATGGTCGGGAACTTCGGCCTGGGACTCCATTACGACCAGGGCTTTCTCGGCCGCTACTATGTCAAAGAGGCGACGCTGGTTGGCATCACCTTCGCGCCGGTCGCGAGCTACCAGGTGACTGAAAAGGTTTCCATCGGCGGAGGGCCCAACGTTATGCTGGGGTATCTGAAGTACACCTCCAATATCAACAACCTGGCGCCGCCTGGGATAGGAGACGGACAGGTGGGAGTCAAGGACACGACCGCGGGAGTCGGCGGCCAGTTCGGCATACTGTTCGAACCGCAAAAAGGTTCCCGTGTCGGCGTGACCTATTATTCTCCGATCAAGTTGAATTTTTCCGACACGCCTGACTTCTCGAATTTAGGGACCATCGGAACTGCTCTCCAAAACAATGGCCTGTTGAATCGCAACATCGATCTGGGTGTCACTGTGCCGCAGCGTGTCATCGTGAGCGGCTATCACGAATTCACCGACCGGTTGGCCCTCATGGCCAACTTCGGATGGGACAATTGGAGTAAATTCGGCGAAGTAGAGGTGACGGTCAACACGGCGAATCCGACGTCACTCACGACCGTCAGCAATTACAAGGATACTTACCACGTCGCGATCGGAGGTCAATATCGGCTCAATCCTGAGTGGCTGCTCAACAGCGGGTTTGCCTACGATTCCTCGATGGTCTCGGCTGCCAATCGGCCGCTTGCCCTCCCGGTCGGAGCGACCTATAAGTACGGCCTGGGCGCCAATTGGTTGGTACGTCCCACCGTCAAATTGGGCTTCAGCTACGAACTGTCCTATATGGGAGACCTGTCGATCTCACAAAATCGGGGGCCGCTGGCGGGCCAGGTCAACGGTGAGTTCAAGGACTCAATGATGCACTTCTTCGCCTTTACCCTGAATTGGGGCTCCGAGGGCGTGACCTTCGGCCCTGGCGGAGGCCAGAATCCCTCATGAAGAGAGAGGACTGAGGCGCAAGAAGTCTCCATGAAGTGGTTGCTGACCCTGTCCGGCGGTTCGGTCCCGACGAGTTTACTGACCGGTCTTCAATGGATGTCGCCATCGAAGCCCGGGAAAGCGGGCATAATCTCGATCGGTCGTGATCCATTCCACTCCGCTCTCGATGGCGATGGCAGCAAGATACGCATCAGGGATGAGGTTACCCTTGGCGTTGGCCTCGTGGCATAGACGCTGGAAGATTTCCCAGTGACGGTCGCCTGTGGCAATCGTCACAGCGTTTGGATGGTCTCGTATCGAGGTCGCGAACGTCAGGGCATGGTTGACCGGTGTGGGATCTCGAAATACGCGTGGATGGGTCACGACTCTCAGGAAACCACTCAGGATAAGATCGGATACGCCGAACGCGGCGTCTGAACTCAGCACCTGATTCAACCAGCCGAGGTATTCCCGGTGCCGCGGCGCGTCCTGACGGTGGGCATAAACCAATACATTTACGTCAGCCAGGACCATGCGGCGACTCCATCAGATCAAGCAAGGCGGCCCCATCGTCGAGATCTACGCCAGGGTGCAGGCCTTTTCTCCCGTATGTCGGCAGGGTCACACGCCGGACCTTTTCTTTCCGGTGCCGCTTGGCCAGCGCTTCGCGCAGCGCGTCGCCGATCAACGCTGTGACCGTGGAATGCGACGAAGCCGCAAGCTTTTTGATTTGGGCCAGAAGGTCATCCGGGAGATTAATGGTTGTTCGCATGCATCAAAGCATATCGAGGAAACATATTGATGTCAACGTACCAGGCGCCGTGAGGAAGGCTGAAGCTTCAGCCTTTCTCGCGTGTCTCGCCCGTTCCGCCAGTCTCGCGGCCTAGGGTTTGATGTCGTAGCTAAAACCGAAAATAATGTTCGTATCCGTGGTTTTCTTGTCTGCCACCGGCAGTGAGTTGTAACGAACATCGTACTCCAGGTTAAGTCGCCAATTGTCGGTGATCTTGATTCTGATGCCCTGGTCGGCGTTCCAGCGAGTTCCTGACCCGTGGCCCAGATCATGAAATCCCTGTTCCTTATGGAACAGGATCACGTCATCGTCGCGGAATCTGAATTCGGCCCGTAACATCCACGTGGTGGAGGGCGTAACGGTAGAAGCGGTATTGGTGTAATCCTGATACACCGATGCCGGACCGGCCGCTACGGATAGTAGCTGTTGTCTGTTATCGAGAATATCGTATCCAAGACCGAAACTTGCCGTTTCGCGTAGCGTCAAGTCTTGAAACTGGTCCGTTTCCGAGAGACTCGAAGCGGTTGCGAACAGATGGCGCGTGAGGAAATGGTCATATTTGAAATTCATAACCGCATTATTGGCCGTGTCTTCGTGATTCGCTTGCGCACGATTGTATTTTCCGTCCCAGATGACACGATGTTCCTCTTTGCGGTAGGTGAGAGTGCCTGATATGTTCAGAGCCTGCGTTTGCGTGTTACCCGACGTCTGATTACCGCCGGCCGAAATGTAGCCGTAATAGTCATTTTCCGCCAGATTGATACCCTTCACATCTTGGAGGCGGATCGGTCCCCCCTCTTCGAGGTTATGCAGGATGATCCGGTCGCCAACGCGCTGCCCGACGTTTTCAGGCATCTCGACATCCCCATAGAGTTTAATCGACATGGGCCGGATAGTTGTGATGCTCCGAACATCATCCCAGTCAATGATGATATTTGTGCTTGAATACTCGGGATCAATCTCGAGCTTTTTGTCTTGCATTTTGACGACCAGACCGCTGATCCGATCGCCGTTCTTGAGCACCACGAGGTGCGCGTCAGCCGCATAGGGGGTCAGCGCCAGCAGCAACAGTGTGCCGCCGATTCCTATGATCGCGCGCGCGAGGCCGGTCACGAGCCGTTCACAAAATTCAGTGCCTATGGCCATCAAATTGCCATATTGAGGCCGATGCCGGCGTGGGTATCGTTCACGCTGACTGTCTCTATCCAATCCCTGGCATCATGTGCATAGCCGTTGCTCTACCCCTGTTGCCCGCCATGGTCAGTCAGACAGATGTTCACGGCGTCGAGGGGGCTGGCCGTGATCTCAAAACGATTGGAACATGAAGCGAGTGCCGACTTCCACATTCCACTCATAGGCGCCAGCGAGATCGTTTCCCCAAATCCCCACACCGGGACGCGCAAACAACCCCCATCTCCCGACTACATTCCGGCCAAGTTCGATTTCGAACACCATGCTGCTCTTCCCTTTCCGTTCCCAATTGACTTGCCACGCCCCCTGCGCAGTGGTCCACCAACGGTCAGTCCAGATCGTATTGATCTGTAGGGACGCCTGAGTAAAGGAGACATCCGCTCGAGAAGGATCGCCGCCCGCTGAGACAGAATGTTGGAACACCCCGAAGAGGAAGGACTCCCATTGAGGGAGAAAACGGCCTGTGGCGACGATTGGGCCGACCGTATACTTTCCACCGCCCAAGAGATCATCGGATGCGGTGGGAAATGAGGAGGCGGCGCCGATCAAAAGGGCGTATTCGGGTGTGTTGTAGGCGCGCCACCCGAGTATGGCCGATAGGTTGCCCAAGCCTTGAGCGCTGGCAACGCCGGGACGATTGGGATCGAGCCATCGGTGGAACGGAGTATCCACCCGCAGCAACCAGTTCCTCCGGAACGGGACATCCACTCGGGCTATGGTCTCGGAGAGTTGAGCACCATGAGGTAAGTTCGCGTACTGAGAGGATAGCTGTAGACGGCCGACAATCGCCGTCGGATCAGTCCCGTACTTGGCCGCCAGCTGTCTCAGTCGCTCGGCTTCATCCTGTTCTTCCGGAGTCAGTTGGGGCCTCAGTACCGGTGGAAGAAACCGGGGTCCGCGTGGTGAGTCTTCCTGCTTCGGCTCCGAGCCGGGATTTGGTTCGCCACGCTCGGTCTTTTGAGACGCCCGCGACGGTTCCTGGGCTATGACAACGTGGAGATTCCCCATCCCGAGCCAGCCGTACAAAACCGAAACGAGGCCCACGGTTGCAATCCTGCGCCACAGGTCTCGACTGCAAAGTCTTGGTGCTGTTCGGAACGTCCAGCGCACACCGGCTTGTACCGTCCAGGCAAAACCCATCTGTACCAGGCGGTCCAACTTGGTGTCCAGAATGTCGTCGAGCGTTGCCGCCTGGCTGGGGGTCTGGCGAAATCAGTCAACCAGCCGCACTCATCGCTTGAGACTCTTCAGGGCTTCAATTCTACCGCCTTTGAGAAGCTGCTCGGGGTCCGTCGCGCCGAACATCCGTACGAGGCCGCCGACCAGTCCAGTCCAGCCGGTCTGGTGACTCGCCCCAAGCCCCGCCCCGTTGTCTCCGTTGAAATATTCGTAAAAGAGGAGGTGGTCCCGCCAGTGAGGGTCATCTTGGAATTTCTTGGTGCCGCCATACACAGGCCGGCGTCCGTTACTATCCCGCAGAAAAATTCGCCCGAGGCGCTCCGTGATCTCCTTGGCGACTTCGAACAGGTTCATCATCCGGCCGGACCCCGTGGGGCATTCGATTTTGAAGTTGTCCCCGTAATAAAGGTAGAAGTTTATCAGCGCCCGGATGATGAGGGCGTTCACCGGTGTCCAGATCGGTCCCCGCCAGTTGGAGTTGCCGCCGAACATGCCGCTGTCAGACTCCCCCGGCAAATAATCCACCCGGTATTCCTGGCCGTCGGCGTGGAATACATACGGGTGCTTTTCGTGGAACTTGGAGAGTGAACGAATGCCGTAGGGACTGAGGAACTCTCCCTCGTCGAGCATCCTGGTGAGAATCCGACGGAGCCGCTCCTGATTGAGCAGAGCCGCGATGCCTCGTTCGCCGACTCCAAAATTCCCCTGGCCGGTGGGGTGAATGTTTTTGAGGAGCTCCGGCATTTTCTTCACGCGCTCACGATTGAACGCCATCGTTTTGGGAATCAAAGCTCGTTGCCAGGGCTCGATGACGGTTGTGGCGCACAATGGGAGCAGTCCCACCATCGAACGTACTTTGAGCTTCGTGGCCTTTCCATCTGGAGTGCGAAGGATGTCGTAGTAGAAGCCGTCCTCCTCATCCCACATCCCATCCTCTCCGGGTTGGTTCATTGCCGCGGCGATCCAGAGGAAGTGTTCCGAGAATTTCGAGGCCATCTCATCGTAAACAGGATCATGACCTGCCAGCAGGATTGCGAGCTCCGCCATGTTCTGGCTGAAGAAGGCCATCCAGGCCGTGCCGTCGGCCTGCTCCAGATGGCCCCCCGTCGGCAGCGGCGCACTGCGATCGAAGACGCCGATGTTGTCGAGGCCGAGAAAGCCCCCCTCGAACACGTTCTTTCCAAACCGGTCCTTGCGGTTGATCCACCAGGTAAAGTTCAGGAGCAGCTTCGAAAAAGCCGACTTGAGAAAATCCCAGTTCAGGTCCTCGTTCTGCGCGACCTGGCGACGGGTGAGAAACAGTGTTGCCCAGGCATGGACGGGCGGATTCACGTCGCTGAAGTTCCATTCGTAGGCCGGGATCTGGCCGTTGGGATGGAGGTAATGCTGGCTGAGCATCAGGTCGAGCTGCTGTTTGGCGAAATCGGGATCCACGGCCGTAAGAGCGACCGTATGGAATGCCAGGTCCCAAGCTGCGTACCATGGGTACTCCCACTTGTCCGGCATGGAGATGATATCGTCGTTGACCATGTGGAACCACTCGCGATTGCGTGTCGCTTGTTGGTGTCCCTTGTGCAATGGATGGGCGTGATGTTCCTCCAGCCACTGGTCTGCGTCGAAGTAGTAGTACTGTTTGGTCCAGAGCATCCCTGCGAAGGCCTGACGCATGAGGCTGGTGCGGTCGCGATCTCCCTTGAATGCCGGCGGGGTCAGGACTCCATAAAACTCGTCCGCTTCCTTTTGTCGTGCCTTCATCACCGCCTCGAACGTGCCGAACGGAT
>Ga0207708_10001388_pt1 | contig 18203 bp, 17 predicted proteins | sample KBSK5101metaG_FD_184340 | JGI IMG/M metagenome (GOLD analysis project Ga0207708, IMG submission 184340) | Corn, switchgrass and miscanthus rhizosphere microbial communities from Kellogg Biological Station, Michigan, USA - KBS K5-10-1 metaG... | ecosystem: Host-associated > Plants > Roots >...
GGCCCCGCCTCACGCTGGCCGCCGCCAGGGCGGGCGGCGCCGACCCGGCGCGGGCGCTCCCCGTAGCCGCCGCCGTCGAGCTGATCCACACCTTCTCGCTCGTCCATGACGACCTGCCGGCGCTCGACGACGACGACGAGCGCCGCGGCCGCCCGTCGCTCCACGTCGCCCACGGCGAGGCCGTCGCGATCCTGGCCGGCGACGGTCTCCTGAACGCCGCCTACCGGCTCGCCACCGAGCGCCTCGACGCACCGCCCGATGTTCGGCTCCGGGTCGTCGCGGAGATCTCCGCGGGCGTCGCCGGCATGATCGACGGCCAGTACCTCGACGTCGCCGGGCCCGAGCCCGACGCCGAGGGCCTCGTCCGCCTGCACCGCCTGAAGACCGGGTCGCTCATCTCGATGGCCGTCGTGTGCGGCCTGCACGTCGCGGGCGTCGACGACGAGATGCAGCGGCCGTACCGGGAGTTCGCGGCCGAGCTGGGCCTGCTCTTCCAGATCGTCGACGACATCCTCGACGCCGCGACCGACGAGTGGGGGTACGTCCGCAGCCACGGCCTCGACGGGGCGCGCCGGCTCGCCGAGGAGACTCGTGGGCGGACGGTCGAGCTGCTCGCCGGGTGCGAGGGTGAGACGGACGAGCTCGAGGCGATCGTCGGCGAGGTGGCCGACCGGGCGGCGTGAGCGTCGCGATCGCCCGCGCGGGCGCCGAGCGGGTCGACGAGCTCGAGCCGCTGTGGCTCGCCCTCCACCGCCACCACCGCGAGGTCTCCGCCCAGCCGGTCGTGGCCGACGACGCCGCCTCATGGGCGCGGCGGCGGGCGTGGTACCTGGAGATGCTCGCGGGGGGCGAGGACGTCGTGCTGATCGCCGAGCGGGACGGGCGCCCGGTCGGCTACGCGTTCCTGCACCTGCACCACGGCCCCGACGACACCTGGCCGGTCGAAGGCCGTTGGGGCGAGGTCGTCTCGCTCTCCGTCCTTCCCGATCAGCGCGGAGCCGGGGTGGGGACGAAGCTGCTCGACGCCGTCGACGCCGAGCTCGAGGCCCGCGGCGTGCGCGACCTCCAGGTGGCGGTGATGGCGGGAAACGCCGACGCGATTCGGCTCTACCAGCGGCGCGGGCTGCTCCCGGCCGAGCTGGTCCTCTTCCGCTTCGGCCGGGTGCCGGATGGCGGCGAAGCGACGTCTTGACGCGCTCCTGGTCGAGCGCGGCCTCGTGGAGTCGCGGAGCCGCGCGCAGGCCCTCGTCATGGCCGGGCGGGTGCACGTGGACGGCGCCCCGGTAACGAAGGCCGGCACCCCGACGGCCGACGATGCGGCCGTGGAGGTGATCTCGCCGCCGCGGTTCGTCTCGCGCGGAGGCGAGAAGCTCGAGACGGCGCTCGCGGGGCTCGGGGTCGACGTCGCCGGCGAGCGCTGCCTCGACGTCGGCGCCTCGACCGGCGGCTTCACCGATTGCCTGCTCCAGCACGGAGCGGCGGAGGTGGTCGCGCTGGACGTGGGCCGAAACCAGCTCCACGAGCGGCTGCGCGCCGATCCTCGCGTCACCGTCATCGAGGGCACGAACGCCCGCTCGCTGGACTGCGCGGCGCTGCCGTTTCGCCCCGGCGTCGTCACGGCCGACGTGTCGTTCATCTCGCTGCGGCTCGTCCTCCCCGCGGTGCTGGCGTGCGCCGCACAGCCGTGGCGGGCGCTCGTCCTCGTGAAGCCGCAGTTCGAGGCCGGCCGGGCCGACGTCCGCCGGGGCGTCGTCCGCGACCCCGAGGTGCGCCGCAGGGTGTTGCAGGATTTCGCCGATTTTGCGAGCGGGAGCGGCTGGGCCGTCCTCGGCGTGTGCGATTCTTGTGTGCCGGGCCCGGCCGGAAATCGCGAGTACGTCGTGTACCTCGCGTCGCCGGCGCATCCCCTCCGGAAGGACCAGACCGCCGATGTCGCAGACCAGATCGAACGCGCCCTCGCCGCATCGTGACGGCGTGGCGGTCGGGCGCGCGGCGTTCCTGACCCACGGGCGGGCCGAGGTCATCGGCGACGCCCTGGAGCGGCTGCACGGCGTCGCCAAGCGCTGCGGCGTCGAGGTCGTCGGCGACGACGCCGATCCCGACATCGTGGTGGTGCTGGGCGGCGACGGCACGATGCTGCGTGCGCTCCAGCGCTGGCTCGGCACGGGCACCCCGTGCCTTGGCGTCAACTACGGCCGGGTGGGCTTCCTGACGAGCGTGGCGAGCGGCGACCTCGAATCCGGCCTCGAGGCGGCGTTCGCCGGCCGCTACCACGTGCTCGACCTGCCGACCCTCGCCGGCGACGCCGGGGCGGGCCCGCTCGTCGCGGTGAACGACGTCGTGCTCACGAGCGCCACGCCGGGCCGGATGGCGATCCTCGAGTGGGGCGTCGACGGCCAGTCGCTGGGCGAGCTCGGCTGCGACGGCGTGATCGCCGCCACGCCGACCGGCTCGACGGCCTACAACCTGTCCGCCGGCGGGCCGGTGCTCGTCCCCGGCACCGACAGCTACGTCGTCACGTTCGTCTCGCCGCACTCGCTCCACGCCCGCTCCATGGTGCTCGGCCGGCCGCACTCGGTCGCGTTCCGGAACGTGTCTGCGGACGTGCCCGTCCAGGCGATCGTGGACGGCCACGTCGTCGCGGTCATCGACCCCGGCGGTCGGGTGGACGTGCGTCTGGGCGATGCGCTCGCCGCGCTCGCGCGGGTCGCCGGCACCTCGTTCTTCACCCGCTACCTCCAGGAGTTCACGCACTGATGCTCGCCCGGCTCTCCATCCACAACCTGGCGCTGATCGAGCGGGCCGAGCTCGAGCTCGAGCCGGGCCTGAACGTGCTCACGGGCGAGACCGGGGCGGGGAAGACCATGCTCGCCCAGGCGATCGGCCTTCTCACCGGCGCCCAGCCGGTCTCGGGGATGGTTGGCCCGTTCGCCGACGAGGCCTACGTCGAGGCCGAGTTCGACGCGCCCACCGAGCTCTTCGAGGATCCGGCCCTCGCGGCCGTTGCGGGGCTTCGGCCCGACGGCGAGGAGACGCTCGTGGTGGCGCGGCGGCTCACGGCCGGGGGTCGCAGCCGCGCGTTCGTGTGGGGCCGAAGCTGCGCCCGCGCCGACCTCGAGGCGCTGGGCGAGCGGCTGATCGAGATGTCCTCGCAGCACGAGGCCCGCCGGCTCGCCCGCCCGGCCCGCCAGCTCGGGCTCCTGGACGCCTACGCCGGCACCGCTGAGCTCACGGCCGAGATGGCGGCGGCCTGGCGAGCGCTCCGGGCGGCCGAGTCGGCGTTCGAGTCGGCACGCGGCGAGGCGGCCGACGCCGCCCGGCGGCGGCTCGATCTGGAGGATCTCGTCGCCCGGGTCGACCAGCTGGCTCCGGCGGCGGGCGAGCCCGAGTCGCTGCGCGCCGAGCGCGAGCGCCTGCGGCACCTGGACGAGCTGGCCGCCGCGGCGGGGACCGCGGCCGAGCTCCTGAGCCCGGCCGACGGCGACGGCGCCCGCGAGCTCGCGGCGAGCGCGGCCCAGGAGCTCTCGGCGGTGGCCGGGTTCGCACCCGAGCTGGGCGATGTGGCGGCGACGCTCGACGACATCGCGGCGCGCATCCAGGACGCGGCGGTCGAGCTGCGCGGCCACCTGGCCGGCCTCGAGGCCGACCCGGCCCGGCTCGAGCAGGTCGAGTCCCGGCTCGAGGCGTTCGCCCAGCTGGAGCGCCGCTACGCGGCGCCGGTCGGCGAGGTGGTCGAGCAGGCGGGTGCCGCCCGCCGGGCGCTCGAGCGGCTCGAGAGCTCCACCGAGGAGCTGGCGCGGCTCGAGGCCGGGGCGGCCGCCGCCGCCGAGGCGGCCCGCGACTGCGCCGCCCGCCTGACCGCTGCGCGGGCCGCCGCCGCCGAGCCCTTCGCGCGCGCGGTCGAAACCGAGCTGGCCGACCTGGGCATGGCGCAGGCCGTCTTCACGGTGCGCGTCGAGCCGGCGGAGCAGGGCCCCCGCGGTGCCGACCGGGCCGTCCTCGAGCTCGCGGCGACCCCGACGCTTGCCGCCGGTCCGGTCGCCGAGACCGCCTCGGGCGGCGAGCTCTCGCGCATCGCGCTTGCGATCCGGGTTGCAGCGCGAGCGGGCGGCGGGCCGGGGATCCTGCTCCTCGACGAGGTCGATGCCGGGATCGGCGGGCGCACCGCGCGGGCCGTGGCCGACAAGCTCGCGGCGCTCGCCGCCGGGGCTCAGCTCCTCGTCATCACCCACCTGCCCCAGATCGCGCGCGCCGCCGACGCGCACTTCCTGGTCGAGAAGCCCGACGAGGGCGCGGCGAAGGTCGTGCGGCTGCGGGAGGCCGAGGTGGTGGAGGAGCTGGCCCGCATGCTGGGCGGCGACCCCGAAGACGAGGCCGCGCTTCGGCACGCCGAGGCGCTGCGCTCGTAGCGCCGTCTACAGCTCGAGGGCGAAGTGCCACTCCATGCATGGCTGACCCGCGAACTCCGCCGGCATCTCGGCTTCGAGCCTCATCCCCAGGCGGCGGAGCAGGCGCGCGCTGGGGAGGTTCCGCGTGTCGGTGATCCCGACCAGCCGCTGGACCGCCGTGTGCGCCCTGAGCCCGTCGATCAGTGTGCGGGCGGCCTCCTCGGCCAGGCCCCTGCCCTGAGCCTCGCGCGCCAGCGTGATGCCGAGCTCCGCCTCCGTGCCCGAGGCGGCCGTGAACAGGCCGATGTCGCCGATCAGGACGTCATCCGCATCCGCGATCGCGATCTGCAGCCACTCGCCCGGCCGGCCGAACGGCGCCTCGGACATCTCGACGAGGAACTCCCGCGCCTGCGCGTCCGAGACGGGCTCCCAGCCCTGGTAGCGGGCGACCTCGGGGTCGTGTCGGTAGGCCTGGAAGCGCCGCAGGTCGTCCGGGCGCAACCGGCGCAGCGCGAGGCGCGCCGACGTCCAGGGCAACGGATCCGGGGGCGAGGGGCTGGCCGCGGTCATCGGGGCGAGGGTATGCGAGGTGGTGGCCGGCCTGCGTGACCGCTCGCCCGCGTTGCACCGCAGGTGCAACACGGGCTCCGGGGCGGCCGGGCGGCGGTGCCGGCCCTGCGGGCCGGGCGTGCACGGCTGGGCCGTGCAACGACGGGGTCTGACCCCAATGTTGCAGCCGCGGCGCGGGCGCGCCTGCTGCAACATTGGGGTCAGACCCCAGCTGGCGGCTCAGCGATGGCCTCGTAGCAGACGAGCTGGTGGCCGTACGCGTCGATCATGCCGGTGTCGCGCATGCCGAGCTTCTGCATGATCCGGATCGACTGGGCGTTCTCGGGGTAGGCCAGCGCGACGACGCGCTTCAGGCCGAGCGGCCCGAGCGCGGCGGCGAGGCAGGCGCGGGCCGCCTCCGTGGCGTAGCCCCGGCCCCAGGCGGAGCGCTGGAACTCGTAGACGAGCTCGACGTCCGGGCCGGTGCCGTCCACGTGCACGACGCCGCACACGCCGATCATCTCGCCCGTCTCGCGCAGCTCGACCGCCCACAGGCTGAACCCGTTGCGGTGCTGGCCGTCCATCATGCGCGCGACGCCGGCCGCGCTCTCGTCCCGCGTGCGCGGCTTGCCGTCGGCGCCGACGTAGCGCATGACCTCGGCGTCGCCGTAGACCCGGTGGGCGCCGTCGACGTCCGACTCGCGCAGCTCGCGGACCAGGAGCCGCTCGGTCTCGATGGGAAGGACGCTCAACGCGCCGTCCGGCCGCCGGCCTGGCAGAATGGGGGTGCGGGCACGGCGGAGCAGTGTAGAGCGGAAGGAGCGGGGATGACCGAGCACCTGACGGCCACACGGGCGGGCGAGCGGTTCGCGGTCGCCATCGCTGCGGCGACGGACTGTCACCAGGCGTGCATCGAGGCGCTGTCATGGGGCCTCCAGCAGCGCGGCGAGCCCGCGCATCTGCTCCACGCGCGGCTCATGCTGGACTGCGCGCAGATGTGCGACGCGGCTCGCGACATGATGCTGCGGAGCTCCGACTTCGCACACCAGGCCGCGGCGCTCACGGCGGACGTCTGTGAGCGCTGCGCGACCTCGTGCGAGCGCATGGGCGAGGGGATGGCAGGCTGTGCCAGGGCGTGCCGGACCTGCGCGGACGCCTGCCGCGCGATCGGCTAGCTCCCGGGCTGTCGGGCCCGTCGCGTATGATCCATTTCCCGTAACCGGTCACCAACTCGGGAAGGGGCGAGCGTGAGCAGGCAGGTCAAGTACGTGTTCGTGACCGGGGGCGTCGTCTCGTCGCTGGGCAAGGGGATCACCGCCGCGTCGCTCGGGAGGCTCCTGAAGGCGCGCGGCCTTCGCGTGTCCCTTCAGAAGTTCGACCCGTACATCAACGTCGACCCCGGGACGATGAGCCCGTTCCAGCACGGCGAGGTCTACGTCACCGAGGACGGCGCCGAGACCGACCTCGACCTGGGCCACTACGAGCGGTTCGTCGACGAGTTCCTCTCGCGCAACTCGAACCACACGACCGGCTCGATCTACAACGAGATCATCCGCCGCGAGCGCAAGGGCGAGTACCTGGGCTCGACCGTGCAGGTGATCCCGCACGTGACTGACGAGATCAAGCGCCGCATCACGCTGTCCGCCGACTCGTCCGACGTCGACGTCGTGATCACCGAGATCGGCGGCACCGTGGGCGACATCGAGAGCCTGCCGTTCCTCGAGGCCATCCGCCAGTTCCGAAACCAGGCCGGCCGCGACAGCGTCATGTACATCCACTGCACGCTCGTGCCGTTCATCGACGTGGCCGGCGAGCTCAAGACGAAACCGACGCAGCACTCCGTCCAGGAGCTGCGCCGCATCGGTATCGCGCCCGACGTCGTCGTGTGCCGGTCGAAGCGCCCGCTGGGCCGCGAGATCCGCGAGAAGATCGCGCTCTTCGCCGACGTCCCGGTCGACGCCGTCATCTCGGCCCCCGACGCCGACAACATCTACGCGATCCCGCTCACGATGCAGGCGGAGGGCCTCGACCGGCTGGCCTGCGACCGGCTCGGGCTCGTCACCGGCCCGCCCGACATGCGCGAGTGGGAGGCGATGGTCGAGCGCACGAGGTCGGCCGAGGGCAGCGTCCGCATCGCCCTCGTCGGCAAGTACGTCCAGCTCCAGGACGCCTACCTGTCGGTCGTCGAGGCGCTGAGCCACGCGGCGATCCACCACGGCACCAGGCTCGAGGTCGTGTGGGTCGACGCCGAGACGCTCTCGGTCGAGGAGGCCGAGCGGCGGCTGGCGCAGGCCGACGGCATCCTGATCCCCGGCGGATTCGGGATCCGCGGGATCGAGGGCAAGATCGCGGCCGCCCGGTTCGCGCGCGAGAACGGCGTCCCGTTCCTGGGCATCTGCCTGGGGATGCAGGTGGCGGTCGTCGAGTTCGCGCGCACCGTCGTCGGCCTCGAGGGCGCCAACTCGAGCGAGTTCGACCCGGCCACGCCCTACCCGGTGATCGACCTCCTGCCCGAGCAGAAGGGCGTCTCCGACATGGGCGGCACCATGCGGCTCGGCTCGGACCCCGTCACACTCGCCGACGGGACGCTGGCGCAGGCCGCCTACGGCGAGCCCGTGGTATACGAGCGCCACCGGCACCGCTACGAGGTCAACAACAGCCTGCGCCCGAACCTCGTCGCCCAGGGCCTCGTCGTGTCGGGCACCTCCCCCGACGAGCGGCTGGTCGAGATCATCGAGCTGCGCGACCACCCCTGGTTCTGCGCAAGCCAGTTCCACCCGGAGTTCAAGTCCCGACCCAACCGGCCGCAGCCGCTCTTCCGCGACTTCGTGGGCGCGGCGGTCGCAGGAACGGCCGCGGACGTGCGGCCCGCGGAGCCGGCCGAGAACCTCCCGGCGTGAACCCCGCCGGCTGGCAGTCGCTCGAGGCGCGCATGCGCGAGCTCGCCGACCTGTGGCGCACGTCGGCGCTCCTCTCGTGGGACCAGCAGACGATGATGCCGCCCCGCGGCGCCGAGGGCCGCGCGCGGGCCACGGCGACGCTCAGGGTGATCAGCCACCAGCGGCTGGTCGACCCGGCGCTGGGCGACCTGCTCGAGGAGGCGGCAAACGACAGCCTCGACCCGCCGCGGGCGGCGATGGTGCGGGTGCTGCGCCGGGAGCGCGACCAGTCCGTTCGCCTTCCCGACGAGTTCGTGCGCAAGCTCGCGCTCGCATCGTCGCGCGGTCAGGCGGTCTGGCAGGCGGCCCGCCGCGACCGTGACTGGGAGGCGTTCCGGCCGTGCGTCGAGGAGATGGTGCAGCTGAAGCGCGAGCAGGCCGACATGCTCGGCCACGACGGCGAGCGCTACGACGCCCTGCTCGACCTCTACGAGCCAGGGATGCGCACGGAGCGGGTCGAGCGGGTCTTCGCGGCGCTGGCGGCCGATCTCGCCGGGCTGATCGAGGCGATCGCCGACGCACCGCCGCTGCCCGAGCCGCCGTTCGCGGGCGCGACGTTCCCGGACGCGCTCCAGTGGGACCTGACGCTGCGGATGCTCGCCGACATCGGCTTCGACTTCGACGCCGGCCGCCAGGACCGCTCGGCCCACCCCTTCACGACGACGATCGCGCTGCACGACATCCGGCTCACGACCCGCATCGACGAGGCCGACCCGTTCTCGGCGCTCGCCTCGACGCTGCACGAGGCCGGCCACGGGCTCTACGACCAAGGGTTCGACCCGGACTACGAGGACACGCCGATCGCCCAGGCACCGTCGCTGGGCCTCCACGAATCGCAGTCGCGCATGTGGGAGAACCTGGTCGGCCGCAGCCTGCCGTTCTGGCGCCGCTACACGCCGGTCATGCACGAGGTCTTCGGCGAGGCGATGCACGGGGCAGGGCCCGACGACGTCTACCGCCAGGTGAACCGCGTGACCCCCTCGCTGATCCGGGTCGAGGCCGATGAGGTCACGTACAACATGCACATCCTCGTTCGCTTCGAGCTGGAGCTGGCGCTGCTTCGGGGCGACCTCGCCGCCGCCGACCTGCCCGGCGCCTGGAACGACGCCTACCGCCGCCGGCTGGGGGTGACCCCGCCCCACGACGGCGACGGCGTGCTCCAGGACGTGCACTGGTCGAGCGGCGCCTTCGGCTATTTCCCGACCTACACCATCGGGAACCTCTACTCGGCGCTGCTCTGGGGGCGGATCCGGGAGGACATCCCGGACGTCGACGGACGGATGGAGGTCGGCGACTTCGCGCCGATCCTGGGGTGGCTGCGCGAGCGGATCCACCGGCCCGGATACCTGCTCGAGGGCGAGGACCTGATCCGGCAGGTGACCGGCTCCGGGCTCGACCACGAGCCGTTCATGGCCTACCTGTGGGCCAAGTACGGCGACCTCTACGGCGTGCGCCGCAGTCTTTAGAGTTCAGGCTCCGTTGGCCGCCACCGCGACCCCCGTCCTCGACCTCTTCCGCGACCTGGCGGCGATCCCCAGCCCCTCCGGGCGCGAGCGCGCCGTCGCCGACCGCACGCTCGAGTTCCTGCGCGACCTCGGGCTCGAACCAACCGAGGACGACGCCGGCGCCCGCATCGGCTCGGACATGGGGAACATCTACGTCGCGCTCCCGCCCACCGACGGCGGCGACGGCACGCCGATCTTCCTGAACGCCCACCTCGACACCGTGCCGCCGACGGCGCCGATCGACCCCGAGGTGCGAAACGGCGTGGTCGTGAACCGCCACGACACGATCCTCGGCGCCGACAACAAGGCGGCCGTCGCCGTGATGCTGGCGGCGGTGGCCGACCTCGTGCGTGGGGACCGGCCGCACGCCGGCGTGGAGCTCGTGCTGACGCCGATGGAGGAGGTGGGCCTGCGCGGCGCCAAGGAGTTCGACACGTCCCGGCTGCGGGCGAGGGTCGGGTACTGCTACGACCACGCCGCGCCGATCGGGAACATCGTCCTGGCGGCTCCGACGCAGCGCACGGTGCGGTTCCGGTTCATCGGCCGCGCCGCCCACGCGGGGATCGCGCCCGAGGACGGGAGAAGCGCGATCGTCGCCGCGGCCCGGGCCATCGCCGACATGCCGCTCGGCCGGATCGACGCCGAGACGACCGCGAACGTCGGGATCGTGAAGGGCGGGATCGCCGGCAACATCGTCCCGCCGGAATGCCTGGTCGAGGCGGAGGCCCGCAGCCGCAACCCCGGCCGCCTGCGCGAGCAGGTGCAGGCGATGCTCGATGCGGCCACCTTCGCGGCGAACCTGGCCGAGTGCGAGCTCGAGAGCCGGATCGAGCCGGAGTACGAGGGGTACCGCTTCGCGCGCTCCGACCCGGCCGTCCGCCTGGCGGCGCGGGCGCTCGAGGCCTGCGGGCGCGAGCCCGTCTACATCGAGTCCGGCGGCGGGGCCGACGCCAACGTGTGGAACGCGGGCGGGCTCGAGTGCGTGAACCTGTGCAACGGCATGGCCGAGATCCACACGGCGTCCGAGCACATCGCCGCCTCCGACCTCGACGTCATGCTGGACGTGACCCTGGCACTGATCGACGCTGCCCGGAATCCCCTGCAACCATCTACTATTGCCTCCGCATGAGGATCGGCGTCGCCAGGGAGATCAAGCCCGACGAGTATCGCGTCGCGCTGACCACCGCAGGGGTCACCGAGCTCGTGCGGCGCGGGCACGACGTCCTGATCGAGACCGGGGCCGGGGTCGGGAGCGCGATGAGCGACGACGACTACCGGGCGGCCGGCGCCTCGATCACCGACGTCGACACGGTCTGGGGCGAGTCCGAGATGGTGCTCAAGGTGAAGGAGCCGCTCGACGGCGAGTGGCAGCGCCTCTCGCCGGGGCAGGTGCTCTTCACCTACCTGCACCTGGCCGCGGCGGCCGAGCTGACGCGCGGTCTGGCGGAGTCCGGCGCGACCTGCATCGCCTATGAGACCGTCGAGACCGCCGACCGCCGCCTGCCGCTGCTCGCGCCGATGAGCGAGGTTGCGGGCCGGCTCTCGGCTCAGGTCGGCGCGTACTACCTGCTGAAGCCGTTCGGCGGGCGCGGGCGGCTCATGGGCGGCGTGCCCGGCGTGCTGCCGGCGAAGGTGCTCGTGCTGGGCGGCGGGATCGTGGGCTACAACGCCGCGCTGATCGCCCAGGGCATGCAGGCCGACGTCACGGTCTTCGAGCGGTCGGTCGACCGCATGCGCGAGCTTGACGTGAGCCTCGGGCGCACCGTGCTCATGCAGATGTCGAGCCGCCACGCCGTCGAGGAGGCGCTGCCCGACGCCGACCTCGTGATCGGCGGCGTGCTCGTGCACGGCGCGAAGGCCCCGCGCCTCGTGACGCGCGAGATGCTCGCCGCGATGAAGCCGGGCTCGGTCATGGTCGACGTGGCGATCGACCAGGGCGGCTGCTTCGAGACGTCGCGGCCCACGACGCACTCCGACCCGACCTACGTGGTCGACGACATCGTCCACTACTGCGTCGCGAACATGCCCGGCGCCGTGCCGATCACGTCGACCTGGGCGCTCACGAACGTCACGCTGCCGTACATCGAGGCGATCGCCGAGAAGGGCCTGCACCGGGCGCTGGCGTCGGACCCCGCCCTCGCGCTCGGCGTGAACGTCGCCGACGGCCGCATCACCTGCGAGCCGGTCGCCGAGGCGGTCGGCATGGAGTACACGCCGCTCTCGCAGGTGTTGCCGCTCCAGGCGGCGTAGGTCGCGGTAGAGCAGGAATCCCCGCCCGTGCGGCGAAAAGCCGGGCGGTGCGCGACTACGACTCGAAGCTCGCGGATTTCCTGACCCACCTGCAGCTCGAGCGCGGGGCCTCGCCGCACACGGTCGAGGCCTACCGGCGCGACCTGATCGACCTCGGAGACTTCGTGGAGCACGAGGACCCCGACACCATCGCCGTGGGCGTTCTCGACGAGTACGCGGTCGCGCTGCGCGACCGCGGGCTCTCGCCGGCCACCGTCCGCCGCCGGCTGGCTGCGGTGCGCGCGTTCCTGAAGCACCGCGCCAGGGAGGGCGGCCGCGGCGACGCCGGCCGCACGGTGCCGCTGCCGCGGCTCGGCCGCTCGCTCCCGAAGCCGCTCACGAAGGCCGAGGCGGAGGCCATCGTCACCGCACCGGACGGTTCGCCGCGAGGGCTGCGCGACCGGGCGATGCTGGAGCTCTTGTACGGCGCGGGCCTGCGGGTGTCGGAGCTCGTGTCGCTGCGCGTCTCGGACGTCGATCTCGACGAGGGGCTCGTGCGCTGCATGGGGAAGGGCGCCAAGCAGCGGGTCGTCCCCATGGGGAAGGGCGCGATCGACGCCACCCGGGCCTACCTCCAGCGCGGCCGGCCGTACCTCGGCCGCACCCAGCGCGGCGACGTGCTCTTCCTGAACCACCGCGGCCGCGGCATCACCCGCCAGGCCGTGTTCCAGCTCGTCCGCGACCACGCTCGCCGGGCGGGTATCGCGAGCGACGTCACGCCCCACACGCTGCGCCACTCCTTCGCGACCCACCTGATCGAGGGCGGCTGCGACCTGCGAAGCGTGCAGGAGATGCTCGGGCACGCCTCGATCGAGACGACGCAGGTCTACACGCACGTCTCGGCCGACCACGTTCGCAAGGCGTACTTCAAGGCGCACCCGCGCGCCTGACAGCGTCCTCCAGGGAACTCGCCAGCAAGTTGGGCCCAGGGTCGGTACACTCCCCGGCCCCGAGCCAGGAGGACCCCCTGGAGACGGTGCACAGTCACACGCCGGCGGCAGCGGCGCCCGTCATGCTTCTCGAATCGATCCTCGAGAGCGTGCCGGTGGGGTGCGCCCTGCTGGACGGCGACCTGCGCCTGACGCGGGTGAACGCCGCGCTGGCCGCCCTCACCGGCCGCTCGGGCTGGGAGCTCCTGGGTGTGCGCGTGACCGACGTCTTCTCGGGCCTCTCGGCCGACACGCCCAGCCTGTGCCGCCGCGTGATGCGGACGCGCACCCCGGTTCTCGGCATGTTCGCCGAGGCCGACGGGCGCGCGCTTCGGGTCGACTACCACCCGCTGCCCGAGACGGACGGGTTCCCAACGGGACTCTGGATCGTCGTCTCCGACACGACCGCGTATCACGAGCTCGACGCCAGCGAGGCCCGCTACCAGTCGGTCGTCGCCTCGATGGCGGAGGGCGTCATCCTGGTCGACGCCGAGGGCCGCATCACGACGTGCAACGCGAGCGCCGAGCGCATCCTGCGGCTCGACCGCGAGCGGATCGTCGGAACGCGGCTCGGCGACGGTCTCTGGGCGGCCGTCCGCGAGGACGGCACACCGGCCCCGCCGGACGAGCTGCCGGCGGTCGACACGCTCCGTACCGGCCGCGCGCACGACGATGTGGTGCGCGGCCTCCGGGCGGGTGACGGGAGCATGGTGTGGCTGTCGCTCAACTCCCAGCCCCTGGGCGGGAACGGCGACGGCCGCGCGCACGGCGTGGCGCTCTCCTTCACGGACGTGACGGAGCGGCGGACGGCCGAGCGGCTCGCATCGGCGGAGATGCGGCTGCTCGAGATGGTGGCGGCCGAGACGCCGCTCGAAGACGTCCTGCGCCGACTGGCGCTCCTGGTCGAGGACCACTGCCAAGGGGCCGTCTGCGGCGTCATGCGGGTGTCCGAGGACGGCGGCCGCCTGCATCCGCTCGCCGGGCCGAGCCTCCCGGCGGCCTACCTCGCGGCCATCGACGGCGCCGCTGTCGGCGCCCGGGCGGGATCGTGCGGCACGGCCGTCCACCGCCGGGAGCCGGTCTACGTCGTCGACATCGCCGCCGATCCCCTGTGGGCGGCGTTTTCCGAGCTCGCGCTGGGCCACGACCTCAGAGCGTGCTGGTCGGCGCCTGTCCTCGCTGCCGACGGCAGCATCCCGGCCACCATCGCCCTCTACTTCGGCGAGCCGCGGGCGCCGTCCGACGCCGACATCCGCGTCGTCGAGCTGGCCGTGTCGATCGCCCGGCTCGCGATCGAGCGCGAGCGGGCCCGGGAGGCGCTGCGCGAGAGCGAGCGCATGCGCGTCGACGTGCTCGCCCGCATGCTGCGGGCGGAGGACGAGGAGCGGGCCCGGATCGCCGCCGACCTGCACGACGACACGATCCAGGTGCTCACCGGCAGCCTGCTCTCGATCGACCGCGTGTTGCGCGCCGCCCGCGCCAGCGGGACGGGCGTGCCGACCGCGCTCACCGACGCCCGCGTCCTGCTCTCCTCGACCCTCGACCGCACCCGCCGGCTCATGTTCGAGATCCGCCCGCCGCTTCTCGAGTCGCACGGCGTGGGGCACGCCGTCGGCGAGCTGCTCGACCAGATGCGGCGCGACCTGGGGATCCAGGCGGCCGTCACCATCGACGTCGCGCGGCTCTCGCCGAGCACCGAGTCGCTCGTCTATCGGACGGTGCAGGAGCTCGTCGCAAACGCGCGCAAGCACTCCCGTGCGACCCGACTCGAGGTCTCGCTCACGTCGGCCAACGGCCGCCTCGAGGGTGTCGTCCGCGACGACGGCTCGGGGTTCGACACGGCCCGCGCCCGCGACCGAAGCCGGATGCGCCTGCATCTCGGGCTCGAGGCGGTGGCCGAGCGGCTGCGGCTGGCGGGCGGCGACTTCGCGATCGAGAGCCGGCCCGGCGACGGCACGACCGCCCGCTTCGGCCTTCCCATTTCCTAGACTGCTGGCCCATGCCTCGGGCCTGCGTCATCGTCCTCGACGCCGTCGGGGTGGGAGACCTGCCGGACGCCGCGGAGTACGGCACCGCGGGATCCTCGACGCTCGCCCATACCGCCGAGGCGGTGGGCGGCCTCGAGGTGCCCGCCATGCAGGCGCTCGGGCTCGGAAACGTGATGGCGGTGCGCGGCTGCCCGCCCCGCGCCGACGCGCCGGCGGTGTGGGGCCGCCTGGTCGAGCGCTCGAAGGGGATGGACACGACCACCGGGCACTGGGAGATGATGGGCATCGTCACCGAGCGCCCGTTCCCGACCTACCCCCACGGGTTCCCGGACGAGATCCTGGACGAGTTCTCGCGCGCGACCGGCCGCGGGGTGCTCGGCAACGTGGCCGCATCGGGCACGGAGATCATCCAGCGGCTCGGCGCCGAGCACGAGCGCACCGGGAGCTGGATCGTCTACACGTCGGCCGACAGCGTCTTTCAGATCGCGGCCCACGAGGGTGTGGTGCCGCTCGAGGAGCTGTACGACGCCTGTCGCACCGCCCGTGGGATCCTCCGCGGCGAGCACGCGGTGGGCCGGGTGATCGCGCGGCCGTTCGAGGGCTCCGAGGGCGATTACCGAAGGACTCCGCGGCGGCACGACTTCTCGCTCGAGCCGCCCCGCCCGAACCACCTCCAGCGCCTGCGGGAGGCCGGGATGACCGTGCACGGCGTGGGGAAGATCGGCGACATCTTCGCCGGCTGTGACATCGACACCAGCCATCCGACAGAGTCGAACGCGCAGGGGATCGCGGCGACCGAGGACCTGATGCGGACCGCCGCCGACGGCAGCCTGGTCTTCACGAACCTCGTCGAGACCGACATGCTCTGGGGCCACCGCAACGACCCGCGCGGGTTCGCCGACGCGCTCGAGGAGTTCGACGCCGGCCTCCCAGGCATCCTGGCCGCGATGCGCCATGGCGACCTGCTCGTCCTCACGTCGGACCACGGCTGCGACCCGACGACCGCCTCGACCGACCACTCGCGCGAGCACGGCCTCCTGGTCGCCCACGTGCCGGGAGCGCCGCTCCTCGGCCGCCGCCACGACGGCGACACGTTCGCCGACATCGGCGCGACGGTGATGCGCGTCGTCGCGGGCGCGGCGCCGACCGACCTGCCGGGCACCCCGGTCGTCTGAAGCGGCGCGTCGTGCCTGAGCTCCCCGAGGTCGAGACCGTCCGCCGCGGCCTCGAGCCGCTGCTCGTCGGAAGGTCGATCGAGGAGGCCGACATCATCGACGGCCGCCTCACCGCGCCGGAGGACCCCGCGGCAGTCGCGGCCGAGCTCCTGGGCGAGCGGTTCTCGGCGGTGGGCCGGCGCGGCAAGTACCTGCTGTTCGGCCTCGACACGGGCCGGACGCTGGTCGTCCACCTGCGCATGACGGGCTGGTTTCACCACCGCCGCGGCGAGGGGGAGGAGCTGACGCATGTGCGCGCCGTCCTCGGCCTCGACGACGATGCGACCCTGGTCTATGCCGACCAGCGCCGGTTCGGGACGTGGCGGCTGATCGAGCCGGGCGGGCTCGAGGACTACCTGCGCCCGCGGGCCGGCCCCGAGCCGCTCTCCGAGGAGTGGACGCCGCGCCGGTTCCGGCACGACCTGGCCGGCCGGCGGGCGTCCGTGAAGGCGCTGCTCCTGCACCAGGGCATCGTCGCCGGGGTTGGCAACATCTACGCAGACGAGGCGCTGTGGCAGGCCCGGATCCATCCGCTGCGGCCCGGCGGGGAGCTGACGGCCGCCGAGGTGCGGCGCCTGCACGCCGCCGTCGTCGAGACGCTCGAGCGCGGGATCGCCTACCAGGGCGCCAGCATCCGCAACTACCGCGGCCCCGACGGCGCGCCGGGTGCGATGCAGGAGCGCTTCAACGCGTACGATCGCGACGGCGAGCCGTGCCCGCGGTGCGGCACGCCCATCGAGAAGATCCGCGTCGCCCAGCGCGGGACCCACCTGTGCCCCAGATGCACCCGACAGCCCTGAAGGTGGCCGAGCGGCTCCGGGCCGCCGGCCTCGACGTCGACGTCCAGGAGCTCGACGCTTCGACCCGGACGGCCGAGGAGGCCGCCGCCGCCGCCGGGTGCGAGCTCGGCCAGATCGTGAAGTCGCTCGTCTTCGCAGACGGCGACGGACCGGTGCTCGTCCTGTGCGCCGGCGACCGCCGGGTCGACACGGCCCTCGTGGGCGGGGACATCCGCCGGGCGACGCCGGACGAGGTGCGCGAGGCGACCGGGTTTGCGATCGGGGGCGTGCCGCCGCTCGGGCACGAGCGGCCGGTGCGGACGGTCGTCGACGAGTCGCTGCGCCGGTTCGCGACGGTCTGGTGCGCCGCCGGCACGCCGCGGGCGGTGTTCGAGGTCGAGACCGAGCGGCTGATCGCAGCGATCCCACAGGCCGAGGTGCGGGCGGTCAACGCCTGAGGCCGATGGCCGAGCGGATCGTCACGGCGAACGGCGTCGAGATCTGCACCGAGCCTTTCGGCGACCCGGCCGATGCGGCCGTGCTGCTCGTCGCGGGCCTCGGCGGCTCGATGCTCTGGTGGGACGAGATGTTCTGTGCGACCCTCGCCGCCCGCGGGCGGTTCGTGATCCGCTACGACCAGCGCGACACGGGCAGGTCCGTCACCTATCCCGCAGGCCGGCCGGCCTACTCCGGCGCCGACCTGGTGGCGGACGCCGCCGGCGTGCTCGACGCGTACGGCATCCGGGCCGCCCACGTCGTGGGCGTGTCGGCGGGCGGCGCGCTTGCCCAGGTGCTCGCCGTCGACGATCCCGGCCGGGTGCTGTCGCTCGTCCTGATCAGCACGTCGTTCGTCGCCGGCGACGATCGGGCGCCGCTCCCGGGCCCCACCGAGGAGCTCACGCGGTTCTGGGGCACGCCCACGCCGGACTCCGCGGACCGAGACGCGGCGCTCCACCACCTCGTCGCCTACCAGCGCCTCCTGACGGGCGGGCGGCGCCCGTTCGACGAGGCATTCGCGCGCGACCTCGTCCGCCGCGACATGGAGCGCGCCCGGAGCTACCCATCGGCCGGAAACCACGAGCTGATCGAGGGCGCGGCGCCGCGCGAGCCGGTCTCGGCGATCTCCGCACCGACGCTCGTCGTCCACGGCACCGCCGACCCGCTGTTCCCCGTCGAGCACGGCGAGGCGCTGGCCGCGGCGATCCCCGGGGCGCGGCTGCTGCTTCTCGACGGCGCCGGCCACGGCGTCGAGCCGGCCGACCGGGAGATGCTCGCTGCGGCCACCGCCGACCACACTGGCCAGACCTAGCTGCCGAGCTCGAACACGTAGGCCTCGAGCAGCATCCCGCCCTGCGTCCGCATGTCGAGGCCGGGCGTCCGCGCGAAGCCGAGCCCGCGGTAGAGCCGGTGCGCGCCGGCCATCGCCCCGGTCGTGTGCAGCACGAGCCGGGAGCGGCCCGTGGCCCGCGCCCGCTCGACGCATGCCTGCGCCAGGAGCCGGCCGACGCCGCGGCCCTGCGCCTCGGGGTCGACCGCCAGCATCCGCATGCCGGACTCGTCGGGGCCGTCGAACTCGGCGAGCGGTCCGGGGCCGGGGACGAATGTGACCGCGCCCAGGATCCG
>Ga0207708_10001398_pt1 | contig 18112 bp, 13 predicted proteins | sample KBSK5101metaG_FD_184340 | JGI IMG/M metagenome (GOLD analysis project Ga0207708, IMG submission 184340) | Corn, switchgrass and miscanthus rhizosphere microbial communities from Kellogg Biological Station, Michigan, USA - KBS K5-10-1 metaG... | ecosystem: Host-associated > Plants > Roots >...
CCCCGCGACATCACCTGCGACTTCCTGGGCGTGCGTAGCTACGGCGACGCCACCGTGTCGTCCGGCGTCGTCGAGATCACCAGCGACCTCGCCGCCCCGATCGCCGGCCGGCGGGTGCTGCTGGTCGAGGACATCGTCGATACGGGCCTGACGTTGAAGTACCTGGTCGACCTGCTCCAGGCGCGCGGCCCGACGGCCGTCCACGTCTGCGCGCTGATGGCCAAGCCGTCCTACCGGGCGTCCGGCGGCCCGGCGCTGGATTTCGTCGGCTTCGACGCGCCCGATGCGTTCGTGGTGGGCTACGGCCTGGACGCGGCCCAGCTTTACCGAAACCTCCCTTACGTCGCAGCGCTTCGCGACGACGACTAGTTCGTCGAAAGCGTCGCGAAAATTGTACGGATCGTTCCGCGGCCGAAGGTGCATTATGCGCCGCGCGTTCCGTGCGAAATAACGAGCCGTAAGACGTTCTCCCGTCACTGATGTCGTTCAATAAGAAGGTTTCCCGGTAGTGCGCAGTTTCATCTCGGTGTTGGGGTGCGTGGTGGTGGCCGTCCTCGGGGCGGTGGCCGTCGTCGATTCGTCTGTTGCGTTCGCCCAGCCAGCGCCGTCCGCCGCGGCACGCGACGCGCTGGCTCAGGCCCGTCAGGCCCACAACGCCGGGCGCTGGCAGGAGGCGATCGACGGGTACACGCGGGCGTACGAGCTGACCGGCGACACGGACCTGCTGTTTCAGCTGGGCGAGGTGAACCGCAAGCTGGGACAGGGCGTCGCTGCGCTCAGGTTCTATCGGTCGTACCTTGCGCGCGAGCCGCAGGGCAAGCACCGCGACGCGGCTGAACGAGCGGCCACGAGCCTCGAGCCGAAGGGCTCGGCCGGCGGGCCCGCCACCGCATCGACGCCGGCGCCTGCGCCGGTCGCGGCGACGCCACCGCCACCGGCGCCCGCCAAGACACCGCCTGCGCCCGTGGCCGCGCCGGCGCCGGTTGCACCCGCGCCGGCCCCCGCCCCGGCGACCGTCAACGCACCGGTCGTGGCAGCCGCGCCGCCCCCTGCGGCGCCGGCCGTCGATCTCCGCGCGGACATCACGTCGGCTCCGTCAGAGCCCGCGAAAGGTCCGCCGCTTCCGGGCGGGCTGGCATGGGCGGGCGTGGGCGCGACGCTCGCGCTCGGCGCAGGCGCGGTCATCACGGGCATGCAGGCGTCGCATCGATACGACCAGCTGCGGGGCTCGTGCGGCCGCACGCCCGAAGGGTGCATGCCGAGCGAGATCAATGAGGTGAAGTCGCGCGCGCTGGTCGCCAACGTGCTGTGGGCGGCGACGGGCGTCGCGGCGCTCGCCACCGGCATCGTCGTCGTCGTGAACGCCCGCGAAGTTGGCTTCGCCGGCGCATGGAGCTTTTGAGGGTGCGGGGCGCGGCCTTTTTCGTCGTGATCGCTTGCGGCGCCATCGCCTGCAGGTACGACTACGACGCGTTGATGGGCACGAGCGGCGCCGGAGGCTCGACCGCCAACCCCGGCACCGGCGGTAACACGGCGATGGGCGGCCACGGCGGTCGCGGTCCGGTTGGGGTCGGCGGCGACGGCGAGGGTGGCAGCTTCGGCTCGCGCGGCGGCGCCGGCGGGACGGCCGGAACGGGCGACGTGGGCGGGAGCTCGGGCGCCGCAGGTCGGGGCGGCGGCGGTGGGCGCGGCGGAACGACTGGCCGCGGTGGCGTCGGTGGCGACGCGGGCGGCACGACGGGCAGCGCCGGAACGACCGGCGCGGCGGGGACCACCGGCGCGGCGGGATCCACCGGCACGGCGGGAACCACGGGCGCCGCCGGTACGACCGGCTCGGCGGGAACCACCGGCGCCGCGGGTACGACGGGCGCCGCGGGTACGACCGGCGCGGGCGGCAGCCCCGAAAACGACCTGGTCCTCTGGTACAAGCTCGACGACGCCAGCGGAGCGGTCGCGATGGACTCGGCCACGGTCGCGGGCGCGCCGCACAACGGGACGCTGATCGCCGCTGGTACGGGCACCGGGATGTTCACGACGACGCATCAGGTGGGAACCGGCGCGCTGAACCTGAACGGCACCACCAGCGCGAACGGCGCGTATGTCACCGTCCCGGCCAGCATGAACGCGCTGGGCGCGACGACGGAGATCACCATCGCGTGCTGGGTCAACGTCACCACCGATCGAGCGTGGGGGCGCGTGTTCGACTTCAACAACACCTCGTCGACCGGCTACATGTTCCTGACGACTTACCAGTCACAGAACACGCCCAATTCGGTTCGCTTCGCGATCACCGCGACCGCCAACTCCGCCGAGGAAAAGATCAGCTCGGCGGCGCGGCTGTCGACCGGCGCATGGCACCACCTCGCGGTCGTGCTCGGCGCCGGCACGACGTACACCGGCACGCTGTACGTCGACGGCGTCGCCGCGGCCACCAACAATGCGATGACGCTGCGGCCTTCCAGCCTCGGCAACACGGTCAACAACTGGATCGGGCGCTCGGCCTTCACGGCTGATTCCTACTTCGCCGGCCTGATCGACGACTTCCGCGTCTACAAGCGCGCCTTGAGCGCGAGCGACATTGCGGCGCTGTACGCCGCGGTCCCCTGATCCGCGGCGCCGGGGCGGCTAGCCGAGCGCCTTCTTCTTGCGGCGGTCCAGCTCTTCTTTGAGGCGCTGCTTGATGCTGTTGTAGCGCTGCAGAAACTCGAAGTGGCGCTGGCGAAACGCCTGCAGGTAGCGCCGCTCTTTTGATTTCGTGCGCAGCGCTTCGCGGAGCTCGCCCAGCGGCGCGGCCAGCTGGCCGGCGTTGGCGTAGCTGGCGATGGTGTTCATGGCGCCGTTCGTGTCGACCAGCTTGATGTCGCCGGGACGGCCGCTCTGGCCGGGCGGCGTGTAGAGCAGCACGACCGCGTCGGGCGCGCTGGACTTCACGGTGTGCACGACCATGCTGCCCGGCAGATCCGGCAGGTCCTCCTTGACCATCACGACCTGGGGGCGCTGCTGCATGACGACGTCCAGCGCCTCGCCGCCTGTCAGCGCCGCGCGGAACTGCCAGCCGGCCGCCTCGGTCAGCACCTTCGTCAGCGTGCCCAGCGCCTTCTGATCGTCGTCGACGAGAACGACGCTGATCGTGCCCAGATCGGCGCGGTCTTCTTCGGTCCGTCCCGAGAGGCGGTCCTCCAGATCCAGGCCTTCGCGCGCAACGTCGCGCAGCCGCCGCAAGAATTCCTCGTGCGTCTCGGCGACCTCTTCCAGCAGGCTGTTGCGGTCGGCGGTCGCCTTGATGTCTGTCGCCGCCTCGACCACGCGCTCGCGCAGGTAAGGGACGACGTCCGGCTCTTTCAGCACGACGTCGGCCGCGCCGGCCCGGAACGCCTTCACCGCGGTCTCGTACGACTTGCGCGCCGTCATGATCACGACGGACGTCAGCGGCGACTTGTCGCGCGCGAACTGAAGCAGCTCGATGCCGCCGCCGGGCGTCGGCGTATCGGCGTCGACCAGCGCGACCGCGTAAAACTTGTTGAGCAGCTGATCGCGCGCGCGGATCGGATCGTGCGTTCCGGTGACGATCATGCCGACGCGGGTCAACAAGCGATCCAGACCCTTCACGACCTGATCGTCGGCATCTACGACCAGTACCTCCTGCCCGGCGGCTACGGGTGGATTCGACACTATTGGACGGTAAGGTTAACCCAATGCACCGTCACCGGTCTATTCTTGGTACGGTCACCCACATTTTGATTCGGCACTAACTGCGATGGGCATGGACTCCTTGTTCGATCGGGCGCTGGCGGCGGCGCGTTACCTGGGCGCTTCCGACATCCATCTGAAGCCGGGGCTGGAGCCAATCCTCCGCATCAACGGCGAGCTGCGCACCCTCGACAACCAGCGCGAACGGGTGCCGCTGACGAACGACTTCCTCCATAACCTGGCGATGTCGCTGCTCAACGATCGGCGGCGCGACATCCTGGAACGTCACGGCGACGTCACGGTGGTGTTGACGACGTCGGCCGGCACGCGCCACCGCGTCCACGTCAGCCAGTACCGGGGCGGCATGACGATCTCGCTGCACCTGGTGCCGCCGGCAGCGCCCGCGCTCGACAGCCTGGGACTGCCGCCCGGCGTGCGCGAGCTGGTCGGGCCCGGCGCGGGTCTCGCGCTGGTGGCGGCGGGGCCCGGCGGTGGAAAGACGACCACGCTCGCGTCCCTGGTCGACGAGATCACGATCCACCGCCCCGTCCGCGTCGTCACCGTCGAAGACCCGGTCGAGATCATGTTGAAGGATCAGGTCCGCGGCGGCGTGGTCGTCCAGCGCGAGGTCGGGCTGGATGTTCCGACGATCGCGGCGGGCCTGCGCGCGTCGGCGCGCCAGGACGTCGACGTGCTGGTCGCCAGCGAGATCGCGGATCGCGACGCGGCCGATCTCGCGCTGACCGCCGCGGAGACGGGCCGGCTGGTGCTCGCCGGCGTGACCGCCGCCAGCCCGACCGCCGCCGTCGCCCGCCTGGTCGGTTTCTGGGACGCCGAGAGCCGCGCCGCCACGCGCACGCGCATCGCCGCCGTTCTGCGGGGCGTCCTGCACCAGCGCCTGGTGCCCGCGACGGGCGGCAAGAAGGGCCTCACCGCGGAAGGCGAGATCGCGGCCGGCGCCGCCGCCGTGGCGCACCGCTGACGGCGCGACCGGTGGGTGTACCCTTGTGGTGTGAAGCGTGGCTTGGCGTGGGTGGCGCTCGGGCTCGCGGCAGCCGCCTGCTCGACGACGCAGCTCCAGCGCGACGCGGGACAGCTGCCAGTCGACGCGACGTTCGCTGACGGCGCGATTCCGCCCGGCGGCTTCGTCACCGGCGACGTCGACGGCGTCACTCTCCGCACCGACCACCACGCTGTTGCTTACTGGTTCAGCGGTATCCAGGAAGGCTTCCTCGGCGTCGAGGCGCAGGAGGAGCAATGGCAATGGGTGCTGGTCATCCGGAACGCCGTCGGCAGCTGGAAATGCCCGAGCGACGGTTACATCGTCCTGCAGCCGCTCGACTCACCGACGGCGGGCCGGGCGACGTACTGGGCGGGCGGCAGCTGCGCGTTCGAGATCACCAGAGCGGCCGACGTCGGCGGCATGTTCGAAGGCACGTTCACCGCAACCATCGTACGGACGGGCGGCGGGATGCCGGCGACCGTCACCAAAGGCGCGTTCCACGTCCCGCGCATCGCTGACACGCCGTAGCGCCAGCGCGGCTTGAGCTTCGCGGGCCGCGCGGCGCGGGTGTAGTAGTCTTCCGTGCTTCCAATGGGCCAGAACGACTCAAGCACCGTCCGCCGCGCGTTCCTCGACTACTTTGCCAAGCAGGGCCACAAACCTGTCGCGAGCGCGTCGCTGGTGCCGCACAACGACCCGACGCTTCTGTTCACCAACGCCGGGATGAACCAGTTCAAGGATGCGTTCACCGGCAAGGCCCGGCCGCCCGCGCCGCGCGCGACCACCGCGCAGAAGTGCGTGCGCGCCGGCGGCAAGCACAACGACCTTGAGAACGTCGGTCGCACCGCGCGGCACCACACCTTCTTCGAGATGCTGGGCAACTTCTCGTTCGGCGACTACTTCAAGTCGGACGCGATCGCCTTCGGCTACGAGCTGCTCACCAAGGATTACGCGATCGATCCGAAGCGCCTCGTCTACACCGTGCACGAATCCGACGACGAGGCGCGCGCGCTGTGGAAGAAGGTCGCCGGCGTCGGCGACGACCGCGTCATCTCGCTGGGCGACAAGGACAACTTCTGGGCGATGGGCGAGACCGGCCCGTGCGGTCCGTGCAGCGAGATCCACTTCCTGCAGAGCAACGACATCCCGTGCGCCGAGGAGGCGGCCGGCCGCAAGTGCCTGCAGGCCGCCTGCGACTGCGATCGCTGGGTCGAGATCTGGAACCTGGTGTTCATGCAGTTCGAGCAGGTCGCGCCGGGCGATCGGCGTCCGCTGCCCAAGCCCAGCGTCGACACCGGCATGGGTCTGGAGCGGCTGTGCGCCGTGCTGAACGGCGTGCGCTCGACGTACGAGACCGATCTGGTGCGGCCGCTGATCGCGCACGCCGAGAAATTGTCCGGCAAGACGTTCGATGCGAAGGACTACGTCGGCACGGGCGTATCGCTGCGCGCGATCGCCGACCACGCGCGCGCCGCCGCGTTCCTGATCGCCGACGGCGTCTTCCCCGACAACACGGGCCGCGAATACGTGCTGCGACGGATCATGCGCCGGGGCGTCTACCACGGCTGGCTGCTCGGCATCCGGAAGCCGTTCCTGCACGACATCGCGGGCGACGTGATCGAGAAGATGGGCGGCGTGTACCCGGAGCTGAACGAACGCGCCAGCCTGATCAAGAAGACGTGCCTCGACGAGGAGACGCGCTTCCGCGAGACACTGGACCGCGGCGTCCGCATCCTGACCGACGAGATGGCGAAGGCCGGCGGCGACACGGTCTCGGGCAAGCTGGCCTTCCTTCTGTACGGCACGTACGGCTTCCCCGTCGATCTGACGCGGGTGATCGCGGACGAGCACCGCTGGGCCGTCGACGAGGAGGGCTTTCAGCGCGAGCTGGAAGAGGAGCGCAAGCGCAGCCAGTTCCAGGGCTCGGGCGAGGTCGCCGTGGAGGGCGTCTTCCAGGCAATCGCCGATCGCGTGGGCGCGACGAAGTTCCTCGGCTACGAGGCGACGGCCGGGAAGTCGAAGATCGTGGCGCTGGTCGCCGACGGTAAGGAAGCCGAGGTCGTCGGCCCGATGTCGAAGAACGTCGCGGTCGTCACCACCGAGACGCCGTTCTACGGCGAACAGGGCGGCCAGATCGGCGACACCGGGACGCTCGCCTCGGGCGCGGCGAAGGTGATCGTGCGCGACACGAAGCGGCCTGTGTCGACGCTGTGGGTCCACATCGGCGAGGTGCAGTCGGGAGAGCTGCGCGTCGGCGACACCGTCGATCTCACGGTCGACGCCGAGCGCCGCGACGACGTCCGCCGGAACCATTCCGCCACGCACCTGCTGCACTGGGCGCTGCGCCATGTTCTGGGCGCGCACGTCACGCAAAAGGGGTCGCTGGTCGCGCCTGATCGCCTGCGCTTCGACTTCTCGCACTCGGCGCCGCTGACGGACGAAGAAAAACAGCGCGTCGAGGATCTGGTCAACGAGCGCGTGCGCAAGAACGCCGCCACCGACACCGCGGTGCTGCCGATCGCCGACGCGAAGAAGGCAGGCGCGATCGCCTTCTTCGGCGAGAAGTACGGCGACACCGTGCGCGTCGTGACGATGGGCGAATCGAAGGAGTTCTGCGGCGGCACGCACGTCGCGCGCACCGGCGACATCGCCTTCTTTCTGATCACGGAGGAAGCGGGCGTCGCCCAGGGCGTACGCCGCATCGAGGCCGTCACCGGCGCCGGCGCGCTCGGTTTCGTGCGCCGTCTGGAGGGCGAGCTCGGTGAGACGGGCCGCCTGCTTCGTTCGGGCAGCTTCGAGGTCGCCGCGCGCGTCGCCAAGCTGCAGGCCGAGCAACGCGACCAGCAGAAGGAGATCGAGACGCTCCGCCGCAAGCTGGCCTCCGGCGGCGGCGGCCGCGATCTCGCCTCCGAGGCGCGCGACGTGAACGGCGTGCGCGTGCTCGCCACGCGCGTCGACGGCGCCGACGCGAAGGCGCTGCGCGAGGTAGCCGACCAGCAGCGCGACAAGTTGAAGTCGGGCGTGATCGTCCTGGCCGGCGTCGAGGGCGACAAGATCGCGCTCGTGTCGATGGTGACGCCCGATCTCGTCGGCAAGTTCAACGCCGGCAAGATCGTCGGCGAGGTGGCCAAGGCGATCGGCGGCAAGGGCGGCGGGCGTCCCGACATGGCGCAGGGGGGCGGGTCCGAGCCGCAGAACCTGGACGCGGCGCTGGCGCGCGTGTTCGACCTCGTTCGTGGCTGACCCGATCGTGTCGTTCGTGGTGGGCGCGGGGGACGAGGGCGCGACGATCGCCGCGGCGCTGCGCCGCCAGCTGCGCCAGGATCCCGACGGTGCCAGCTGGGCCCAGGTGCGCCGGCTCTGCACCACGGGCAAGGTGTTCGTCGACGACGAACGGGCGCTCGATCCGGCCGCGCGCGTGCGCGTCGGACAGAAGGTCGCCGTCAAATATGCGGCGCCGCGCCCCGACCTCTCGCCCCCGGGCTTCCGCATCGTGTTCGACGACGCCCACCTGGTCGTGATCGACAAGCCGTCGGGCATCTCCAGCGTTCCTTTCGACCGCAAGGAGACCGGCACCGCCATGGACCTGGTGCGCGGCGTGTGGCGGCGCAGAGGCAAGCGCGCGACGGCGACGCCGCTGTACGTCGTCCACCGCATCGACAAGGACACCTCCGGCCTGCTCTGCTTCGCGAAGACCCGCCTGGCCGAGCGCGCGCTGCACGCCGTCTTCCAGCGCCACACCGCCGACCGCCACTACCTGGCGCTGGCCGAGGGCGACGTGGACGCGATGCGCATCGAATCGAACCTGGTGGCCGATCGCGGCGACGGTATCCGCGGGTCCATGCGCCACCCCGGCCAGAAGGAGCACGCCCAGAACGCCGTCACGTTTGTGGAACCGATCCGCAAGCTGCCGCGCGCCACCCTCTGCCGCGTTCGCCTGGAGACCGGACGCACCCACCAGATCCGGATCCACCTCGCCGAACGGGGCCACCCGATCGTCGGCGAAACGGTCTACATTCGCGACTTGCTTCGCGACGGTAAAACACCTATCTCCGCGCCACGCCTGATGTTGCACGCGGCCCGGCTCGGATTCCCCCACCCCGTCACGGGTGCGGCGCTGGAATGGACAGCCGCGCCGCCGGCCGACTACGTCGCCGTGTTCGAGTCGCTGGGAGGCGCGCGTGGCGAGCTCTGACGGCAGCATCCGCTCGGCGCTCGCCGCGGTGATCGAGGCGATCCGCTCCGGCTACGGCGACAAGGCCGTGCGCGCCCAGGACAACCCCGACGCCGGTTACGACCTGGCGTTCGTCGAACGCACCGCCCCATTGCTGGAATTTCTCTGGGCGCGTTACTTCCGCGTGCGGTTGCTGGGCATCGAAAACATCCCCGACGATGGCGCCGCCCTGCTGGTCGGCAACCACTCGGGCGGCATTCCGTACGACGGCGCGATGCTGCTACACGGGATCCGCCGGGACCACCCGCGCCACCGGCGCGTGCGGCCGCTGGTCGCAAACTTTGCGTTTCGTTCGGGCTGGATGGCCAACGTCGTGGCGCGCGTTGGTTGCGTACGCGCGTCAATGGAGAACGCGCTGCCGATTCTGGCGCGCGGCGAGTTGGTCGCCGTGTTTCCGGAGGGTCTCAAAGGCGTCGGCAAGCTGTATCGCGAGCGGTACCGGCTGGCGCGCTTCGGGCGCGGCGGCTTCGTCCGGCTCGCGCGCGAAGCACAGGTGCCGCTGCTGCCGATCGCGATCGTCGGCGCGGAGGAGATTCACCCGGTGATCGGAAAGATCACCCGCTTCGCCGAACCGCTGGGCATCCCGTATATCCCGATAACTCCTACATTTCCGTGGTTGGGCCCGCTCGGGTTGCTGCCGGTTCCGACGAAGTGGACCATTCAGATCGGCGCGCCGATCCCGCCGCCGAAGCCCGGCGACGAGGATGGGACGCCGCGCGTCGCCGAGGACGTGCGCCACGCGATCGACACGATGATCGCCGATCTTTTATCGCAGCGAAGATCGATTCTCTTCGGCTGAAATACTCGGTTTGGCTTACGTTATATTCGTGCGTCGCTCGGGGATTCAGCTATAAAGGGGGTCCGACGGCGGCCAACCTTCAATGATCGATATCGGCCACACGATCGGCAACTACCGGATCACCGCCAAGTTGGGAGAGGGGGGAATGGGTGTGGTGTATCTGGCCGAGCACCCGGTCATCGGCAAGAAGGTGGCGATGAAGGCGATCCACCCGGAGCTTTCCAAAAACTCCGACGTGGTGTCCCGCTTCGTGACCGAGGCGAAGGCCGTCAACCAGATCGGCCACGAGCACATCGTGGACATTGCCGACTTCGGCAACACGCCCGAAGGCGAGTTCTACTTCGTGATGGAGTACTTGCAGGGCGAGTCGTTGTCCGACCGCCTGCGCCGCGAGAACCGTCTCCCCGCCGGTGCGGCGCTGTCCATCACCGCGCAGATCGCGGACGCGCTGAACGCGTCGCACGAGCAGGGGATCATCCACCGCGATCTCAAACCGGAAAACATCTTCCTGTGCGTCAACCGCGGTCCGGGCCGCGACTTCGTCAAGGTCCTGGACTTCGGCCTCGCGAAGCTGACGCTGTCGGACCAGAAGGTCAGTCACAAGACCCGCACCGGGTCGGTGATGGGGACGCCCTATTACATGTCCCCCGAGCAGTGCGAGGGGAAGATCGAGATCGATCACCGCGCCGACATCTATTCGCTGGGCGTGCTGCTGTTCGAGATGCTGACCGGAAAGGTGCCCTTCGGCGGGGACGGCTACGGCGAGATCATCGTCAAGCACGTCACCATGCCGCCGCCTTCGGTGCGCAGCATCAACAACGAGCTGCCCGAAGAGCTGGACCTGATTCTCTATCGCGCGCTGGCGAAGGACCGCGACCAGCGCTTCCAGACGATGGCCGAATTCGAGGCGGCGCTGCTGGATCCACAGCGTTACGCCAGCTCGGCGCCGGTGATCGGCATCCCGGAGGATCTCTCGGGCGTGGCGCGGGCGGCGTCGCCCATGGCGCGCGCGGAGATGGATGCGCGTTCGAAGATCGGCTTCGGCTCGGGCCTGGACCTGGAACGGCCGCCGGGAGGAATCCCCTCGACGTTCCGCGAGGGGCGCGGCGAGCTCATCGACCGCTTCATCCCCCGGCGCAAGAACGGCATGCTCGCCTTCTACGCGGGCATCCTGTGCGTGGCGGGGGCGGTGGTGGTCGTGGTGGTGAACCGCGGGGGCGGCAGCAAGCAGCAGCCGCTGCCGACCGCGCCTGTCGCTCTCCATCCCAGCGCCGTGCGCATCAACTTCAACTCCGATCCGGACGGCGCGGTCGTGTCGCGCGCCGACGGCAAGACGCTGGGGCTGACGCCGCTGTCGATCGAGGTGCCCTACAGCGATTCGGCGGTCGAGTTCCACTTTCGCAAGGCCGGCTACGAGAAGAAGGCGGTCTACGTCGTCCCCAACCTGCCGTCGCCGCTGTTCGCGACGCTGCGAAAGGTCGAAGAGCCGCCGCTGCCGACGAAGACAGACACGCTGCCCACGCGCCGGAACCCGCCGGGCACGCCCGGCGGACAGTTCACGAAGAAGAAGCAGCCGCAGCCGACCGAGAAGCAGCCGATGCACAACGACGACGAGGACGGCACGCTCGAACCCTCGTTCGGCCGCCCGTAGCGACGAAGCTACGCGCAGACTCTATTTCGCCCGCTGGCTTTCGCTTCGTACAGGCGTTCGTCGGCGCGCTTGATGATCGCGGCGGCCTCGATCAGCTCGGCGTCGATCGCCGCCACGCCCATCGAGATCGTGACCGGGATGCGCGTGTTCTCGAACTTGAACTCGGTCTTCTCGACGATCTGGCGAATCTTCTCGGCGAACGGCACCGCGCTGGCGCCGTCGATCTCGGGCAGCACGATCGCGAACTCCTCGCCGCCGTAGCGCGCGAAGCAGTCCTCGCGCCGGATCTTCGCGCGCACCGTCTGCGCGAGGTGCTTCAGCACGTAGTCGCCCGCGAGGTGGCCGAAGCCGTCGTTCACCTTCTTGAAGTGATCGATGTCGAACATCACCAGCGACAGCGGCCGCCGGTAACGGTGCGCGCGCGCGACCTCGCGCTCCAGCGTGTCCATGAAGTAGCGCTTGTTGAAGATCTGCGTGAGGCCGTCGACCGTCGTCAGACGATAAATTTCCTCGTGGTACGCGTTCTCGATGTTGCCGCCCGTGAGGAACTTGAAGATGGTGCGGCCGATCTTGATCAGATCGCCGTCGCGCAGAACGTATTCGTCGACGGGCTCGTCGTTGACGTACGTCCCGTTCGTGGATCCAAGATCGCGAATCAGGATCGACTTTCCCGTGTTCACGATCTTCGAGTGATTGCGCGAGATCGATTCCTGATCGATCTGGATGTCGCACTTCGAAGATCGCCCGACGACGAGCGACGCTGAGTTCAGGTTGTACTTTTTGCCCAGCTCGAGGCCGTAGATGACGACGAGGCAGGCTTCCTTGCCCGACGGCTTGTCGGTGAGGCGGCTGATGCTCGTGACGACCGTCTTCGCCCGGACATGGTCCGATTCGGACGTGTCGTTGGGATCACGAGGAGTGCGCGCCACTTGGGGTCCGGCCGAGCAGGCTAGGTCAAAGCCAGCGATGCATCAAGGGGAGGATAATTTGACACCTATACCTACATGTATGAGCGTGTCATTATGCCACATACCTCCCGCCTCGTCTTCGGTGCCCTGGCAGCGACGATTTTTTCGGCTCCTGCAATGGCCGAAACCGCCCCTCGGCAGACCGGCCGCGGCGCTGAACCCGCCCCCCCGTCTTTGCGCGCCGAAACAATCCGCTTCGCCGGCCGCCGTTACGTCGCCGAGCTGACCGACGGCGGGCGCGCCGAGCTGACGCTGGACCCGCGTCTGCAGCAGAGCACCGAGAACGTCCTGCGCACGTTCCAGATCCCGTTCGGCGCCGCGGTCGTCGTTTCGATCCCCGACGGCCGCGTGCTGGCCCTGGTGGGGCAGTCGGCGGCGGACCCCCGGCTGGGGCCGGCGGAGCTGGCGCTGCGTCCCTGGGCGCCCGCTGCGTCGGTATTCAAGGTCATTTCGGCGGCCGCGCTGGTCGAGCACGGCATCATGGGCAGCACCCGCACCTGCTACCACGGCGGCGTTTCCTCCATCCTCGCGGATAACCTCGTCGACCTGCCAGCCATCGACCGTCGCTGCGACACGCTGGCGTTCGGCCTGGGCAAGTCCCAGAACGCGATCATCGCCAAGCTGGCGACGCGCCACCTCACCGCCGGCCAGCTGGCCCGCGTGGGCCGCAGCTTCGGCTTCGACGAGGCGATCCCGTTCGACCTGCCGATCGAGCCGTCGCACCTGGACGTCCCCGGCGACGACCTCGAGTTCGCGCGCACCGCCGCCGGATTCTGGCATTCGACGCTGTCCCCGATGCACGGCGCGCTGCTGGCGGCGGCCATCGCCAACCGCGGCGAGATGCCGGCGCCGATGCTGGTCGACCGGGCCCTGGATCGCGACGGCCGGACGCTCGCGCCGGTGATGGCGAACCCGCGCCACGTCGTCGACCCGGCGGCGGCCCGCGAGGTCGGCCGCATGATGGAGCTGACCACGCGCATCGGCACCGCGAAGGGAACGTTTCGCGACAAGCGGGGGCGGCGCCTGCTGCCCGTCGAGGTCGCGGGCAAGACCGGCACGCTGTCGGCCGAGACGGACCACGGCTACGTGGGCTACAGCTGGTTCGTCGGCTACGCGCCGGCGGATCACCCGGCGATCGCGTTCGCCGTCGTGCTGGGCAACAACCCCAACTGGCGCATCAAGGCGACCTACGTCGGCCGGCACATCGTTACCGAGTACCTCGGGACCCTGGGAGGGTCCCGAACCTCCCGCGAAGCGCTCGCGCAGGCAGAGCCCGCGCTCGCGCACGCGAAGCACCTAGCGACGACGAAGCCGGCTGCCCCGCGTCTGCTGGCGTCAAAGTAACCGACGATCTCGTCGGGACCCTCAAAGGGTCCCCACGCATCAATTTAGCGACGGTCTTGTGGCGGGTCCCCGTCGGCGTATAGACTGTCCGCGCCCCGGAAGGTGTGAGAAGTCCGCAGCATGCAGCTTTACCAATGGCTCTCCAGCGTCGCGGATGATCGCGGCAGCGCCAAGGCGCTCGTTTACCGCGACACGTACCTTTCGTGGCGCGGCTTGCTCCACCGCGTCGATCGGCGCGCGCAGGAGCTGCACGCGATGGGCATCGGTCCGGGCTCGTGGGTCGGGCTCATGCTCGGCAACGTCCCGGACTTCGTCATCCTGACCCTGGCGGTCTCGAAGGTCGAAGCCGTCGTCGTCCCGCTGGATCCGACGACGGGCAACCGCGAGCTGGAGATGATCCTGGAGGCCGCGCCGCTGCGCGCGCTGGTCACGCGCCCGCGCGGCGGCGAGGGCGTGCAGGCGGCCGCCGGCCTGCCCTACTACGCGGCGCCGCCCGTGGCGCGCCCGCCCGCGGGCCCGCCGTCGAAGTTCGCGCCCGAGATCCGGCGCCGGCTGCAGGGGACGCTGCTGTCGTGCAACCTGTACAAGCGCGCGCCGCTGGCGAACCTGGTCGACGAGGGGCGCGACGCGCCGGCCGTCGTGCAGTTCACGGCGTCGGTGGGCGGCGATCCGAAGGGCGTCGTCAAGACGGCGGCCAACCTGGGCGCGGCGGCGCAGGCGATCGGCAAGACGCTGGGCGTGAGCCACGACCACCGCGTGCTGTGCACGATGCCGCTGCACACCAGCTACGGGTTCGACTTCGGCCTGCTGGTCGCGCTGGCCAACGGGACCACGCTGTACCTCGAGGACGAGGTGTCGCCCAAGCGCATCGCCAAGCTGCTGCGCGAGCACAGCGTCGACTTCTTCGCGGGCAACCCGGCGCTGTTCGGATCGCTCGTTCGCGTGCCGACGATCAAGCCGCTGAAGACGAGCGGAGCGCGCTTCCTCAGCTCGGGGTCGGCGCTGCCGGCGAACATCGCCGAGAGCTTCCACGAACGGTTCGGCGTGCGGCTGCTGTCGTGCTACCACGGCACGCAGGCGGGGCCGCTGGCGATCGACCGCGCGGGCAAGGATCCGGAGACGGTGGGCAAGGCGTTCGAGGGCGTGGAGGTCCGCGTCGCCAGCGCCAAGGGCGAACGGTTGCCCGCCGGCGAGGTCGGGCCGATCTGGGCAAAGTCGAAGGGACTGTCGATGCTGACGGTGCCCAAGATTCATTTGCCCAAGCGCGACGACGGCGTCCCGATTGGCAGCGTGGGCACCGACGGCTGGTACCGCACCGGCGATCTCGGACAGGTCGACAAGAACGGCCGCCTCACCATCACCGGCCGCGAGGACGACCTGGTGAAGGTCGACGGCAAGCGCGTCGCGCTGGGCGAGGTCGAGGGCTGCCTGGAGGCCTTCCCCAAGATCAAGGCGGCCCAGGCGCGCGTGATCACCGACGACCTCGGCGGCCCCATGGTCGTCGCGCGCGTCGTGCGCGCCAGCATGTGCCGCGCCGAGGACATCATCGACCACTGCGCGCGCAACCTGGCCCCCTACAAGGTCCCGCGCCAGATCGAGTTCTGCGAGAGCTTCTAGGCGGCGGCGCGCCGATTTCCGAGCCTCCGGGCCGAGGCCCGCGGCACCTAGACGATCGTGCGGTTCGCACCAAAACCCGTCGGAGCGGCCTTGGTCCTGGCCGGCGTGCTGGCGTGGCCGGCGGCGGCCGCCGCCGACACGATGGTCGACGCGGGGTTCGTGAGGGACCAGGTCGTCTGGACGGCGGCCGGCAGTCCCTACGTGGTCGCCGGGACCCTCGACGTGGTCCTGGGGGCCGAGCTGCGCATCGAGGCCGGCACCGAGGTCCGGTTCAACACGGGAGCGCTACAGATCGACGGGACGTTGACGATCGCCGGGACCGCGGCGGCGCCCGTCGTCGTTCACCCGCCGAACAGCGGAACGGGCGTCGTCGGCTGGACCGGCATCCAGCCGTTCGAGCGCTCCGTCGTCCGGATCAATCACGCCATCATCCGGAACGCGATGGTGGGGCTGCGCGTCTCGACCACGCAGGTGGACGTTCAGATCGACCGTACGACCTTCGAGGATTGCAACATCGGGCTCAGCATCTGGAGGGGCGGCTTCGCCTTCGACTCGATCGTCGCGCGCAACAACAGGATGGGCATCGAGGTCTACGCGGTAAGTCCGCCGACCGCGGCCTTGACGCTCACCAACGCAGTCGTGCAGGGCACCGACGGAATCGGTATCGTCGCGAAGAACGGGGCCTTGGTGACGATCATCAACAGCACCATCGACGGGAACAAGACCGGCATGGTCGGATACATCTCGCCGGCTCCGACGATCGTCCTCCGTAATACGATCCTGTCGAACAACCCGAGGGCCATTTACGTCGACGAGAGCAACTCCAGCGGACCGCCGATGGTGACCGCCACGCAGACGACCTTCTGGCGGAACGGCTCCAACCTCGTCCACGAGTTCGGCACAAACCCGCCGAGCCTCGACGGCGCCACCCCGCTGCCGGGCGCGGGGAATGCGGTCGCCGATCCGCTGTATGTGAGCGCGACCGACCTGCACCTGACGGCGGGGAGCCCCTGCATCGATTCGGGCTCCGCGACGGGCGCGCCCGATCACGACCTGGATCAGGGTATGCGCCCGCGCGGATCAGGGTTCGACCGCGGCGCGTATGAATTCGCGCCCGGCGGCGGGACGGGCGGAACGTCGGGCGCTGGCGGAGGAGGAGGCGGAGGCGCTGCAGGCACGGGCGGGAGCGGCGGGGCCGGAGGCGCAGGCCGCGGGGGTACGACCGGCACCGGCGGAGACGGCGGGTCCGGACGCGGCGGCACCACCGGAGCCGCAGGCACCGGCGGCGCGGCTGGTACGGGCGGCGCGAGCGGTTCGAGCGGCGCGGCTGGTACGAGCGGAACGAGCGGCGCGGCTGGTACGAGCGGGGCGAGCGGCGCGGCTGGTACGGGCGGTACGAGCGGCGCGGCCGGTACGAGCGGCGCGGCCGGGACCGGCACCGTCGCCGGGACGGGCGGATCGGCCGGAGGGCGTGGCGGTGCCGCCGGCGCTGGAAACGCCGACGGCGGCGCGGGCAACGGTGGCGGCGGGTCGGCCGGGCGCACCTCGAAGCGTGGCGGGTGCGACTGCGCCGTGAGCGGCGGCGATGAGACGCGCGCCGGCTACGTCTTTCTGGCGATGGTGCTGTGGCTGTTCCGCCGGGCCCGGCGCGCGACGCGATCAGCTTCGCGCTGACGGCGCGTCAGCCGGGCTTGCCGATCAGCGTGCCGGCCAGCTTCGCGAGCAGCTCGGGCAGCGGCACCCCGAGCAGCGCCACCGGCACCATGGGCGCGACCGCCGCGGCGGCGATGGCGATCAGCGCGCGCGGTCCGAACGGAACGATGCGCATCTTCGCCACGACCTGGTAGGCATTCGCCAGGTCGGCGAGGGACTGGATGTCCCCGCTGCCGAGCACATCGTCGCGGTCGCGCCGCGCGAGCCAGCGCTCCTGAAACAACCGCGTGTAATCGGTCGCGAGGCTGCCGTACTCATGCTGTCCATCGATCTTGCAACGCCAGAGGCGCGCGGACATGAAGAGCAGCGGGCCCAGTGCCACGACGAGGCCCGCCACGATGAAGACCACCGCCTGCCATTTCAGGTCCGGGACCTTCACGCCGGCGTAGAGGACCTGGTCGGCCCAGACGCCTGCCTGGGCGGCGGCCAGCGCACCCACGACGTGCCCGAAGCCGATGGACGGCCAGGACAGGAACTCGAGGCCGCCGGCCAGGTCGGGGTGCGTGGCCGTGGGCTGCAGCCGCAGGCGCGACAGGCGCCACAGCATCTGCACCCAGATCGCCCAGCGCCAGAGCGCGCGGTAGACGAGGAACTGAAACATCGGCAGCGCGACCAGCGCGTACCACCAGCGCGCCGCGAGCAGGTGCCGATCCATCGTCAGGCGGCGCGACAGGAAGGGCGTACCGCCGAGGTTCCAGACCACCAGCTCGCTTGCGAGGAGAGCGAGACCGAACAGCAGGACCTCGGGAAAGATCGAGTCTCTGTTCCTGACCGCGCTCGCGACGATGCGGTCGAATCGTTCTCGCTGCTCCGCGACCCACCGGTCGGTGATGAACTGGCCGACCACGAACCGCGTTCGTTCGTGCAGCGACACGTCGGCGCGCAGCAGCAGCGGGATCGCGACCAGCAGGCGCGCGTGGACGCCCCAGTCGATCACGAACGACTGCCCGCTCATCAGGCGCGCAGACAGCGTCGCCAGCAGCAGCGGGCCCCACGCGATCGCCACGAGGACCGTGCACGCCCGCAGGTAGTCGATCCGTCCGTCGGGCCGTCGCCAGCCCAGCCGTCGCAACAGCGCGACCAGCGGGCCGCC
>Ga0207708_10001399_pt1 | contig 18108 bp, 8 predicted proteins | sample KBSK5101metaG_FD_184340 | JGI IMG/M metagenome (GOLD analysis project Ga0207708, IMG submission 184340) | Corn, switchgrass and miscanthus rhizosphere microbial communities from Kellogg Biological Station, Michigan, USA - KBS K5-10-1 metaG... | ecosystem: Host-associated > Plants > Roots >...
CGCCGCACCGCTCATCCTGCTCGGCGGTGCGGGTCTGGTGACCTGCATCTCGTTCGTCTGGATGTCCGCGCCGGACCTTGCGTTGACGCAGCTGGTCGTGGAGGCTGTGACCACGGTACTGCTGCTGCTCGGTTTGCGCTGGCTGCCGAAGCGCATTGCCGGCATCCCTCCTGTCGCGCCGACACACGGCATCTGTTGGTATCGCATTCGCGACCTCGGCATTGCGGTCTCTGCTGGATCCGGGCTGGCCGCGCTCGCCTATGCGGTTATGACCAGCCCGCCGCCTGCCAGCATCGCCGACTATTTTATCAGGAACGCTTACTCGGAAGGCGGCGGCACCAACATCGTGAACGTCATCCTGGTGGACTTCCGCGCCTTCGACACGCTGGGCGAGATCACTGTGCTTTGCATCGTCGCGCTCGCCGTCTACGCCTTGCTCCGCCGGTTCCGCCCCGCCCCTGAAAGCATCCCGGTCCCCGAGCAGCAGCGCACCCAGGACGCCTACGATGCGGCCCATCCGGATCGCGGCAAGGGCGATACGCTCAAAGACGCGATGGCCATCCCTGACCTCATCATGAGACTGCTTTTCCCGGTGATCGTCGCGATGGCGATCTACTTGCTTCTGCGTGGTCACGACCTGCCCGGCGGGGGATTCGTTGCAGGCGTTACGATGGCTGTTGCGTTCATCCTGCAATACATGGCACGCGGCACGACGTGGGTGGAGGATCGCCTCCGCGTCCTGCCGGTGCGATGGATGGGGTTCGGGCTGCTGCTTGCGACTGCGACCGGCGTGGCAGCGTGGCTGTTCGGCCGACCCTTCCTCACCTCCTCGTTCTCCTACCTTCAAATTCCCCTGATCGGCGCCGTTCCCGTTGCGAGCGCGCTCCTGTTCGACATTGGCGTGTTCGCGGTGGTGGTCGGCGCGACCGTGCTGATGCTGATCGCGATCGCCCATCAGTCGGTGCGGAGCCACCGCGTGCCCCGCAGCCGCGAGCCCCGACCGCAGGCAGCATCGCCGCCGACACCAGAGGTGCTGTGATGGAAATCGTGCTTGCCCTCGGCATCGGCACCCTTGCCGGCTGCGGCGTCTGGCTGATTCTGCGGCCACGTACGTTCCAGGTCATCGTCGGGCTGTCGCTGCTCTCTTACGCGGTCAATCTCTTCATCCTTTCCACGGGGCGGCTTGGGACCGGCCGTCCTCCGGTGCTTGCGCCGCAGGGAATAGGCGACCCGCAGCTATTCGCCGATCCAGTGCCGCAGGCGCTGGTCCTCACAGCTATCGTCATCAGCTTCGCAACGACGGCGCTGTTCCTGGTCGTGTTGCTGGCTGCGCGCGGTTTGACCGGGACAGACCACGTCGACGGGCAGGAGCCTTGATGGTGAGTGGGATCAGCCAGCACTTGATCGTCGCACCGGTGGTGCTGCCGCTATTCGCGGGCGCCGTGATGCTCGCGCTGGGCCGCGAGCGGCATCGCAACCTGAACGCCGCAATCAACGTGGCGTCGACCTTCATGCTCGTGACGGTCGCGGTCGCACTGATCAAGACGGCTGATGAAGCAGACGGAGGTCTGGCGGGCGTGTACCGGCTCGGCGATTGGCCGGTCCCGTTCGCAATCGTGCTGGTGGTGGACCGTCTGTCCGCCCTTATGCTCCTCCTCACGAGCCTCGTCGCCGCGGCGGCCGTGGTGTTCTCGCTCGCACGTTGGCACCGGGCCGGCGCGTACTTCCACCCGCTGTTTCAGTTTCTTCTCATGGGATTGAACGGCGCCTTCCTCACCGGCGATCTTTTCAACCTTTTCGTGTTCGTCGAGGTGCTGCTTGCGGCCTCCTATGGGCTTGCGCTGCATGGTTCAGGATCGCCTCGCGTCAAGGCAGCACAGCACTACATCGTCGTCAATCTCGCGGCCTCACTGCTGTTCCTGGTGGGCGTCAGCCTGATCTACGGGGTCTCCGGAACCCTCAACATGGCAAACCTCGCTGCGCGCATTTCCACTGCGGGCACGTCTGACCGCGCGTTCGTCGAGGCTGGCGCGGGCATTCTCGGCATAGCCTTCCTGGTGAAGGCGGGGATGTGGCCCTTGTGCTTCTGGCTGCCTGCCACGTATGCGAGTGCCGCCCCGCCGGTGGCGTCCATCTTCTCGATACTCACCAAGCTCGGTGCCTACGTCGTGCTCAGGCTTTGGCTGCTGCTGTTTGGCCAGGACGCCGGGCCATCCGCGCAGTACGGGGCCGAATGGCTGCTGCTCGGAGGTATGGCCACGGTCGCATTCGGTGCCATCGGCACCCTGGCCTCGCAGGACTTGGCCCGGCTCTGCGCCTTCTCGGTGCTCGTCTCGACCGGCACCGTGCTCGCCGCCATCGGCATGGGGCATGTCGGTACCACGGGCGGGGCTCTCTTCTACCTGGTCAGCTCGACGCTCGGCATTGCTGCCCTTTTTCTGCTGATCGAGCTTGTAGAGCGCCGCGAGCCTGAGGGGGGTCTGGCTGCGGCTCAGCGAGAGACGTCCCGCGAAGGAGAGCACATGGACGATGCGCGGGAAGTCGGCATCGCCATTCCGGCGAGCATGGGGATGCTCGGTGTCGCGTTCATAGGCTGTACGGCCGTCATTGCAGGTTTGCCGCCGCTGTCCGGCTTCATTGCCAAGTTCGCGCTGCTGAGCGACGCCCTCAACGCGGCCGGGCCGCGGAGCGGTCACGTTTCCGCTGCGGCCTGGGCCCTGATGGTCGTCTTGATCCTTTCCGGATTGGCAGCCCTCGTGGCGCTCACTCGAGCGGGCATCAGGGCCTTTTGGGCGTCACCGGAACGGTCGGCACCGCGCGTGCGAGTGATAGAGATGGCGCCCGTCGTTATGCTTCTCATTCTCTGCGCGGTGCAAACGGTCCAGGCCGGCCCAATCATGCGTTTCATGCAGGCAACAGCCCTGTCGCTGCATGCGCCTCAGCACTATATTCGCGACGTGCTTGGCTCGCCGTCCAAGCGGCCAGGCCTCAGGGCGACCGGCACATGAAGCGGATGCTCCCCTTCCCTCTCCTGACCACCGGCCTTCTCGTGCTCTGGCTGCTGCTCAACCAAACGCTCTCGCCGGGGCATCTCCTCCTCGGTGGTGCGGCTGCACTTCTCGGAGGCCGGCTGCTTACAGCGCTGGAGCCGCCGAGAGTGCGGCTGCGGCGGCTGGCCCCCATCTTCCGCTTGGCGGGCTTCGTCGCAGCGGACATCGTCCGCTCCAATATTGCCGTTGCCCTGATCGTGCTTGGCGTCACGGGGCGCGAACGCAAATCGGGGTTCGTTCACATCCCGCTCGACCTTCGCCAGCCCTACGGGCTGGCGGTACTGGCCTGTATCATCACCTCCACCCCCGGAACGCTGTGGGTCAGCTTCGACGAGGCGACCGGCACGTTGACCATCCACGTTCTCGACTTGATCGATGAAAGCGAGTGGATTCGCACGATCAAGGGTCGCTACGAGCGCTTGTTGCTGGAGATTTTTGCATGAGCCCTGTCCTCGCCTGGTCGATCGCGATCGCGCAAATAATGCTGGGTTTGGCCATGGGATGCGCAACCTTGCACATGATTCGAGGGCCAAGGGCGCAGGACCGAGTGCTCGGATTCGACTGTCTGTATGTGAATGCCATGCTGCTGCTTGTGACCTTCGGCATACGCTCAGGCGGCACGCTCTATTTCGAAGCGGCGTTGACCGTTGCGCTGCTCGGCTTCGTCGGGTCGGTGGCGCTGGCCAAGTTTCTGCTGCGCGGCGAGGTGATCGAATGAATGCACCCGCAGGCGTGTCGACATTGGCGACGATGCTGACAGCGGTATTGTTGGTCGCGGGCGCCGCCATCACTTTGATCGGCGCGATCGGGCTTTTACGGCTGCGGACGTTCTACGAGCGCACGCACGCGCCGACCCTCGGAACGACGCTCGGTACGGCGTGCATAGCCGTAGCATCCATGATCTACTTTTCGGCGCTGGAAACCCGACCCGTCGTGCACGAGCTCTTGCTTGTCACGTTCATCTTCGTAACGACACCCGTCACGCTGATAATTCTGGTCCGTGCGGCACAGTTGCGCGATCAATTCGAGGGCGGAGAGAACGCGCACAAACAGCCAAACAGCAGCGGCCCTCGCTAGGGAGACCTGGCACAAGGACGCCAGCTCATCCTCTGAAGTTTCGGGAGATCGTTGTTCCTGTGGACAAGGTCGTCGGCGTTCCACACGTGTGGAACGACTTAGCCACCGACTGATTGGATTCAGTCCGCTTTGGCCCGCGGCTCCCGAACGACGAGAGCGTCGCACGGCAATGTCGAAACGAGACTCTGGGCGACGCTGCCGATGAGAGCGTTGAACAGCGCGCTGCGTCCATGCGAGCCGAATGCCACGAGGTCTGTCTCCTTTACGTTGGCGTAATCATACAACAGTCGATCAGGTTCGCCGTACTCGATCAGGAGCTCGGGTTTCGGGCCGCTCCAACCTGAGAGGTCGCATGATCTCACGAAGTCTTCGGCTTCCCTCGTCACCGCCGTCTTCATCTGCTCACGGTAGGACGCGGCATCCGTGGTCAGCCCCGACATTGGCGCGTCATACGCACTGAAGACGGTGAGCGGCTGCCGTGGAAAGAGACGTGCCGTTGCTTCGAGGGCGTGCCGGGAGGAGTCCGAGAAATCTACCGCCACAACGACGTGACGGTAGGGGCGCCGTCCGCGCTTTCGCACCACGAGGATAGGTATCTGCGAGGCCCGCACAAGGCGGTTTACGGTACTGCCGAGCACCAGACGTCCCAGAGGTTCATTGCGCGCAACTCCTGTCAGAATCAGCCCGCACCCGTGGGCCTCGGCGACACGCAGGATCACATCCCGAGCGTCCCCCTGTTCGATCATCACGTTTGCTCCAGGGCAGATTTCACGAAGTTCCGAACGAATGCGGGTCTCTGCCAAGTGCTGCGGGTCGGGCGGGCGGCGCCAGGACGGCACCGGTTCCGTCCCGTCCAGGACACCGGTCGCATCCCCCAGAGCATGCACGATGATGACCTGTGCCTGCCACTCCGAGGCGAGGAGCGCGGCACGATCAAGCGCGCGATCGCACCGTGCACTTAGATCCGTCGCGAGCAAAATGGCCTTAGGCGGCCCCTGCATCCAGCTTCTCGCTTCCATATTTCCTGCTCCTATTCGCCTGCTCGCACGAGATTGGAGTGCTGCGCAGGTCTCAGAGATGGACCCGCTTCATGATCCAACTCCCTTCGCCGGCCAGACGCCCGGATCGCGTATGATACTCCATCAAGCCAGAAGCTCGCGCACTCCCGCTGTGCCGAGACAAACCTCGGCCGCATGTCTGAATGACCGGGCTGTCGCGGACTGAGCTGATTCTCGAAACGATCAGAGACATGAGAGAGAAAGGAATGGACACGCCATCTGCGAGCATGGACAATCTTTTCAAGTAGGCTTCCCCGGGGCGATAGGGCAAATGGCAAACGAGGTCCCCATGAGGCAGTATAAGATCGCGGTTATCATCGGCAGCCTGCGCCGCGACTCCTTTAACCGCAAGATGGCGAACGCACTCGCCAAGCTCGCGCCGACCGAATTTGCCTTCGAGGCGGTCGTGATCGACGACCTCCCGCTCTACAACCAGGACGACGATGCCAATCAGGCGCTTGAGGTCAAGCGCATCAAAGCGCAAATCGCGTCTGCGCAAGGGCTGCTGTTTGTCACGCCCGAGTACAACCGGTCGATCCCTGGCGTTCTTAAGAATGCGATCGATCATGCATCACGGCCGTACGGTCAGAGTGCATGGGTGGACAAACCGGCGGGCGTTATCGGGGTTTCGGTCGGGGCGGCCGGCACGGCCATGGCCCAGCAGCATCTGAGAAACATCCTCGCCTACCTCGACGTGCCCACACTCGGCCAGCCGGAAGCCTTCATCCAGGCGAAGGATGGACTGTTCGAAGCCGATGGCAGCATCGGACAAGCGAGCCGCCAATTCGTTCAGGGCTGGATGGACCGGTACGTAGCGTGGGTCAAGCAGCACGCCGCTTGAGCACGACTACAGTGGTGGCCGGCTGCACGGCGTCGCAGTGCCCCGCAAGCTGCGAGGGCGTTGCGGCGAGCATGACCGAAGGTGCTCAGGACTCCGCGCCGCCTATCAGATGGGCTGAGACGCTCCGCGAGTGCCGACGCTCTGCACCTGGCCGAGCAGACAACCCTACAAATGTCGCTCGGCGTTCGCTTGCCACAGGATGTTCAGCCCACCCACGCCTGAGCGAACGTCCTGAAAAGCATGAAGACGGAGTAATCTTTCGATCCCAGAGTGTAAATTTCGCGTAAGCCACGTCGCATTATCAGACTATCGGCTAACTGGAGAGAGCCAGTAGCCGATCCCGAGCTTGGTCAGGAAGATGCGCGGCTCTGCCGGATCCTGATCGAGCTTCTGCCGGAGCTTGCGCACAAGGATTCAGAGATAGAGATAGGGTCCCTCCTGCACGTGTTTGCGCCCCACACTTCCGTCAGAAGCTGTTGGTGCGTCGCCACGTTGCCGGCGTGCTGCGCCAGAATCTGGAGCAAGCGGCATGCCTTTGCTGAGAGCTGTACGCGTCTTCCGCTCACCGAGACTGTGTGCGTTGCCAGTTCGATGACCAGCTCTCCGATGCGGACGATCGGATCGCCAGGCGGGTTGTTCAGGTTCCGACGCTGGACGCACACATCTTTTCACGCCTCCAACAGAGATAAGTCGGTCAAAAGTACACAGCCGTGAGACCTCAGTCTCCCTAGCAATTCAACCCGCCATCATCAGCATTGGGCACCTCCGCTTGGGAGCGGTCGGTGTGAATTTCTAGGAGGAAACGATGGTTGCATTCATCAGGTCCGATCTTGAGTTCATTCTGGCGCAAATTCTGATCGCTGAGAGGCACGCTGCCGGCGAGAGTCTCCGCGACATTCTTCCCAACGTGCAAGTGCCATGGGGATTGCGCACGGTTGACGGCTCGTTCAACAGCCTGGTGCCGGGGCAGGACCAGTTCGGGGCGGCGGACAACCTCTTCCCCCGCCTGCTCGATCCGGTGTTCCGCGACGCCGAGGCCGGGACCTCCTACGCGCAGACCAGCGGCTTCGTGTTCGATTCGCAGCCGCGCATCATCTCCAACCTGATCGTCGACCAGACCGCCAACAACCCGGCCGCGGTGGCCGCTGCCGCGGCGAACCCCAACGCCGAGACAATTACGAGCCCTGGCCTGGACGGCGATTTCGGCACTCCCGACGACACAACCAACCTGTTCTTCATCCCCAATACCGCGCCGGACGGAGGCTTGAGCGCCTCGTTCAACGAGTGGTTCGTGTTCTTCGGCCAGTTCTTCGACCACGGCCTCGACCTGGTCACGAAGGGTGGCAGCGGCACGATTTTCATGCCGTTGCAGCCCGATGATCCCCTGTTCGTCGAAGGCAGCCCGACCAACTTCCTGGTGCTGACGCGGGCCACCAACCAGCCGGGCCCCGATGGCATCCTCGGCACCGCCGACGACATCCACGAGCACGAGAACACGACGACTCCGTTCGTCGATCAGAACCAGACCTACAGCTCGCATCCCTCGCATCAGGTGTTCCTGCGCGCCTATGAGCTGCTCGACACCGACCCCGGCGAGGGCGTCAACCTGCTGCCGTTTGCCACCGGCGGGCTGATCACGAACCGCGATCTGGGCGGTGACGGCACGTTCGGAACCGCCGACGACGTCGAGATCGGCGGCATGGCGACGTGGGCCGTGCTGAAGGCGCAGGCGCGCGACATCCTGGGCATCAACCTGACCGATGCCGACTTCGACAACGTGCCGCTGCTGGCGACCGACCCCTACGGCAACTTCATCCGAGGGCCGAACGGCTTCCCGCAGGTCGTGATGCAGACTGCTGGTGACGACGGGATCCTGGGGAACGAGGACGACGGCACCACGCTGGTGGAAGGCAATCCGGCGGCGCCGATCGACTTGGCGAACGCGGTGCGCACGGGGCACCAGTTCCTGGCCGACATCGCCTTCAACGCCGTGCCGGTGTTCGACGCGGCCGGCAACCTGGTTCCGGACGCGGACGACATCGCCGGGAACGCCGTCGCCTTCGACCCGGCGACCGGCCAGAACCTCGAATACGACGACGAGCTGCTCGACGCGCACTACATGGCGGGCGACGGCCGCGTGAACGAGAACATCGGCCTGACGGCAGTCCATGCCATCTTCCACTCCGAGCATAACCGCCTGGTCGAGCACACGAAAGAGGTGCTCATCAGCGATGCCACGGCCAGCGGGGACGTGACCTTCCTGAACGCGTGGCTGCTGGCGCCGATCACGGCTGCCGACCTGCCGACCCTCAATCCGGACAACCTCGTGTGGAACGGCGAGCGCCTGTTCCAGGCAGCCAAGTTCGGCACCGAGATGCAGTACCAGCACCTGGTGTTCGAGGAGTTCGCGCGGACCGTCCAGCCGCAAATCGACGAGTTTCTGATTCCGACCGGTTACGACACGACCATCGATCCTTCGATCGTCGCCGAGTTCGCGCACACCGTCTACCGCTTCGGCCATTCGATGCTGGTCGAGACGGTCGACCGCCTCGATGAGAATTTCAACACCGTTCCCAACAACGTCAACGACGACCCGCAGCTGGGATTGATCGCCGCGTTCCTCAATCCGCTGGCGTACGCGACGAGCGGCCTGACGCCGGAGGACGCCACCAGCGCCATCGTGCGCGGCGTCACGCACCAGGTCGGCAACGAGATCGACGAGTTCGTCACCGAGGCCCTGCGCAACAACCTGCTGGGCCTCCCGCAGGATCTTGCATCCATCAATCTTGCCCGCGGCCGCGACGCCGGGATTCCGTCGCTCAACGCGGCACGCGCCAGCTTCTACGAAGCGACCGGCGACAGCCAGCTGAAGCCCTACCTCAGCTGGGCCGATTTCGTCATGCACCTCAAGCATCCGGAATCGCTCGTCAACTTCATTGCCGCCTATGGCACGCACAGCCTGATCACCACCGAGACGACATTGGAGGGCAAGCGCGCCGCGGCACTCGCCATCGTAACGGGTGCGTCCGTCACGCTATCCGATGGCCGGGTCATCGACGCGCCGGCCGACCGGCTCGATTTCCTCAACAGCGCGGGGGCGTGGGCCAACGACGCCGGCCTGCCCAAGGACCTCGATGGCGCAACCACCACCGGTCTCGGCACCATCGACTTCTGGATCGGCGGCCTTGCCGAGGAGCAGATGCCGTTCGGCGGGCTGCTGGGATCGACCTTCAACTTCGTGTTCGAGACCCAGCTGGAGGCGCTGCAGGACGGCGATCGGTTCTACTACCTCTCGCGCAACTTCGGACTGAACTTCTTCACCGAGCTTGAGCAGAACTCTTTCTCCAAGCTGGTGATGCTCAACACCAACGTGGAGCATCTGCCGGACCAAATCTTCTCGGTGCCGGCCTTCACGCTCGAGGTCGACCCGACCAAGCAATACACGGGGCTGGGTCCGGACGGACGCGCCGATCCCACGGGCGGCCCGATCACCATCAACGGCGCCGAGTTCGTGCCGTTGGTGATCCGCGACAACCCCGACACCGTCGGTCCAGACAGCAACTATCTGCAGTATACCGGCGTCGATCATGTTGTTCTGGGCGGAACGGCCGGCAACGACATCATCCTCTCCGGCGAAGGCGACGATACGATCTATGGCGATGAGGGGAACGACAGGCTCGACGGCGGCTACGGCAACGACGTCATCATGGGCGGTGCCGGCGACGACATCATCCAGGACACGGGCGGCGACGACAACCTGCAGGGCGGCGACGGCAATGACGTCATCAATGCCGGCACCATGGAAGCGGGGAGCGTGCTCGGCAACCTGATCCTCGGCGGCAATGGCAAGGACTTCATCATCACGCCCGAGGATATCTCGACCACGTTCGGTGGACAGGGCGACGACTTCATCTACAGCGACAAGGTTGCCCTGCCGCCGACCGGCAACGAGGGCGACGACTGGATCGAGTGGGGCACGCAGGACGGCGCGCCCGGTGACAACTTCAGCCCGTTCCTGCTCGATGACGTGCCCGGCAACGACATCTTCGTCGGCGGCGGCGGCTTCGACGAGATGATCGGCGAGGGCGGCGACGACATCTTCGTCGGCAGCGACGCCCAGGACAAGATGGACGGCATGTCCGGCTTCGACTGGGTGACCTACAAGAACGACAAGTTCGGCGTCACCGCCGACCTCAGCATCGCCGTCCTCGGCGGCATCGGCGAGTTCGCACAGCATCTGGCAATCCCGGCTGCAGCGGCCCCGAGCTCGATCCTCGATCGCTTCGCAGAGGTCGAAGGCCTGTCCGGCACGCCCTTCACCGACCTCCTGTTCGGCGACCGTGTGGATGCCCTCACGATCATCAACCACGGCGGCGCCGTGGGCGGCGCGCTCACCAACCTCGACCTGATCGACGGCATGGAGGAGCTGCTGAACGGGGCCGGCATCGACACGACGGTGGCGCCCGGACCCAGCGGCTTCGTGGCGGGCAACATCATTCTCGGCGGCGACGGCGGCGACATCATGGAGGGCCGCGGCGGCGACGATCTGATCGACGGCGACAGATGGCTCAATGTGCGCATCAGTGTGCGCGAGAACATCGACGGGACCGGAGCTGAGATCGCCAGCTTCGACAGCATGACCGAGATGTTCAAGCTGATGGTGGACGGAGTCTACAACCCCGGCCAGCTGGTCGCCGTGCGCGAGATCATGGACGGCGTCGGCGGGTTCGACACGGCGATCTTCTCCGGAAACCTGGCGGACTACACGATCATCGTCAACGACGCTGGAACGCCCGGCGATTTCAGCGACGACTTCGTGCGCGTCACCGACAATGTCCCCGATCGGGACGGCACCGACACCCTGACCCATGTCGAGCGCCTTCAGTTCGCCGACCAGACATTCACGCTGGTGCCGGGCATCGACAATGAAGCGGTAGGTCAGCTGACGATCCAGGATGCCGGCACGGGCGAGGTCGTGAACACGCCGACGGAAGGTCAGCTGCTGCGCGTGTCGATCGCGAATGTCACCGATCCCGACAACGTGAGTGCGACTAACCCGACAGGGGCGATCACCGGTCAGGCGATCTACACCTGGCAGGCGGAGTTCCGCCCCGGCAGCGGCTTCTTCGAGGACATCATTGTCCTGCCGGCGGGCGACCTCGCGTTCCAGAGCGCGAACGGTACGACCTTCAGAGTGACGCCGGACCTCGCGGGGCTCTCGATCCGCGTCAGGGCGGTCTTCGTCGATGACGGTGGCGTGCCCGAGATCGTGTTCTCCGCTCCGACGGCGCCCGTCATCGATGTCCCGAACGCACCGCCGACGAATCCGGCCGCGCTCGGGCCCGAGATCACCGCAGGTGGCGAAGGCATTCACCTGATTCGTTCCGACCTCGACTTCATTCTCAAGCAGATCAAGATCGCCGAGGCGCACGCGGCCGGCGAGGACCTTCTCTCCCTGGTGCCGAACATCCGCGCGGCCGCGGGCTTGCGGACGGTCTCAGGCGAGTTCAACAACCTCGTGGACTTCGGCGGTGTCGACCAGACTCAATTCGGCGCCGCGGACAACCTCTTCCCGCGCCTCACCGATCCGATCTTCCGCAATGACCAGGACGGCGATACCATCGCGCTCGGGCCGCCTCCCGCACCCGTCGTCACCAACACCAACTATGGTGCGGCTGGCGATGTGGTCGATTCCGATCCGCGCACCATCTCCAACCTGATCGTTGACCAGACCGCCAACAACCCGGCGGCCTACGCCAGCGCCTACGATCCGGGTCTGGACGGCGTTCTCAACTTCGGCGCTTCGGGCAACGACGACGTGCTGAAGGACGGGGTCCAGATCGTCAAGAGCCCCGGCCTCGACGGCACGTTCGGCACCGCCGACGACCGGGACGTCTTCCTGTTCGAGAATGCGTCGCCGGATGCGGGCCTATCCGCCTCCTTCAATGCCTGGTTCACGTTCTTCGGTCAGTTCTTCGACCATGGTCTCGACCTGGTCACCAAGGGTGGCAACGGCACCATCTTCATCCCGCTGCAGCCCGACGATCCGCTGGTCGCCGGCGTGGACGGTCTGTTCGGCACTGCCGATGACCTGCCGGCAAGCCAGCGTTTCATGGTACTGACGCGGGCGACGACCTTCGCCGGCCCGGGCGCGGACGGCGTGCTCGGGACGGCGGACGATACCGTCGAGCACCAGAATACGACCTCGCCGTTCGTCGACCAGAACCAGACCTACAGCTCGCATCCCTCGCACCAGGTGTTCCTGCGCGCGTATGGGTTGGGTACGGACGGCGCGCCGCACGCCACCGGCAAGCTGATCGAGAACCGCGATCTGGGCGGGGACGGCGTATTCGGCACGACCGACGATGCCCCGATCGGCGGCATGGCGACCTGGGCGGTCGTGAAGGCGCAGGCCCGCGACATCCTCGGCATCAATCTCACCGATGCCGACTTCGACAACGTCCCGCTGCTGGCAACCGACCCTTACGGCAACTTCATCAAGGGGCCGAACGGCTTCCCGCAGGTGGTGATCCGGACCGGCAACGGCGCGGACGGGATCGAGGGCACCGCAGACGACACGACAACCCTTGTCGAGGGCAATCCGTCGGCACCGGCCGATTTGACCAACGCGGTGCGCACCGGCCACCAGTTCCTTGCCGACATCGCCTTCAATGCTGCGCCGGTGTTCGATGCGCAAGGCAACCTCGTTCCGGATGCCGATACCGACGTTGGAAACGCGGTTGCGTTCGATCCGACGACCGGCCAGAACCTCGAATACGACGACGAGCTGCTCGACGCCCACTACATCGCCGGCGACGGCCGCGTGAACGAGAACATCGGCCTGACCACGGTTCACGCCATCTTCCACTCCGAGCACAACCGGCTGGTCGAGCAGACCAAGGATACGGCTATCGCCGCCGCGCAGGCGGGCGACATCGCCTTCCTCAACGAGTGGCTGCTGACCCCGGTGGCGAGCCTGCCGGCAGACCTTGCAACCCTGCAATGGAACGGCGAGCGCCTGTTCCAGGTGGCGAAGTTCGGCACCGAGATGCAGTACCAGCACCTGGTGTTCGAGGAGTTCGCGCGCACCATCCAGCCCAACGTCGACCTGTTCTTCGCCCCGACGCAGGTCTACGACGTGAACCTCGACGCCTCGATCGTGGCGGAGTTCGCGCACACCGTCTACCGGTTCGGCCACTCGATGCTGACCGAGACGGTGGACCGCCTCGACGCCGACTTCAATGTCATCGGCCAGGAGCCCGGCTCCGACCAGCAACTCGGACTGATCCAGGCGTTCCTCAACCCGCTCGCCTACGCAGCGAGCGGCCCGACCCCAGAGGAGGCGACCAGCGCACTCGTGCGCGGTCTCACGCGCGAGGTCGGCAACGAGATCGATGAGTTCGTGACCGAGGCGCTGCGCAACAACCTGCTCGGCCTGCCGCTCGATCTTCCCGCGATCAACCTCACGCGCGGCCGCGATGCCGGCATACCCACGCTGAATGCGGTGCGCGCCCAGATCTACGACCAGTTCGCGGACAGCAACCTGAAGCCCTACACCAGCTGGGCCGATCTGGTGCAGCACCTCAAGCATCCGGAATCGGTGATCAACTTCATCGCCGCCTACGGCAAGCATACCGCCATCGCGTCGGCCACGACGCTGGCCGGCAAACGCGCGGCGGCCCTGGCGCTGGTGCTCGGAGACGGCGACGACACCGACGGTGTGGTCATCGACGGGGTGACGTACCTCGACCGCCTCGATTTCCTGAACGGCACCGGCGCGTGGGCGAACGATGCCGGTCAGCCGAAGGATCTCGACGGCGTCACCACCACCGGCCTCGGCGACATCGATCTGTGGATCGGCGGCCTGGCCGAGGAGCAGACGCCGTTCGGCGGCATGCTGGGCTCCACCTTCAACTTCGTATTCGAGAGCCAGCTCGAGAAGCTGCAGGACGGCGACCGCTTCTACTACCTGGAGCGCACCGCCGGGCTCGCCTTCAACGCCGAGCTCGAATCGAACTCGTTCGCCAAGCTGATCATGGCGAACACCAACGTGACCCATCTGCCCGCGGTCGTGTTCCTGACCCCGGCGTTCACGCTCGAGGTTGACCCGACCAAGCAGTACACTGGCCTGGGGGCGGACGGCCGCGCCGATCCGGAGAACGGCGATCCGCTCGCCCCGCTGGTCATTCGCGACAATCCCGAGACCGCCGGTCCCGACACCAACTACCTGCGCTATACCGGCGAGGACCATGTCGTGCTCGGCGGCACCGCGGGCAACGACATCATCCTCTCCAGCATCGGCGACGACACCATCTGGGGCGATGAAGGCAACGACCGCATCGACGGCGGCGCCGGCAACGACAACCTGCGCGGCGGGGCCGGCGACGACATCATCACCGACACCGGCGGCGACGACAACATCCAGGGGGGAGACGGCAACGACGTCATCCACGGCGGCAACGGCGTCAACCTGATCATGGGCGGCTTCGGCAATGACTTCATCGTCACCGGCGAGGATGCCAACGAGTCCTTCGGCGGCCAGGGCAACGACTTCATCATCGGCACCAAGGCCGATGAGCAGAACATGGGCAACGAGGGCGACGACTGGTTCGAGTTCGGCGCGTTCGACGGCCAGCCAGGCGACAATTTCGACCCGCTCGGCAACGACCCGATCGCCGGCAACGACATCTACATCGGTGGCGGCGAGAACGACAAGTTCAACGCCGAGGGCGGTGACGACATCATGGCCGGCAAGGTCGGCCTGACGGACCGCTACATCGGCGCCTCCGGCTACGACTGGGCCATCTTCAAGTTCGACACCCTCGGTGTCACCATCGATATGGGCGTCAACCGGTTCTTCGATCAGCCGGTGGTGCCGGGGTCGGGCGCGTCGGTTCTCACCCGCTTCGATGCCGTCGAGGGGCTGTCCGGCTCGGACTTCGGCGATGCCCTCTACGGCGACGACCAGACCTCCGCGACGTTGCCCACGTCTGGCGCCCAGGGCAGCGTGCTCACCAACATCGCCCTCATCGATGGCCTGCAGGACTTCCTGGACGATCTGCTCGGCGGGCCGGTGTCCTTCTTCGATGGCGGCAACATCATCCTCGGCGGCGGTGGCGGTGACCTCATCGAGGGCCGCGGCGGCGACGATCTGATCGACGGCGACGCCTGGCTCAACGTGCGCATCAGCGTGCGGGCGAACGCGGACGGCACGGGGCCCGAGATCGCGACCTACGACACCATCACCGAGATGGTCCCACTGATGCTGGCCGGCACCTACAACCCCGGACAGCTGGTGGCGGTGCGCGAGATCCTCTACTCGGCCGACACCAGCACCGATACGTCGAAGTTCTCCGGTGCCCTCATCGGCGCGGGCGCCGACGGGGTTCTGGGCACGGCCGACGACGTCCAGCAGTACACCATCGCCATCAACGGGGTCGTCACGGCGCTTGCCGACATCGGCACCATCGGCGCCGCTGACATCGTGACGGTGATCGACACGGTCGGCGACGATGGCACCGACAGCCTGCGCCACATCGAGCGGCTGCAGTTCTCCGACCAGACCATCATCCTCAACGGCACGAACAACCAGCCGGCGGGCTTGCTCACGCTCTCCGATGCCGTGGAGGGCCAGCCCGTCACGGTGTCGATCGCCGGCGTGACCGATGCGGACAACATCAGCGCCGACAATCCGGATGGCCGCATCTTCCCGCCCGTCGCCTATTTCTGGCAGGTGGAGACGCGGCCTGGCAGCGGCATTTTCGAGGACATCCTCACCGATTTCACGGCGGGGGAAGTTGCCCGCGTCACCGGCCCGACCTTCACGCCGGGTGACGGCGAGGCTGGTCTGCGGGTGCGCGTGCGCGCCGTCTACAAGGACGGCAACGGGGTGCTGGAGGAGATATTCTCGGCGCCGACGACGGTCGCCAATGTCAACGATCTGCCCACGGCCGGGCCGACGATCAGCGACACCACGCCGACGGAGGGGCGGGCGCTGACGGTGGATCCGGCCACCATCGTCGATCCGGACGGGACCGCCACGGCGGTTGCGGGCGGGCTGTTTGCCTTCCGCTGGCAGCAGTCGGCGGATGGCATCACGTGGGTGGATGCCGTCGGCGACCTGACCGACGGCACCGGCCAGCTGTTCGTGCCGACGCAGGCGCAGGTGGGCCTGCAGCTGCGGGTGCTGGTCACCTACACCGACGACCAGGGCACGGTGGAGACGGTGGCCTCGGCGGCGACGCAAGTGGTCGGCGACCTGATCTTCGGCACCAACGGTCCCGACACCTTCATCGGCACCGACGGGCAGGACGAGATCTTCGGCCAGGGCGGCGCCGATATCCTCAACGGGCTGGCCGGCAACGACCTGCTCGACGGCGGCGCCGGCAACGACCGGCTCGACGGCGGCCTCGGCGCCGACACCATGTCGGGTGGGCTCGGCAACGACATCTACTTCGTCGACAACGCCGGCGACCAGGTGCTCGAGAACCCGGGCGAGGGCACCGACACGGTGCAGACCGATCTCAGCAGCTACACGCTGACGGCCAACGTCGAGACCTTGACCTTCATCGGCGCGGGCGGCTTCACCGGCACCGGCAACGATCTTGCCAACACCATCAACGGCGGCTTCGACAGCGACACGCTCCTGGGCGGGGCGGGCAACGACACGCTCAACGGCAACGTCGGCGCCGATACGCTGACCGGCGGGGCCGGCGACGATACGGTGAACGGCGGGGCCGACGACGACCGGCTGGTGGCCGGCGTCGGCGACGGCAACGATGCCTACAACGGCGGTGCCGGCATCGACACCTACGACCTGTCGGCGACCGCGGCCGGCGCGGTGGTCACGGCCACCACCTCGACCAGCGCCGAGACCGGCACCGACACGCTGGCCGGCGTCGAGAACGTGATCGGCAGCCAGGGCAGCGACACCATCACCGGCAACGGCGGCGTCAATGTCATCGACGGCCAGGGCGGCAATGACACGATCAACGCTGGCGGCGGCAACGACACCGTCAGCGGCGGAGCCGGCGACGATACGCTGACCGGCGGCACCGGCAACGACATCCTGTCGGGCGGCCTCGGCAACGACAGCTTCATCTTCAACTTCGGCGACGGCGCCGACACGGTCGACGGCGGCGCCGGCACCGACACGCTGAGCGTCACCGGCACCGCCGCCAACGACACGCTCGACGTGATCTTCGACGGCGTTTCGCTCACCGGGCTCGAGCTGGGCACGGTGACAAGTGTCGAGGCGATCACCGCCGACCTCCTGGGCGGGACCGACCGGCTGTCCTACGCTGGGTCGACGGCGGACGTGACAGTCAACCTGGCGGCAGGGACGGCATCGGGCTTCGCCGCCATCGCCGGCATCGACAACGTCACCGGCGGATCGGGCAACGATACGCTGAGCGGGGCCGGCAATGCGGCGGTCAACAACCTGGCCGGTGGTGCCGGCAACGACACCTACCTCGCCGACAACGGTGACACGATCACCGAGGCGGCCGGTGCCGGCATCGACTCCGTGCTCACCTCCAGTGCCAGCTTCACGCTGGCCGCCAACGTGGACAACCTGACCTTCACCGGCGCCGGCGGCTTCACCGGCACCGGCAACGGGTCGGACAACGTCATCGCCGGGGCCGGCGGCACCGACGTGCTGGCGGGCGGCGGCGGCAACGACACGCTGATCGGCAACGGCGGCGTCGATTCGCTCGACGGCGGCGCCGGCGCCGATACGCTGATCGGCGGCGCCGGCAACGACGTGATGAACGGCGGCACCGGCAACGACAGCTTCGTGTTCGCGGCCGGGTTCGGCAACGACACGATCTCGGGCTTCGACGCCAACCCGACGGGGGGCCAGGACCTGCTTGACATCTCGGCGCTCGGCATCACGGCGGCCAATTTTGCAGCCAGCGTCCTGATCACCGATCTCGGCAACGACACGCTGGTCGCCATCGGCGGCGACACGATCCTGCTGCTGGGTGTCAACGGCGTGGGCGCCAACACCATCACCCAGCAAGACTTCATCCTGCACTGAGCCCGGGCACTGAGTCCGGGCACTGAGCCCGGGCACTGAGCACGG
>Ga0207708_10001402_pt1 | contig 18079 bp, 16 predicted proteins | sample KBSK5101metaG_FD_184340 | JGI IMG/M metagenome (GOLD analysis project Ga0207708, IMG submission 184340) | Corn, switchgrass and miscanthus rhizosphere microbial communities from Kellogg Biological Station, Michigan, USA - KBS K5-10-1 metaG... | ecosystem: Host-associated > Plants > Roots >...
ACTATGAGCTGGAAAGACAGAAGCGACCAGAGCTCCCCGTCAAATTCATCAAGGGTCAGTACTCCTTCCAGCAGTTTAACTCGATAATACAGCAGCTACTCGCGTATTCCCACGAGGGAATTGCGAGCGTCGGGATCGACGAGTGGATCAATCGGCTCAGAATCGGCTATGTAACCGATGATGCGCGTGCTCGCTTCGAGAATGCCATCAAAGCGTTAGGCATTCCGCGCGAAGCAATCATTCTGGAGAAGGGCGCCTACGGTCAAGTCCTGTAGCTTCAGCCGGTTCCCCTGATTCGTCCCACCTCTTAACGTGCTGTCATGGCGTTCAGAGCTCGTTTGATGTTATGGGCCGCGCTCGTGGCCGCCCTCGGTTGTGAAAAGGCAGAAAAGATCCCCGCCGAGTTCGCCAACCTCAGCCCGATCGCGCCCAACGGCGAGCCGCGGATGTACGTCGCCGATCAGGACTCTTCGGGAACGCGACTCTGCTTCGACGCGCCTGATCTCGGCCTACCTCCCGGAACGCCGGTCATGGTCGTCCACGCCGCGTTCCCGCAGTTCTCGACGCCCGGTCGCCTCGGCACGCGCAGCAAGAGCCCATGCTTTCCGCCACCCATCAGTTCAGTCGACAGCATGCAGTACTCCGTCGACGCTCCTGACGACACGATTGGGCGCAGAGGCGTGCCGATCATCATTCTCGGCAAAGTCGCAAACGGTCAAATGCGTGGGGACACTGTGACGCTGATGATCGAGCAAGGTCGAGCACCATGGGAATTCAGAACCTGCGCCAGCGCTGAAGGCGTGCACGCGACTGCATGGTCAGGTAAACCGCTCGCCGCCCGGCGCCGATGGCACGCCTACTATTATCTGGGCTACGACGTCGAGGCCGACTGCACACCCGCCGACGTTAAGTGAGTACAAGTCGAAAGCGCTGGACGTTGATCGCCACCATCGTTGGCTCGGCGATGACGTTCATCGACCTCAGCGTCGTCAACGTCGCCCTACCTGCGCTGCAGCGAGAGCTCGGCGCCACCATCACCGACGTGCAGTGGGTCATCGAGGCCTACTCGCTCTTCCTCGGCGCCCTGATTCTCGTTGGCGGATCGCTCGGTGATCAGTTCGGTCGCAAGCGCGTTTTTCTGACTGGCGTGGTGTGGTTTACACTTGCGTCGGTCTGGTGTGGCGCGGTCTCTTCGCCAATTCTCCTCATCGCCGGACGCGCATTGCAGGGCATCGGCGCCGCGATGCTGGTCCCCGGAAGCCTGGCCATAATCAGCGCCACGTTCGACGGAGCGGAACGCGGTCGCGCGATCGGCACCTGGTCGGGGTTCAGCGCGATCACCACGGCTGTGGGTCCGGTAATAGGCGGCTGGCTTATTGAGAATTACAGCTGGCGGTGGGCTTTCTTCCTCAATGTCCCGCTGGCGGCGATCGTCCTGCTGCTCTCCACTCGCTTCATGGACGAAAGCAATGATCCATCGCGAACCGGCCGCATCGACTCCGTCGGTGCGTTGCTCGCGGTGGTCGGACTCGGCGGCATCGTTCTCGGACTACTCGAATGGCCTCCGCTCGGTCTGTACCACCCACTCGTGGTCGGCTCGCTGGTCACCGGCTTCATTGCGCTGGGGTTGTTCGTGATCGCCGAGGCGGAAGAGAAGAGCCCGATGATGCCGTTGCAGCTATTCAGATCAAGATCGTTCTCGCTCGCCAATCTGCTGACGTTTTTCCTCTACGGCGCGCTCGGCGTTGTCTTCTTTCTCGTTCCGCTGCTGTTGATTCAGGTGCAGGACTCCTCGGCCACTGCTGCCGGCGCGGCATTTCTTCCTTTTCCGATCATCATGTTCGTGCTCTCGAGGTGGTCCGGTGGTCTCGTTGCGGCCATCGGACCGCGTCTGCCGCTCACCGCCGGTCCGATCATCGCGGCCGTTGGGCTCGCGTTACTCGCGTTGGCAGGCGTCGAGGGCGGCCGATACTGGACGACGCTTTTTCCCGCTGTCGTCGTGCTCGGCTTCGGAATGGCAATCACCGTCGCGCCACTCACCACAACGGTGATGAGCGCGGTGCCGTCCGATCACGCCGGTGTCGCATCGGGTATCAACAACACGGTTTCGCGCGTTGCCGGACTGCTGGCAATTGCGGTATTCGGTGTGGTGCTGACGCGGCGGTTTGAGAGCCGTATGCGACCCGAGCTCCAACGGGCGTGGGCTACGCCTGCGGTCAGATCCCAGCTCCAAAGTGAGCTGTCGAAAATGGCGGGCGCCAGGATCGATAGCATCTCGATCGATCCAGCTCACCGGGCCGAGCTTCGGGCCGCGGTCAAAACGGCGTTCGTTTCCGGATATCGGGTAGTCGTACTCGAAGCCGCAGTACTCGCGCTGGCAGCCGCCGCATTTGGCGCCGGGATAAATTCCAGGCCAAATTCTGCGCGGAATTCAACGGAGAAATAATGGAAATTCTGATCCTGAGACTGATTCACATCCTCGGCGGAATCGCCTGGGTAGGCGGTGGGATTTTCGCCGCGTTCTTTCTGATTCCGGCGGTGATGGGAACGCCGGCGATGCCTCAGGTGATGGAAGGGCTACAGCGCCGGCGGTTGTTCGTCTTCACGCCCATCTTCGGAATCCTCACCGTGCTCACCGGCATTAGGCTGCTCTGGATCGACTCGGTGGGCTTTGACGACAGCTACATGTCGACGGGTCCCGGCCGCACATTCTCGATCGGGGGAACCGCGGCGATCATAGCGTTCATCCTTCAGGTGTTCGTGTCCCGGCCCGCCGGCGTCAAGCTCGGCGCGCTGGCCGCGAAAATGGCCGGCAATCCGCCGGCCGACGAACGGCAGCGTCTCACAGTTGAGATCGAGAAGCTTCGCAAGCGGAACGGAATGGCAACGATGGGAGCGGTCTCGCTCGGAATCATTGCCGCCGCGGCGATGGCGCTCGCGCGGTATATGTAGTCGCGACGCTTACGCTGTGCTCGATCCGGCGTCTCTGGCGACCAGGCGCACCGCGTTGGCGCTGATGATCACCGCCAGCGTCGACAGGAACATTGGCGCGGTGAAGAAATAAACGAAACAAACCACGGCCGTCGCGATGCACGACACAAGCATCGTAACGGCGAGTGGCAGTGTTGCCGCCGGATTGCGCCGGCTGAGATTGCCCAGCTGCCAGGCGAGTACAGCCAACGCCGCAAGCAGCACCGAGATGTTTACGCTGAACCCGCGATAGAACTCCCAGTAGCTGCGGTTGAATCCCATCACCGGAATCTGGACGTGCTGCATCGCGGCGATCACAGTGTCTTCGGCGAGGCCGTGAGTGATCGAGTGCCTCGTGCCGGCAGTGTGCCCGAGAGTGAAGACGCCGAGTACCACGGCGAGGGCGCGAAACCACGTAACAGCTTTCGTCATCTGGATTCACCTGGCTGGAGTCAGCGGCGATTTCTTAGCGACGGCCTCAGTCGTAGAAACAGTAATACTCGGGCTGCTCGCCACTTCGTCGCAGCATGAGCCTCATCGCTTTGGTCCAGGCCAATTTACGCATCGCTGGATCGGGGAGGGAGCGGAGCGCAATTCGGAAATGTTCGATGCCCTTCACCCGTGCTGTCTCCGCCTGAGTCTTGTATTCGGCCGGAGTGTTGTAGTCGGGCGCATCCCAGTTCGACAAATCGACGATCGTTTTGTACGCCGAGCCGAGATAAAAATGGATCCGTGGATCTGTGCGACCAGCCTTGAGCGCCGCCTCCCCGTGTTCGATGATCGCTTTGTATTCAGTGACAGTGTCCGCACACGCACCGCGCGTCGTCCAGCCCTGAGAGAGCAGCTCGGTGAAAGCGAGTTCGCCGATCCGTCCCAGCGAGTCGAGTCGATATGCCTCCCAAAGCCACGGCCGAGTGTTCTGAACCTCCTGATCGATGGGAAGGTTATCGAAGGTGATTCCCGCAGCCTGAAGTTTTATGCGAACTGGATCTTTCGCATTGTCTCCCAAGGTCGGCAAGACAGCGAACAAAACAATGTCGGTCGCAAGCAGAAGAGCAGCGCGTCTTGGAGCGGGTAGTGAAGGAGCCATATCGTGGGTTGCCTTCACGGCACGGAGGAGTGCGTCGTCCGGGCGCGCGGGGCGGACGCTATCGGGCGTGTCCTCATTCACCTGTCGGAGGTAGCTGAGAACAGTTTGGAGGTCCGTGGCGACCGCCGGTACGTTTGCCAGAGCTAACGCCGAGTCCACGTCGCGATAACGCAACCTCGCATCTTCAGCGCGTTCCATAGCGCGCGCGTCGTACCTTGCCTCCCAGTCATCAAACTCCTGCACGCCGCTGCCCGGCGCATACGCGATTACCATGGTTTGCCAAACGCCATCTCGCTTGGTGGTATCCGCGGGAGTCTCGCCAATGGCGCGTGTGCCGCGCGTGGGTTCGACAGCCTCCTGTCGAACCATCACGGTTGTCCGCGGTACTCGCCGATAGTCCGGACGGACGCGCCCGGCTTTATCGCGAGTGGCCGCTAACAGGGCGGCCTGGGTTCGGAGGTTTTCGTCGACATGCGCCCTCAGACTGTCTGCTAAAACTTTCGCGTGCGCCGAGTCCATTGGACCCATCGTCACCCAAATTGTGCGCAGCTCGCAAAGCCGGTTAGCGGCCTCGGCGGTGTCCTCAGGTAGAAGTTCTCCCGCTGGAGGCTCTGGTATGTAGAAGCCGGCAGACCGCGTCGCAGTGTGGCCGACAAAACTCGTCGGCGCGACCGCTGCGCGGCAAAAAGGATCGTCCACACCAGACGTCGGGGCGATTTCTGTGATTCTGTCCTGCGGGTGCGATTTCATCCACACGCCGAGCGTGACGGTGGTGTCAACCTCTGTCGCCACGCCCCGAACCGCCGCAGCAATTGTATCCGGCACTGCGGGTTCACGGGGGCCGACACCGGATCGCGCGAGGGGTCTAATGGAGGCCGCAGTCTTCTCGCACGCGACGACTACCAGGAATGAGCAGAGCAGGAGCGTCGGAGAGCGGCGGTGCATGACTCGAATACGATCTGAGACCACCCTCAGCAACCGAAAGTTTGCGGTGTTTTACCTATGCAAAATGCGTTGCGCGATCCTGTCGAACTCGTCGCCGGGTTGCGTCAGATTCGATTGAACAGGGACTTCAGCGCGCTGCGCGCTGTGATCCTTCGTAGATACTGCAGCTCGTCGGCGGCGAATGGTGTGGGCGTGACCTTGAAAACTTCGGTGAGCGCATTGTGCGAGACCGTGTTGTCGAGCGCCAGCAGGTCGAGCAATCCGGGCGTCACCGGCGGATTCGGAATCAGCCGCTGAGCCAGCGCCACGATCGGACGCAGTACTTTGACGGACACCGGAACCAGTTTTCGCGTGGTTCCCATCGCGGTGAGGATTCTCTCCGTCATGTCCTTGAGCGTCAGCTGCGCCGGGCCGCCAAGGTCGTAGGACTGATGCACGGTCTCCTTCTTCTCGAGTGAGAGGCGAATCACTCGCGCGACATCGTCGACGGCGATCGGCTGGAATCGCGCCTTGCCACCGCCCGGCAGTGGAAAAACCTTCGGCGTGAGCCGGATCAATCTTCCCAGCACGTTCACGAACTGGTCTTCGGGACCGAAGATCACCGATGGACGCAGCACTGTCCATCGCAGCCCGCTCGTCTTCACCGAATCCTGCGCCACGCCTTTGCTGTGCAGAAACGGAAACTTCGACCTGCTGTCGGCGCCGTTCTGCGACATGAAGATGATTCGCTGCACGCCCTCGGCGCGCGCCGCGGAGATAATGCGCTCGGTGGCTGCAGTATTGGTCTCGCCGTACTTCTCCGTCTTCTTCTCGATCGCGATCGCGGCGAGATGAACTACCGCACCGCAGCCATTGAGGGAGCTGCGCAGCGAAGACGCATCGCGCACGTCCCCGACTCTGAACTCGACGGGAAGCTGGCCGAGCACCATGGCTGCCTTGGCGGGATCCCTGATCAGCGCCCTCAGCTGCCAGCCATTTTTCGATAACTCTCGGCACGTATGGATGCCGACCAGTCCGGTTGCACCGGTTATGAGAACCGGCTTCTTCTTGTCCGCCGAATGTGGTTGAGGCTGCTCGGCGACTGCGGTCGCAGGTCCTTCGCTTTCGAAAGAGTACGACCCGCGCCCGGGCATCAACTCTTGGGAGTGCGACCCGCGCTGCCGGTTCCGCGAATAACGATGCGATAGATCAGCAGGAACATCCCGACGGTGAGCAAGAGATGTATCCAGCCGGGAGCGGTCGTGGTGAAGGTGACGAACGCCCAAATCGCAAGCATCAGAACGGCGAGAATTATCCAGAGATCCATGGCGAAGATTCGTTGACCTAGAGTGTGACGACCGATATGTTCAGACAGTCATTCCAGCAGCTGTTTACAAAAAGTTTTTGCACCATCGTTGGGGCGGGGAACTCACTTTTTGAGCCAACAAGTCCTTCGAGTGGGTTCAACAAACTATGCTGACGTCATGCCCCAGTGCGGGGAAGACGATAGGCAGGGTGAGGGCCTCATACATTCGACCGGGCTTCAAAAAACCTCTCCGTCCCATTTTGGAGGCTCCGCCAGTTGATCGGCGGAGCCTCTTTTCGTTGCAAAACGCCCCAGGCAGCTATCTTACGCTAAACATGCCTCGTGTAACAGTCACCCGTCGCGTGCGCTTCAACGCCGCTCACCGTGTCCACAATCCCGAGCTTCCCGACGCAGAGAATGCGCGGCTGTTCGGCAAGTGCAACAACCCCAACTGGCACGGACACAACTACACCCTGGATGTCTCCGTCGAGGGCGACACCGACCCGAAGACGGGCTATGTCTACGACCTGTCGCTCCTCAAGAAAACGGTCGAGCGCGAGATCATCGACATCGTCGATCACAAGAACTTCAATCTCGACGTTCCGTTCATGAAAGGCGTCATCCCCACGTCGGAGAACATCATCGCCGCGTTCTGGAAAATCCTCGCGCCCCAGGTCAAGCCCGCGCAGCTGACGCGGCTCGTGCTGTGGGAGACGGAGAACAACTATGTCGAGTATACGGGTAAGTAAGGATCCCCTGGACGCGGAGCCCAAAGACGTCTCCCGCGAATTCGAGAATCTCGTCAGACGGGAGCTCGAGCTGATCGGAGAGGATCCCTCGCGCGAGGGTCTGCTCGCTACGCCGCGACGCGTCGCCCGTTCGCTCACCTGGCTGACCCAGGGCTACAACCACACGGCCGAAGAAGTGATTGGCAAGGGCGTGTTCAAGGAAGACCACGACAACATGATCATGGTTCGCGACATCGAGCTGTACTCGATGTGCGAGCACCACATGCTGCCCTTCTTCGGCAAGGCCCACGTCGCATACATCCCCAACGGCAAGATCGTGGGCCTGTCCAAGATTCCGCGTATCGTCGACGTCTTCGCCCGCCGGCTTCAGGTCCAGGAGCGCCTGACCGAGGAGATAGCAGAAGGTTTGTGCAGCGTGCTACAGCCGAGCGGCGTTGGAGTGGTGGTGGAAGCCTACCACCTCTGCATGATGATGCGCGGCGTTCAGAAACAGAACTCGAAGACGATCACGTCAGCGCTGCGCGGCGTCTTCCGCGAGGATCCGAAGACGCGCGACGAATTCCTGCGTCTGGCCCACAACGGTTGATCGCCAGTTGAGCTCGCTTCAGGGACGCTCGGCGGTCGTCACCGGCGCCTCGCGCGGAATCGGGGCCGCGATCGCCAAAGCGCTCGGGGAGCAGGGCGCGCGCGTGGTGTTGATCGCGCGGACCGAGGCGAAACTCAAGGAGATAGCGAGCGCGATCAAGGGAGCTGTTCCAGTCGCGGCCGACGTCACAGATCCAAAAAGCGTGGAGCAAGCGACCAAACGCATCGCTACCGAGCTCGAGGGAGCGCCTGACATTCTCGTCAACAACGCGGGGATCTTCAGCGTCGCCGTCGCCGAGGAAACGGGAACGGACGAGTTCGTGACGATGCTCAACACGAACCTCGTTGCCCCGTTTCTCTTCGTGCGCGCTTTCCTCGGCGCGATGAAAAAGCGCGGCAACGGCCACATCGTCACGATTGGCTCGGTCGCCGACCGCACCATCTTCAGCGGCAACGTTGCCTACTCGGCGGCCAAGTTCGGTCTGCGGGCGGTGCACGAAGTTCTGCGCACGGAGCTGCGGGGCACCGGCATCCGCACATCGTTGATTTCGCCGGCCGCGACGAACACGGACATCTGGACCGACGTGACGGTGACGGACCCGGTAAACCGTCCGCACTCCAAGCGCCCGATGCTGGAGCCGGAAGATGTCGTGCGCGCCGTGATGTTCGCGCTGTCGCAGCCGGAAACCGTCAACGTCGACGAGTTGCGCTTATCCCATAGCTGAGCGATGCGCGGTATAGCGACCCGTCTGTCGCGGGGCGCCCGGCTTGAGTATGGTGGATCGTGTTCATAGAGATGATCGATTCGCTGCGTTGCGTGAACGACCACGAGGACACCTGGCTCGTCGCCTCCTTCCGCGAGGTGACCAACCGGTTCGTGATCGAGGGCACGCTTGGCTGCCCGATCTGCTCCGCGGAATACAAGATCAGCAAAGGAGTCGCGGACTTCACGCAGGGCGCGGCGCTCCGGGATCGCGCAAATGAGCGCGCGAGCGCCGAGCATTCTCGCGAAGAGCTCGCCACTCGCGTCGGCGCGTTTCTCGATGCAACCCAGCCGGGTGCGACGATCGTTCTCGGCGGGCTATGGTCGTTGGGCGCCGCCGAGCTCGCCGAGATGGCGGATGTGCGTGTGATCGCGCTCAATCCTCCCCCGGGCGTCCACGAATCGGAACGAGTCGGAGTGGCGATGATTGCCGGCCGAATTCCTCTGGCGCCAAGCTCCGCGCACGGCGTCGCTTTGGATGAATGGTTCGGTCCGGAGACCGTCGAGGCAGCCCGACGCGTCGTGAAGCCGGGTGGCAGAGTGGTGGGTCCGGCCTCGTTCCCACACCCCGACCAGACCACCGTTCTCGCGCACGATGACGCGTACTGGGTAGCGGAAAAGCCAGTGGAAATGATCCCGCTTCACCGCGCGAAGGCGACCTGAGCCACGTCGCCTGAGTCGCGTTCGGCATCAACACCCAAAGGCTGGGCCAGGTTTTGTAGGGATTTTCCCCACCATCTTCGAACGCTGATAAATCCTCTTCATAAGAGTCTGGCGTTCGCTGTAACGCTTCAGTAACATATTCTCCCCTCGTTGAGAGGACGGCTGAAGCTGCCAATCCACAAGCTTCGGCAAACGGATCCATCCCCACACCCCATCCGGTGGCACCATTATGAAAAGAAGTTTCGTCATGATGCTGATACCGCTCTTGCTGTTGGCGACGCCAGCGCTCGCTCAACAGAAAGTGGTAAGCGGCAGGATCACCAGTGAGCAGGGCACTCCGATCGGCGACGTCACCGTCGTTGTCAAAGGGACCGACACTCACACCACCAGCAATGCCGACGGTACCTATTCGATCCGGGTTGCGCCTGGCCAGGTGCTTCAATACAGGTCGATTGGAACCGCCCCCGTCGAGCGCACAGTCGGATCCGCCGACGTCCTCGACCTGACGCTGCGGCGAGTTGCCGCCAGCCTCGACGCCGTCGTCGTGACCGCGTTGGGCGAAAACGCGAACAAGCGCGCCCTCGGAACTGCGCAGCAGACAGTGCGCGGTGAGGAAATCGCCCAGACCCAGCGCGAGAATTTCGTCAATGCGCTCCAGGGTCGTGTCGCCGGCGTCGACGTCGTCAGCAGCTCCGGAGTTCCGGGCTCCTCGTCATCGATCGTCATCAGAGGCATCAGCTCCATCAGCAGCAGCAACCAGCCGCTCATGATCGTCGACGGCATGCCGATGGACAACAGGACCCTGACCACGACCGTGCTTGGCTCCGACCAGAACTCGAACACGGCGCTCAGCAATCGCGGGATTGACTTCAGCAACCGCGCGTCCGATCTGAATCCGGAAGACATCGAAAGCCTCACCGTCCTCAAGGGCGCTGAGGCTTCGGCGCTTTATGGCATCGATGCGGCGAACGGCGCCATCGTCGTCACCACCAAGCGTGGCAAGGCGAACGGCGGCTTCACCTATAACAACGCGTTCAGGTTCGAGAGCGTGAGAGGCACGCCAGAGATCCAGAAGGTCTTCGGTCCGACTGTCGTGAACACGGACGGAACCTACGGATCACTCCAGTATTTCGGCGCGCCTTATCCCGCCGGCACCCAGTTCTACAACAACGCCGACGGCTTTTTCCGCACCGGCACCACTGCGTCGCACAACCTGGCCTTCAGCGGCGCGACGGGGGACGGCAGAATCAACTACCGCCTGGCCGCGTCCAGCGACAAGCAGAACGGCGTCGTGCCGACTTCCGCTTACGGGCGCGTCAACCTCACCGGTGCTTCGCAGGCGCAGATCAACAACTGGCTGAACACCGACCTGTCGATGGCGTACACGTACGCAAACAACGACCAGGTCTATAAGGGCGATCTCGGGCCGTTGATGGGTGTGCTGCTCTGGCCGCAGACCGACGACGCCAAGAACTACCTGACGCCCTCGGGCATCAGACGCAAAGTCACCACCGGCGCCGCGTCGACCGAGCTCGACAACCCGTACTTCAACATCAACAAGAACAAGATCAACGCCAAGACCAACCGCTTCCTCGGCAACGTCGGTCTTACAATCACGCCGTTCTCGTGGGGCAACATCAGGAGCAACATCGGGGTCGATACGTACACCAATCAGAACCTCGACCTGCGCAATCCGGAAAGCTTCGCCGGATTCGGATCGAACGGCATTCTGGACATCGCCGACATGATCCAGCGCAACATCAACGTCCAGACGCTGTTCAACGTCAATGCTCGCCAGCTGAATAACAGCCTCTCCATCGGCGGTCTGCTGGGCAACGCGATTAAGGACGACAAGGTCACAACCGATGCGGGGCTCGGCCGCGACTTCCTCGATCCGAACTTCGTCTCGATGAACAACACCAACCTGAGGTCGAACGTTACGACGACCGAGCAGCGCAGGCTGGTCGGTTTGTTCGGCAAGGTTGATTTCAACTGGCGCGACTATCTGTACCTGTCGCTCACGGGCAGAAACGACTGGACATCGACGATCCCGCAGGAGCGGAATTCGTTCTTCTATCCCTCGGTCTCGACCAGCTTCGTGTTCTCGGATGCTTTCCCGAGTGTCCGGAAGTTCATGACCGGTAAGGTGCGCGCCGCATACGCAGCAGTCGGCAAGGATGCCCGCCCGTACGCATATCGTCCGGCGCTTCAGTACAAGACGACATCATACGGCGGCTATGGCTACAACTTCTGGGGCCCGAACCTCGACCTGAAGCCAGAGTTCGCCAAGTCCTACGAGCTTGGAACCGAGCTCAGCTTCCTCAGCGATCGTCTCGGCATCGACGCGACGGTCTACAAGAAGCAGACGAAGGATCAAATCGTGAATGACATCCGTGGCAGCTACGGCACGGGCTTCATTCTGTTCAATCTGAACGGTGCCGAAACCAGGAACACCGGTCTCGAGATCACGGCTCGGGCCACACCCGTGCTCAGGAGCTCTTTCTCCTGGGATGTGGTGGCCAACTTCGCGAAGGCGCATGGTAAGGTTCTGGCGCTGCCGCACGATCTGCCCGAGAGCTACGTGTCAGACACATGGCTGTACGGCAACGTTCGCAACGGGACAAAGCCGGGCATGTCGACGATGTCGCTCACCGGCTTCTTCTACCTTCACAACAACGAGGGCAAGCTGCTCATCGATCCGGCAACCGGACTGCCTGTCCGGTCGGCGGACTTCATCGATGCGGGCTACGATCGTCAGCCCAAGTTCACACTCGGCTTGACGAACACCTTCAAGATGAACCGTCTCTCCCTCGACTTCCTGCTCGATATGAGAAGGGGCGGCGATGTGTTCAACGCTACCCAGCACTACCTCACGACGAGAGGTCTGGCGATGTCGACTCTCGACAGGAACACCCCGCGCATCATTCCGGGCGTGCTGAGAGACGGCAAGGAAAACAGCGCCACGCCGACGGAGAACACCATCGTCGTCGTGCCGGCGGTTCAGACCGGTTACTACGTGAACATGAGTGAGGAGCTCTTCATCGAGCGGAACATCAACTGGCTGAGACTGAGAGACATCCAGCTCGCCTATGAGCTTCCGGCCAGATTCCTTGGCTCGCGCAGCTCGAGCGTGTTCGTGAAGGGAACCGACCTCTTCCTGCTCACGAATTACACCGGCCTTGATCCGGTTATCAACGGCAACACCGCGGCGGTGGGCGGCTCTGGTGCCGCCGGCATCGACTTCGGGAATTTCCCGCTTCCGCGTGGCATCAATTTCGGACTGAGGCTGGGATACTAATGATGAAAATGAGACATATAGCGGTACTCGCCGGCTGCATGACGCTGGCGAGCGCCTGCAGCGATTACCTCGACGTCAACACGAACCCCAACGGCCCGCAGACGGTAACGGCGAACCTTTACCTGCCGCCGATGCTGCACTGGCTGGTGACGTCGCCGCAGTTCGATGGCCGTCACGTCGGGCACTACACCCAGGAGTGGGTGTCGACTTCCACTCTTGTCAGTCCCGCGCAGACGTGGGGCAAAATGGGTTATGATCCAGGCAGCGATAACGGCGCGCAGCAGTGGCGTGACGTGTACTGGTCGCTGGGTCAGAACCTGGTCGACATGAACCAGAAGGCCACCGACGAGCAGCGCTGGGATCTGCTCGGCGTCGGCTTGATTCTCAAAGCCTGGGGATGGCAGGTGCTCACCGACCTCCACGGCGAGATCGTCATCCAGGAAGCCATCGACCAGTCACGGACCGCCTTCGACTACGACACGCAGCAGTTCGCGTACGAAGAGGTTCGCCGCCTGCTGGACAGCGCGATGGTACTGCTTCAGAAGGCGCCAGGCGAGGGTGCCGTCGATCCGGCTTATCTCGCCAAGGGCGACAAGATCTACAACGGCGATCGTCTCAAGTGGCTGAAGTTTGCCCACGGGTTGAAGGCGTTGAATCTCAATCACTACTCCAACAAGTCGACCTACGATCCGGCAGCTGTCATCGCCGAGGTCAATGCGTCGTTTGCCAGCAATGCCGACGATCCTCTCCTTTTGTATCCGGGTATCAGCGCCGACAACGCCGATCGCAACTTCTGGGGCGCCAGTCGCGCGAACATCACGCTCTACAGACAGACGCAGTTCATCCTCAACCTGCTGAATGGAAACCAGTTCGGCGGCGTTCAGGATCCCCGGTTGACGCGTATGCTGTCGCCGTCCCCGGACGGCCAGTATCGGGGTCTGGATCCGAACGTGCTCGGCTTCGGCACACTGACGACTGCGCAGCAGCCGAACAACTTCTTCGGCTACGCGGGAAGCGCGGGCGTCGGATTGCCGTCGCGCTACATCTTCGATGACAAGTCGAAGATTCCGGTGATGACCTACGCGCAGCTCCAGTTCGTAAAGGCCGAAGCCGCGCTCAAGATGGGAGACCAGGCAACAGCCCGCGCTGCCTACATCAACGGAATCTCGTCTCACATTGATTTCGTTAACGCGCGCAACCTCGACGCCGGTCAGACTCCGCCGCAGATCACCGCGGCTGAGAAGGCCGCTTTCCTGGCCAACCCCGCGATCGTTCCCGCCGTGATTACGCTTTCCCACATCATGTCGCAGAAGTACATCGCGCAGTGGGCGTGGGGACACAACGAGATGTGGATGGACATGCGGCGGTATCACTACACCGACGTCGATCCGGTCAGTGGAGTCGAGATCTTCCGCGGCTTCTCGCCGCCGAGCCCGCTTTACCCCGACAATGCCGGCAAGCTCGTCGAGCGGATCAGACCACGCTTCAATTCCGAGTACGTCTGGAACCGGGCAGCGCTGGACGTAATCGGCGGCCTGGCCACTGACTATCACACCAAGCCGTTGTGGATCATCCAACCATAATGATGACTATGAAAAGACATGCATCTATAGCGGCGCTGCTCCTTATCGGCGCGCTCACGGCCTGCGGCGAGAAAGTCACGCGGGACATTACCGCACCGCCGCCGTCAAACAGCGGCATCAGATTCTTCAACTTCGGCGTCAACGCGCCGAGCGTGAACTTCTACGCTGATCAGCAGAAGTTGACGGCGACAGTATCGACGACCGGCACCGAGGCCACAACCGGTGTCGGTTATGGCGGTGTCGGGTCGGGCGGGGATTACAGTGCGATTGCTCCCGGAGCTCATACGTTCACGGGTAGAATTGCAGCCACGACCGACAAGGATCTGCCGATCTCGACGGTCAATCAGAACATCGAGGACGGGAAGTTCTATTCGTACTATCAGAGTGGTTTCTACAATTCGACCACAAAGACGGTAGATGGCTTTATCGTCGAAGATCCGTTCACCGCGCCAACTGATATGGCGACGGCGTCGGTGAGATTCGTGCACGCCATCTCGAACGCCAACCCGATGACGTTGTACGCGAAGAATCAGACTTCGGGCGTGGAAACGGCGATCGGCTCAGAGGTTGCTTACAAGGGAGCCACGGGATTCGTGACCATCCCGGCTGGCGCGTACGATCTGAGTACGCGATACGCAGGGGTCACGACGAACGCCATGGCCAGAACCGGCATTCAGTTCGCCGGCGGCCGGGTTTATACCATAACGGCGCGCGGTGACATCACCGTTGCGTCGAGCCAGGCTTGCGGTGCGGCGAACCGGACCTGTCTGGACAACACCACTAATCGTTAAGCTCTCAGCATATACAACGAAAACCCCCGGGAGAAATCCCGGGGGTTTTTTGTTCATTGGTGATCGGGGTTGGTGTTTGGCTACACCCCGCGCTACTTCGCCGCGAGTCGAGAGCGCCTTCGATTGGGTTCCTTCTCGAGAGTCGCCCGATACTGCGTTTTCGCTTCGTCGCGGCGGCCCAGCTCAACGAGCATGTCGCCCAGCTGCTCTCGTGCCGGAGCCAGTGGCCCGGGCGTCACGGCGCTCTTCTCGGTGGCATCCTCGCGTGCGATCGCCTGACGCATCAGTCCCAATGCCTCGTCGGTGCGCCGCTCAGCCAGACTAACCCAGGCCCGGGCTTCCAGAGTCTGAATGGCAGTCTGCTCCGCCCAATAAGCTTCGCCTTGACTCGCCAGTCGCTGCTGAATCGACGCCAGCGAATCAGCGGCGGCTTTGGCTTTCGGTATGTCCCCAATGCGCGATGCGCCGAGCGCGCGCGCGAGGTAAGTCATCGCTTCAGTGTATGGGTATGAGCTGGCCTTTGGCTCCAGCGCAGCCGCTTCGGCCCATGCGCCGCGTTCCAACGCCCACCGCGCGGGTATCGCAGCCAGCGCGTAGACACCAGCCAATCCAGGCGCCGCCCCGGTTATCGCATTCGGATCGAAACGCGCCGCAAGCGAAGGCAGCAGGTCAAGAATCTGCTTTGCCTCAGTGAATTCTCCGAGCTGCAGATAGGCGTACATCTCGTAGTCAGCCGCATGCAACGCCTCGGCAATCGAGCCAGTGCTAATTGCTTCCTTCATGGATCGCGCGTTGGCGTCGACTGACTCATTCCACATTCCGACGCGCGTGAAGGTGTGCGAAGGCATGTGCAGCGCGTGCGCAGCGGACGGTGCAATGCTCGCATAGCGCGCGGCTGCGGCCCGCGCCTTCTCCGCCAGCGGCGGATAGTCGTAGGCGTGGATGATGTAGTGGGCCAGGCCCGGATGGTTCGGCTGCTTCTCCCACAGTGCCTCGAGGATGCCGCCCGCTTTCAATTGATTCGCGAAAGTCTTGTCGGTCGGGTCCGCCGCTGCGACGAGCGAGAGCGCATGGAAGATCTTCGCTTCCGTATCGGCCGGATGCCTCGCTACCACACCGGCCATCGCGCGCTCGTAGGCGGCGATCCGCGCTGTTTGATTCTTGTGCTCGTAATCGTCGTACAGCTGACTGACGGCGTCGACATAATCGCGCTCGCGTTCGGTTGCGTTTGAAGCAAGCCGCCTCGCCGTAGCCGCTGATTGACTCCCACGCTGCAAAAGCTCGGGCGGACGATTGCCGGCGGCCATCGGATTGGTCCAGCGACTGAGAGCGATTCCCCAATGTGCCATCGCACAGGTGGAATCCCCCGCCAGGACGCTGTTGAATGCGCGGATCGACTCGCCGAACTCAAAGGAGTGGAGCAGGGCGACGGCGCGATCAAATTGCGGCGCGACGCTCGGGTTGCACGACGTCGGAAAATGCACGGTTCCGAGCTTTTCGCCCGATCCCGTGCTGTGCTGATGCTCTTGAGCCGAGAGGTCGGTCTCTCTCGACGCGAGCAGGACGGTCGCGACTGCCAAGAATGAAAGAAGTTTCATCGGGCTTTATCCTATCCTGTGGGTACTTGTCCCGCCTCTTGTCGGCGTTTGTTCGGCCCGCAGTTTCCTGCTGAGCTTGTGGCTCGTCCAAATCCTAACAGCGGCAGACAGTATGTCCGCCGCCTAGTTGTTGCAGCATCCCGGTACTCCGGAGCGCTGCGCACCTCCCCAAGAGGTAATCATGTTCGAAACGATCGCGCAATTATTCCCCGCCCAATGGCAGGGCGCGGTGCTCCTCTTACTGTCTCCCCTTCGTTGGCTCGCCCAATGGCAGCCGAATCTGATCGGGGCGCTGGTTGATGGACAGCCCGCTGGTCGACTGTTGACGTGGGCCGTGCTGCTCATGCCTGTGCTGGTTCTCGCAGCGGGCGCGTGGTGCACAGCTCTCTCGCTCTATACACTGCCGTTCCGCTCGGGCCGCGGCACCTTCCTCACCGCCATGTTGATGACCTGGTGGGATGCAGGTAGGTGCATCTGGCTGTTCTGGGCGGGCATGCTGAGGGTCGGTGTTGCACTGGTTGGTTGGATCATAGGGTCAGTGCGCTTCGGCCTTCTCATGATCAAGAACTTTCTGATGGCGGTCGTACGCTCGCCTCTGACGCTCCTCGATGGCGCGTCGCGCAGCTACTTCCAGCCGGGTGTACCCTGGGTCGCTTTCCTCCTTCTCACCGTCTGGTGCACGATCGAGGCGACGATCTTCACGTTCACTCTGCAGCCGACGCTGGTCGAAGTATTCGGCAGCCTCACCGGATTCGATCCGAATCCGCGCGTCATGGCTCCGCTCCTGTGGATGTTCCTGTTCCTGCTCGTCGCAGGCAGCTTTGCCTGCGTCCAGGTAGTGACCGACGCGATCAAGGAAAAGAAAGTCGGGACTATCGTACAGATGCTCGTCGTCGAGAGCGCGGTGATGTTCTTCGAGGTGATCTTCCTCTACCGCGAGCTCATCGACGCCATCACGCCGTGGATCGCCCAGCAGTCGGGCGACTCCGTGCACCTTGGAATTGGTGCCACGCTCGCGCTGGCCTCTTTCGGCTGGCTGGGTGTGCGTGGAATGTCGTGGTTCCTGTTTGGCAGATTCGGTACGCCGGCGCTGCTGGCTGTACTGTCACGCAAATCCATTGAACACGAAGGCTCGGCGCGACCGGCTGCTGCTGCAGCGAGCCCCGAGCTGTGGCGCGGCCCGATCAAGGCCCTGAAGGAAGAGACCGAGTGGTTCCACCAGGAAGCGAAGCGCATGCTCGAGCTTCTGACGCTGCCGGTTCTCCAGCTGCTCGCAGCCGCGATCAACTTCGCAGTGATCGTCGTTCAGTCGCGTCCGAGGTTCGTGCTGCCGTTCAAGTCGCTCGAGGACGTTCTCGAGGCGACGCCGGCGCCGTTCCACTCGCACCGCGAGCGCGACAAGGGCAAGATGCGCACACCGATGGATCCGATGCCGAGGATAGCGTCATGAAGCTTCGCCGTTTGGGCAGCCTGATCTTCGCGGCTGGGGAGAATAGTACAGTCACGCGCTGTCGCTCCCGTAAAGCTCACACTTTAAGAGCGTGGCATGTCGCGGCGCTGTTCAGTGCTGCCGTCACGCTCGGCGCGGCCGCCGGCTGCTCGTCCGCGGCGGGAGATGCTCCCAGAGTCGCGCGCTCCACGCTGGTCCTGGCGATCGACGTCAGTGGGTCGTTCAGGGGCAAACATGGATATGAAAGCGCGGTCGATTTCGCCGCAAATTATCTCTACGCGCACCTTCATGGTCTCGGCGGTTTAAAAG
>Ga0207708_10001404_pt1 | contig 18062 bp, 28 predicted proteins | sample KBSK5101metaG_FD_184340 | JGI IMG/M metagenome (GOLD analysis project Ga0207708, IMG submission 184340) | Corn, switchgrass and miscanthus rhizosphere microbial communities from Kellogg Biological Station, Michigan, USA - KBS K5-10-1 metaG... | ecosystem: Host-associated > Plants > Roots >...
TCGCCAAGACAATTCGCGCTGGGATCCCCAGCGATTGCGAACGCTACGTCCGAGGCAAAGTCACTCTGGGCACCACGACCGCCGACGCCTCCGCACTTGCCGCGACCCTGACAGCCCGCTTCTAAATTATGCCGAACCTCGCTTTCGCTCGAACCCTCCAGGATGCCGTCCTGACAGCCGTGGTCGCTCTGCCATCCGCTGCCAGCACCAGCGTCACCGGCATCATTGATTTAGGTGACGATAACTTGCGGCCAGAACCTGTAGAGCTTGCGTTCGCGCTGCCGGCGCTCACGACCGTGATCGCCCCCGATACCAGAACAGTGAATTGCTCGATCGAGTCTTCCACGACTCTCGACTTCTCCGCTGTTGATCAAACGCTTTTCACCGAAGTGTTTACCGGAGCTGGCGGAGTCGGCATCGCCGCGAAGGTGAGGCGAGCTCGGATGCCCAGTAACTGCGCCCGTTACCTGAGAGCCAAGGTAACGTTTGGCGCCTCGACCACCGACGCTTCGAGTTTAAATGCGACTTTCACGCTCCGGTTCTGAAATTCTAAATACTATGGCAAAATCAATCCCCCAATTCCTGACAGCATCGAGAGCTTCGAGGCTCTGCGACGTCTCACCGCCCCGGTTCTTTAGAGCGATTCACGACGGCCGGCTAGAGCCCGATCGCCTCGCCGGCCGGATAATGTTGTTCCACGCGAAACGAGTTCCCGAGATCCGGGCCTTGTTTTCCACACCCCGAGCCCAACTATGACCGCAACCAATTCGACCCCCTATCCACCTAGCCTCTCCGAACAAATCGACTCACTGACCGAAGCCGGGTATTCCCAAAAGTTTCTCAAGGAATATTCGGAACAGGTCATCGCCTCCTTAATTGAAGAGAACGAATCTGCGCCCCGAGGCCGGGCGCGCAGGCTGAAAGAGATCGCGATGTTGGAGAGAGGATCAATGTCCGGGTTGCAGAGAACGTGCGCTTTGCAGAGTGAGCTCAAGCGCATTAAGGCCGGACAATCCAAGCCCGTTGCAACCGCCGGGACCGCAAAATCGATACCGGGTTTCCAATTCCCAATTGCGGCTGTCCCGGCTCTGGCCGCACCTGCCGCCGCCAGGCCTCGCCCTGCGGCGATCGCTTCCCCAGTCGCTCAAGCCACGGCCCAGAGTAGTCTGCCCGCAGCGGCCGCCGCCGTAGCTCCTGCCAAATCAACGGATCTGACTTTCGAGGATCTGTCTGGCGCTTACGAGGCCACTTTCGGGGAAGGCTCGCTCAAGGGGATCCAAAGAAACCTGCAGTCGCGAAGCAGCACAATGCTCAAACCGCTGAAAGAAGGCACGCCTGAGTTCAATGCCCGCCGCGCGCAAGAGGTCAAGATCATCAGGGCGCAATTTCATGGAAATGGTGTGGTTCTCCCCGGCGCTGGAGAAGCAGCCGCGAGAGCCGAGATGGATCACCGCAACGGCCCCACCAATACCGCATCCTTCACCGGACTTGCGCGCGGAGAACGAAACTCCAAGCAGGACCGGGTCAACGCCTATTTGAAGACCAGAGGCAAGTAAACATGAATACCCCCATCTCTTACGGTGCCGCAACGCAACGCGCTCTCGCAACTGGCACGACCACGGAGGCAGTGCAAGGCGACGATCGCGCTCTAAAAGTCACCGCGCCCCAGGTGCTCCCGAAGCAAGTGGGTGAATTGCGCGAAAAGAAGGACACGCTGCACCGGTTGGAAGGAGATTATTCCTCCGCCGAGAGAACCCTGATTGATTTGGTGCACGAGTGGGACGGGCTCTTAGATAGCCGGGCGGACCTCAAACGCAGCCTCGCAGGCGATCGGGAGCGAGTGCGTCTGTGGACGGACGCCCTCGTGAATCTTGAGGCTAATATGTCCGCCTTCAGGAAATTCTGGGAAACGAATCAGGCCAAACTGGTCGAGGTCGAGGCCTCGATCGTCGCGTTCTCGAAGAAGCACAACATTGCCTTGAGCAAACTTTCATGATTTTTGCGGCGATCAAAAATTGGGGAGCGGGCCTGCGGATGCAGGGCGACCCGTCGGGAAGAAGACTCATTTACATCACCCCCATTCTTGCGATCGCCGCACAAACCCTTTGCAGCGGCCGCTTGTGTGAGAGAGGAGCGGGTTCCAATGGCTCGCGCTTTGCATATCCTCCCCTTCGTCGACCTGCGGATGCAGGATTCGTCGAGAGAGAGCCTCATCACCTGCGGTCGCCGCTCTTTTGAAATATGGACCCAGCCTGGCATATCGCGGTTGCACCGACGCCGCACACCTGCCTTCGACTGAGGCTCGAGCCCCTCACTCTGGGCCACGTGTTCTTGTTGCGCGAATACGGCGTCGAGTTCGAACAACCCGGTTTCAAGGATTTGATCGTCGGCGTCTTCATCTGCTCCAGTCCGCACGCCACATCCCGCAAGCATCTTCGCCGATGGTGGGCGAAACACTTCATGGCGTTCCTCGGATTTCTTTGCAGGAAAATCGATCTGTTCGGGGAAGCTCGGAAGTTCTCCCGCTACATGACGGAGGGGATGGCCTGCCCGATGATGCACCGGTTTAGCAATGGACCTGCCAGGTTGCTGAAAGCTCCGGAGGAATGGCGCTTACTCACGATGCTGGAAGAAGCGTTCCACAAGTCCAAAAAGGAAGCCCTCGATTTGACGATGGCGGAAGCTCATTGCCGATGGGCAGCCCACGCCGACAAGTTAGGCACTGCCCAGCTCATGACCGATGACGAGCGCGAGTTTTGGCAATACGCCAGGCGGATGGATCTCGAGAAAAGCATCTCCAGGAGCGAATAACCAAATGTCTCTCCTCACTCTAATGGCCAAGCTCGGGCTCGACGCCACCGGTTTCCATCAGAACCTCAAGGGCGCCGAACATGCGACCGAGAAATTCTCCCATGCAGTTCAGCACGGTGTCACACATGCCCTGACCCACGCCTTTGGAGCCCGCGCGATTCTTCGCTGGACGCACCATGCGATCGAGTCAGCCCTTGCGGTGAACAAGATCGCCAAGGAATTCAAGGTCTCGACAGATGAGGCTCAGAAGCTGCAGATCGTCGCAAAGGACCTGGAAATGAGCGTTGGCGAGGTCTTCAGCCAGTACGTCAACGGAGGCGAGCGCTTCAGTGAGATCATGAGAGAGATGGCCACCGTAAAGTCAGACTCACTCATCGACGAACGCGATATCCAAAACCTCGTCAAATATGCTCACGAATACGAGTTGCTCCTGCTGAAAGCGAAAAAGGCTCTTGTCAAAACCGTAGGGGGCGCCGCCGCTCAGGCTGACTACACCCAAGAAGGGCTGAAACTGGAATGGGAGTTTATCAAGCAGTACTTCACCGACGGATCGAAAACGGATTCGCAACTGTACGCCGAGCTCGACGCCAAGCGGAAGGAAGCCAAAAACAAAGCGTTCGGGTATGGCAAATCCGTCCTCTCGGAAGGCAAAGGGCCTCTCTGGAGGCAAGGACCTGAAGCGCTACCCGAGATTCAGACGGCGGGCCAAATCCTTGGGGACTTCATCGAGCGCAACATGCCGCTCGCTGCCTTTTCCAAAGCTCCCGCGGTAAATGAACAAGCAGCGGAGAGGGCGGCCGCCGCAGACCGATTCTCACCCTGGAGTGATTCACTGGCCAACGTCGGCGGGTTCGTCGGCGGAGCGGGCACAGGAGGAAGTTCCTTGGCGAAAGAGTCCAACGGTTACCTCCGTGACATCCAAACGAACACCAAGAAACTGGCCGAAGTCTCCGGGCAAACATTCTTTTGATCCGATGAAGCCCAACAAATTTCAGATTGCACAGAGACTCGGGATCAGTGCGGAGGATGTATCGCGCCTCGATGAGCAGGAGCAGGAGCAAGACGGCATTCGACGCAAAACCTGGCGGTGCGTTTGGCGAGGTCCGCTCGAAATCTTGAAGTCGCCGCAAACAAACCCTCGAAACAGCTAAATATTCATGAGCTTCAAAGCCGTCGGATCCCCCATTTTGGAACAGCCGGTTGCCCTCACCTTCGACCGTCAGACTGGATCAATCATTACAAGACGCTGGAGGGGCCTGAGCAACGCAGTGCTGGCCGAAGCTTCGATCCAAAGCCAATTTTGCGATAACCTGCAATTCGAGTCTACCGGCGCGGCCGCAAGCCTCTCCGCTCGCTACGGTGGTCCGCAGGATGGGAGCTCAGAAGTATTATCACCCGCGCAATTCGAAATTCGCGGCGAGGAAATCACCCAGAGCATTTGGAAGCACCTCGATTACTCCGGCGTACCGATGAGCATCCAGAAGGCAACCAGAGTCGCCGCCGAATCTGATAACATCGAGTCGGAGTCCTTGGCCAATATCTTGCACGCCTGCGCACTCGCTTATCCGGTCGACAATGACGCGAAGGGGATTGCTTACGAGAAAGCGCACAAGATTTACAAGCTCCTGGTCGACGGGACCGAGAATTACCTGGTCGATCAATCCTACGTGTTCATCCGCTCCCGGACCGGATCACGCAATTATCAAGCGGTCCTGGAGTTCGTCAACGATGGCAAGATCTGGAGCACCGGCCAGGTCGCATCCTACGTCGGAGATCCTGCGCCCTTCAATGTGCCCTCGCTTCCCGCCCTTGCTAACTCGGAAGACTTGCTACTTGCATTTGGCTGGCGCAAGCGGCCAACGGACGTCACGAAAATTGCGAACGGCAACCAGCAGATAACCGAAAGCTGGCAAGCCGCGCGGTGGACGATGCTCCTCTACAGGGTGGCCGTTTTTTGACCGACGGGCCTCGGGTAGGAGAGTTGTCCTCATTATGAGCAACGCAACTCTCGCCACGCCGAGCAGCGCAGCAGCAGTAACTTCTTGGAGATGCCGAAAATGTTTACTGCTCAAGCCCGCAGACGCCCGACGCTATTTGTTGCGGCATTTCCTGAGCGATCGAAGGATTGAGCCGGTCTGCAAAGATTGCTTGATTACACACCCAGGGCTGGGCTGGCTATTTTGCCGGATGAGCTGAGCCACAAAACAAAAAGGCCAAAGTTTTGGCGGTTACCTTGGGGCCTACTGATTCCAGAACTTTAACGCGATACGATGGGGCAACCTGGAAGAGTTCGCGGACTTGGCGTTCGGATGTCAACCGTGGTTGACAGTCCTTGGGTAGAGCATCAACCACTTGCACCATTCGAATGAGCAGATGGACATATTGTCGGCTGTACCCCCCATTTGATCTCGCAGTAGTCTTGGAAGCCCGGTCCTAAAAACGAAAAAGGCCCGCTATTACGCGGGCCGTGAGTGTTTGCCGACGGGACTTGCCAGGTCAAACCGCTCCGCTGCCGGCTGATTGGGCTTCGTCTGGCACGGGCTCGATGTTCGACAAATACCCCGACATCCCAACATTGATTATCCCCGTCGTCCCCATCCGCTCCACTTCAGTTTTTACTTCTTCAGCGTTCGCGCGGATAGCATGCATCAACGCCTCAAAGGTATGATCGGCTGCTTTTATTCTGCGATCCTTGTGAGTTTTGCCCTTGATGACGAAGAGTTGGCAAACGTCGATTCCATTGAGTCGATCCGCAATTAGAGTGCGATCGGCTTGAGAGAGTTCTGATGGATTTACCTCAACTGTGACGATTGACTTTGGAACGTCAATCCCTCTGCGGAAGGCTTCCGCTTGATCTACTTCGAACCGGATTTTCATCCTGTTCCTTTCTGTAATGATGATTATCTGTCGTGCCCGTAATAGTAGCGTTGCCGATGGGCTGTCGACAACGCCGCGACCATAGATCGTCGATCAAACGCAGTCCAGCAGATAACCGCGAAGCGTCTCGGGGATCTGCGTTTTGATGCACCAGATCATTGCTTCTCGCGTGGTCATGTGGACGATGGATTCCTTACAGGTCAGCCTCTTTTGTCTCACTTCGACAGGCGCATCATCCACCTCTCTAGGGATCGGTTCCAAATTTCCGAGCTCTCTGCCGTCGACAAAGCAGACAGTTCTGCGCAGCCAGAAACGTCCCGCCTTCGTCCGGTAGAGGTACTCCTCATTGGTTCCCCCATCCATAGCGATTTCCACTGAGCCACGCCTGCTGAGTTTTCCACTGGTCTTTTCTTTCATAGGAAGGGGCCTTTCAGAAGCTTCCACTGCCGACGTCCGACTCACCACCGTCCCACTTCCACTTCAGCCGATCCGGAGAGCATGGCAGCCCCTTCGAAACGGGAGTGGTTCGCGTGTATCCCAGCAGGCGCATCCGTTCGTCATGTTCCTGCTGAGTCTCCAGTCGAGCCTTAACCTCGAAGGGCAGCACGTGACGACCGTGGTCCTCGTGATGAAGGTGGTCCAAGCCATCTCGGATGAATGATCTGAAGACGGCTAGAATTGCGCGCCTCATCATGTGAGCCCGATGCCCCGGCAAGTTGCCGCGCTCAAAGGTTTGTTCCATCGCCTTGGCCACGAGCGCGGCCTCGTCCTCGTCGAATGTCAAACAGACCTTGAGCTTCACTTTGAAGCCTCCTTCAGCTCACGCTCGGCAAGGCTATTCAAACCCCTGCGAATGGCTCTGTTGAAGATCTCCCTTACCGAACACCCATCGATCTGGGCGATTCTTCTCAAGTCCTGAACGGCTTGGCCGTAAATCAGGAAATCTCCTTTGCGCTTTCCCTCTTCGACGCGGATGTATGGCTCTGGTGTGTTTCCCGTCGCGGGAGGAACGAGCGACAACTCGAGCAAACGGACCTGGAGCTTCGACTCCCAGGCCTCCGCCTCAGCGACCCGTTGGGATCCACCGCGCTTTCTCAGCGATCGGCTGGCATCGATGAGCTGCTCGACCATGTTGGCGCGCGAGTTTCGATCACGCTCCGCACGCGCGGCCGCACTCCAATAGCCTGAAACGGCCGTTTTCTTTCGAGCGCTCACAAGACCACCTCCGTCCGCGGCGAGGCCGCCGGCCGTTCCAATTCCTGGAGCCTGGCTTCGAACTTATTCCGCCGCCAGGCCTCCGCCTCACAGCGACGCTCCGGACCGCCGAACTTCTTAACCACCCTGCTCGCGTCGATTAAGAACTTCAGCACGCCGGCGCGCGAGTCGAGCTCGCGATCGCGATCCTCACGCGATGCAGCGACACTTTCCTCCTTCAGACTTTCTGCTTTCATCTTTACTCTCTTGTTTCTGATGGCCCCCAGGCTCATGACCTGGAGCGGGATGTTGTTGGTTACTCTCCGGCAGCCCGCGCGGGCCATCGTTTGTTTCTGCCAGAGAGAAATTGTCAGCGAACCGGCGATCCTCAGACGGTCCAAATGTCGGTCAGTTTGTTGATTGCGCTTATCTCCTCTTTCGTAAAGCGCTCCCCGAGAAGCCTGTTTATTTGCCACGTGGGGAGGTCGATGGCTAAGTCCCTGGCTTGGTCTTGAGCCTTTTTGATTTGGGAAACTCCGGAGATAAATCCCTCGAAGACCTCCAGCATGATGATTTTTTCAGCTTTGGTGAGGTGCCTCATCGGCTTCGCGTTTTCAGAGTTCGCGAACCGCTTGCGGGGGAGTTTGTCCTCTGGTTTCATTGGTTTTTGATCCCTTCCGTTCATTTGGTTTTACCCCAGGCGGTTACCCCGAGCGTACATGGCACCGCCATGAAGAGGCTTAAAGCCTTGATTTCATTGGGTATGTTTGAAGATGGAGCGGGCGGCGGGAATCGAACCCGCGTGTCTATGACTTTGCTCGAAAAGCCGAATTTCCTAAGAAATAATGATATTCGAGACATTCTTGACACCGGAGACGTTACTCCTTAGCGTTACCCCGTGTCAAGCGTTCACCGGGAAAACGATAAGCCAAATTGGTTCTGTCACTACCTGGACGCAGCCTCGCGCCGACGGAAGAAGAGCACGCGGACGTCGGATCTGAAGGAGGCCAAAAGGATCTGCATGGCCCTGGAGAAAGCGGCCGATCTCGCCCGGACCGGCAAGCTGACTCCGGACCGGGCCCGCAAGCTTATCGAATCAACAATTGCAGATCTGATGGAGGCCTCCGACGAAGTGCTTCCTCGATTCTCCATTGCCGAATACTTCCGGAGCTGGCTGAAGCACAAAGAGCAAGAGGCCGAGCCGTCTACTTTCGTCCGCTACAAAGGGATCGTCGAAAACTTTTTGCGCGAGCTCGGCGCCGGCAACAAAAGATCTCTTCCTGCTCTGCGCGTCGAAGATGTGCAGCGCTACCGAGACAAACTCAGCGACCAGGTTTCAAGCGGCACGGTCAACACGCACCTCAAGGTCTTGCGCGTCGCGTTGGAAAAAGCGGTCCGCCGGCAGCTCATAGATAAGAATCCGGCAAAGCTGGTGGAGAACCTGCAACGCACCGATCGGCACCGCCGAAGAGCATTCACGATCGAGGAGTTGAAGCGGCTCCTGGAAGCGGCCGATGACGACTGGCGGACGATGATTCTCTTCGGTCTCTACACCGGTTTGCGCCTGCAGGATATCGCCTGCCTGAGCTGGAAAAATGTAAACCTGCAGCGGGAAGAAATTGTCCTCGAAACTCAAAAGACCAAGAGGGTGCAGATTCTCCCGATCGCTAAACCTCTCCTTCGACACATCCAGAAGCTGCCCGCCGGCGACGACCCCGCGGCTTCCTTGTGTCCAGGCCTCGAGGGCAAGTCCAGCAGTTGGCTCTCAAATCAGTTTTACGATTTGATGAGTAATGTTGGCCTCGTCCCCTCGCGCGATCACCAGACCAAGCACAAGGAGCGGCCAAAGGGAACCGGGCGAAGCAAACGCAGGGACCTGATCGACATTTCGTTTCACTCCATGCGGCACACTGCGACCAGCCTTTTGAAAAACGCCGGCGTCAGCGATGTGATCGCCCGAGACATTATTGGACATGAGAGCGAAGCCGTCAGCCGCAACTACACCCACATCGAATCTGAAACCAAACGTCGGGCTCTGGATTCGATGCCGGATCTTGAAAAGTGAACTTCAAGGAGATCAACCTCCGAAAGGCGAGGAGCGGCCGCATGGTGATTCAATTTATTCCTCCATTCACCATCGAGCAGTCGTCAATGCCAGACTGGAAACGCTACGTGGAAACGCTCGCAACGTTCAGTTGGGAGAGCTATTTGGATAAACAAAACAAGCCGCCGGCGGGAATGAAGTGGTGCTCCGCGAAAGAGCTCTTTCGTCTAGCAGCAAACGTTACGAACAAACAGCACCCGGCCGCGATAAACTGCCTGTTCATCAATGCAAACAAGATTGGGGCCAAGCTTCATGAAGCTGCGCTCGCAGGCAGCGCGGCGGCAGCAGAAGCTCTGGGTGATCTGGCCCAGACGTTCACGGCTCACTTCCAGTCTGTCCTGAATGAGAGGGAAGGGATCATGGAAAACTTCCTCAAAGAGAACACACACATTCCTGTGCTGTATTCTAATAACCCGCTCTCGAATCAGCACCCACCCAGTTCCGTGACGACGAAGCTAGGCACTGAAGCAGAGCCCAAGGGAGGCGGTGACAGAACGGATACTTTCGGGAGGTTTGCTTGGGATCTCTACCGTTACCTTGCCACTCGCAAAGAGCTGATTCCGCACCTGCTCAACGCATATTGGGATCTGCCAGACTTTCGAGAGGAACTGTTTTCCCCTCTTGATCGGGCATTAATGTTCTTGCCTCCCTTCACTTCAGACAAGGACACCGATTTCGAGAACTGGAGAAAGGAGTCGTGGTCGGAGTGGCTCGGCTCCCTTCCGATTCCGCGATGTGAACACTATTGGCAGGAATGGCGCGATGCTGCTTGGGCAATTCTCTTGGAGAGCTATCCAGAGCCTGCGAAGTCACCCGACCTGAAGCTATTGAACGATACGCCGGCAGCCCGAAAGAGACCTTCTCGCTTCTGCTCCGATTTGAAATTCAGGATTGGCGATCGGTTCGAAAGTTTCGTCGGTTTGCACAAAGGCTGAGAGCTTCGCCCACGGTACAGAATGGAGGCTCTGGAAGGCTGTACAAATTTCCGTTTCACTGTTGCTGGCGTCACAGAAATCGCCGTCAACAATGAAGAAGAACTCAGTCCCGAAAGTCCGCAAAAGCTCACCCCGTGCTCAAGTTGAACGCGCCGTAACGGCCTGGCAGAAGGATCCGATTTGGATACGGTTGCCCAAGGCCGGCCACGAATGCACCGTCACAGGTCTGACCCGGGGGAAACTCAACGAGCTAATTTTGCCAACCAAGAGGAACAATAAGCGTCCTCCAGTGAAGAGCTCATGCCTTCGTCTGCCTGGCCAAAAGCGAGCAAGCAGAGTGATCGACCTTCAGAGCCTCCGAGATTTTATCGAGCAGTGCGCTGAGCCCAGTGCGGCCGCCTGAGCCACCATTCAACGAAATGGCCCTGGGCTGAAAGTAACCCAGGGCCGGAACAACTTTTTGAGTCCACGGCCCCTCTCTTTGTCGCGGAGGCGGGCCGAGGCCGCAGTAATAACGATGAAAGGTTTAGCAGCCTCCGATTCTCAGTTCAAGCCAAACAGCGCGCAACCGGAGACCACTGGCCCTCCCAAGTCCGAACAATGGGTTGAGAATACCGGTGCTGTCACTGCCGGCGCTGTCCTGAAAGCGGCCGGGGATTACCTCGAGGAAGCAGGACGCACCCAATGGGAGCTATTGCGCGCCGATCTGAAGGAAGTGGCCTTGCGGCTAATGCTCACGATCATTCTGCGGTCGTTCATGCGTTTCCAGCCCTCAGCCCATATCCCGAATCCCTGGCCGACAAACCTGGCCAAGCTCTTGTGCATGGAATGGACCAATCTGGCGCCTCACTTTGATTACTGCACGACGCATAAACTGCTTTCGACACCGAAACCTTACGGCGGCGGGGTTGAACTGATTATAGTCCATCCGAGCCTTTGGGATTGTACCCGTCGCCAAAGACGGATCGACGCTGTCAAACTTCTGGAGTCGATCTCAGAAGCCATTCCCGTAGAAATCCAATTATTGCTGCGCTTGCCACCGTTCGAAATCGGCTGTCGCAGTCTATCTGAGTCGCAAAATAAAATTGGGGAGGCGCGGCCCTCCAGCACGACTGATGAAATTCATCAGTTCAACCCGACCACTGATGAAACTCATCAGTTGAGTCCGAGCACGACTGATGAAATTCATCAGTTCAGTCCTCCCGCGGGGCCGGTTTCCTTCGGAAATCCGACGGTGCCGAACCCTGCAACTGATGAAATTCATCACCCCGAGCCTCCTTTAAAAGACTCTAAGAGTTTCAGAGGTTTAAAGCTCTGTACCTCTGAAGCTCTAAAAGCTTTAAAAGAAACCTCAGACCGAGCGTTGGCCCGTTGTGCTGCAGCGCATGTGATCAGCCTCAGCAAGGATGAAAAGAGGGATTTTTGCGCCAGTCTTCCTTGGATTCCCCAGCAGATGCAGCCATTAGCAAAACGGGTCCGCGCCTATGTGGGCGAAACAACGTGGACAGACCGGGTCGGCCACTGGACCAATTGTATCAAGCTGGACTGTGGCGCGATCCAGGCCGTACTGAACGAGCGGGACAACATGAGGAAGGAGCAGCGTGATGGCGAGATCCGAGACGAAGGAATGTTTTTGTTTGATCTGGCGCGGCGATTCTCAGCTCTCCTATACGTCTGGTATCCCAAGCCAAAGGAGCCAAAGGAATGACCTCTTCGGAATTGGAAAAACTACTTGCCGAGGAGGATCCCCAGAGCGACGCGATGACCGAGGAAAAATCGTCTCCAAAGCACGTCGCTACCACCGTTGCGAACATCTTGCACGTGTTCCCTGATGCAGGACGCGAAGCTGCGGAACCGGATCGCCGCGCTCAAAGCAAAGCGAAGGCTAGAGAGGAAAAGGCTGAGTTCAAAAAGCGGCTCAAGCTCGCGCAAGATCAATTGGCCAATGCCACGTGCCCCGATCCCGACGGTCCGATGTTTGGAACGCCCGAGTACCAAGCGTGGAAGCTTGCGGAGTTTGGAGCTCGATCCGTCTCGGCCAAGTTACCGCGTCAGAGGAAAACCAAGATTCCACAAACTGCCACCCCAGCCGAAGAACCTGCATGAGGAAGGAAATTTCATTGAAGCAATGGGTCGTTGAGGAGGCGATTCGTTCCGAACTCACTCTCAAAGCTGTCCGCTCCCGCCTGGCCCGAGGCAAGTATCCGCATCTCAAAATCAGGCGAGTGAACCGGCGCATTATCTTTGTCACTTTATGACCCTCCTCAGCAAACCAGTCCGCCGGGAAACCAACAAGCGAGTCGGCAAGCGCACCGTGATCATCACCCTTGCTCCTGCCGGTTCGCAGGACGAGGCGCTGATCGGCCTTCGGCTTAAAGGCACACGCACACAATACGTCTGCTCGTTGTCTGACGTTTACCGCATGGCCGCAGAGAACCACGGCCAGAAAGAAGCCCGCGCACGCCGGGAAGCCCGCCGGTCCGGCATCCCGTGGCGCAGTGCCCGCAAAGCGTTCCTCGCCGCAAACTCGATAATATGACCACTCACGGGAAAAGTGATGCCGATTTTCAAAACTTAGCGTGAGTGACCGTCCAACACCGCAGGTCGACTCCGCTCCATTGGAATTGGGACTAGTCCTGATTCGGGAAATTAGCTGGCTGGAAATCCAGCCGTGCCCCGACAATGAAAAGCTCTACAAGCCCGTCCTTCCTGACGATCCCGAGATCCAAGCTTTGGCCGAGAGCATTAGGCACAATGGGATTATGGAACCGTTGGTCGTTACGAGCGACGGCTATATCCTTTCGGGACACCGCCGATTTGTGGCTGCGGTCGAGGCCGGTTTGTTTAAGATGCCCTGCCGAGTGGAGGAGCAACTTAGCTACGCAGCCAATCGCGATGAATGTCTATTACGTTTGCGGGAGTTCAATCGCCAGCGAGAGAAAAGCATAGATGAACGCCTCAGGGAAGAAATCGTCTGCCGCAACCCAGAGGAGACTCACCAGGCGCTCATCGAACACCGCGAGCGCTCGGCGCGCGTGGGTTTGAAAGGCATCGTGATTCGAGGAGCCAGACTGCGAGCAGAAATCTCCGATGCCAAAAAGCCATTTCTCGCAGCGGTCTTGGGTGTGTTGGAGCAAATGAAAGACTTCCTGCCGTTGAGTGTGCGCCAAATTCATTACCGATTACTCAACGACCCCCCGCTCAAGCACGCTTCGAAGTCCGATTCAATTTATCGGAATGACCTGAGCAGCTACAAGGCGTTGGATGAACTGCTGACGCGCGCCCGGCTGGACGGAAGCATCGAGATGGATGTGATTGCCGATGAAACTCGGCCTGTTGTTCTTTGGCGGGTCTGGGATGGAACGCAGGGATTCATCCGCCGTGAATTAAACGAATGCTTCCGGGGTTACCATCGAAACCTGCTGCAAAGCCAGCCGAACCAGATCGAACTCGTAGTCGAAAAGAACACCGTGCTCGGGCTTGTTAAGCCGGTAGCCATGCGCTACTGCTTGCCGATCACTTCCGGACGCGGTTACTGCTCTTTGCCGCCACGCTTTCAGATGGCGCAGCGCTTCAAGGAAAGCGGCAAACAAAAACTGGTCGTGCTGGTTCTCTCCGACTTGGATCCTGATGGACAGGAAATTGCCCACTCGTTTGCGCGCACGATGCGTGATGATTTCGCGGTTGAAGACATCGTTGCGATTCAAGTTGCACTGACGCAAGAGCAGGTCCAGCGCTACCAGCTCCCGCGAAATATGACGGCCAAAGAAACCAGCTCGAATTATCAGCGGTTCGTGAACGTGCATGGAGAAGACACGTTCGAGCTGGAGGCGATGCAACCGCAGGATTTGCAGGACGAGTTACGGCGCAAGATTGACAGCGTGATCGACACCAAGATGTTCAATGCCGAACTGGACAAGGAAAAGAGTGACTCCGTTGAACTTGACGCAATCCGCCAACGCATTGTTCTGGCGGCTGGTAACCTGTGATTATGATCAAATGTTCCTGAAAAACTACACCAGCGAAGTCCCAGTCAGCCAGACCATCCATCGCATCGAGCAGGTGCTGATCAAGTGCGGCGTAAGCGGGATCACGAAGGAATATGTCGGCACCAGCGGCAAAATCGGCGCCATCACGTTCCACATCCAGCCCGATCCAGGCCTCCCAGTCATGACGGTCCGGCTGCCGGTGGAAGTGGAGCGCGCTCGGGATGCCCTGTGGCTGAATTACGTAGATGGTGACGAGCTGAACGCAAAGGGCGATGCGCTCATGTCATCGTCCTTCAAGAAAAAGCGGCGGTCTGATTTTGCGGAGCAAGCGGAGCGGACCGCCTGGAAGATAATCCAGGACTGGGTGGAAGTGCAGATGTCCATGATCCAAATGAAGCAGGCCGATTTTCGAGAGGTCTTTCTGCCTTACGTCTGGGACGGCGAGCGAACCTATTATCAGGCGCTCAAGGAATCCGGGTTCAGGGCCCTACTCCCGGAGAAATGTGAATGACCTCTCGATCAGTTGACATGCTACACTTGTGAGTGATGCCTCGGCTTAGCCTCACTGCGATGGTCGAAGTCGGATTTTGGTACTGTCTCTCGTGCAGGGCTGCCACATCGCTGCTGCACGATGACCTATTCACCGGTCCTTTTTGTGCCCGGTGCGGATGCAGGGCGGTTACCTTTACTGAGCCGATCTTCCCTCGCTATCAAACTCACGATGCTGTTAAGCTGGGCGGTCGAAGCTCTCGATCGCGCTCCAAACCTTCCTGAGTTATCCCCTTTATGACCGAACATGCCGGCGGCCGTCCCGCCCTTGCCTTTGAATCCAGCGGACCTGAGGAGCGTTCGGTCGCCGTCATCAGCGAGGACTTTGACTATTCCAGGTTGGACAGCGCAGAAGAACTGCTCGAAGAGTGCTACCTGCTCCATCGGGATCCTCGACCAACCCTGCATGCGATCATCGAGCGTGAGTTGTCAGTGTGCCGGCGCGAATCGGTTGCGGCCGTAATTCTCCTTATCCTCGATGCACCGAACCCGGCAGCGATGGCGATGCAGGTTCAATGGGCTTGCGGTGGCTACATCTCTGAGGGCATCAGCATGCCTCAAATCGCGCGCCAACTGGGTATCACCAAACAGGCGTTTCAGCAGCGGGATCGGCGCATTCACGAGATGCTCCAGTTGCGCAAGACCAGGTGCATGCGCAGTGATGAGAGCAAGGCCAACATGCGCCGGGCCTGTGCCAGCTCCAAGACCGGTGGCAAGGCCAAGCCTCTATTCGCCTACAACCTCCGATCAACAGCAATGTCCATGACACGCTGGTTGCGCCAGCAGGTTCTCGCATTACCCGTCAAAGCTTGGACCAAACAGCGTCGCGCTGCGATGCGTCTGGAACTCCAAGGTATCGTTGAGGTTTACTCAACGCTGTGACCGTTGGCACGCTGCCCCACGCACCACGTCGCCTATTGGTATGCGCCACCATGCACCCCACCCCGGTAAGGAATCTTTTGCCTAGTGCCTCCAACGGGTTACCGCGCCACTCCGCTAGATTTCCGTGAAGAACCCGAAAAACAAAAAACGCGCGCGGAAGCATGGTCGAGGCGCTTCGTGAGCAATGGTGCCAAGGGAGCGGACCTATTCGGGACCGCGAGGTTTTTTGTTGGAGAAAAAACCGGCAAATCGTTGCACCCGGTTGGGACCCACCATAGACCTGCACCCCCCTCCGCGATCGTCGCTCCTACCCGGCAAAGCGTGTGAAGCACCAAGGGAAAAACGCTCCTCCTCGTAAGCCAATGTCGGCGCGTTCTCGGATCCTTTGGACGGCCGGGGTCGTGGGGTTCGCCATTGTGGTTGTCACCCTTGGCTTAAAACCACGATGTAAAGAGGCCGATCTTCTCATCCAACGTATTTACCGGCTAGGATTCTCCAACCTGGTCCTTCGCTTTGAGAAGAACAAAGGGCTCTTCGAGTTGGATGTCATTGGTACGAATGCCTCCGTGCGGTACATCGACAAAGTTGAAGTTGTCGAACCACATTGGAAAGAGCGGAACTTGACCCCACCATAGGACCTGCGGACCCCCCTCGGAGATAGTCGCGCCTGCCGGCATTCCGCGCGAATCGTCTTCGTCCTCCTGATCATCGACCTGCCATGACCGTGGGAGCGAGCTTTTTGAAGTGTGACACAGTGCGCCTCAACACGAGGGAAAGGCCGTCCCGGCTGCCGAATTGGAAGGCACGATTGCGTGACTGAGTTGATCCGCAATCCGCTGCAAAGAGGTTAAAGCGTTGTACCGAGAATCCAGGGATTTCCACACTGGGCACTCCCGGAACATTCTCGACCAGGAACCACTCAGGCGCCGCTTCCGTGACGACGCGCGCGAACTCTTGTGAGCATCCGGATGCCGTGGCCCGTGGGCGGGCGGCGCCGGGCGCGGCTGAAATCCTGGCATGGGGGGCCGCCGATGACGCCGCAAAAGTGACCAGCCGGCGCGCGAAACGTCTCAATGCGCTGGCCGAAAACGACGTCCGGCCCGCGCACCACGCAGTAGCCGGCCGCCTCGAAACCGCGTCCGAGCAAATCCGCCCCCGGAAAGAGTGACAGGACCAGACGTGACGCGGCCGACGTTTGCACACCGAAAAGTGTGACTCCGCCGGCGTGACCTGGTCAAGGGTTGGACCCCACCATAGACCTGCACCCCCCTCCGAGATAGTCGCGCCTACCCACAAAGCGCGCGATTCCGTTTCGGTGATTGAGAACCTCCCTGATCATCGACCTGGCTTGACATTATCGCCATCCACGGCGATGGTGGACGCCGGCGCCAACCGCCACGCGCGACGATGACGCCCGGCGGCATTACAGGCGATGCACGATCGATTCATCGGAGCCAAAAACGGACATGGCGTTTGGCAACAGATCATCAGCCAAATGCCGCCGCACACCCTTTACATCGAACCCTTCCTTGGGACCGGCGCCGTCTTGCTGCGTAAGAAGCCAGCCCGGGCCTCCATCGCCATCGACAGCGAGGCTGCAGTCATCGCCCGATTCAACGCTTCAGCCAAGCCGCCTCCAGGAACCACCGTCATCTGTGGCGATGGGATCCGGCATCTCCGCCAACGGCGATGGACCGGGGGCGAGCTCGTCTACTGCGACCCGCCCTATGTGATGTCCGCGCGGAGCTGCCAGCGGCAATACTATGCCCACGAATTCACCGACGCCGATCATGAGCGTCTCCTGAGCATCCTTCTCACGCTTCCCTGTCCCGTCCTGCTGAGCGGCTATTGGTCCGAGCTCTACGGCGACCGGCTGAAGACTTGGCGCACCATCACGTTTACGACTCCCAATCGCGCCGGCCAGACGGCTACGGAGTGGCTGTGGATGAATTTCCCTGAGCCCTTCGATTTCCACGATACCCGATACATGGGCCGCAACTTCCGGGAGCGCGAGCGCATCAAACGCAAAAAGCTCCGCTGGGTCAGTTTCATTACTCGGATGAACACGTTCGAGCGGGCTGCCATCCTCGACGCCGTCAACGATGCGCGATCGCGGATGCGGAGCTGCTAGCCTCGTCATGCCTGGCGAGGCGGACCGCAAAACGCCCAGTGCCTTATGGGTATTTCGCGACCGATGCCGGCGGCCACGCCTATTCGCCGCCACCACGAGCTTTGCAATTAAAAACCGCGCTGAGTGACGAGGCCCGCAGCGGTCCTGATCTTGGAATTCTCGCCCTCCGGCGTGGCTTCACGTTGACTGTGTACAGGTCATCATGCTGTATGCCCGTAATCTCCAAGACGCAACTTTCAACGCGACGTTCACACTGCCGGCCACCGCTTCGAGCTCGACCACTAGCGCCGTGATCGATCTCGGCGCCGACACGAAGCCACACAATATCGAAGTCGAGCTGAGCGTCCCCGCGTTGACGACCACGATCAACCCCGGCACCTCGACCGCTGGCGTGACGTATATCATCGAGACCTCGACGACCTCCGTTTTCACCGCAATCGCGAGCGTGATCCGCTCCAAGAATTTCGCTGGCGACACGACCACCGCGTTAGTCGCCAAGACAATTCGCGCTGGGATCCCCAGCGATTGCGAACGCTACGTCCGAGGCAAAGTCACTCTGGGCACCACGACCGCCGACGCCTCCGCACTTG
>Ga0207708_10001405_pt1 | contig 18051 bp, 12 predicted proteins | sample KBSK5101metaG_FD_184340 | JGI IMG/M metagenome (GOLD analysis project Ga0207708, IMG submission 184340) | Corn, switchgrass and miscanthus rhizosphere microbial communities from Kellogg Biological Station, Michigan, USA - KBS K5-10-1 metaG... | ecosystem: Host-associated > Plants > Roots >...
GCCGGCCGACTTCGGCCACTATGGCGGCCTGTTCATCCGCATGGCCTGGCATAGCGCCGGCACCTACCGTGTTGCCGACGGCCGCGGCGGCGCCGGGGCCGGCCAGCAGCGCTTCGCGCCGCTCAACAGCTGGCCCGACAACGGCAACCTCGACAAGGCCCGCCGCCTGCTCTGGCCCGTCAAGAAGAAGTACGGCCAGGCGCTCTCCTGGGCCGACCTGATGGTCCTGACGGGCAACGTCGCGCTCGAGTCGATGGGCTTCGAGACCTTCGGCTTCGCCGGCGGCCGCGAGGACGTGTGGGAGCCGGACGAGGACGTCTACTGGGGCCCGGAGACCGAGTGGCTCGGCGACGAGCGCTACAGCGGCGAGCGCGATCTCGAGGAGCCGTTCGGCGCCGTCCAGATGGGCCTGATCTACGTCAACCCGGAGGGCCCCAACGGCGACCCGGACCCGCTCAAGGCGGCCGTCGACATCCGCGAGACGTTCGCGCGCATGGCGATGAACGACGAGGAGACCGTCGCGCTGATCGCCGGCGGGCACACGTTCGGCAAGACGCACGGCGCGGCCGACCCGCTCGAGTACGTCGGGGCCGAGCCCGAGGGCGCGCCGCTGGAGGCGCAGGGCCTCGGCTGGGCCAACAGCTTCGGCACCGGCAAGGGCGCGGACGCGATCACCAGCGGCATCGAGGTGACCTGGACCGCCACGCCGACGCAGTGGAGCAACAGCTTCTTCGACAACCTCTTCGGCCACGAGTGGGAGCTGAGCAAGAGCCCCGCCGGCGCGCATCAGTGGGTCGCCAAGGACGCGGAGGAGAGCATTCCCGGGCCGATCGACCCGGATGACCGCCGCAAGCCGACGATGCTCACCACGGACCTCTCGCTGCGCCTCGACCCGGTCTACGGGCCGATCTCCAAGCGCTTCCACGAGAACCCGGCCGAGTTCGCCGACGCCTTCGCCCGCGCGTGGTTCAAGCTGACCCACCGCGACATGGGGCCGATCGACCGCTACCTCGGCCCGGAGGTCCCGTCGGAGGAGCTGATCTGGCAGGACCCGGTCCCGAAGCCCGACCACGAGCCGATCTCGGACGCGGACGCCGCGGAGCTCAAGCAGCGCATCCTCGACTCCGGCCTCACGGTCTCCCAGCTCGTCTCGACCGCGTGGGCGTCCGCGTCGACGTTCCGCGGCAGCGACAAGCGCGGCGGCGCCAACGGGGCGCGGATCCGGCTCGAGCCGCAGCGCAGCTGGGAGGTCAACGACCCCGAGCAGCTCGCCACGGTGCTGGACACGCTCGAGAAGGTCCGGGCCGACTTCGGCAAGCCGGTCTCGCTGGCGGACGTCATCGTGCTCGCGGGCTCCGCGGGCGTCGAGCAGGGGGCCCGGGACGCGGGCGTCGAGCTCGAGGTGCCGTTCACGCCGGGCCGCACGGACGCCACGGAGGAGCAGACGGACACCGACTCGTTCGCTCCCCTGGAGCCCACCGCGGACGGGTTCCGCAACTACCTGCGCGCCGGCCACCGGCTCGGCGCGGAGTACCTGCTGCTCGACCGCGCGAACCTGCTGACGCTCAGCGCGCCCGAGATGACCGTCCTCGTCGGCGGCCTGCGCGTGCTGGGCGCCAACCAGGGCGGCTCGTCGCTCGGCGTGCTCACCAACAGGCCCGGCACGCTCACGAACGACTTCTTCGTGAACCTGCTCGAGCTGGGCACGGAGTGGACGGCGACGCCCGACGGCCAGTACGAGGGCCGCGACGTCGCCTCGGGCGACCTGAAGTGGACCGGCACCCGCGTCGACCTCGTGTTCGGCTCGAACTCCGAGCTGCGCGCGCTCGCCGAGGTCTACGCGAGCGACGACGCGAAGGAGACGTTCGCGCGCGACTTCGCCGCCGCGTGGGTCAAGGTCATGAACCTGGACCGCTACGACGTGAAGTAGGTCGGCGCGCGCCCCGGCCGGCCGGCCGGCCGGGGCGCGGCCTCAGCGAGTGAGCGAGAACGGCGGGTAGCGGTCCGTCACGAGGATGAAGGCGTAGCCGACCACCCGGTTGTGCCAGCGGATCACGCCCTCGACGAAGTCGAAGATCCCGCGCGGGTAGCGGCCGGTGAACAGGATCGCGAACCAGGCGACGAGCAGCACGATCATCACCGCGAAATACAGGAACGCCAGCACGATGTAGTGGGGGATGGCGAGCAGCCACTTGACCAGCGGCAGCCAGCGGTTGAGGTCGCGCTGCGCGTCGGGGTAGGGGAAGTCGAGCTCGACCCACTGGTGCTCGTCCGTCGAGGGGTAGCGGTCGCTCATCAGCGCGAAGTAGGTCCCGACGCGGTTGACGAAGCGCAGCAGCTCGAGGTTCCAGTCGAACCACCAGCGCGGGTACTTCTGCCGGAACAGGATCATCAGCAGCGGCGGCAGGAACAGCAGTCCCGTGCCGCCGATCACGACGGTCGACGCCTCGCTGCTCGCCTCGTAGCTCCCGCTGGAGTAGCCGCCGATGCTCGCGAGCACGATCGCGATCGGGATCACCGTGAAGATCCGGAACGCGCTGCTCACGCGGTTGAGCGGGCGGTCCGGGTACTCCACCGAGAATCGAACGGGGTGTTCCTCGCCCATGTGGCGCTCCTTTGGCTTGTCCGTCGGGGCGATTCCACCAGGTACGACGGGCCGAGTCACGCGGGGACCGATGGATCCGGGCCTCCGGCAGGGTCTAAGCCCATGTGAACCCGATCATCGCCGCACCTGCCACGGCCACTCCGGAGGAGTTCGAGCGGCTCGTGGCGCCGCACCGCGCCGGCCTGCAGGCGCACTGCTACCGCATGCTCGGCTCGGCCGCCGACGCCGAGGACGCCGTCCAGGACGCGCTGCTGCGCGCGTGGCGCGGGCTGTCCGGATTCCAGGGCCGCTCGTCGTTCTCCTCGTGGCTGTACAAGATCGCGACCAACGTCTGCCTGCGGACGCTCGAGCGCCGCCCGCGCCGCGTGCTGCCCGTCGACGCGCCGGAAGGCGAGGTCGTCTGGCTGGAGCCCTACACGGACGACAAGCTCGGGCCGGCCTCGCCCGAGGCGCGCTACGAGCAGCGCGAGAGCGTCGAGCTCGCCTTCACCGCCGCGCTGCAGCACCTGCCGCCGCGCCAGCGCGCGGTGCTGCTGCTGCGCGACGTGCTCGGCTACGCGCCGGCGGAGATCGCCGAGACGCTCGACACCACGCCGGCGGCCGTCTACAGCGCGCTGCAGCGCGCTCGCTCGGCGGCCGACCAGCGCCTGCCCGAGCGCAGCCAGCAGGCGACGCTGCGGGCGCTCGGGGACCGGCGGCTGCGGACGATCGTCGACCGTTACATGTCGGCGTGGGAGGCGGGCGACATCCCGGCGATCACGGCGATGCTGGCTGCCGACGCGACCTTCTCGATGCCGCCGCTGCCGGAGTGGTACCGCGGGCGCGAGGCGATCGCGGCGTTCATCGCCGAGCGCCCGCTGTCGCGGCCCCGGCAGTGGCGCCACGTCCCGATGCGCGCCAACGGGCAGCTCGCGCTGGCGGTCGGTACGGAGGACGGCTTCCACGCGATCGAGGTGCTCACGCTCGGCGACGACGGCCTGATCACGGCGGTGACCACCTTCCACGGGGACGAGTTCGCGCGCTTCACCGATGGATCCGGGCGACCCGCCGGATCTGAACGGGCATGACACGCAACCACACACGCTGGGTCCTCGTCCTGGCCTCGATCGCGTCGTCGATGACGGCGCTCGACACCCTCGTCGTGGCGACCTCGCTCACGACGATCCGGCTCGACCTCGGTGCCTCCATCGAGCAGCTCGAGTGGACGGTCAACGCCTACAACCTCTCCTTCGCCGTGCTGCTGATGACCGCCGCCGCGCTCGGGGACCGGCTCGGCCGCCGGCGGATGTTCGCCTCCGGGGTGACGCTGTTCACGCTCGCTTCTGCGGCATGCGCGCTCGCGCCGGGCGCCGGGGCGCTGATCGCCGCCCGCGCCGTCCAGGGCGCCGGCGCCGCGCTCGTGATGACGCTCGCGATGGCGCTCGTCAGCTCCAACTACCCGCCCGAGCGCCGCGGCGCCGCGCTCGGCACGTTCTTCGCGCTCACGGGGCTGGCCGTGGCGGCGGGCCCGCTCGTCGGCGGCGCGGTCGCCGAGGGGCTCGCCTGGCAGTGGATCTTCTGGATCAACGTGCCGATCGGGCTCGCCGTCGCGCCGCTGGCGCTCGCGCGCATCCCGGAGAGCTTCGGCCCCGACCGCCGGCTCGACCTGCCCGGCCTCGCGCTCGTCAGCGGCGGCGTGCTCGGCATCGTGTGGGCGCTGGTGCGCGGCAACGTCGCCGGCTGGGCGTCCGCGGAGGTGATCGGCACGGCCGTCGCCGGCGCGGCGCTGCTCGCGGCGTTCGTGCGCTGGGAGCTGCGGGCCCCCGCGCCGATGCTGCCGATGCGCTTCTTCCGCTCGCGCGCGTTCTCGGCCGGCAACGCGGCGATCTTCTTCGTGCTCGCCTCGCTGTTCACCGGCGTCTTCTTCCTCGCCCAGTTCATGCAGACCGGCCTCGGCAGCTCCCCGCTGGAGGCCGGCCTGCGGTTGCTGCCGTGGACGGCGACGCTGTTCTTCACCGCGCCCGTCGCCGGCAAGCTCGCGGACCGCTTCGGCGAGCGCGCGTTCATGGTCGCCGGGCCGCTGCTGCAGGCGGTCGGGATGGGCTGGATCGCGCTCGCGGCCGGGCCGGACGTCGCCTATGCGGAGCTCGTCGCGCCGCTGATCGTGGCGGGCGTCGGCGTCTCGATGTCGTTCCCCGCCGCGCAGAACTCGGTCGTCTCCGCCGTGCCCCCGGAGGCGATCGGCAAGGCGAGCGGCGTCAACAGCACGATGCGCGAGCTCGGCGGCGTGTTCGGGATCGCGCTCAGCGTCGCCGTCTTCGCGGGCGCGGGCAGCTACGCCTCGCCGGCGGCGTTCACCGACGGCTTCACCGCCGCGATGGGCGTCTCCGCCGGGCTCTCGCTGATCGCCTCGCTCACCGGCGCCGCGCTTCCGCGGCGCCCGCGCGGGGTCGTGCGCGCCGCGCCCGCCTTCGAGGGCGAGTCGTGAAGGGGCCTCACCAGGTCCGGCGGCCGCCGAGCGTGTGGTCGAAGTCGCCGTGGACGAAGTAGCCGCGGCCGCGCGGGTAGTAGCCGACCCCGCATTCGAAGGCCTCCATCACGTGCGCGCGGTGCTGGCTGAGCGAGACGCCGCGCGGCGGCGGCGTGTCGACGGCGAAGCCGCGTGTGTGGGCGGAGTTCGTCGCGGCGCCGGGGAGCGTGGCGTTGTAGGCCCGGGTCCGGAACGCTGAGGTGATCAGCAGCGGCCGGTCGCCGCCGAGCTTGCGCAGCCGCTCCAGCCGGCGCGCGAGCGCCTTCGCGCGGGCGCGGGCCTCCTTCTTCGTGAGGCCCTGCTCGAGCATCAGGCCGGCGATGTACGGCGTCCGCCCGGCGTCGGAGCACGCGAGCTCCTTGAGGTTGAAGTTCGGCGAGATCTGGCCGGGGATCGCCCGCCAGGCCGGGGTGCTGCGGACGATCCGCTTGACCGCGCCGTCGCGCGGCCAGTACGGCAGCAGCAGCTGCACGAGCTCGCCGTCGAGCTCGCCCGTGACGGGGCGCCGCGCGAGCCGCTGCACCGCCTCGACGCCCTTCGACCAGGCCGGCGAGGCGACGTCGCCGCGGCGCGGCGCGTCCGCCTCGCGGCGCAGCCGCCGCCGCAGCGCGGCGTGCTCGGCCGTGCCGTGCTTGGCGAGGTAGCGCGCGAGCGCGATCTTCGAGCGGCGCACGAACGGCCCGCGCTCGCCCGCGATCGTGTCGGCCGAGCGGCCGCCGCGCGGGTCGCGCTTCGGCTTGACGGGTGCCGGCCGGCCGTTGCGGGGCGCGGCGCCGTTGCGCGGTGCGGTGCCGTTGCGCGGTGCGGTGCCGTTGCGCGGCGCCGCGGTCCGCGCTCCGAGCAGCCGCGCGAGCTCCTCGTCCGCCCGCACGTAGCGGTCGATCAGCTCGTCCTGCAGCTCCCGCCGGCGGGCGTCGAGCGCCTCGAGCTCGCGCAGGATCGAGGCCGCGGAGGGCGGCTTGCGGCGCGGCGCCGCGCGGCTCCCGACCGCCGTCGCCGCCGTGGCGCCGTTGTGCTGGGAGACCGTGACGAGCGTGCCGAGCTTGCCCTCGATGCGGGCGAGCGCCTCGAGCAGCTCGGCCAGTCCCTCCGGCCCGTGGCCGTTGCTCTTGGCCGCCTCGGCGAGCAGCCGCCGGCGCCGGCGATGGCCCTGGGCGACCAGCGCGCGCCATGCGGCGGCCGTGTCGTCCTCGCGCCGGCGCAGGTCCGCCGCCATCGCGCGCACGCGCGGCCCGGCCGGGGCGCGGCGGGGGCGCCCGGCCGCCGGGGCCGGGGCCGGAGTCGCCGGCCGCTGCGGGCGGGCGGCGGGGGCGCCGATGACCTGCTCCCACCGGCGCGCCTTGACCATGAGGTCCTTGCTGTAGGCCTGCGCGGCGGCGCCGCTGCCGTTGTAGCGGCGCGCGCCGTCGGAGCGGCCGTAGCGCGCGACGAGCGTGGCGAGGTGCCGGAAGCCGACCCGCATGTTGATCTCGGGATGCCAGCAGCCGCCCTCCGCGTCGGCCGCGTCCTGGAGCTCCCACCAGGTCAGCTGGCACGGCCCGACGCCCTGCATCAGCCGGTTGCCGCTGGCGATCCGCCGGCGCTTGTAGTCGGCGTAGTTGGCCCGGGTGACCTTGCCCGCGCCCGCGAAGATCGTCGGGTCGTGGCCGAAGACGTTGCGCCCGCCCGAGGACTCCTTCTCGAGCAGCGCGCAGGCGAGCGCGAGCGGCAGGCCCGCGCGCTCGGCCTCGCGCACGGTCGTCCGCGGGGCGACGAGGCCGGCGGCCCGCAGGCGCTCGATCAGCGGCGGGGCCGCGGCGGGGCGGGGAGCGGTCCCGTTGACGGGCATCTCAGGCTCCGGCCGGGACCGGCTCGGGCTCGTCGAGGGCGTCCGCGTAGTCGGCGGCCGGGTCCTCCGGCTCGTCCTCGTACTCGCCGTAGTCGTCCTCGCCTTCGATCAGGTCCTGCTCGCCGGCGATCTCGGCCGCGCGAGTGTCGGCGTCGAGCGCGGCGCGCTCGAGCTCCGCCTCGAAGCGGGCGAGCTTCTGGGAGCCGTGCAGCCACTGCGCGGCGGGCGCGAGCACGGCGGTCAGGGCCGCGATGAACACGGCCTCGAGCTGGCCCGCGGACACGTCCAGGCCGGAGACGTGATCGGTGAGCCAGGTGGCGGCGACGCCGGCCGCCAGCGCGACGAACGGCGCGAACAGCGCGACGATTCGGTTGGGGGGCACGGCCGTTCTCCTTCTCGGGGAGCTTCTTCACCCCCTAGGAGCGCGCGGGCCCCCGCGCAGATACACGCGGGCAGTCGTCCGCTCGGTCGACGGAGCGTCAACGGCGCTGGGTGGGGGAGCGAGGGTTCCGCCCGCGGCGTCACGGCGGGCCATCGACGTCCCGATCAAGCCCCATAGTGGGACCTCAGAGAGACAACGATCGCGGCTCGTCACCGACGTCCCGTTCTGGCCCCATAGTGGGGCCCAAGAGGGACAAGCATCACTCCACGCGCTGGCGGACGACCGCTTCCACTGGCGCTCCCACCTCCCACCCAGCTGCAGTTCGCCGGAACTGGCGGTGCGGGCGAGGGTTTCCGCGGCCTAGTGCGAGCGGGCGGAGGCGCCGGCGGGCTGGGCGCCGGGGTCCCAGGCGCGCGGCTCGAGCCGCGCGGCCTGGCGGCTGCGGCGCACCGCGCCGAGGTCGAGCCCCGTGAACCAGCGGGCCAGCACGATCGCCACGGCGCCCATCAGCACGCCGGCGATGTCGTCGACGAAGTAGTGCCAGCCGAGGTAGACGGTGCCGACGGTCGTGATCGCCACCCACACCCAGAGCGCGACCTGCAGCCGCCGGCCGAGCCCGAGCAGCGTCGCGGCGAGCGCGGCCGTGAAGCTCATCGAGATGTGCAGCGAGGCGAACGCCGCGATGCTCTGCGGCGTCCCCGTCGAGGGATCGGCGAGGAAGTCCACCCGTTGCTGCATCAGGACGCCCTGCAGCCGGGTGACCTCCGAGCCGGGCAGGTCCGCGAACGCGCCGGGCTCGAAGTAGATCGGGCCGAGCGAGGGCAGCAGCAGGTAGCTGCCGATCCCGAGCACCCAGTTGATCGACTGCGCCGTCACGTAGAACAGCGCCGGGCGCACGTCGGTCGAGAACACGAGCGCGACGCCGATCGTCAGCGGCAGGAAGACGATGAACGCCACGTAGAAGGCCGAGAGCACGTGCGTGACCGCGCCGGTCCCGATCAGCGTGTGCAGCAGCGCCGCGGGGTCGTTGCCGGCGAACAGGCTGCGGTCGAGGTCCGCGAGCTGGGGGTCGAAGTTGTCGCCGGGCCGCAGCAGCGGGACGATCGCCTTCAGGTTGCGGTAGGCCATGTAGGTGGCGTAGAAGCCGACCAGCGCCGCCCCGGCCGCGACCATCCGCGTCGGCGTCCAGCGCTCGCGCCGCACCGCGGACATCGCCGCGCGCGTCGGCCGGCCGCCGCCGCAGCGCGCGCGGGCGCGCAGGGCGACGTCGAGCGCGACGAGGCCGACGACGCCGAGGCCGACGAGGCCGAGGTAGAGCGCCGCCACGTGGTCTGGATCGCGCAGCGGCAGCCCGACGGAGTCCGTGGCGAGGACGCCGGCGATGACGGTCGCGACGGCCACCAGCCCGCCGGCCCAGACGCCGCGCCATGTCCCGGCCGGCGTCGTCACGGGCGCTCCCGCAGGGCGCGCAGGTCGATGCCGGAGAGCAGCCGGGCGATCGCCAGCGACAGCACGGCGATCGCGAGGCCGCCGAAGTCGTCGACGACGTAGTGCCAGCCGAGGTGGATCGTCGCCCCGACGGTCAGCGCCACCAGGACCCAGGCGACGACCTTCACCGAGCGGCGCAGCCCGAGCAGGTGCGCGGTCAGCGCCGCCGTCACGAAGATCGACACGTGCAGGGACGCGAACGCGCCGATGCTCTGCGCCGATCCGAGCGCGGGGTCGCGCAGGAACTCGGCCCGCTGCTCGAGCAGGATCGCCTGCAGCTGGCCGGCGTCGGTGCCCGCGAGCGCGTGGAACGTGCCCGGGTCGGCGTAGATCGGCCCCAGCGACGGCAGCAGGAAGTAGCTCGCGGCGCCCAGCAGCCAGTTCAGCGAGAGGGCGGTGGCGTAGAAGAGGCCGGTGCTGAGGTTGCGCGAGAACACGAGCGCGACGGCGAGCGTGCCCGGGATGAAGAGGAAGAACAGCATGTAGGTGCCCGAGAAGACGTGCGTGGCGATCCCCGTGCCGACCACGTCGTGCAGCAGCGCGGCCGGATCGTGGCCGAGGAAGAGCGCGCGGTCGACGTCGGCCAGCTGCGTGTCGAAGAGGTCGCCGGGCCGCAGCAGCGGGACCATGCTCTTGAGGTTGCGATAGGCGAGATACGTGACGTAGAACGCCACGATCGCGCCCGTGACGGCGAGCCAGCGGTGCAGCGTCCAGTGCTCGCGACGGACGGCCACGAGCGCCTCCCAGCTGAACAGGCGTCCCTCCGAGCGGCGCCAGGCGCGCACCGCCATGTCGACCACGAACAGGCCGCCGATCAGCGTGACCGCCAGGAACAGCCGGTTGCCCGTCACGTTGTCGGGGTCGCGCAGCGGCACGCCGGCCTCATCCGTGGTGACCAGCGCGGCGGCCATCGTCAGCACGGCCACCAGCGGCCCCGCCAGCAGCAGGCGCCATCCGGGCAGCACGAAGCGGCCGCGCGCGGAGGCGAGGCGGTTCGAGCGACTCTCTGCGTGGGCTTCGAGGGACATCCCGGCGGCAAATCAGGCTACTTCGCCGGTCCGACGACGGCGGTTAGGACGCGTTGCGGTTTGCAAAGCGCGGCGGTGGGCGCCCCGTGACGATCGGGCCGACTAACGGGCAACCGCTGGCGCCACCGAGCGCCCGCGGGTAACGTCGGCCGCGCGAGCATGAGACGCGACCGAGAACGATCCGGATCGGACGACGAGCGGATCGCTCCCGCTCCTCAGGCGCCGGCGCCGGCGGGCCCGGAGGTCGCGCAGATGCTCTCGCTGCAGCAGGGCGCCGGCAACGCCGCCGTCTCGCGGATGGTGCTCGCCCGCCAGGTGCCGCCCGTCGCGCCGCCCGCTCCCGCCGCCGTGCACCACACCAAGGCGGAGCTCGACGCGATGACGCTGACGGACTTCGACGCGTACGCGACCGACCAGGCCGACTGGGCGACGGAGCCCAACCGGCCCGCGGCGACCCCGGCGATGCCGGAGGACCACAAGCGCAAGCTGCGCCGCCTGCTCGAGTACGCGCGCGAGGACGACGGCGGCCGCCAGCCGATCCTGGCGGGCTGCGGCGGCATGACGGTCCAGGACCTGATCGCGACCGGCCTCGACGGCGCGGTCCGCAACGAGCTGCGCCACTACGGCCGGGCGGTCGCCCAGTCGACGGTGACCGTCCAGCTCGGCTCGACCACCGACGTGGCGCGCGCCCGCCAGTACGGCCGCGCGCTGGAGAAGCTCGAGCGCACGCCGGGCCCGGGCGTCTCGCACACGATCTTCAAGCAGACCGAGGGCGCCGACCAGCTCGGCGAGCTGATCGACTCGGGCCACCTCGACGACTTCATCACCTACTGCCGGCGCTGCCATCCGCTGCTGGAGGCCGACAACGGCAAGGAGATCATCTCCTATCTCGCCCTGCGCACCGAGGGCGCGGACCCGGTCAGCTACCGCGCCAAGCTGCCCGACGTCCGCAACATCCACCGCTTCCAGAAGGCGCTGCTCGACGCGGCCGTCCTCAACCTCAAGCACACGCGCAAGGACAAGCCGCTCTACCTGATCCTGCACTCGGCGTTCGACCACAACGGCGCCTTCCACCGCGACGAGAACCTGACCGCGGTGTTCACCGATTCCACGCACCTGGCGCTGATGATCGAGGGCAAGGAGTCGCTGGCCGAGATGTCGAGCGAGCTCGGCCCGCTCGCGAGGAAGTACGGCCAGGGCAACAAGATCCAGCAGGTGATGATCGCCGGGCACGGCAACGCCCAGGTGATCGAGCTCGCCGGCACGCTGGACACCGCGGCGCTGGACGCGGGCGGCACCAACACCGATGCCGAGCAGGGCGACAACCTCACCTCGAGCACGGGCTCGACCGCCGACACCGACCGCTTCATGGCCGAGCTGCTGCGCAACATGGCCAACGACCCGAGCGCGCGGATCGTGCTCAACGGCTGCTTGACGGCGTCGAACTCGGTCAACGCACCGCTCGACGCCGACCCCGCGACGGCCGCACAGCAGGTGCACGACGCGATCTCCGCCGAGCCGAGCCTGCAGACCTACCTCGGCGCGGCCGCCGCGGCGGCGGGCAACCAGGCGCAGGTGCGCGGCGCCAATGCCTCGTTCGGCAAGGTCGGGCTGATGGACGCCGCCGGCAACCTCGACATCGTGCCGGGCGCCCGCGCCCCCGACCCGCTGTTGACGGCCGCCAAGGTCGACTACATCCGCGGCGGCAACGAGCCGCAGGGCTGTATGCGGGCGGTGCTGGAGGTCTGGTCGCAGGATCGCCTCGCCAGCCCGCAGACGACCGCCGCGCGCGACGCGGTCAAGGGGCGCCTCGGCGACGCCGACTCGACCAACTGGGACCAGCGGATCATCCGCACGCTCTACGACCTCGCCGACAAGAACTGGGACAACGCGGAGCTGATCCGGCAGCTCGGCGACGCGGCGGGCGACCTGTCCGAGCTGAAGTTCGAGCGCTCGTGCCGCGTGAGCGCGCTCGCCAGCGTCCCGGCCGCGCACGCGGCGGCGATCTTCCAGGGCCTCACGACGGCCGCGTTCTGGACGTCGGTGCCGCGCATCCCGCTCGTGGTCCTGCAGAAGTGGATGCCGATCGAGCCCGCCGCGAGGCAGACGGAGTTCATGACGACGCTCGGCGGCACCTTCACCTGCCGCAGCGCGCAGCGCTTCGTCGACTTCACGGGTCCGATCGCCGGCCACCTCGGCGCGCTGCTGCCGGCCGGGCACGGGCCGACCGCGTCACGCGCGGAGCTGATCCTGTCCCTGCTGGGCGTGGAGACCGACGAGAGCGCGCCGGAGGCGACGAGCCGCGCGTTCCTGGTCGCCGCGTGGGGCGCCGGCCCGTCGTTCCCGGCCGCGATGCCCGTCGAGGCGCTGCTCGACGGCCTCTCGACCGCGCAGTCGGTCGAGCGCGCGATCGGCGTGCGGGCGCCGCTCGGCGGCGGGGGCGGTGGCGGCGGCGCGGCCGGGCCCGTCCTCAACGTCGACCTCGACCGCGACGGCGTCAACGACTTCCACGTGGACCCGATCACCCGCCGCGGGCTGGTCGCGGCGTCGCGGCTCAACGTGCGCGAGAAGCCCGGGATGGGGGAGACGGTCGTCGGCGGCCTGCCGCAGGGGCAGCAGGTCAACGCGATCGGCACCTCCGGCGACTGGTACGCGATCGAGTTCCACGGCGGCGCCGCGTTCGTGCACCAGGACTGGGTGACGCTCAGACAGCAGTTGTGAGGGCGACGACCGCGGCGTCCGGGCCGCCCGTCGCCGCGAGCAGCCGGTCGTCGCCGGGCCGGTGGGCGAGGCCCTGGACCGGGGCGTCGAGCGCGATCCCGCCGCGCGGCTCGCCGTCGGGGCCCCAGAGCGAGACGTGTCCGTCGGCGCCGCCGGTGGCGAGCGTGCCGTGCTCGTCGAACGCCATCGCGGCGCACTCGTCCTCGTGCGCCTCCCACATCGCGAGCCGCACCCAGGTATCGGTCTCCCAGACGGCGGCGGCGCCGTCGGCGGCGCCGGCGGCGAGGTAGCGGCCGTCCGCGCTCAGCCGAAGCGTCCGGGCGACCGTCCGCAGCCCGGCGAGCACCGCGATCGGCCGGCCGGTGGGGCGCTCCCACACCCCGACGGCGACCCCGCCCGCCGCGACGAAGCCGTCGGCGATCGCGATCGCCTTCTGCGGGGCCACCGGGTCGCCCTCCCAGAGCATCGTCTCGAGCGCGCCGGAGGCGCCGTCGAGCAGCGCGAGCCGCCCCGCCGGGCCGCCGTAGCCCGACGAGGTGCCGATCCCGCGCTCCGGCCGGTACTCCGCATAGACGGCGAGCGTGCGGCCGTCGGCGCCCCACGCGCCGGCGCTGATCTGAAAGCCCATCGCCGCCTCGGGGTCGAGGTCGGCCGTGAGCGCCTCGTAGGGGTCCGGGAGCTGCGCCCACGCGCCGCCGTCGCGGTCGTAGGCGGCCGGCGCGGCGAGCAGCCGGCGGTCGCCGGGCGCGAACGCGAGCTCGCCGAGCAGCCCGTCGGTGTAGGGCGCCGCCACGGCGGGCTCGTCGCCCTCGAAGATCGTGATCCCGCGCGGCGTCCCGGCCGCCCAGGCCGAGCCGTCGGACGAATACGCCAGCCGCGGGCCGATGCCCTGCCGCCACTCCCGGTCGCGCCGCAGCTCGGCCACGGCGCGACTCTACTGGGGCTAGAGCCCGCGCGGCCCCGGGAAGGGGCCGAGCTCGGCCTCGATGCGAGCAGCGGCGGCCAGCGCGAGGTCGTCGCGCCACGGGGCGGCGATCACCTGGACGCCGATCGGCAGACCCTCCGGCGACGTGCCGGCGCGGACCGTCGCCGCGGGCCAGCCCGTGAGCGAGTGCGGGGTGGTCCAGCTCGTGGGGTCGATCTCGCCGGGCGGGTTCATCTCGCCGTGGCGGCGCGCGGGGCCGCCGAAGACGGGCGTGAGGATCAGGTCGTGGCGCTCGCCGAACGCGAGCATCCGCGCGCGGAAGGCGTCCCATCGGCGCAGCAGCCGCCACAGGCCGGCCGAGTCCAGGCCGTCGCCGTAGGAGCTCCAGACCTCGATCGTGAGCTCGTGGCCGCCGCCGGGGTGGGCCTCGTCGGAGCGGACGGCGCCCGCGGCCACCAGCGCGGCGGCGGCCGCCTCGACCGCCGCGGCGGTCTCCGGCGTCGCCGGGGCGAGGCCGTTCTCGGCCTGGACGGTGAGCCGCAGCCCGCGCAGCTCGACCGCCGCCGGGTCGCCGAGCGGGACGGGCGCGAGGCCGCCGTCGGCGCCGTCCGGGCCGGCGACGGTGCGCAGCAGCAGCGCGACGTCGGCGGCCGTGTGGGCGACCGGCCCGATCTGGGTGCGCGGGTCCGACAGGGAGCCGAAGGGACCCTCGTCGTCGAGCACGCCGGTGATCGGGATCCGGCCGGCGGTCGGCTTGAGCGCGGCGAGGCCGCAGAAGTGGGCGGGCAGGCGGACGCTCGCGCCGGAGTCGGTGCCGAGTCCGCACGGCGACATCAGCGCCGCGATCGCGGCCGCCTCGCCGCCGCTGCTGCCGGCGGGCGTGCGCTCGAGGTCGTAGGGGTTGCTCGTGCGCCCGTAGACGGCGTTGTCGGTCTCGATCCCGCCGCCGTACTCGGGGCAGTTGGTCTTGCCGAGCAGGATCGCGCCCGCCGCCTTCATGCGAGCCACGACGGTCGCGTCGGGCCCGCCGATCGTCTGCGCCCGCGCCGGGTCGCCGATCGCCATCACGATCCCGTCCGCGGAGATGTTGTCCTTGACCGTGAACGGGACGCCGTGCAACGGCCCGGCCGGCTCGCCGCGGGCGAGCGCGGCGTCGGCGGCATCGGCGGCGGCCAGCGCCCGCTCGCCGTCGACCTGGACGAGCGCGTTGACGGCGCCGTCGACCGCGTCGATGCGCCGCAGGTGCGCCTCCACGACCTCGCGCGCGGACGCCTCGCCGGCGCCGATCGCCTGCGCCAGCCGGCCGGCGGATGCCCCCGCGAGCTCGCTCACGTTGGCGACCTTAACGACCGCCGCCGGGGCGCGTGGCCCCGGCGGCGGCTCGTTCCCCGCGAGTGCGGCTAGCGGGTCGCGTCCAGCTTCAGCCGCGCGACGGTCGCGCGCGGGAGCCGGTGCTTCTCGCCGGAGTGCGTCAGGACCGTGCGGCCCTTGACGGTGCGGGCGTGCTTGGCCACCCAGCGCTTGCCGACGACCTTCGCCTGGCTGACGTCGTTCCTCGCGGCGATCGCGATCACGACGTTGCCGCCGTCGCCGCCGTCGAGGACGTCATTGCCGGGCCCGCCGATCAGCACGTCGTCGCCGGCGTTGCCGTTGAGCGTGTCGTCGCCGGCGCCGCCGAGCAGGACGTCGTCGCCGTCGCCGCCGTTGGCGGTCAGCAGCGCGCCGGTCGCGGCCAGGCTCGACGCGTCGACCACGTCGTCGCCGGCCAGCGCGTTGACCGTCACGCGGTCGCTGCCGGCGATCGCGCCGGTCATCGTGACGCGCGCCGCGAGCCCGAGCACGGACGTGCTCGCCGCGTTGCCGGCGACCGTGGCGACGTCGTCGCCGTTGGTGGCGTTGACGATCACGTTGTCGGCCGCGAGGTCGTCGCCGCCGCCGTTGCCCGCCAGGTTCGGGTCGACGGACGTGACGTCGGTGCCGGACAGGTCGTCGACCGTCACCGTGTCGGCGCCGCCGAGCGTGCGGGCGTCGATCGCCTCGACGTCGTTGAGGTCCATCACGATGTTCGCGACGTCACGGGTGAACCGCACGCGGCCGCCGTTGGCCGCCGCCTCCATGCGCTCGTTGGCGGCGGAGCCGTTGAAGTCCATCCGGTCGCTGCCGTCCTGGCCCTCGACGACGTCGCTGCCGTCGCCCGGATCCCACTGGAAGACGTCGTTGCCGGCGCCCATCAGCGCGGTGTCGTTGCCCTGCTGGCCGTCGACGAAGTCGTTGCCGTCGCCGCCGAGGATGACGTCGGCGCCGTTGGAGCCGAGCAGGGTGTCGTTGCCGGTGCCGCCGTCGGTCGTCATCTTGATCAGCGCGGCGAGGTTGCCGGTCGCCGAGGCCGAGTCGTCGCCGCCGTTGGCGTTGAGGACGAGGTTCTCGGAGGTGCCGATGTCGATCGAGAACGGCGCCGGGTTGAGGCGGTCGAACCGGACGCGGGTGCCGTTCGCCGTGGTCGTGAACTGCTCGGTGCCGTTGCCGCCGTTGACCTCGACCGTGTCGGTGTCGTCGCCGCCCTCGTTGAGGTCGGTGTCGTCGCCGGGGTTCCAGATCATGCGGTCGTTGCCGCTCTGGCCGAACGACTGGTCGTCGGCGTCGCCGCCGGTGATCGTGTCGTTGTCGGTGCCGCCGAAGAGCAGGTCGAAGCCGCCCTTGCCGAGGAGCGTGTCGTTGCCGGCCTGCCCGAACAGCTGGTCGTTGCCGGAGCCGCCGGTCAGGACGTCGTTACCGCCGCCGCCGAACAGGTTCGCCGCGGGCAGCGCACCATTGACCTCGCTGATCGTGACCGTGTCGTTGCCGGCGAGGCCGAACACCTGGATCTTCGAGACGTTGGCGACAGTCGGCGTGCCGCCGATCACACTGACCGCGCCGCCGTTGACCAGGATGGTCCCGGCTGCATTGCGGCTGACCGCGATGTTGTTGTCGAGGCTGTCGCCGTTGACCGACAGCACGCCGCCGCTGAACGTGGCGGTCGTCGCCGCGTTGGCGGCGGGGGCGCCGGCGGCGGCCAGCAGGCCTGCCGTCAGCGCGGTGCCGGCGAGCAGCCGGCGGGTCCTTCTTGCGTTCATCAGGTGCTCCTTGCGGTTTGGGGTCGTGGGCCCCAAGACGCCGCGCGGGTCCGGTCTATTCCGGTCAGTAGGAGCGGGGGAGGCCGAGCACCTTCGTCGCGACGAAGCTCGTCACGAGGTTGTTGGAGACCGGCGCGACCTTGTAGAGCCTGGTCTCGCGGAACTTGCGCTCCACGTCGTGGGCGTCGACGAAGCCCAGCCCGCCGTGTGTGTCAAGACACACATCGGCGGCGGCCCAGCTCGCCTCCGAGCTCAGCAGCTTCGCCATGTTGGCCTCGGCGCCGCAGGGCTCGCCGGCGTCGAAGCGGCGCGCCGCCTCGTAGCGCATCAGGTCGGCGGCCCGGACCTGCATGTAGGCGCGGGCGATCGGGAACTGCACGCCCTGGTTGGCGCCGATCGGGCGCCCGAACACCTCGCGCCGGCCGGCGTACTCGCTCGCCCGGTCGGTGAACCAGTAGCCGTCGCCGATCGCCTCCGCGGCGAGCAGGATCCGCTCGGCGTTCCAGCCGTCGAGCACGTAGCGGAAGCCCTCGCCCTCCTCGCCGATCAGGGCCGCGGCCGGGATCCGCAGGCCGCGGTAGCGGACCTCGTTCGTCGCGTAGTTGAACATCGTGCGGACCTGCGTGACCTCGATCGACTCGGCCCGGACCTCGCGCAGGTCGACGAGGAACAGGCTCAGGCCCGCGGAGCGGGCGCGCTCGTCCCGCTCGGCGGTGCGCGCGAGCAGCAGCAGGAGGTCGGACTGGGCGATCCGGCTGGTCCAGTTCTTGTGGCCGTCGACGACGTACTCGTCGCCGTCGCGGCGGGCGGTGGTGGCGATGCTCGTGGTGTCCGAGCCGGCTTCGGCCTCGGTGACCGAGAACGCCTGCAGGCGCAGCTCGCCGCTCGCGATCCGCGGCAGGTACTCGCGCTTCTGCGCCTCGCTGCCATGCCGCAGCAGCGCGCCCATCGTGTACATCTGCGCGTGGCAGGCGGCGGCAGAACCACCTGAGCGGTTGATCTCCTCGAGGACGATGCTCGCGTCGGCGACCCCGAGCCCGAGCCCGCCGTACTCCGGTGGGATCAGCGCCGCCAGCAGGCCCGAGGCCGTCAGCGCCTCGACGAACGCCTGCGGGTATTCGCGCGCCGCATCGCGCGCCCGCCAGTAGTCGCCGCCGAAGCGCGCGCACAGCTCCCGCACCTCGGCGCGCAGCTGCGGGTTCGGCTGATCGTGCACGCGGCCACGGTAGCCCTCACGAGTGGGCCACGCCGATCGCGATCGCGGTCGCCGCCGTCACGGATACTTCGGTCATGGATCCCTGGGCACCGGCCGACCCGCTCGCGGAGACGCTCGGCGTGCTGCGGATGAACGGCGCCTACTACTGCCGCTCGGAGCTGACCGCGCCGTGGGGCATGGCGCTGTTCGCGATGCCGGGCTACCTCTGGTTCCACGTCGTCGTGAGCGGGCGGATC